>Ga0247821_10001339_pt1 | contig 13699 bp, 14 predicted proteins | sample 13C_Glycerol_Day_FD_192481 | JGI IMG/M metagenome (GOLD analysis project Ga0247821, IMG submission 192481) | Soil microbial communities from agricultural site in Penn Yan, New York, United States - 13C_Glycerol_Day14 | ecosystem: Environmental > Terrestrial > Soil > Agricultural land | place... | reverse complement strand
CGTGTGGTGCGACGGCTCGAAGCACGAGGCCGACCTGCTCACGAGACAGCTCGTCGGCGAGGGCAAGCTCATCAAGCTCAACCCCGAATGGCGCCCCAACAGCTATCTCGCGCGCACCGACCCCGCCGACGTCGCCCGGGTCGAGGACCGCACGTTCATCTGCTCGACCTACGAAGAAGACGCCGGCCCCACGAACAACTGGCGCGACCCGCGCGAGATGCGCGAGGAGCTCACCCACGTCTTCGACGGCTCGATGAAGGGCCGCACGATGTACGTCGTGCCGTTCTCGATGGGCCCGCTCGGCGGCCCGATCTCGCAGCTCGGCGTCGAGATCACCGACTCGCCCTACGTCGTGCTCTCGATGGGCATCATGACGCGCATGGGCGAAGCGGTCTACCGCCTGATCGAGGCAGGCGAGCCGTGGGTGCGCACCCTGCACTCGGTCGGGTACCCGCTCGTCGACGGTGTCGGCCACCGCCGCGCCGAGGTCGAATGGCCCAGCAATGACACGAAGTACATCGTGCAGTTCCCCGATTCGCGCGAGATCTGGTCGTACGGTTCGGGCTACGGCGGCAACGCGCTGCTCGCGAAGAAGTGCTTCGCGCTGCGCATCGCGAGCGTCATGGCCCGCGATGAGGGCTGGCTCGCCGAGCACATGCTGCTCATCAAGATCACCTCGCCCGAGGGCAAGTCGTACCACGTGGCGGCGGCGTTCCCGTCGGCCTGCGGCAAGACGAACCTCGCGATGCTGCGTCCGACGATTCCCGGCTGGAAGGTCGAGACCATCGGCGACGACATCGCCTGGATGCGGCCCGGCGCCGACGGCCGTCTCTACGCGATCAACCCCGAGGCCGGCTTCTTCGGCGTCGCTCCCGGCACCGGCGAGACGACCAACCCCACGGCCGTGCAGACGCTCTGGGGCAACACGATCTTCACGAACGTCGCGCTGCGCCCCGACGGCGACGTCTGGTGGGAGGGGCTCACCGACAAGGTTCCGGCGAACCTCACCGACTGGGAGGGCAACCCCTGGACGCCCGACTCGGGTCGTCCTGCGGCGCACCCGAACTCGCGGTTCACGGTCGCGGCCGCCCAGTGCCCGCAGATCTCGGATGACTGGGACGCGCACGACGGCGTGCCGATCGATGCGATCCTCTTCGGCGGACGCCGCGCGACGAACGTGCCGCTCGTGGCCGAGGCCCGCTCGTGGAAGCATGGCGTGTTCATGGGTGCCACGATCTCGAGCGAGAAGACGGCCGCAGCGGAGGGTACCGTGGGCGAGTTGCGCCGCGACCCGTTCGCGATGCTGCCGTTCTGCGGTTACAACATGGCCGACTACTGGGGCCACTGGGTGAAGATGGGCCGCGTGCTCGGCGAGAACGCGCCCAAGATCTTCCAGGTCAACTGGTGCCGCACGGGCGCCGACGGATCGTTCCTCTGGCCCGGCTTCGGCGAGAACTCGCGTGTGCTCGAGTGGATCGTCGGTCGCGTCGAGGGTACCGCTGACACCGTCGACACCCCGATCGGCCTGCTGCCTGCTGCCGACTCGCTCGACCTCGACGGCCTCGAGATCTCCGACGAGGCGTTGGAGCACCTGTTCGACGTCGATCGCGACTCGTGGCTCTCCGAGTGCGACCTCACCGAGGAGTACTTCGCTCAGTTCGGCGACCGTGTGCCCGCCGCGCTCAAGGCCGAGCTCGCGAGCCTGCGGTACCACCTGCAGCACTCGTAGCACGCGCAGAACACGACCGGGGCCGCACACGCGAGTGCGTGCCCCGGTCTTCGTGCGAGCACGTGCCTTCGGTTCACCGGTGATGCGGACACGACGCGATCGCCGTACGATTCCCGCATCGACGTCACCGACGCGTCGACCGCAGTCGCGCTGCCCCTCGTGTCGATCACGTCCACGGTCGAGAGGGAGCATCATGGACGGGCCGTTCATCATCAGGGCGAAGTCGCGCATCAAGCCGGGGGTGTCGGCGGCGTACAAGCCATTGGCGCAGGAGATCTGCCGCCTCGTCGAGGAGGCCGAGCCGCGAGTGCTCGCCTTCAACATCTGGGTCGACGAAGCCGAGGGCTCGGAGATCGTCCTCCAGGTGCATCCCGATGCGGATTCGCTCGAATACCACCTTCAGATTCTCGGCGAGAAGGTGAGGTCGACGTTCGAGTTCGCGGAGTTCGAGAGTCTCGAGGTGTACGGCCCGCCGAGCGACCGCTTGCAGCACCTGTTCGAAGCGGAAGCTGCTGAGGGAGGTGTGAGCCTGACCTTCCATCCGATGCACTGGGGCGGATTCACGCGGTTGCAGTCTGCCGCGCCCTGACGACGTGGTCCTCACCGATTCCGCCGAATCACCGCTCACGCTCACGACGGCGCAAATCCGCCGGGTCTAGCGTGTGCCGCAGAGGGGGTGCGGCATGGAGCTCGACGGCGTGATCGCGATCAGCGGGGGGATCGCGATCGCGGGGGAGGTCATCGACATCCTGGGTGTCGTCGCGATCGTCGTCGGGGTGCTCTATGCCGCCATCGATGCCGGACTGCGTGGGCTGCGCCGCGTCAGCCCCGTCTACTCGAGATTCAAGCGGGTGCTCGGCCGGGCCATCCTGCTCGGGCTCGAACTGCTCGTCGCGGCCGACATCATCAAGACCGTCGCGGTGACGCCCACCCTCGACTCCGTCGTCGTGCTCGCGGTGATCGTGCTCATCAGGACGTTCCTCAGCTGGTCGCTCGAACTCGAGATCTCGGGTCGCTGGCCGTGGCAGAAGCGCAGTGCGGCAGCCGTGGCCGACGACGAACCTGCCGTGGCGGCCGAAGCGCGCTGAGATCGCGCTGGGGTGGACGGCAACGGACCAGCGAAGCCCTCAAGGTCGGGGGCCGACCCCCGGGTGCAGCCGCCAGGCGGCGACGACCCGCCGGTGGTGCGACCCCTGGGGAGGGCGCATGTCGATCAGTGCGACGGTGTCGAGCGCCACACGTTCACCCGCGCGCAGGCGCCCGTGGTGCTTTCGTGTGACGTGCGGGCGGAAGTCCGCCCGCAGATGGCCCGTGTCGACGCCCGCCCGGTGCAGCGCGTCGAGCGTGCGCTTCCGAAGCGCGGCCAGCTCGCCGCCGTCGCGCACGAGCGTCACCGGCACGTCGCGGCGACGGCCGAACATCGCATCGTCGCCGGCTGTGGCACGCACGACGGCGGAATCCGCGGTCGCCACCCGTACCGCTTCGGCGACGATGCCGGCCGGATGCTCCGTGGCGAAGGGCTCGACGAGCGTGACGTGCAAGGGCCAGTCGGCAACGGTGAACTCATCGCCGGCGGCGAGCGGGACGAGCGGGAGCACGACGACGAAGCGCGCCATCCGGTGAGTCTAAACCGGGTGGCGCGCAGCGTCGAAGAGGTGGAACGCGGGTCGAAGCGCCGCGTCAGCGGGCGTCGTCGCCGTGCGGCTCGTCGAGCCGGCCGAGCACGCGCAGCATCGCTGCCGGGGCGTAGCGGAACTCGATCGTGCCGCTCGGGCCGGGCTCGGTGGTGCCGATGAAGGTGCTCGAACCCTCGTGCACGCGCACCCAGCCCTGCTGGAACAACAGGTCGGTGCCGATGACGAACGCCATCGCCGGGGTGTCGCCCTGTCGTACGGCGATCGAACCCTCGAAGACCTGCGAGGCCGAGGCATCCTGGTCTTCACGGCACTGCACACCGACCAGCGGGCGCACGATCGGCGTCGCGAAGCCGGGAGTCTCGAACGGGCTGGCCTTCGCGGCATCGGGCACGATGCCGAAGTTCACGCTCGTCGATGCGAGGCTGAGCGATGCCTGCCCGTCGAGTACGAGGCGACTCGATACGCGGAAGCGGTAGTAGAGCCGGCCGGCGTCGCGGGCGGCCGGCAGCACTGCAACGCTCGCCCAGTTGCGCGACCAGCTGAGGGGTGCACCCTCGCGGTTCGGCGGGTCGTAGAGCGCGGCGGTGACGCGCACGGCACCGTCGGGCTGCGTCGGCGCGGCACGCAGGGCGCTGCGTCCGCGGTCGCTCTCGGGCATCTCGTCGCGAACGGCCGTGAACGCGGGCAGCCGAAGCGGCTCCCAGTGGCGCAACCAGCCCTGAATGCCCGCCTGGATGCGGTCGAACGAGTTGCCGAGACCGTTCCGCGGCGAGCCCGCAGCGCCCTCGGCGCCGTCCTCGGCGTTGGGCAGGTCGTCGATGAGGTCGACGGGGATTTCGTCGAGGCGCGAGATCTCTCGGGCGCTCGAGACAGTGGCGATCGTCATGATGGTCCTCCGTGGGGGAATAGCTCGTGACATCCGAGAACCGGATGCGATTCCCTTACGCTACGAACCAGTCGCCGGCGAACCATCCGAGCAGGCACTGAGGTTTGTTCGGGGTGTCCCTGAGGCGAAGACGAGGTGTCCCTCGTTCGGGGGTTTCCGCCGCGCTCGCAGGTCGGTAAAGTCCAGCCATCCGACGCAGCTGTGGCCCGAGACGGCGGCCCAGGCGGGAGATCCTCCCGATGCGACGTTTCTCAAGGGGAAGACTGATGCGACGATTCAGCGCACTTGCGACGATCGCGACGCTCACGGGGGTGGCGCTCACCGCGCTCGCCACGCCGGCGACGGCCGCGCCGAACGGGCCGAAGCCGCCGTCTCCCGGCGATACGGTGCCGGTGGCCGAGCATCTCGTGGGACCGCTCACGTTCGATGTGACGCCGAATGGCACGCTCTACATCGGCCAGGACTTCGCGGGTTTGCTCACGAGGGTCTCGGGCGGGGCTTCCGAGGTCCTCGCGACCGGTCCCTCGATCGCCGCCGTCTCGACACTCGGCGACGTCGTGACCTGGGGTGAGCGCGAGGGTGACATGGAGCAGGTGTTCGCCTCCCGGCTCATGCAGCGCACCGCCGACGGAACGGTGACCTCGATCGACGTGCTCGCCTGGGAAGAGGCGAACAATCCCGACGCCGATGCCGAATACGGCTTCCGCGATCTCGCGCCCGACTGCCTCGAGCAGATCCCGCCATTCCTGCTGCCATTCGTCGGCCCGCACGGCGGAGCGATCGACACCCATGTGTACGGCTCGCTCATGCTGAAGGATGTGACGTACGTCGCCGATGCCGGCGCGAACGCCGTCCTCGCGGTCGATTCGGCTGGGAACATCTCGACGGTCGCCGTGCTGCCGCCGTCGAGTCTCATCGCGACGAACGAACTCGCCGCGTCGTTCGGCCTGCCGTCATGCGTCGTCGGTCACGAGTTCATCACCGAGCCGGTGCCGACCGACGTCGAGCTGGGCAACGACGGCTGGCTGTACGTAACGTCGCTTCCGGGCGGCCCCGAGGACGCGAGCCTCGGCGCCCGAGGTGCCGTGTACCGTGTGAACCCGGCGACGGGTGAGGTACAGCTCTACGCGTCCGGCTTCGCCGGTGCGACCGGCCTCGCCGTGGCCCCCAACGGCACGGTGTTCGTCGCCGAGATGTTCGGCAACCAGGTGTCGGTCATCACGAAGCGCGGCGAGGTCAGCTCCTTCGCGGAGGTCCCGTCGCCAGCAGGCGTCGAGTGGGAGCGCGGCCGGCTCTACGTGTCGACCGACGTGTTCGGCGACGGAAACATCGTCTCGATCGGCCTGAGGTAGCGCTCAGCCCCGGTCGGCGCGAGACGCGACTCAGACCAGCAATTGGTGCGCCGCGAGCTCGCGGTAGAGTGGCACGGCGGCGACGAGCTCGGCGTGGGTGCCCTCGCCGATGACGCGCCCCTCATCGACCACGACGATGCGGTCGGAGTCGATCACCGTCGAGAGCCGGTGGGCGATGACGATGAGGGTGCGACCGGCTGCCACGGCGTCGATCGCCTCGCGCATCATGCGCTCGTTGACGCCGTCGAGCGACGACGTCGACTCGTCGAGCAGCAGGATCGGCGGCGCGGCGAGCAGTGCCCGGGCGATCGCGAGACGCTGGCGCTCGCCGCCCGAGAGCATGATGCCGTCCTCGCCGACCGCCGCGTCGAGCCCGGCGAGGTCGCGATCGAGCACCGAGCCGAGGTTCACCGCCCGCAGCACGTGCTCGCACTCCGCGTCGGTCGCGTCGGGTGAGCCGAGCTTGAGGTTGTCGCGCAGCGAACCGGCCAGCACCGGAGCATCCTGCTCGACGTAGCCGATCTGCGCACGCAGCTGCACGCGGTCGATCGAGCGCAGGTCGAGCCCTCCCATGCGCACGACGCCGACCGACGGGTCGTAGAACCGCTCGATGAGGGCGAGCATGGTCGACTTTCCGGCGCCCGAGGGGCCGACGAGGGCGATGCGCTGCCCGCGCGGCACCCTGAACGACACGCCCCGAAGCACCGGCTGCCGGTCGGTGACCGACGGTTCGGGGAGATGCTCGTCGGGCGACTCATTGGCCGGGTCGGCGGGGTCGGACCGGGTGGTGGCGTAGGCGAAGTGCACGCCGTCGAACTCGATGGCGGGGGCCTCGGGCAGCACGCCCTCGTTCGCGTGGCCGACCATGAGCGCGAGCGGGGCGAGCTCGCGGTCGTGTGCGTCTTCGTCGGGCAGGTCGAGGATCTCCTGGATGCGGCCGAGCGCGCCGAGCGCCAGGTTCACCGAGGTGATCGCGCCGAACGCCTGGCCGAGGGGCAGGATCATCATGAACAAGAACAGGATGAACGCCACGAGGTTCGACACCGTGATCGCCCCCGACGCCACCCGGAACCCGCCGACCCCGAGCACCACGAGGAACGACACCTGCATGGCGATGCCGGCCACCGGCACGATGAGCGCCGAGATCTTCGCGACCTGGACGCCCATGGTCCATGCACCCTCGGCCTCGACCTCGACGTCGCGGACCTCGCGGTCGGTCGCGCCCGATGCCCGGATGGTGCGCACCGCGCTGATGGCACGCTCGACCGACGCCGCGACGTCGCCCACCTTCTCCTGCGCCGCGTGCGAGGCTTCGCGCACGCGGCGTGAGAGCAGGGTCACGGTCGTGACCGCGATGACGACGACGAGCACCGTGAGGCCGAGCAGCACGGGGTCGATGATGAGCATCGCGATGAGCGCGCCGACGAACGTGACGGCGCCGCCGATGGCCTCGACGAGGCCCTGCGTGAGCACGGCGCGCAGCATGGTCGTGTCGCTGCCGACGCGCGAGACGAGGTCGCCGGTGCGGCGGGTGTCGAACTCGGCGATGGGCAGGCGCAGGATCTTGCCGATGAGCTGCTTGCGGCTCGAGAGCACCACCCCCTCGCCGGTGCGCTGCAGCAGGTAGTGCTGGTAGCCGCTGATGACCCCGCTCACGATGACGAGGGCGACGAGGCCCCAGACGATCCAGCCGAGGGTCTCGCCCGCCTCGACGATGTTGATCACCTGCGCTACGAGCAGCGGCTGGGCGAGGCTCGTGAGTGCGCCGATGACGCTGAGCACCGCAACCCAGATGAGCACCGGACGGTGCTCGAAGAGGAACGGCAGCAGCTGCCGGAACGTCGCGCGCGGCCCGGTGGGCTCGGCGCCGCCTCCGCGGGCGAACGGCGATCTGCGCGGCGGTCGGATGCTTCGCGCGCTTCGGTCGGCCCGGTTCGATCGCCGGGTGGGGGTCTCTGTGGTGCTCATCGTCTCTTCCTCGGTGCGCGGCGGGCGGATGCTCCATCCGTCGGCCGTCTCATCACCGCAGAGCAGCCTACGTGGCCTACCTGCGTCCGTACTTCTTGTGCACCGCCTGCTTCGACACCTCGAGGGCGAGCGCGATGAGCTGCCAGCTGGAGCCACCGGCTCGCGCGCGGCGCACAGCCACGGCCTCGGCGCGGTCGAGCGCGAGGTTCAGCTCGACGCGGGCACGGCGCAGTTCGCGCAGTGCGCGGTAGGGATCGTCGCCGTCTGCGGCGGCGATCGCGGTGCGGAGGGTCCGGTCGTCCATGGCGTCAACCGTAGTTGACGCCGCCCGCACCTGTCAATTCAGGTTGACGACGACCGCTTCGGTCGGCAACGGATGTCGGCACTGCGCACTATCGTGGGTGCTTGTGTCGCAGCCAGTCATCGTCGCCAGAGACCTCGTGAAGCGATACGGCGAGTTCGCCGCTGTCGACGGCATCTCGTTCGAAGTCGCGCCGGGCGAGTCGTTCGGGCTGCTCGGCCCGAACGGCGCGGGCAAGTCGACGACCATGCGCATGGTCGGCGCGGTCTCGACGCGCACTGCCGGAGACCTGGCGATCCTCGGGCTCGACCCCGACCGGTTCGGCCCCGAGATCCGTTCGCAGCTCGGCGTCGTGCCCCAGTCCGACAACCTCGACACCGAGCTGCGGGTTCGCGAGAACCTGCTGGTGTACGGGCGGTACTTCGGTCTGCCACGCAGGTTCGTCGCCGAGCGCGCCGACGAACTGCTCGCGTTCGCCCAGCTCGAAGACAAGGGCAAGGCCAAGGTCGACTCGCTCTCGGGCGGAATGAAGCGGCGGCTCACCATCGCGCGGGCGCTCATCAACGACCCTCGCGTGCTGCTGCTCGACGAACCAACGACCGGCCTCGACCCCCAGGCGCGACACATCCTCTGGGACCGGCTGTTCCGCCTCAAGGAGCAGGGCACCACCCTGCTGCTGACGACCCATTACATGGACGAGGCCGAGCAGCTGTGCGACCGGCTCGTGGTCGTCGACAAGGGCAGGATCATGGCCGAGGGCACGCCTGCCGAGCTCATCCGCCGCTACTCGACGCGCGAAGTGCTCGAAGTGCGATTCGGCAGCGACCGCAATGCCGACGTCGCCGAGCAGCTCGCCGGCATCGGGGACCGGCTCGAGGTGCTGCCCGACCGCATCCTCATCTACAGCGCGAACGGCGAGGCCGAACTCGAGCGCATCACCGATGCCGGCCTGCACCCGCTCACGAGCCTCGTGCGGCGGTCGAGCCTCGAAGACGTGTTCCTCCGGCTCACCGGGCGGAGCCTCATCGAATGAGTGGTCTTCCTCGGTCGACGAGCGCCGAAGACGAATTCCGAGACCATTCCGAGGCATCCGCCACCGCCACCCGACGTGCGCTCGCCGGCGGGCGCAACCCGCGCCGGTGGGGCGCGTGGTACGTGGCCGAGCACCGATTCCGCGTCATGCGCAGCTATACCGGCACCGTCATCGTCGCCGGCATCGGCAGTCCGCTGCTCTACCTCTACGCGCTCGGAGTGGGTCTGGCGACGATCGTCGACGGCAGTGTCGGTGCCGAGCCCGTGGGCGGCGTGAGCTATCTGGTGTTCGTGGCGCCAGCACTGCTCGCGAGTGCGGCGATCACCGTCGCGAGCGAGGAGTTCACCTACCCGATCATGCTCGGCTACAAGTGGAATCCGACCTTCTCGGGAATGCATGCCGCGCCGCTCCGGCCGCAGCAGATCGCCGATGGCGTGATCCTCTCGGTCACCGTGCGCATGTTCGTCAACGCCGTGCTGTTCTTCGCGCTCATGCTCGTGTTCGGCGCCGTGCCCTCGCCCATGGGCTTCCTCGCCGTCGCGGCCGCCGTGCTCACCGGGCTCGCGTTCGGCGCCGTGCTCATGGCGTACACGTCGACGCTCGAAGAAGACACCGGACAGCTGGCCATGGTCATGCGCTTCGTCGTGCTGCCGATGACGCTGTTCTCGGGCACCTTCTTCCCGCTCACGGTGTTCCCCATCTGGCTGCAGTGGATCGGGTGGATCTCGCCGCTCTGGCACGGCACCGAGCTCGCGCGCGTGTTCACCTACGGGTATCCCGAGCCCATCTGGCTCACCATCGTGCATGTCGCCTACCTCGGCACGATGCTCGCAGTCGGCTGGGTCTGGGCGCGCCGCATCGCCGTCAGGAGGCTCCGCAAGTGAGTGACCTGACGCAGCGAGACCTGTTGCCGACGAGCCTGCGCTTGCGGCCCGCGAAGTCGCTGTACGCCGGAAACGCCCGAGCTGTGATGTTCAGAGGGTGGCGCGCGACGCGCAGCACGAACTGGCTCGTCATGGTGAGCGGCTTCTTCGAGCCCATCTTCTACCTGCTCGCCATGGGCATCGGACTCGGCACCCTCGTTGGCGACATCACCACCGAGAGCGGACAGGTGGTGCCCTACGCGGCGTTCATCGCACCCGCCCTGCTCGCGGTCGCGGCCATGAACGGCGCCATCTACGACTCGACCTGGAACGTCTTCTTCAAGATGCAGTTCGCACGGCTCTACGAGGGCATGCTCTCGACCTCGCTCGGGCCGCTCGACGTCGCGCTCGGTGAGATCATGCTGGCCCTGCTGCGCGGGGCGCTCTACGCCGTCGGCTTCCAGACCGTGATGCAGGCCCTCGGGCTCAACCTGTCGTGGTGGGCGTTGCTGGCACTGCCCGCGGTGCTGCTCATCGCCTTCGGCTTCGCGAGCGTCGGCATGGCGATCACGAGCTACATGAAGACCTTCCAGCAGATGGACTGGATCACCTTCGTCATGCTGCCGATGTTCCTGTTCTCGGCGACGTTCTACCCGATCACGGTGTACCCGCAGTGGCTGCAGTACGTGATCCAGGCGCTTCCGCTCTGGCACGGCGTCGAACTCGTGCGAGGCCTCACGACCGGAGCCGTCGACTGGGGCATGCTCTGGCACGTGCTCTACTACGTCGTGATGGTCGCCATCGGGCTCGTGTTCACGACCAAGCGGTTGCGTGCGTTGTTCCTCGACTGAGGCCCGAGGATTCCGTCACTCGTCGGCTTCGCCCGGTGGCAACGCAGACGCGTTCTCGAGCAGGATCCGTTCCGGCGGTGAGGCGTACCAGCGGTCATCGGGGTCATCGAACTGGGCGATCGCGAACAGCGTCGGAAGCGCGGCCTCCCAATGCGCCCGCGATTCCCACATCGCGATGCCGACGATGCGACCGCCGGTCTCCTCTTCGCGCCACGGGCCGATCTCGAGGAGCCCGGGAGTGCCGAGGGCGGCGAGCCGCACCCGGTTCATCGAGTCGAGCACCTCCTGCTCGAATCCGGGATTGGGCACATGGATCGACATGTGGATGAACATGCGCCCAAGGTAGTCGTGCGGCATCGCTGCGTCCATCGGCTCGACGCCGAATGTTCGCGGCGTGTTTCGGGGTGTGACGGCGGCCCGCGACATCCGGTCGTCGCGCGCGTATCGTGGCGGAATCAACCACGAGGAGCCATCATGTCGCACCGCGAGCCGCACGCAGCCACCGAGCCCCGCACGGGCACGGTCATGGGCATGCGCGGCTGCGAGTCGGCGAACGAGTGCTCGAGCGATCGGCCCGGGCACGGACTCCACGCGATGCAGCAGCGGCTCGCCACGACGACCGCGAGCAAGTGGCGCGACGGATTCGTGGTGGCGACCGACGAGGCCGGGTTCGCCGCGATCGCCGACCTCGAGGGCGACGCGATCCAGCGCGTATGGAACCACGACGCCTTCGCGGGCGCGCTCCACGTCGGCGACCCGGTCGCCGTGCACGCCATCTACGGCGTGCTCGCACGGGGCGCCGAGCGCTTCAGCGTCGCCTACGCCTGAGGTCGTCGCCGCCCTGCGCCTCAGATCGCGTACGCCTGAGGTCGCGTACGCCTGAGCCGCCGGCTCAGGCCATCGGCATCGCCTCGCTCATCGCGCCCATCATCTTCTCGAGCGCCATGGCCGCCTGATCGCACGCCATCGCGCACATGCGGCAGTGCTCGCTCATCTCGGCGTGCATCATGCACTCGGCCGAGCACGCGCGGCACATCATGACCGTCGTCTGCATCATCGACGACATCACCGCCGCGTCCATGCCGCTCATGCGCAGCATCATCCGCATCATCGTGTCGCACATATCGGCGCAGTTCGCGCACATGCCGGCGCAACGACCCATGCCCTCGCCCGCGTCGGCGTCGGCGCACATGATGCACGCCTGCGTGCACGCCGAAAGGGCCTCGATACACTCCTGCATCATCGCCGGATCCATGCCCTTCATGGGCATCTCCGACGACGACATGGCGCCCTTCATCATGTCCATCGTCATGTTCATCTGCTCGCTCGACCACCCCGGGCGGCCGAGCGTCGACGGTGCCGGCAGGGGGACTCGGCAGCCCTGATGCGGCCATGCTACGCCGCGCAGTGCAGGCCCAGAAGGGGTGCATGTGACGTTCTCGTGAACTCGGTCGGTCGGCGGAAGCGGGAGGCGAAAGGCGCGCGCATCGGCGCCCGAAACGGAACGAGGGGGCGGATGCCGCGACATCCGCCCCCTCGCCTCGAAACGCACTCAGGCGTTCATGTCGACGTCCTTCGTCTCTTTCGAGATGAGCAGCGCGATGAGCGTGAGCGTCGCCATCGCCGAGAGGTAGATGCCGACCCAGAACGGGCTGCCGTCGCCGGCCTGCCACAGCGCCACCGCGATGAACGGGGCGACCGCGGCGCCGAGGATCGATGACACGTTGTACGTCAGGCCCGAACCGGTGTAGCGCACGTTCGTCGGGAACAGCTCGGGCAGCAGCGCACCCATCGGACCGAAGGTCATGCCCATGAGCGAGAAGCCCACGACGAGCCAGAGCATGACGCCCCAGAATCCGGCGCCGAGCAGCGGCACCCACAGCAGGCCGAACGTGATGATGCCGAGCGTCACCCAGATGAGCGTCTTGCGGCGGCCCCAGCGGTCGGCCCACGGGCCCGACAGCAGGGTGAAGATGCCGAAGAACACCACGCCGCCGATGAGCATGAGCACGAAGGTCGCGTACGAGTAGCCGAGTCCGGGGAGCGCGCCCTCTGCGGCCTCCTGCGGGGCGCGGCCGTACGACAGCGAGAAGGTGGTCATCAGGTAGAAGAGCACGTACGTGGCGAGCATGAAGAGCGTGCCGAGGATGAGCTGCTTCCAGTAGTCCTTGAAGACGCTGGCGAGCGGCAGCTTCTTCAGCTTGCCCTGCTCGGAGGCATTCGAGAACGCGGTCGACTCGACCAGGCGCAGACGCACCCACAGGCCGACGATGACCATGACGACCGAGAACAGGAACGGGATGCGCCAACCCCAGTCGAGGAACGCCTGCGACGGCATCGATGGGTCGTCGGAGGGGAGGATCGCGGCGATGACGAGGAACAGGCCGTTCGCGATGATGAAGCCGATGGGTGCTCCGAGCTGGGGGAAGGTGCCGTACCAGGCGCGCTTGCCTTTGGGCGCATTCTCCGTCGCCACGAGCGCGGCGCCCGACCACTCGCCGCCGAGCGCGAAGCCCTGCGCGAGGCGAAGGAGGACGAGCAACAGTGGGGCGAGCCATCCGACCATCGCATACGTCGGCAGCACGCCGATCAGGAACGTCGCGATGCCCATGGTGAGCAGTGCTCCGACGAGCGTCGCCTTACGGCCGTGCTTGTCGCCCAGGTGACCGAAGACGATGGCGCCGAGCGGGCGGGCCACCATGGCGGCGCCGAACACCGCGAACGACGAGAGCAGCGCCGTCGTCGCGTCGCCCGTGGGGAAGAACAGGTGCGGGAAGACCAGCACCGCAGCGGTCGCGTAGACGTAGAAGTCGTAGAACTCGATCGTCGTGCCGATGAGGCTCGCGAGCACGACACGGCTGCGCGGATTTGCCGGGCTGGTGGAGGGTGCGACCGGGGCCGCGGTTGGTGCAGACATTACTGGCGAAGACTCCAAATGGGGTGCGAAAGAACGCTGCGCCCCGAGGCACGTCGGTCGGGCGTTCGAACCGGAGGCAGTGCAGGAATCGTCGCTTGTGGCAACCCACCCACCCTACGAGGCACCCGATGCGCCGAGGCGCATGTGGGGTGCGTCGTGCGG
>Ga0247821_10001338_pt1 | contig 13702 bp, 10 predicted proteins | sample 13C_Glycerol_Day_FD_192481 | JGI IMG/M metagenome (GOLD analysis project Ga0247821, IMG submission 192481) | Soil microbial communities from agricultural site in Penn Yan, New York, United States - 13C_Glycerol_Day14 | ecosystem: Environmental > Terrestrial > Soil > Agricultural land | place... | reverse complement strand
GCCCTGCTCGAGCCGGCGGACCCGGGCCGTGCCGCCGTGCCGCTCCATCCGGCCAAGGATCGACTGCCGGACACCGAGCCGGTCCTCCGGGACCTCGTCGAGGTCGAAGCCCGGGCCGTGGTCGCGGACGAACGCCTCCACGCCGGACGGGCCGATCTCGACGTAGACCGCCACCGGGGGCGAGCCGTGCCGGACGGCGTTGAGGAGTGACTCCCGGACCGCGCGCACGAGCGCCTGGCCGCCGTCGTCGATCGGCCGGTCCCCGGTGGAGACCAGCTCGATGGGGGTGCCGTGCAGGTCCTCGACCTCGTGCGCGACCTCGGCGACCGCTGAGGCGAGGGTGGCATCGGAGTCGGCCGGACCGGCATACAGCCACGAGCGCAGCTCGCGCTCCTGGGCTCGCGCCAGCTGTGACACCGCCGCCGGGTCGTCGGCCTTGCGCTGGATCAGGGCGAGGGTCTGGAGGACGGAGTCATGCAGGTGCGCAGCGATGTCGGCGCGCTCGGTCGCGCGAGCCAGCTCGGCCTGCTCGCGGCGCAGGTCCGCCCACAGCCGCAGCCCCCAGGGCGCGGCGATGAGGACGACGCCGGCGAGGACGGCAGCGGAGGCCAGCGCGATGTCCCAGATGGCCGTCAGCGAGCGCCCCCGGGTCACGACCACCACGAGCCCGACCAGAGCCAGCAGACCCCCGAAGGCGAGCCGCGCCGCGCTGAACCGGCGGGTGCCCGCCGACGACCCCAGCCATTGGCCCCGCTGCGCCTCGTCGAGCTGCGACCACGCGATGACCGCACCGACGGCCACGACCAGCAGTGGGACGAGGAACCCCAGCCGCAGGTCGAACCCGGCGTTCTGGGCGACGACGACGAGGCCCGCGAGCAGCAGCAGCCCGCCCACCAGGAGCACGCGTGTCGCGTCGCGGGTCTGCTCGTCCGTCGCGCCGTCGACTCCTGCCGCAGCGGCGTCGACGCCCTGCTGCGGGCCTTCCGGCCGGGCGGGGTCGACCGGCACGCGACCGTCGCGACCCTCGACCTGGCCCTGGACGGACTGCGGTGTCAGCGCCCAGAGGAAGAGGTAGGCCACGATGCCCGCGCCGCCCATGAGCGTGAGGATCACGAAGCCGACGCGTACCAGGCGGACGTTCCAGCCCAGGTGGTGCGCGAGCCCGCTGCAGACGCCGCCGACGATCCGCCCCTCCACCGGGCGGTGGAGGGTGCGGCGCGCGGCGCGGCGCTCCGCGGCCAGCAGGGCCGCGGACACCTCGGGCCGCTCGTACGGAGTGGGCATGGCCCCATCTTGTCCCACCCCGAGCCGTGCATCGTGCCCATTCAGGGGCGTTCGACTCTTCTTCAGGGTCGCGTCAGGGTCGACCCTCATGGTGTGGGGGCACGAGTCGAAGGAAGCATGTGTGCCATGACGCAGAACCCTGGCCAGACAGCTGGCACCCCACCTCAGCACCTCGGCGGCCTCGACCGCTTCTTCGGGTGGCTCCGCTCGATCGACGTGCGCCGTGACACCCAGGACAAGTGGCTTGCCGGCGTGTGCTCCGGCATCGCCAGCCGACTCGGAGTCGACCCGCTCGTCGTGCGCGCCGGGCTCATCGTCCTCATCCTGCTCGGCGGGATCGGGATCACCCTCTACCTCGTCGCCTGGGCCTTCATCCCCAACGACAAGGAGGAGATCGTCGCCGAGAACGCACTGCGGGGCGGGGACTTCCTGGGCATCGTCCTCCTGGTCCTCATCGCGGTCTCGCTCGTGGGCGGATCCGGCTTCATCGACGGGAACGGCTGGGGCATGTGGTGGTTCTGGTGGATTGCCATCCCGCTCGGCGTCGTCGTGTGGCTCGCCACCCGCAACCGGGACGGCGGCCGAGTGCGCAACGACGCACCCGCCCCGCCTCAGGGACCCGCGCTGCCCCAGGGACCCGCGCCGTGGCAGGGGACCGCGCCGCGACCGGGCATCACGGGCCCGATGGCGACCGGTCCCTCCGGACCTGCTCCGGCGGTAGGCCCTGCGACGCCCCGCCCGGGCACCGCGGTGAGCGCGGTCGGCTACGGCACGACGCCCCAGGCGACCCGCCCCGTGGGCGGTCCACCGACCGCTGCGGGACCGACCGGCCCCGGTGGGCCCGGGGTCCCGGCGCCCAGCGCCTACCAGCCCCCCCGACCTCCGGTGCCGCCTCGGCCACGTCGCCGCAGCGCAGGCTTCCTGCCCGCGGTCATCGTCACCGGCCTGGCCCTGGCCGCCTACGGCCTCGCCGCCTGGGGCCACACGGAGTTCGGCTGGTCGGGTGACGAGCACGTCACGGGACTCGCCGCGGCGCTGGTCGTCATGGGCCTGAGCGTCATCGGCATGGGGCTCGCGGGCTTCCGCTCGGGCCTCACCGGGTTCCTGGCCGTCGTGCTGGCCATCACGACCTGGTTCGCCTCGGTCGTGCCGAGCCTGCAGTTCGGAGGCGGGGTCGGCGACCGCGAGTGGCGGCCCACCGGTGTGGACACCTCGGAGCAGTTCCGGCTCGGCGTCGGCTCTGCCAACCTCCACCTGGGTTCCTACCCCACCAACCCGACGACCCCCGGTGAGATCGAGGCCCGGGTGGGCGTGGGCGAGCTGCGCATCTACGTGCCGGAGGACCTGACCGTGGAGGTCCGCAGCAGCGTCAACGTCGGCGAGATCCGCGAAGCCGGCGGTTGGGGGCTGGACGAGAACAACCGCTGGACCCAGGACGGCGCCGGCGGACGCAACCTCACCAACACCGAGGTGATCGGCAGCGGCCCGACGGACGTCGTCGTCCACGCCCGCGTCGGCCTCGGCGAGATCATCATCGGCAAGGAGTGACCCAGATGAGCAACACGACCCCTGAGCGCAGCGAGCGCCCAGACCCCACCCGGCCGATGCCGCAGAGCACGGGCAGCACCATCCCCGGCGCGTCCGGAACGTCCGGACAGACCTCCCCGGGGGCGTCGGGCCCGGCCACCTCACGGTCCTCGGGCCCGGCCACCCCGTCGTATGCCGCGCCGACGGCCACCAGCTCGCCTGCCCGGCCGGGCCCGGGCGAGCAGGCGGAGCCGGAGACGGTGCGTGGCCCCTACCTGGCGACCGTCCTCATCGGCATCGTCTGCCTGGCCGTCGCCGGGCTGGTGATCGCGCAGGAGATCGGCGGGCTCAGCATCGACTGGGGCAACGTCGGGCCGCTGGGCATCGTCGCTGCCGGCGCGGTCCTGGTCGTCCTCGGCCTGCTGGGGCTGCTCAGCTCGCGCCGCCGCCGCTGACCGGACCGCCACCGGCCGAACCGCCGCTGACCGACCTGCTGGCCCGCGCCTCCTCGAGGGCGCGGGCCAGCGTCTGCGTGTCATGCGGCTCGACGTGGCGCAGCTCCCCGACGAAGAAGGTCGGTGTCCCCCGCGCGCCACTGGCATCGGCGCTCGCGACGTCCTCACGCACCCTCCGCGCCAGGTCCTCGTCATCCAGGGCATGCGCAAACGCCTCGACGTCGAGGTCGAGCTGCCCCGCATACCCGAGGAGGTCGGGGACGGTGAGCTCGGACTGGTGGCGGAAGAGCACGTCGTGCATCTCCCAGAAGCGTCCCTGGGCAGCAGCCGCCTCCGCGGCCCGCGCCGCGATCTCGGCGCAGGGGTGCACATCCGTCAGCGGCAGGTGGCGGAACACATAGCGCAGGTCCTCCCCGAAGAGCTCGCGCAGCTCATGCACGACCCCGGTGGCCCGGCCGCAGAACGGACACTCGAAGTCGCCGTACTCGACCAGTGTCAGGGGCGCGTCGACCCGCCCGCGGATGTGGTCCCGAGCGGGGTCGACCGGCTCGGAGAGCACCACGGGCAGGCCGGCGGTCCGCTCCCCCCGGAACCGTGCCGCAGCCCAGAAGAGCAGCCACCCGGTCACGAAGGCCACCGCCGCCGCCATGAGGACTCCCAGGGTGGCGGCATCCTGCTGGGCCTCGCCCCCGAAGGCCAGGCCGACGATGAGCAGGGACACCGTGAACCCGATGCCTGACAGCGCCGCCCCACCGAACACCTGGCCCTCGCCCACGCCCTGGGGCAGGCGGCCGAGGCGCAGCCGCACCGCCGCCTGGGAGCCCAGCCCGATCCCGACCAGCTTCCCGAGGACGAGACCGAGCACGACCCCCCAGGTGATGGGCGAGCGCAGGGCCTCGCCCAGGGTCCCGCCGCGCAGGTCGACCCCGGCGTTGGCCAGCGCGAAGAGGGGCACGATGACGAAGCTCGTCCACGGGTGGAGGGCCATCTGCATGCGCTCGTTGACCGAGATCGCCCGCTGCAGGCCGAGCTGCGCGGTCCGCCCGACGTCCGGCCGTGGGGACTGCCGGAACGCGCGGGCGAGGGTGGCCGCGCCTTCGACCTCCTGGCGCTCCGGCACCCGCGCCGCCATGAGCAGACCGGCCGTCATGCCTGCGATCGCGGGGTGGAGACCGGACTCGAGGGTCGCCGCCCAGAGCGCGATGGCGACGAGCACGTACGCGCCGCTGCGCCACACCCGCCACCGCCCGAGCAGCCACAGGACCACCAGGCAGGCAGCCGCGGCCGCGAGCGCTGCGGGCCGCATGGACGAGGAGTAGACGACGCCGATGACCGTGACCGCCACGATGTCGTCGATCACCGTGAGGGTGAGCAGGAAGACGCGCAGCTGGGTCGGGCACGCCGGGCCGACCAGGGCGAGGGCGCCCAGCAGGAAGGCGGTGTCGGTCCCGATGACGATGCCCCAGCCCCGCGCCGCCTCACCGGAGGGGTTGAGCGCGAGGTAGAGCAGCGCCGGGAGCAGCATCCCGGCGAGCCCGGCCACCAGCGGCACGACCACCCGACGCCGGTGGGTCAGCTCCCCGATCGAGAGCTCCCGTCGCACCTCGAGGCCGATGACGAAGAAGAACAGCGCCATCAGCCCGTCGTTGACCCAGTGCTCGAGGTCCATCGCGAGCTCGGCCCCACCGACCCGGATGGACAGGGGCGTGTGCCACAGCTGGGTGTAGGAGTCCGAGAGCGGGGAGTTCGCCCAGAGCAGTGCGACCGCCGTCGCCGCCAGCAGCAGCCCGGCGCTGGCGGACTCCGTGCCGAGGAACGCACGCAGCGGGCCGGAGAGCTGGCCCAGCAGCGCCCGGCGCCGGACCGCGGTCTGCGCTGGCGTGGCGTCCTCGGCGGACCTCGCGCTCACCCCCGAAATGGTAGTGACAGGGCGGGACCGGGCGTCAGGGGCGCAGCCAGTCCTCGAGATGGGGCGCGAACGAGCGGGTGATCCGGTAGCGGCCGATGTGGGTGGGGTCGACCCACCGCACCGCGGCCGTCGACCCGCCCACGTCGTGCACCACCGGGTCCGTCGGTCGCGGGCAGGTGGCGGTGAAGACGATGCGGACGGCGTGGAAGTCCTCGAGCCGGCCGCTGGGGGCGCGGCCGATCCAGTGCTGCGTGTGGATGTCGAGCACCTCCGCGTCGGCGATGTCCTGCCCGCTCTCCTCCCACACCTCGCGGTGCAGGGCCTCCAGCGGGGACTCCCCCACGTCGATGCCACCGCCGGGCAGGGTCCACCGGCCTGCCGCGTTGGTCGCCTCCGAGAGCTGGGTGAGCAGCACCCCGCGCTCGCTGCGCACCAGCCCGTATGCCGCGGCGCGCTGGTAGGGGTGAACCTGCTCCCCCGGGGCGCGCTCCAGGCCGGAGTCCGTGGGGACGGGGAGGACCACGGGCGGCTCGTCGGAGTCGGCTGCCGGCCGCACGGCATACACCAGGGTCAGCTCGTGGCCCGGCTCGGCGACCGTCTCGACGGCCCGCACGCCCTCCGCGATCCAGCCGTGCTGGCGCAGCACCCGGACCGGGTCGGCGCCGTGGGCGAGCCGGAAGACCGCCACGCGCCCGCCACTCGCGTCGACGCCGACGACATGCAGGGTGGCCTGGTGGGGCTGGGGATGTGTGGTCACACCGTCGACCTCGCCCTCTTGTACTCGGCCTCAGCGAGGGAGACGACCTCCGGCCAGGACTGGGAGGGCGGGGTCGTCGCGGCGTGGCGGGCCATCGTCTCACGCAGGCGGCTGTCACTGACCAGCCGAGCGAGCGCGCTGGCGAGAGCGTCGTCGTCGGGCGCGAGGAGGCCGTCGACGCCGTGCTGCACGAAGTCCGCGACGCCCGTTCCGGAGCGCGCGAGGACCGGCAGCCCCGCGGTGCGGGCCTCGAGGGCAGCGATGCCGAAGGCCTCCAGCCGGGCGGGGGTCAGGTAGAGGTCGGCGCTCCAGTACCGCTCGCGCAGCTCGTCCCTGCTGACGCGTCCGGGGAGCCGGGTCCACTCCTCCATGTCGTGTGCTGCGGCATAGTGCTCGAGCCGCCGGCGCTCCGGCCCCTCGCCGAGGAGCTCGAGGGTGAAGTCGGCCCCGGGGGGCAGCTGGGCACGCGCGGCGGCCGCCACCTCGAGGACCGCTCGAGGACGCTTGCGGGCGGCGAGCCGCATGGCCGCGACCACGCGCACCGGGCCTCCGTGAGGCCGCTCGCGCGGGGAAGGGGGCGCCCAGAGCCCGACGTCGATGCCGTTGGGGACGACCTCCACGACGGCGTCAGGGCCGACGATGCCTCTGACGGACTCTGCCGCGATCCCGGAGACGGCGCTGAGCGAGGCCCCCTTGGCGGCCCAGCGGCGGGCATGGCCGGTGAGCCGGAAGAGCGGCCGGGAGCGCTCGATGAGGCAGTGCCACGTGATGGCGGTGGGGAGGCCGAGACCGAGCGCGACGTCGGCCATGTCCGTGGCGAACGGGCTGACCACGCCCATGTGGACGTGCGCCACGTCGAACCCGCCGGCCGCCAGGCGCCGGCGGACCTCCGGTGGCGCCAGCGGGTTGACCGGAAGCTCCCAGGGCAGGCGGAGGGCCAGGCGGTGCACGGTCGTGCCGTCGACCTGCTCGATGAACCCGTGTCGCTCGCCGTGGCTTCCCGGCGTGGCCGTGAACACCTCGACATCGTGGCCATGGGCACGCAGCTGTGCGGCCAGGTCATGGACCTGGACCTCGATCCCGCCCAGCCGGGGCAGGTAACAGTCCGACAGCAGCGCCACCTTCACGGGCTAGAGCCTGCCATGCGACAGGATGGCCGGTGATGACCCACACGCTGATCGCCTTCCACGCCCACCCCGACGACGAGGCCCTCCTGACCGCGGGGACGATGGCACGTGCCGCCGCGGAGGGCCACCGCGTCGTGCTCGTCGTGGCGACGGACGGCGACCTCGGGCTGGCCTCCAGCACGTATGCCGGCGACGGCCACCTCGGCGAACGTCGCCTCGCGGAGCTGCGCGCCTCCGCCGATCACCTCGGCGTGGCGCGGGTGGAGCACCTCGGGTACGCCGACAGCGGGCTGGGCCCGGAGCTCTACCCCGACCCACCCGGGCGCACCCGGTTCGCGCGGGCCACCGACGCCGAGGCTGCCGGGCGGCTCGCGGCGATCCTGCGCGAGGAGAGGGCGGACGTGCTGCTCACCTACGACCGCAACGGCGGCTACGGGCATCCCGACCACGTGAAGGTCCACCGGGTGGGAGCACTCGCCGCGGAGCTCGCGCACACGCCTCGCGTGCTGCAGGCCACCGTGCCCCGGGACACGATCTGCCGGGCGATCGCCCTGGCCGCGAAGGTCTACCGCTTTCCGCCGGAGTTCGACCCGACGTCCTTCGAGCGCGCGTTCAGCCCGCGATCGGAGATCACGCACCGGATCCGTGTACGCCGCTACGCGGGCGCCAAGCGCGCCTCGATGCGGGCGCATGCCTCGCAGGCGAGTGCGGACGGCGGGGCGGATCGGACCCTGGCCGCGTTCCTGCGGATCCCGCGACCGGTGTACGACCTCGTCTTCGGGCGGGAGTGGTTCGTCGACCCGACGCGTCGCCCGGGGTCACCCGTCCTCCGGGACATCTTCGAGGGCCTGACGTGACCAGCGCCCGGGCAGGCAAGGCGGTGCGAGAGGGTGGCCACGGGCCGCGCCCGTCCCGTCGCCTGCGCCGGGCTGCCCAGGTGCTCGTCGGGATCGGGCTGGCGGCGGTCCTGCTCGTCTGGGGCCTGCCGCACTTCGCCAAGACGACCTGGGCCGATGTGTTCGAGGTGCTCGCGAGTGTCCCGTTCGCCACGGCTGCCGGCATGCTCGGCCTCGTCGTCGTCGGGCTGTACTGCTACACGTTCACGCTCACCGGCTCACTGCCCGGGCTGCGGCACTACCAGGCGCTCATCGTCAACGTGTGCGGGTCGTCGGTCGGCAACCTGCTCCCCGGAGGCGGGGCTGCCGGCCTGGCGGCCACGTACGCCATCTGCCGCACGTGGGGGTTCTCACGGCGCGAGATCTCGACCTCGGCGATCGTCACCGGGGTCTGGAACGTCCTGGCTCGGATAGCCCTGCCGGTCATCGCCATCGTGGCCCTGACCTCCGGCGCGGAGAACGTCCCGCGGGCCCTGCAGGAGGCGGCCGTGGCGGCGAGCATCAGCGGCTTGGGGATCCTCGCGGTCTTCGTGGCGATCCTGGCGTCCGAGCCCGCGGCCCTCGCCATCGGACGAGGCATCGACAGGGTGGTCAGTCCCCTGACCCGTCGGCGCCGCGAGGGACGGACGATGAGCGTGCGCGCCCTCGTCATCGACCTGCGGAACCGCATCAACGACGTCGTCCGCACCGGCTGGCTCAGCATGACCCTGGGGCTGGCCGGGTTCTTCGCGGTGTACTTCGTGCTCTTCGTCCTCTGCCTGCGGATCACCGGCGTGGAGATGTTCTACGGGCAGGTGTTCGCTGCCTACGCGATCGGTCGTCTGCTGACGGCGGTCGGGGTGACGCCTGGCGGCCTCGGCGTGACGGAGACCGCGACAGCAGCCGCCCTGGTGGCCTGGGGCGCGGCGCCTGCGGAGGCGACCGCAGGGGTGGTGCTGTTCTCCGTCTACACCCACCTCATGGAAGTCCCCCTCGGGGCGCTGGGCTGGGTCGCGTGGACGCTGAGCCCCAAGCGCCAGCCCGTGGATGTGGTCGAGGCGGAGGACCCTAGCCAGCCAGGCGACGGACCTGGCGAAGCCGCGCCTGGTCCGCGACGGCGTCATCCTGGCTGACCGGCTCGAACGGCCGTCCGGTCGCCTTCTCGGCGGCGAAGCCGATCAGCGCATCCGCGAGCGCAGGGTTCGCGGGCAGGATCGGGCCGTGGAGGTAGGAGCCGATGACGTTGTTGGTGCGAGCACCCTCGGTCCGGTCGGTCCCGTTGTTGCCGAAACCGGAACGGACGGTGCCGAACGGCGCCTGACCCGCCCCGAGCGTCGTCGAGCCGGAGTGGTTCTCGTAGCCGACGACGTCTCCGAAGTCGGTCTGGAGCGCGACCGGACCGATCATCCGCTTGGCGTTGCCCTGCGTCGTCACGTCGAGGATGCCGAGCCCCGGCAGCCGCTTGCCCTCGACGGTGATGAAGGCGTTCCCGAAGAGCTGGTACATGCCGCAGATCATGAGCATCGGCGTGCCCTGCGCTGCGAGGTCGCGCAGGCGGTCGGCGATGTGCTCGAGGTCGACCTCGACGCGCACCTGGCCAGAGTCCTGGCCGCCCCCGCCGACGATGAGGTGCGGCTCTGCGGGAAACTCGCCGCCCGGGTGGTGCTGGTGCACGACGGGGCTGTATCCGTGGCGGCGGATGCGGGCGGCGAGGCAACGGGTGTTCCCGAGGTCGCCGTAGATGCTCATCTCGCGCGGGTACAGGTGGACGAGGTTGATGACGCCCTTGCCGGCCTGCTCAGCGGTGGGCACCCTGGCGGACCCCTCCGGCTCCCCCGGGATGGGCACGTCGGCGTGCGCGGGCCGGGCATGGAAGGACTCGGCCCTCGTGCCGCTGGCGGTGCCGGCGGTGTGGGGCCAGTCCGTTCTGGGCTGGTGGTCTCCGGGCTGGTGGTCTCCGGGCTGGTTGGTCATGAGACCTCCTCGCCGATGTTGGGAAGGTCGTAGCGCGCCGCGAGCGTGCGTCGCAGGGCCATCATCGCGGTGTAGGTGCAGAAGATGCGCTTGGGCTCGCCCGCGTGCTGGGAGAGGAAGGTGTCGAGGGCCTTGTCGAGGTCGGGCTCGATGCCGTCGACGGGCACGTCGTCGTACTGCAGCCTCAGCGCCATGTCGAACGCGCGGACGCCGCTCGTCATCGCGACCCCCCGCTCGCGGAGGCTGTCGAAGGACACGTCGTAGAGCCAGGACACGTCGCGTCCGTCGGCGTAGTTGTCGTTGATGGCGATCATCGTGCTGACGGGCGTGCTGCCGTACGTGCCGAGGGCCACGGTGAAACCGGCGGGGTTCTTGACCAGCACCAGCTCGAGCGGCTGGCCGTCGACCATGACCACCTCGCCGCGGCCGAAGGGGGGTGTGACGGCACGCAGCGCGGTCGCCGCCGTCTCCGCGCTGAAGTCGTCGCCGAGCAGCATCCGCGCTGTGGTCGTCGCGGCGGTGGCGTTGATCATGGCCGCGAGGCCGCGCTGCTGGAGCTCGAGGGGTCCGACGTGCCGTTCCGGCTCGGGCTCGCCGAAGAGGACCTCGAAGGCGCGCTCGTCGCGTGGTCTCAGCAGTCCGTCGTCGGGGCCGGGCTTGGGCGGCGTGAAGTCGTCGTCGAAGCGGACGTCCTGCTCCTGCAGCTCGGGCAGGCGGTCGGCGATCGAGGCGTCCACGCCGAAGTAGTGCACGGACACGCCCTCGGCGACGCGGTCCCGGATCCGGGAGATGAAGGAGTCGTCGATGTTGAGCACGACGCCGGTCGTGGTCTGCTCGGCGAGGGTGGCCAGCAGCTGCGCGGTGTGGTCGATCTCGGCAAACCGGTCGAGCTGGTCCCGCGCCACGTTGAGCAGGAGCGCGTGAGTGGGCCGCACCGCTGCCGCGAACTTCAGGGCGTGCGCCTCGTCGAGCTCGAGGACTGCCATGTCCGCCTGGAGTCGGCCGTTGACCGGGAGCTCGCCGAGCATCGAGGAGATGACGCCGCGGGTGAAGTTGCTGCCCGTGGGGTTGGTGAAGACGTCGAGCCCGTGGGCCCGGAGGATGGCCACCAGCATCTTGGTGGTCGTGGTCTTGCCGTTGGTGCCGCTCACCACCACGATCCCTCGCGGGACGGCCGCAAGCGCGTGGGCGAGGAAGCCCGGGTCCACCTTCTCGGCCACGAGGCCCGGCAGCGCCGACCCCCCGCCCCTGAGCCGCGACGCGGCCCGGGCCGCCTTGCCTGCGACCACGGCCGCTGTCGTCCTCAGCACGCACCAACCCTAATGCGTGTCCCGTCCCCGTCTGCGCGCCAACCCCCGGCCGGGGTCGCAGAGGGGTCGCAGCGGGGTCTCAGCGGGGTCGAGCCCCAGCCCGGTCAGCGGCTTCGACTAGCCGGTCGCTGCCAGGCTGCGCGTGCCCAGGTGGTCAACCGGCCACGTGGTGAACTGGTCGCCGACCGGGGTCGTCCAGGTGGCGACATCGTCGGGCGTCATGTGAACGGCCCAGCCAGGCTGCTGTTTGAGCCGGTGGTGGTGACGGCACAGACACATCAGGTTGGCCTTGTCGGTCGGGCCGTGCGGCCATGGCCGGACGTGGTCGATGTCGCAGCGGGCCGCGGGCACGGTGCACCCGAAGAACCGGCAGGTGCCATCCCGGGTGGTGACCAACCGCTCCAGCCACGCCGGCGGCCGGTACGCCTGACATGTCTCGGTTGCCAGGGCGCCGGACTGCCAGTCGCACAGCGCCAGCACCGCCCGGGTACCGAAGGCGCCCGCGATCTGGCGCACCACCTCCCCGGGCACCTCTCCCACCCCGGGAACCTCGATCACGGGCAGCGCATCGGCCGGCACCGGGTTCCCGGCCAGATCACACCCCGGCAGGCCGAAGCCGCCCGCCGGCGGCAGCCGCTCGGGCGGAGGCGGCTCGGGCGCCGGCAGGCCCAGGGGCGAGACCGCCAGAGACCCGGCCTGGCCACCACCCTCGCAACTGGCGGCGGACACCGGGAGGCCGGCGCTGACGGCGGGGACGGCGAACGTCACGGTCGTGGTGACGGTGGCGTGGCCGAGCACCAGGTCGGCCATCGCGTCCGCCCGCGACTGGTCGAGGGTTCGGGCGTCACCGTCGGCGCGGTATCGGCGGGCCAGCTCGTCCACGGCCGCCCAGCACGCAGCGGAGGTCTCGTTCGGCAGCACGGCGAGCCACTCGCTCACTCCGGGCTGCCCCGGCCGGCGCCACAGTCCGCGCTCGTCTCTCGAGCGTCGGACGCGCTCGATCAGGGCTGCGGGGTCGGTCTGCGCAAGAGCGCGCCGGGCACGGGCTCTGATCTGCGCGGCCGTCTGCGTTGGCGCACCAGGCAGCACCACCTCCTGGACCGCCGCGGCCGTTTCCAGGTCGGCGTCCGCGAGCTCTCGGGTGAGTACCGCTGCGCGCCACTCGTCCAGATCCCCGGCCGCCATGGCGTGCAGCGTCGGGACCATGACCGACGCCATCCTCGCCGCAACACCCACCTTGCCGTCCGCGGCCGCCGGCGACAGACCCAGCCGTGGCCCGACCACCCCGGAGGCGAACGCGGCGACGTGCCCCACGCCGCGGTCCTGATGCCCCCACGTCCCGTCCTCGTTCGGGACGTCCTCCCGGGCGGCATACTGCGCGATGCGCTGGACCTGCACCGCCGCGGCCGCATTCATGATCCGCTGCGCTGCCTCGACCCGCTCGGCCAGCTCCTGGTCGGACAGCCAGACATCACTGGTGCGGGAGTCCTGGAACTCCTCCTGCACCAGCCGCATCGCCACAGCCAGTCGATCGAACACATGTTCGATTCTACGTGCCGCCACGGACAGCCCTCGTGGCTGTCCACCGGGACGCCCAGGGCGCCCCTCCTGGCCCTACTGCGCCGCCAGGCGCTTCTTGAGGACCCCTGCCAGGTAGTTCATCTGCTGCACGTGCGCGGCGTCGCCGTCGGTCTGGACGACCGCAGGACCGACCCCGGCGGTGATGATCGCCACGGCATACCCGCCGACGATGCCCATCTGGCGGGTCTCGGTGTCGCCCCGCAGCCAGCCGCCCTTGAACGGTCCTGCCCCGATCGTGCCGAGCCCCCAACGGTGCTCCGGGATCGGTCTCATGGCCTCCAGGATGTGCGCACTCGCGGCTGGTGAGACGACGCGGCCGCCATGCAGCGCCGCCATGAACTTCACCTGCTGGCGGATGGTCCACTGCATCGATCCCTGTGAGCGGTCCGGCGCCACGGTCGTCGTGTCGCCCACAGACCGCAGGACCGCCGTGATCGCCGCCCCGGGGCTGCCGGGGATCTGGTCCCGCAGGGCGATGACCGACTCCATGTGCGACTCGGTCAGGGCCCGGGTGATCTGGCTGCGCTGCTCGGAGGTCAGCCGGCTCGGGTCGCCGTCGACGACCGTGTCGAGAAAGGCTGCGACCACCAGCACCTTCGAGGTCGACCAGGCCCGGCTGCTCGGGACCGAGCCCTCGATGACGACGGCGCCGGGGTTGCTGAGCGGGGCGAAGGCAAGCGCGTTGCGGGTGTCGCCCGTGAGGCCCACCGGCCTCGGCTTCGGCTTGGGCTTCGGCGCCGGAGCCGACGACCGCGAGGGCGTGGCCTTGGTCGAGGTCGTGGGTGTGCGGGTCACCGAGCGCGAGGGCGTGGGGCTGGTGGCCGCAGCCGTCGTGGTGGGGGTCGTTTGGCTGGACGCGGCCGCGGCGCCACGGCTGGCCGGCGCACCGCCCCCGCACGCGGT
>Ga0247821_10001337_pt1 | contig 13714 bp, 16 predicted proteins | sample 13C_Glycerol_Day_FD_192481 | JGI IMG/M metagenome (GOLD analysis project Ga0247821, IMG submission 192481) | Soil microbial communities from agricultural site in Penn Yan, New York, United States - 13C_Glycerol_Day14 | ecosystem: Environmental > Terrestrial > Soil > Agricultural land | place... | reverse complement strand
GGGCGCCATCGACCCGGTCTTCAACCGCGTCGTGCCCACCGAGCTGCCGGTCGAGAAGTCCGGCAACCCCGGTGAGTGCCTCATCGACTTCATCCTGTTCAAGCGCGCCCAGGGCAACCCGGACGCGCTCGGCTTCGAGGTCGAGCGCATGCTCACCGGCAACCCCGCGGAGCCGCTCGACCTCATGAAGGTCGACTCGGTCATCCGCGACTTCCAGCCCACCCCCGGCGCCGCCGGCGTCCAGTTCCTCATGGAGATGCTCACCATCCTCCGTGGCTGGATCGGCCAGCACTCGCCCGTGCTGGACGCCACGAGCAAGCTGCTCGAGGACCCGCGGCACAAGGCGTTCCACGAGCAGGTCGGCCAGATCACCGACCTGCTCCGCGAGGGCAAGACGCCCGACGAGATCCGCGAGGTCCAGCGCGAGCGGACCCGCGCCGCCATGCTCAAGGAGTTCGAGCCGGGCCCGGCGCACGTCAGCGCCGGCCTGCTCGGCCGCCTCGGCAACACGCCCGACGAGGGCGAGGGGCGCACCGAGGTCACCTCGGACGAGCGGGGCGCGCTGAACCACATCATGGAGCCGATGTTCGTGCTCATCCGCACCGCGGTCGAGGCGATCTACTCGCGCGACCCGGAGCAGGTCACCGCCGGGCTCGACACCCTGCGCAAGGTGGCGAACGCCCTGCGCGGCGTCGTCGGCGAGGCGACCTCGGTCGAGATCGCCGTGCGCACCAAGCACGGCCGGGTCAACCCGGACGCCGCACGGAAGCTCGCCTACCAGCGCGAGCTCGTCGCGCAGACCGACGCGCTCGTCACGCTGCTCGACCCCGAGCAGACCAGCGACGAGGACCTGATCGCCATCGCCAGCGCGATCAACGTCGGGCTCCTCGAGGACATGCACCGCGCGCACGTCGAGCACAACGAGCTGCACCACAAGGAGCACAGCGAGGAGTGCCACATCAAGCGCGCGGACTACGACCTGTTCCGGGTCCCGTACCAGCGCGTGTACTCGACCGAGCCGAGCATCGACAATGGCCTGGTCGGCCTGAGCGAGCTGCAGGCGATCGTCATGGACGCGGTGGACAACCTCGTCATGCTCGTCGGCGTCGCGCTGCACCCGGCCCTCGCCGACCCCACCGAGGACGCGCTCACCGCGCAGCTGCAGAACGGCGGCATGGCGCGCGTGCAGACCATGATGGCCGAGTGGGCCAAGCAGCACATGGAGTTCATGCAGAACTTCCAGCTCACCAACATGAGCGAGCTGCAGGAGCGCTACGACCTGGACCGCAGCCAGCTGCCCCCGGGCAACGTCGGCGCCGCGATCCGCCTGGAGCCGAGCGTGTTCTCGCCGAACGCCGAGCAGCTGCTCACCATCCGCGCGCAGGTGCAGGGCGGCATGCTCAGCATCGACGACGAGCTCACCATCCCCGAGGACTGGAACGAAGGAGGCGCCCTGTGACCGAACCGCTCACCCAGCTCAAGGACAGCACGCAGATCGAGCGCGCCCTGCCCGCGCACGAGCGCAACAAGCAGATGCTCCTCGAGACGTTCCTCGCGCCCAACGGCGTCATCGCCGGGCGCATCCCCGAGGGCGTCAGCCAGCACCGGTTCCTCAAGCCGCACTTCGCCGTCGACCGGGTACTCAAGTTCGAGGACATCAAGGCCGGCGACGAGGGCGTCTGGTTCCAGCGCACAGACCAGATCGCCGAGCACGACGACGGCCAGGTCAACGGGGCCTGGCACGCCATCCAGCCGCTCAACCACATCCTCGGCGTCGAGCCGAGGATGGGGGCCGACGGCAAGCCCAACGGCTTCTGGACGATCACCGTCGAGGCTCCCGGCTTCACCGACGACCACGACGACTGGCGGCCCGGCGTCTCCACCGCGGGCCAGCGCGAGCTCACGCTCGGCCAGAACCACTGGCGACCGTACCAGCGCCACGTCTGGCTGCCGCTGGGCTGGGGCACCGAGGACGGCTATCCGAAGAGCATCCCCGACGCGATCCAGCGCGAGCTGCTCACCGAGGGCACCGTGCTCAAGATGACCGCCCCCGCCCGGAATGGCACCGGCGACGTCGACGGCCTCTGGGCCGCGATCAGCTCCAACATCACCACCGTCACGGCCGAGTACCTCGCGCAGCGCCGCGAGAACGGCGCGACCTGGCACGACGGCCACATCACCGCCGCCTACTTCACGCTCTACCCGCCCATCAACCTCGACAACTTCGAGGGCCAGGGCGACAAGATCCCGGACATGCCGAACCAGGAGGGCGGCGGCAAGCCCCAGCCCCAGCCCGGCGACTCCGGCGAGGGCGAGGGCGGCGACGGTCCCGGCGGCGGCCAGCCCGAGCAGGAGGAGATCCCTCCCATGCCCGGCGAGGCCGGCTACGACGCCACCGACGCGGCGAAGAAGCTCGACCACTACAAGCAGCAGGGGTGGTGGGGCAGCCAGACCGGCTGACCCCGCCTCCGCTGTCCCATCCACCGCACCACAACAGAAGGAGACTCATCAGATGAGCGACATCAGCGACGTCAACGCCGCGCACGAGAGCTACACGCTCCCCGAGGACGCCGGCCGCGTCGACGTGTTCCACGGCGTGCCCGACGGCATCGACGAGGCGGCACCGCCCGAGCTCACGATCCACCTCGACGTGCTGGCCAACCCCGCATGGACGAGCGACGACGACCCGCGCGAGGTGCCCCGCTACCTCTACCGGGTCACCCACGGCGACGAGGCGCACGACGGCGAGCTCAGCTCGGTGCCCGTGCTCGCCGTGCTCGAGGGCGCGCTCGCGCTCTACACCGCCACGGCGCAGCAGTTCGTCGGCGAGTTCTCGGCGAACCTGCAGCACCAGCTCGTCGGCGGCCTGGTGAACCGGATCACCCGGGTGCACCAGGACTTCCTCGACGTCGTGCACAACGCCGGCGAGTCCGAGGCGTGGATCGCCGAGCTCCGCGCCAAGCACGGCGACGACCACGACGCGCTGCAGGCCGACCTGGCCACGCACCTGCGTGCGCTCGCCGCCGAGCACGGCGTCGACCCCGAGGAGGTCGAGCAGGACCTCCGCGACCTGGCGACGGTCTTCGCCGCCAACTCCGCCCCGGAGCCCGAGGAGTCCTGATGGCCGAGCTCTCGCGCGAAGAACTCGAGGCGGCCAAGGTCCTCCTCGAGGACCTGCTCGAGGGCCGCGAACAGCTGCTCACCGCCGGCGAGGTGGCCGAGCTGCTGAACATCAACGTCAACACGCTCTACCTGTGGCGCGCGTCCGGGGAGGTGGACCTGCCGTTCCAGCGGTTCATCTCCCCGGGCCAGACCCGAGGGGTCATCCGGTACAGGTACAGCGACGTGGTGCTCTTCCTCGCGCGCGCCGTCAAGCGCGGCGAGGAGGAGGCGGAACTCGAGGAGGTCGAGGGATCGACCGACGAGGACGGCGTGCCGATCAAGATCCCGGCACCCGCCGCACGGAAGAAGAACACCCGCCGCAAGGCCGCGCTCAAGGAGAAGCTCCAGAACACCCCGCTGGAGGAGCTCCTCAAGGCAACGCCCGAGGGGCTCAACCTCACCGCCGCGGAGCACCGCGAGCAGCGCCGCACCGAGCTGGCGCCGCCGCCCGACGCGGTCGAGGTCGACAACCCCGGGGGCATCGTCTACGACGACACCCCCGCCGAGGAACCCGAGTCTCAGGAACCCGAGGCTACGGTCGAAGCACCGAGCGACACCGAAGCAGCCGCCGCGGCAGCGTGGCTGGCCCGCTTCAACGCCGCCTTCACGGAAGGAGCACCACCGAATGACGATGCATCCTGAGTACCGCGCCAAGACCCGCTTCGGGCTCCCCCCGCTCTGGGGGTTTGCCATCGTGCTGGTGATCGTGGTCCTCTACACGGCAGCGGTCGTGTCGATCACGGCCAGCGCCACGGCGGCCCGGCTCGACAAGCAGCCGGTCAGCCAGGGCCAGGAGTGGCACCCGCCGCTCAAGCTCCTTCAGCCGAAGGACTGGCTCTACAAGCAGTAGACAGATCAGGGGCCGGTGCGTCTTAGCAGTCGACGCCCGGCCCCTGGACCTACTTCCCATCCCCGAGAAGGAGGCAGCGAGTAGTGACCCTCGCTGCGTCCAGAGTACAACACTGGAGCTGGACAATGGCAGCGACCGCGGATATCCGCAACATCCTGGAGAAGGTCCTGATCCCCGAGGGATTCGCCGAGCTCCCCTCGCCGGGGCTCCGCGCGACCAAGTGGTGGAAGCAGATCCCACTTCCCAGCAACCCCGAGCGCCACGCTGCGCTCATCATCACGGTCATCCCGGGCCGACGGCTCGGCGACTTCACCGTGATCCCCGACATCCGACTCGACGCCAAGCGCTTCGCCGAGCAGAACCGGCCGAGCACGTTCTTCGGGTCGCTCCATGACTGGGTGCACCTGCACCTGGGCACCATGCCCGTCCTCTGCGAGATCGAGGACTTCTATAACCGAGAGGAGATCTGATGGCCAAGGACCCCCGCGCACAAGCGTTCGAGGACTTCCAATCCAAGCTCGAGGACCACAAGCTGGGCGGCATCACCACCGAGCAGGAGCTCTTCAACATCGCCTGGCGCGCCGGCCGCGAGTCCGCCGCCGAGCGCCCGAAGAAGAACTACGGCGCCGCCGACCGACCCCGAATCGAGGACCCCCTGTGACCGGACCCACCGACATCGAGGTGGTGCGCGCGCTCATCGACATGAGCAAGACCCGCGCCGCCGAGCAGGACGCGCAGGTCATCAGCGTCGACCTGGGCGCCGTGAAGGTGCCCGTCAAGCGCTCCCGGCCGCGCAACGAGCCGGCCGACAAGGAGACCGTCGACCCGAGCAACGTCTACGTGCTCAGCCCGAACGAGCGCGCCTACGTGCCCGCGCTCATCGCCCGGCTCATCGAGCTCCGCGCCGAGAAGCGCAAGCTGAACACCGAGGAGGACGCCATCAAGGACGTGCTCCTCGCGCAGATCGGCGAGCTCGAGTACGTGGCCCTGGCCGAGGGCGACAAGCCGCTCATCTCGATGAAGCACGAGGAGCGCACCAGCGTCAACACCCAGTGGGTGCAGGAGCACCTGCCCCGCGACGAACACCCCGAGGCGTACCGCCGCTCGCAGAGCCGGCCGCTGCGCATCATCGACTGAGAGGAGCTCACCCATGGGATGCGACATCCACACCATCATCGAGTACCGCGGCACCAAGTGGAACGGCGAGGCGCACGTCGACGCCGGCTGGGTCAAGAGCAAGGTCACCTGCTTCGAGTACCCCTACGCCAGCGTCCACCGCAGCTGGAGCAACGACAACCAGCCGGTCACCGACGTCCCGCTCATGGGCCGCGACTACGACCTGTTCGCCATGCTCGCCGACGTCCGCAACGACGGCAACATCGTGCCGATCCAGAGCCAGGACGAGCTCCGTGGCGTGCCAGACGACGCCTCGAAGGGCTGGCGGAAGTACACCGGCGACTGGGGCTCGGACCTGCACTCGATCACGTACTACACGCTCGCCGAGCTGCAGGAGGCCCTCAACCAGGGTCGCTTCCGCCAGGAGACCTGGGAGGAGGGCTGCCTGACCGCCGAGCAGTACCGCCGGCTCATCGAGTGGGGTCAGCAGCCCACCGGGTGGAGCGCCGACATCGGCGGCGGCAAGGTCAGGCTCGGCACCGAGGAGGACGTCCGCGGCATCCTCAAGCGCAAGCAGAAGCGCATCGAGCTGCCCGTCGACGACAGCGTGCCGCCCATGCCGGGTGAGGCCCACATTCCGCAGATCGTCGACTTCGGCGGCGAGGTCGAGCCCGAGCCGCTCTCCGGTCCGCTGCTCGCCTTCGAAAACAGCGAGCCGCTCAAGGGGTTCACGCACATCCGTGCACGCTGGGCCCGGGTCATCGACCGCGAGGCACCCATCCGCAACATGCTCGAGATCGCGAAGAACTTCGCCCCGCCGATCGGCGAGCGCCCGGGCTGGGGCGAGCCGGACACCCGCGACCGCGACCTCACCAAGGTCCGCCTCATGATCGGGTTCGACAACTGATGAAGCCGTACCGCCTGCACGTCAAGCAGGACCGTCGCCGTGCCAAGCACTACCGTTGGGGAGTCTTCCTCACCAGCACCTGGGGCTACAGCAACTGCCTGGCGCGCTTCGACACCCGCGACGAGGCGCTGGACTTCGCCCACCGTCTCGTCGCGGCAGTGCGCGCCCGCATCGAGAGCCCCGGCAGCTTCGAGATCCACGTCGCCGCTCCGCTCAAGATCATCTGGAGCGAGGCATGGAAACTCCCACTCCGAATGAAAGACCCGTCATGATCCCCACCCACCCGTACCAGGAGGAGGCGGCGCAGTCCATCGCGCTCGCCGGCGCCAAGCTGCTCGCCGACCAACCCGGGCTCGGCAAGACGCACACGGCGCTCCGGGCGCTCGTGCTGCGCCGTCTCCTCGAGGAAACCACGCCGAGCATCATCCTGATCTCGGCCCCGCTCATGGTCTGCGACACGGCCTGGGTGCCGAAGTTCCGGCTCTACTTCCCATGGGTCACCGTCGTGAACGCGTACTCCGGCTCGCGGCACGCCCGCAACCGCCGGATCGAGGACGCGATCAAGGCCCAGCAGGACGGCCCCGTCGTCATCATCGCCAACCACGACGCGCTCGGCATCTCGAAGCAGGGCGAGCCGCACATGCCCGCGCTGCACACGCTCACGCTCGACGCCATCCTGATCGACGAGAGCCAGCTCGTACTGCCGACCGAGGTGGACACCCCCGGCGAGAGCACGCAGTTCTGGCGCGGCCTGTTCGCCCTGAGCGATCACACCCCGCCCGGGGCGCTGCGCCTGGCGATGTCCGGCACGCCGGATCGCGGCAAGCTCTGGTATCGCTTCGGCACCTGGCGCTTCCTGCGCCCCCGCGTGCTCGAGCGCACCCGCTACGAGCAGTGGCTCCAGCGCAACTTCACCGTCTGGTATCGCGAGGTGCCCGTGAAGGGCAAGGACTTCAAGGTGAAGATCCGCCAGGTCGGCCAGCTCAAGGACCCGCATGGCTGGGCGGCACTGGACCGCGCCCTCGTGATCCGGCGCACCAAGGCCGAGGTCGCGCCGCAGCTGCCGCCCAAGCTGTACCTCGACGTCGACGTGCCGTTCGATGGAAAGCAGTACGGCGCCTACGCGGACTTCGTCCGTCGGCTCGCCGACGAGGACGACGGCAGCACCAATGGTGCCGCCGTCCTCGCACTCAGGGCGCAGCAGTGGGCGGATGCGACGTGGCAGCTGGACCCGGATGGGATCTACCGTCCGGTGATCGGCGGCGCGAGCGCCAAGCTGGACTGGCTGGTCGAGTTCCTGACTGCCCGCGGGCACGTCCCCGGCGAGATGGAGAACCCCGAGGGCGGCAAGGTCGTCATCGCCAGTCAGTTCGTGCGTGTGCTCGACTGGCTGCACGTCGAGCTCGGCAAGCTCGGCGTGCGTGCGCTCGAGATCACCGGCGAGCAGACGGCCGCGCAGCGCACCGCCATCCAGCAGGAGTTCCAGCAGTCCAACGCCGATCTCCGGGTCGTGCTGCTCAGCTCCTCGATCGGCGTCGGCATCGACCTCGACGCCGCGGACGACCTGGTCTTCTTCGACCTGCCGCGCGATCCCGACGAGCAGGAGCAGGTCGAGGACCGAGTGCACCGGGTCTCGCGCATCCACCAGGTCATGATCTGGCGACTCAGGTCCCGCGGCACGATCGACATGCTCATCCAGGCGACCAACGACAAGACCTACCGGCAGACCCGGGAGCTCATGGACGGCAGCCGCGGCGTGGAGTTCGAGCGCAACCTCCTGGCGAGGCTGCGATGAGACCGCTACCGCCAAAGGAACAGCGCATCATCCTCAAGTCCCTGGAGGCCCAGGGCTGCAAGATCGAGGAGACCGACAAGGGCTGGCGGATCAAGTTCCCCGACGGAGTCGGCACCGCCAGCCTGCACAAGTCCCAGGGCGACCGCCGCTCGAGGGAGAACCTCCGCGCCGAGATCCGGCGCGCCGGCCTCAAGTGGCCGTTCGACCACCACCACCGCAAGAAGAAGGGAACCTGAGTCTCATGGCTTCGTACACCTCTCCCATCCTCGACACGATCCGGCAGCACCCCTGGCTCGGCGAGCAGGCCAACCGGAAAATCCTGCTGCAGAACCTCCCCGAGGAGTACCGCTGGCTGCGCACCAGCAACACCGGACCGCGCTCGAGCTTCCCGACCCGGTTCGACCAGATCGTCTACCCGAGCGACTGGCACAACATCGTCGAGTACATGCTCACCCCGCGGAACACGAAGTTCCTGGTCGCGCTGCTCGCGCAGATCGCCAAGAAGCACGGCCTCGGCTCGATCGCGGGGCTCCGGCTCTGGCGCAACACGGTCGGCGGTAGCCTGCTCCGCGGCTTCCGCTCGAGCGCGAACACCATGCTGATGAAGATCACCGACCCGGACGATGACGGCTGGAAGCCGAGCGTCAGGGTCGAGCGCTGGAGCCAGCGCATCCGGTCGCAGAAGGCGTTCATCAAGAAGGTCGCCGAGGCCGGCTCCGACCAGCAGGGCGTCACCGGCTACTGGAACCCGATGTTCGACTCGAGCACCGGCGAGTTCCTGGTCGTCAAGCAGGAGCCGACCGAGCCGAACTGGAACACCGAGTGGCAGCTCGCCAAGAACGCCCTGCTCGCCTGGGACCGAGTGCGCGGCCAGCGCGACGACATGCCGAACGGTTACCGCATGCACCTCACCGGCGCTGCCGTGGTGCCCTCGGTCTTCGGCCCCGGCTCGCCGGCCGCGGTCGCCGAGCGCGCGCTCATGACCCCGACCGGCAAGACCATCATCCTGCCGCACGAGTTCGGCAGCGACGAGATCGCCAAGCGCAAAGGCTGGTTCGAGGATAACCAGTGGACGCTCAACCCGTACGTCGAGCTGCCCATGGCCAAGCACCAGGCCGGCCGGTACGCGCTGGCCAACGGCGGCCACTGGCAGCACGACGACCTGCTCGGCTACGTGCAGAACGAGTTCGACGGCTTCAAGCTGCTCGACACCAAGGTCGCTCCGGCCCGCCCGGACGACCCGAAGCGCAAGTTCGCGGTGCCGGAGACGTTCAGCACTCCCGAGCCCGCGGCCGAGCAGAGCCCCGAGCCGGAGTGGGCGCCGCCGCCGATGCCCGGTGTCGGCGGCTGACAGTAGGGTTGTCTCGTGACCCTCGAACGCCTGCCGGATGACCTCGAACCCGGCGACATCCTCGATGCCATCGAGAGCTTCTCCATCACCGATCGCGGCCGCCAGGTCGCGCTCGGCCCGTCTGAGGTCGGGATGGCCTGCCAGCGCTGCATCTGCCGCAAGCTGGCGGGCCTGGAGAAGGAGCAGCTCATCGGGTCCTGGCGCGCCCAGCTCGGCACCTACGTGCACGACAACCTCGCGCACGAGTTCGAGCGGGCATTCCCGGACCAGGTCATCGTCGAGGACCGCCTCTTCATCCACGCCTACAAGACCTTCCTGCTCATGGGCTCCTGCGACGCATTCTTCAAGCGCCGCGGCAAGGGCATGACCGTGGACTGGAAGATCGTCGGCGACGACACCCTCAAGGACGTCACCGACTGGATGGAGGAGCTCGCGCGCAGCGGCGAGGATCTCGTCGCCAGCGCACGCCGCCACGGCGGCAAGAAGTGGCAGTACGTGGTCCAGGGCATGCTCTACTCCCTGGGCTGGCTGCTGCGTGGCTACGACGTCGAGGACGTCGTGATCATGTTCCTGCCCGCCAACAAGGGCTCGGTGACCCGATACGCCGTGCCCGTCAAGTACAAGTTCGACGTGACCGTCGCCGCCGAGGCGCTCGGGAAGATCGAGCGCTACATAGACCTCGCCGAGGAGATCGGCTGGGAAGCCGTGCTGCGACAGACGCCGCCCGCCAAGTGGTGCCTGTCCTGCAAGGCTTACGAGACCGTGGATGACCCCATCTACGATCTCACTCTCCGCAAGTAACACCTGATCAGTCAACAAATCGACAAAAGGAACCACCATGGGATTCGAAGACGCCAACGCCCTCCTCCAGGGGGGCGGCTCCCCGATCATCAAGTTCGCCCGCATCGGCGACTCGGTGACCGGTCTGCTGCTCGACGCCGAGGTCACCGACCAGACGGAGCCGAGCGGCAAGGTCGTGGTCGACGAGAAGAGCGGCAAGCCCAAGAAGCAGATCATCTACACGCTGCAGACGGACCTCCGCGACCCCTCGATCGAGGACGACGACGGCGTGCGCCGCGTGTTCGCGAAGTGGGCCATCCGCCAGGCCATCGAGGAGGAGCTGGCTCGCCAGGGCCTCGAGAAGGTCGGCCTCCAGGCCAACGGCAAGCTCACGCTCACGCACAACGCGACCAAGAAGTCCGGCACCGTCGGCTTCTCGGACATGAAGCTGTTCGAGGCCAAGTACGAGCGCCCCGGCCTGCCGACCTCGGTCGACGCGCCGGCGCCCGCCGGCGGCTCGGGCATCCCGTCCGCCGTGGACCTGGTGGCCAAGTACGGCCAGCAGGCCGTGGACATGGCCCAGGGCATCTACGGCGGCGCGCCCAACACGCCGTTCGCGGTCATCGCCCAGGCGACCAACATCCCCGAGGCTGAGCTCAAGCCCTTCCTCACGGGCGAGACCGGTCCCTTCTGAGCGGAGGTAGCTCTCCGCTAGGCTGGGGGTCTCGGGCGTGGCAGCCCGGGGCCCCCAGTTCTTCTCTCCATCCACCCACTCAGGAAGGGGCAGCATCAAGTGACGGATGCTCTCGATCTCTACCAGTGGGCCGAGTCAGACAAGCCGATCCTCGACCTGCACTCCGCCCTGAATCACGACCCCTCGCAGCCGATCGCAGTCGCCTGCCTCACGGCCGACGGCGAGTGGGAGAACACCAACGTCGACCTGCAGTTCGCCGACGTGTTCGCCGCCACGCAGCGCACGTCCAAGCAGGTCTACATCCCCGTCAACGAGAACGCGGACCTCGAGCGCGGCCCGAACCCCCGCGGCGACGAGACTACCATCACCCGCGTCAAGGCCCTCTGGGCCGACCTCGACTTCAAGAGCTCCGGCGTGGGCTCGCCCGCCGCCGCGAAGAGCGTCATCGACACGCTCTCCGGCATCCTCAACGCGACCCCCGTCGCCGTGGTCTACTCCGGCGGCGGCTACCAGCCGTACTGGGAGGTCGAGGAGGGCGAGATCCTCACCAAGGAGGACCGCGCCGAGTGGAAGGGCATGCTCCGTTCCTGGGGCACGCTCGTCAAGACCGTCGCCGCCATGGACGGCGGCAAGGCCGACTCGGTCTTCGATCTGCCCCGCGTGCTGCGCGCGCCGGGCACCCTCAACCTCAAGGGCGCCGACCCCGTGCAGACGCGACTGCACCTGCCGCCGTGGTCGACCCCCGTCTCCGCCGACGTCCTGCGCGATGCGCTCGAGGCGTACGGCATCCCCATCAACACCGAGGAGGACCCCCGCGAGGTGGTCGCTCCGCCGAGCGAGTGGGAGCCCGCCGAGCACGACTGCCCATGGACCCCGAACATCCTCGATGAGATCACCGCCGCCACGCCTGACGCACGGCACCCGTGGCTCATCGACCAGATGGTCACCCTCTACGCGGCGATGCGCAACGGCTGCATCACCCAGGACTCGTTCAACGAGCTCTTCCTCACGCTGACGAAGAAGTTCGAGTACCTCCTCCAGCAGGGCGAGAAGCGCAACCTCGCGCCCCGCGAGATCCAGGCCGCAGCCGCATGGGCGAAGCACCGTGTGTCGACGCTCGACACCGTGGGGCTGGCCGGGAATCTCAACTACCACACCCACCTCGGCGAGGGGCTCCGCCTGGTCGGCGACCTCCCAAAAGAGCACAGCAGCGACGCGCATACTTCGAGCGACGGCTTGACGGCCACCGCGACGATCGGTAACACGGCGCTGCAGCCGCTCCCGGACACCCGGCCGGCACCCGCCACCGCCGCTGCCGTCGCGGAGAGCCTCTCCCACGTCGGCAACGCCCGCCGTCTGCTCGACTACGTCGACGGGCACTACATCAACGTCCCGGGTGTCGGCTGGCACCGCTGGGACGGCGCACGCTGGGTCCTCGACGAGACCCGCTCCATCGAGGCGCAGCACATCCTCGCGATCTCGAAGTTCATCAACGCCGCGGCCACCGACAAGGCCCTCGTCTGGGCGAACAAGTCGTTCATGCAGGGCAACATCGAGGCCAGCATCAAGGCGGCCGGCGCCATGGCGACCCGGAAGATGGACGAGTTCGACGCCAACCCGTACGAGCTCTGCACCCCCGCAGGGATCGTCGACCTCGTGACCGGGGTGTTCCGACAGCCCGATCGCAAACGCGACTTCAACACGAAGCAGACCACAATCGCACCGGCCCCCGGGCCGACGCCCATGTGGGACGCCTTCCTCAAGCGCATCATCGAGGACGACGAGCGCATCCTGTTCCTGCAGGAGCTCTTCGGGCTCGCCCTGATCGGCGAGGTGCTCGAACACATCTTCCCGCTGTTCGTCGGCGTCGGCCGCAACGGCAAGTCGACGCTACTGGAGATCCTCGGCGGCATCCTCGGCGACTACGCGATCACCCTGAACGAGGGCTTCTTCGTGAAGGGCCGGCACAAGGAGCACTCGAGCGAGCTCGCTCAGCTCCACGGCGTGCGGTTCGCGTTCTTCGCCGAGACCGACCCGGACGCGGAGTTCAACGAGCCCCGCGTCAAGGAGATCACCGGCGGCGACACCATCCGCGCGCGCTACATGGGCAAGGACTTCTTCTCGCTCCGGCCGTCCTGGACGGTCATGGGCTCGATGAACCACCTGCCCAAGGTCTCGAGCGGCGGCGACTCGTTCTTCCGCCGCACGATCAAGGTCGACTTCAATGTGCAGATCCCCGAGGCCGAGGTCGACGGCGCGCTCAAGGCCAAGATCCTCGCCCAGGAGGGCGCGGGCGTGCTGCAGTGGATGATCGAGGGCGCGAAGCGTTACCTCGACCGCCAGACGCTCACCAAGCCGGCATCCGTGGTCCTCGCCACGGCGGAGTACCGCCACGAGGAGGACCACATCGCCCGGTTCATCGCCGAGCGCTGCTCGCCGAACCAGTACCAGGTGCTCGCCGGCCGCGAGATCTACGCGGCCTACTCGGGCTGGTGCGCCGCCAACGGCGAGAAGGCCATGAGCAAGACGCAGCTGTTCCGCGAGGTGCTCAAGCGCCTGAGTTATCTGAGTAAGACGGGTCAGGATGAGTACACTGGACTCGTTCTGTTCGAAGACTGAGAGGACCATCATGGGCCGCAGGACCATCACCGAAGACCCCAGCGCCGCCGAGAGCTTCTCGGGCGTCGAGGGGGAGGACCCCACCGCTGAGGGCTGGAAGCCCAAGTGGCTCCGCGAGCAGGAGAAGTCGGCCCAGGTGCCGATCAACCAGTACGCGGAGGTCGCCGTCGCCACGTTCAGCGACGCCGCCGACGCCGTCTTCGCGGGCGCCGCGCCCGACGAGACGCCGGAGGACGCGGCCGAGTGACCGACTTCATGGACCCCGAGCTCGAAGCTGCACTGAGCGGCTTCGGGCTCGGGGTCGATGACTCTTCCGAGGACGAGCCTGCCCGGCTCGTCCTCGATGACGTGTGCCTGGCGTGCCGCCTGGGCTACCACGTCGAGTGCGAGCTCTTCTGGGAGGCGCTCGCTGCAGGCCGGGAGCACGACGAGGTCTGCTG
>Ga0247821_10001335_pt1 | contig 13721 bp, 22 predicted proteins | sample 13C_Glycerol_Day_FD_192481 | JGI IMG/M metagenome (GOLD analysis project Ga0247821, IMG submission 192481) | Soil microbial communities from agricultural site in Penn Yan, New York, United States - 13C_Glycerol_Day14 | ecosystem: Environmental > Terrestrial > Soil > Agricultural land | place... | reverse complement strand
AGGCCCAGATGTGCGGCGCCGGGCGGCGCGCCCCGGGCAGGGCGTTGGTCTCGCGCCATTCGTGGATCCATTCGGGCAGTTCGAGGTCCGCCGGGGGCGCCCCGAACTCACGGATGATTTCCTCCTGGCTGACCGGCTTGCCCTTGCTGACCAGACGGGTCGCGATGAAGGCGCGGGCGTAGATTTCCCCGTCCACCACCATGCGCTGCTCGAAGTAGATGGCTTTCTCGTCGAGTCCGATGATCTTTGTTTCGATCGTGTACCGCTGCCACAATTGCAGCGACCGGCGGAAGGCGATGGTCTCCGCTGCGGCCACGGGGCTCCATCCCCGGCGGCGCATGGCCTGCCAGGTTCCGCTGCGGGCCATCAGGTCGAACCGGCCCAGGTCCATCAGGGAGAAATACATGCCGTTGTTGACATGCATCGCGATGTCAATGTCGGTCGGCAGGACCTTCAGCGGCAGCGAGGCCGTGTCCCAGATGCTCAGCCGGGAGCGGCGCGAGGATGTGAACAGCAGGATGAGCGTGCGCAGGAGCAGATGCATGGGGATTATGTTACCCGCGAGTAACAATGCTGCCAAGGATAGAAACCGCGGCTTTGTGTCCGGGACCGCGGATCAGCCAGCAGTTGCCTGCCCCGATGCCCCGCTGCTCCCCCGGGTCCGAGTGGGGCAGCACCAGCGCCGTGTCCTCGTCCACGGCAACGGCCTTTGCCGCCAAACCGTGCACGACGGCGGCGACAGCACGGCCCAGCGTTCCGGCCTGGGCGGCATGGACGTCGACGGCGAAGGACACGAGGCCCAATCCCTCGCGGAGCTCCACCTCCCGCAGCCCCTCGGAGGCGTCCTCGGGGCACACCTCAATGCCACGGACCAGGTAACCGCCGACTATCGCCTGCTCCGGCGCGATCATGGCACCAGCGGAGAATCCCAGATACGGAGCGCCCGACTGCACGGCCCGGCGGATGGCGGCGGCGGCCGGGCGCAGGGCCTCGGCGTAGACAGGAGTGGGCCCGCCACCGACGACGATCGCGTCGACGCCGTCGAACACCTGGGGGTCCACGTGTTCCTGACGGTGGAGCAGGACCGTGACCACCTCGCACGGCATCCGGCGGTGCAGCGGATCCAGATAAGCGGGCAGGAAGTATGCGGCGCTGTCTTCGTGGTCAACCAGCACCACCGCGATGCGCGGCGGCCGGCTGCTGCCGGCTGCCGCCGTGCGGTGCACCACCTCCGCCATGAACTGGTCGAAGATCACGGGAGACGTCGTGGTGTCCGGGCCGCCCCCGACCAGAAAGATGCTCATGGCATCAACGTACCCGGGTTTCGGCCATCTGCGCCCGGCGCGTATTACGCTGTCCGGATGGCAACAGACCCGACCGTCAGAGCCGCCGTGCTGGACGATGCCGCCAGCATCGCGCGGGTGCACATCCAGGCCTGGCGCGAGTGCTACGCCCACCTGCTGCCTGCGGCAGCCCTCGCCGGATTGGCGCAGGGTCCGCGGGAGGCAAGGTGGCGCAGGATCCTTGCCGCCCCCACCTCGGATATCTGGGTGGCCTGCGCGGGACAGGACATCGTCGGCTGGGCGAGCGCCGGAGCCGGCCGCGATGACGACGGCCCCCGGTCCCGGGAGCTGGAGGGGATCTATGTGCTCGCCAGCCACTACGGCTCAGGGGCGGGTCAGCTGCTGCTGGACGCGGCCGTGGGCAGCAGCGGCGCGTACCTCTGGATTGCCGAAGAAAATCCCCGCGCCTTCGCCTTTTACACCCGCAACGGTTTTATCCCGGACGGTGCCACGGGTTCGCATGAGCTGGCCGGGACTCCGGTCCGGATCCTCCGGATGGTGCGCTGAATGGTGCAGTGACCAGTGCGCTGAACCAGTGCGCAGGGCGGGACGGGCGCAGCGTCAATCCGTGGCGATCAGCTCGGCTTCGAAGCCGTCCGTATTCACCAGGTAGGCGGCGAAGTGGTCCGGACCCCCGGCGTGCGGGTACTTTTCCGGGAAAAGTTCCCGCCAGCCATGCCCGACGGCGTCGGCGGCCAGGGCGTCGACCTGCTGCCTGGTCCCCGCACTGAAGGCCAAATGATTGAGCCCGGGCGCGGTGCGGTCATGGGTCCGGCTGCTCAGGGCCGGGGATTCCTCGACCACGATGTACGTCGGCCCCCGCCGCCAGCTGGACCCGTCCTGCCAGTGCTGGTACTCCTGATAGCCCAGCCGGGCCAGGAGCCAGCCCCATTCGTCCTTGGCGCGGCCGAGGTGCGGAACCCACAGTTCCACGTGGTGCAGGGCCCCGAGGGATTCATCAGTCATCCAGAGAGTCTCGCACGGCTGAGGGCACTGGCCCTGGCAGGGAATCCGCGCCTCAGTACAGAATGCGTTGGAAGAGGATGTGGTCCTGCCAGCCGCCGGCAATGTTGAGGTAGGCCGCCGCCGTGCCGATCTCGGTGAACCCCGAGCGTGTGAGGATTTTCTGTGAGGCAGAGTTGTGCAGCAGGGTCGCCGCCTGCAGCCGGTGCAGGCCCAGTTCGTCCCGAGCCGCGTCGATGGCGAAAGCGACTGCCGCCGAGCCGATCCCGCGCCCGACGTAGTCTTTGTCCACCCAGTACCCGAGGTGGGCGCTGAGGAACGGCCCCCGGACGATGCCGCTGAGGGTCATCAGCCCGACAATCGCCTCGCCGTCCGTCAGGACCCAGGGCACATCGGATCCGGCGATGAACAACGTCAGCTTGGACTGGACGCTCACCATTTGACCGTCCACGGTGAAAAATTCTTCGGCCCGCAACGGTTCCCAGGGCGCCAGGTGTTCGCGGTTCCTCAGGTAGGCGGCACACATGAGCTCCGCATCGGAGGCCCTCAGCACCCGGATCCTGACGGTTCCGGCCAGGGGCGCGCTCTTCCCGGTCATCCGACAGCTCCGCGCCTGCTCAACCCGGGGTGAGCCAGTACGGCTGGACGCGCTCCGCGGCCGAGGCCAGCGCGTCCCCGCTGACCACCACGGACTCCTGATCCATGCCGACGTCGGCCCACTGCGCCACGATCCGCAGTTCGCCGGCCGTCGGCAAGGGCCACAGCCAGAACTTTACCGACGACGTGACCTCATCGTCGCTGCCCGAGCCGCCGCCGCCCCCGGCCGTCGTCAGCACCGGTCCCGGCCCCGGGTTGGCACCTTCCATACCCCAGTGGGGCCACTCGTCTGCCGTTGCTTTGCCCCCGTTGGGGTAGGCAACACCGAGCCGAAATCCCCCGCCGCCGCCCTGCGTGGCCCGGAAGGATGGCCGGTTGAAACACCGTTCTGTCAGCGAGCCCCAGTCGGCGTCGGACTCGGTCCCCCGACGGATCGTCCAGACGAGTTCCAGCACGCAGCCCGTGGAGTAAACCTCCGCGCCCTTCACGGCCATCACCATCCGCTGACTGCGCTGGAGGAACAGGCCGAGTGGCACCATCGCAGGAAGTTCGTCCGACGGCGGAGCAGCCCACGGGGGAACCACGAATTTGGGCTGCCGGGGCCGTTCCGGCGGCGCCGGAAGATCGTCAAAGAAGGACATGCCCTCATCCTTGCACCGCCGTCAACCCCTGCCCCGTCGTCAACCCCGGCCTCAGGATTCATCGTCGTCATCGTCGTCGTCCTCGCTCGAATCCGAACCCCGGACAATGACGCTCGCGACGCCGTTCAGATCCATGAGTGGGAGGACGAGGTTGCGCAGTGGATGGCGTCCGAAAAACCTAACCTCCATCGAGACCATGGGCTTCTGCTCATCCCCAGTCCGGCGCGTATTTAGGATCGAGGAACTGAACCCCATGGTTGTGGCAATTTCGAGTATCTGCCGCAGCACCCCTTGGCCATCGGCGTAGTCGATGTGCATCACGCGGTTCCTGTCCACAGAGGGGATTTTGCGGACGGCCGGGGCAATCACGAACAACGTAATGAGGTGGAAGATCGTCAGCACTACGCCCAAGGAGACCATTCCCGCGCCGCAGGCCATGCCAACCGCGGCGGAGACCCAGATGGTGGCGGCGGTCGTCAGCCCACGGACGACGTCCCTGCCCTTGAAGATGACGCCGGCGCCCAGGAAGCCAATTCCGCTGACGATCTGGGCCGCGATGCGGGACGGATCAAGGACGGCGCCGGGCTCCATCACGAAGGCGAAGCCGTAGGCGGAGACAAGAGTGAAGCCGCACGAGCCGAGTCCTACCAGCACATGGGTCCGGTAACCCGCGCTCTTCTGCCGGACCTGGCGCTCAATGCCGATCAGCGAACACAGAACGAACGTCGCAAGCAGCAGGCCGGCTTCCACCAGGCTTGTGTCGGTGAAGAATTCGAACATGCCGCCCGCCTTCCTGGGCCGGCCAACGACTGGCGGACCGGCCGGAGATCACTGTCTCTAAGCTGACTCTAGCAAGGCTGCGGCCAGTCGTCGTCGGACTCTCCCCTACCTTCGGCGCAACCCCCGCCATAGGATGGGAGGACGCCGTCGTTTAGGCAACGCGCGGCGAGGACTTGGGGGCCGCTATGCGTGAGAACAATGCCGTGTCGTCGACGTCACCGAACATCGGCGACACCGTCAGCACTCTTCTGGATCTCGTGGTGGACAGCACAGAGACAGGTTCCGGCATCGCCGATTTCCTGGCCGAACTGACGCGCCTGACCGCGGAAGAGCTGTCCCGCCCGGAACGCGAAGTTTCCTGCGGGATCACCGTCACCCGGGGGAAGCAGCCCTCCTCGTATGCGGGCAGCGCCGGAGAGGGCTCCGCCAGTGTTCTCCGGATCCCGCTGGAGCTCGACGATGAGAACTCCGCCGTCGTGAACCTCTATTCCCCGTGGGCCGGGGCATTCTCCACCGATAACGCCGCGGAAGCGCGCCGGTTCGCTGCAGAAACCGCCCGGCCGCTGCTCCTGGCGCTCCGGATCTTCCAGCTCAGGGAATCGCGGCAGGACCTGTCCGCCGCAATGCAGTCGCGGACCATCATCGATATGGCCATCGGGGCGATCATGGCCCAGAACCGGTGCGGGCGGGACGCCGCCTTCAAAATTCTCCGGAATACGTCCAACAACAGAAACATGAAGATCCGGGACGTCGCGGCGTCAGTCGTGGCCTCCATCGCCGGCGATACCGACTTCACGGCACGCTTCGAGGAGTGACACGGTGGATGATCCCTACCGCCTGGAACGGTTTGTCCTGGCCCAAGACGCGGGCGGAACCTATCAGCAGGCCGTCGACGAACTCCGAGAGGGTGCCAAGCGCAGCCACTGGATGTGGTTCGTGTTCCCGCAGATCGCCGGGCTGGGCCAAAGTCCCACCGCGCGGAAATATGCCGTCACGGGAATAGATGAAGCACAAGCCTACCTGCGGCACCCGGTGCTGGGTCCGCGGCTGGTCGAATGCGCCGGGGTTGTGGCCGGGCTCCAAGGCCGCACCGCAGGTCAGGTCTTCGGTGGAATCGACGAACGGAAATTGCACTCCTCGATGACCCTCTTCCTCCGGGCGGACCCGCAGCAGAGCGTCTTCCAGGCTGTCCTCGCGAAGTACTTCGCGGGGCTGCCCGATACGGCCACGGACCGGCTTCTCGCCGGTCCGGCTGGCCCGGCTACCCGCCCGGAACCGCCAGCGCCGTAATCATCCGTTCCATGCGGGCGACGCCGGCGTAGCGGCCGGCATTGTCCGTCACCAAAAGGGGCTCAAACCGGCTGGACGTGGCCCGGGTCATGCACCGGGCCAGCGCCTCGCTCAGCGGGGTGTCCAAGTTCACGCGCATTCCGGGGCTCACCACTCCCAGGCCTGCGGCCACCGGATCCAACACGGCAACGGGCCGGAGGTTGTCCCCGATCAGCACCACCGACTGGAGTGCAGGGTTTCCGGCGAAGGCGTCCGCGGCGAGCGCGGCGGTGGTGGCCGTCGTCGCGGATTCGAGGACATCTCGGACCACGGTTTTATGGGTCACCGGCGGTTTCGAGGCGAGCCGGTGGGCCAGATCCAGGTCGATGCCGGCCCATGACGGCGCGGGCCTGGCCAGGTAGTAGCCCTGCACCAGCGGCACCCCCAGGGAGACCAGCGCATCGAGTTCCTCAACCCGTTCCACACCCTCGGCGAGGATCCACGCATCGACCCGGCCGGCAAAAGTGCCGAGCATCTCGATCAGGGCGCGCTTGGCTTCGTCGCGGTCCACATCCTGGATCAGTTCACGGTCGATCTTGATCAGCGAAGGCCGCAGCGCCAGCAGGTGCCGCAGTCCCGCGTAGCCTGCCCCGGCGTCGTCGACGGCGATCAGGGCCCCGGCGGCACGCAGCTGGTTCAGGTCCGGTTCCAGCCCAACGTAGGAATCGATGGGGGTCTGCTCGGTGAGTTCGACGACGATCCCGCCCAGGCTTCCCTCGTTCCGCCAGACGCTCCGGATCTCTTCGGTGGCCAGCAGTTCGGGTGAGACGTTGAGGGTCAGGAAGCAGTTGGGCGGCAGGGTGGAGCGGGCTGCGAGCGCAGTGCGCAGAGCTGCCGATTCCAAGTCCGCGGATCGTCCATGGGCCCGCGCGGCCGAGAACCACACTTCGGGGTTCCTCTCGGCGTAGCCGGGGAAGCGTGCCAGCGCTTCGTAACCCACCACCGTGCCGCGAGCTGTGTCGACGATCGGCTGATAGGCCGCAGCCAGGCCTTCACCGCGGCAGGCGGCCGCCAAGAGTTCTTCCCAGTCCGGGTCCGGAGGCGCACCGGCGCTGGGAGCGGACCCGCCTGCCGCGGGACTGATCAACTAACCGGAACGATGGATTTGTGGACCGACTGGACCACGTCGGCGGGCAGTTCCACGAGGCCGTGCGCGGACGCGGCGTGGGCGGCGACGTTGACCAGAATTTCATCTTCGGTGCTGCAAACCCATTTGGCTTCACAGCCGGGCACTACATCCCCACATGCAAACGATTTCACTAAGGCTCCTTATATTCGACGGCGAACTGCACCACCCTACTGCGCCGCCCACTGGAATCCGGCGATATTCGCTTACCGGCCACCGGGTGTTTCGGGCGGCTGCTGCGGTGTAGTTTGGCCCCATGATCAAGATTGGCTCCATCGTCATCCGTGTCGATGACCTCCAGCGCCAGTTGGACTTCTGGACGGCTGCTTTGGACTATGTGCCGCGGCGGCCTCCCGAAGAAGACTTCGTTGTCCTCGAGCCAAGGGATGGGCGCGGTCCCAACGTTTCCCTCGACTGTGTACCGGCGAAGGTCCAGGTCCCGCCCCGAATCCACCTCGACCTCTATTCGGAGCAACAGGCCCTGGAAGTGGACAGGCTCCTGCGCCTGGGGGCGAGCCGCGTGGAATGGAGCAAGCGTCCCGCGGATGCGGACTATGTCATCCTGGCCGATCCCGAGGGCAACCGCTTCTGCGTGGTGGATACCGGACGGTAGCCTGCCAGGCTAGGGCGCGCCTCCCGCCGTCGACGCCTGCCGGGCCGCCGCCTCGATTGCGGCGCAGTGCCCGGCCCACTCTTCCGGGGTCCGCTGGGAGAGGTTCGGGTCGCCGGGACGCTGGCCGGCCGTCCGATCAATGAGTTCGCGCAGGATATCGGCGTGGCCGAGGTGATGGGCTGTCTCAACGCACATGTGCACCAGAATCTGCTGCAGGGTCACGTGCCGCCGTTCCCCAGCCCACCACGGGACCTCTCCGGGGGCGTCGAGCGGGAGTGCTTCGATCGTGGCGTCGCTGTGGGCGGCCGAGAGCCGGTGCAGTCCGATGATCTGTTCCCGCGTTTCGTCCGGGGTCACCCACAGGTCGGCGTCCGGGGCCGCGTCCTCGGCGAACCACGGCAGCTCCACCCCGCTGGGCCGGCCGAAGACGTCGCCGAAGTAGCCGAGTTCGACGCTTGCAACGTGCTTGACCAGACCCAGCAGGTTGGTCCCGGTCGGCGTCATCGGCCGGCGGACGTCGTATTCGCTGAGCCCGTCGAGCTTTCCGAGCAGGTCGGCGCGCCGCGTGCGCAGGTAGCTGTGCAGAATCGCTTTGTCATCCATGACGCGCACTATATCGAAGGATCGCGCGGGACCAGGCCCCGTCGGCGGAGGAACGGTCAGATCGACTTGGGGATCGCATGCGGATTGACGGGACGGTCCTCGTCCAGGGAGGACGGCTCCCGGGTTGCGTAGCTCCGCGCCCTGTTCAGCTCGCGGGAACGCCGGAACAGGCCGTAACCAAGAAATCCGAGTCCGCCGGCCAGTAGCGCCAGCCCGAGGATGAAAAGACCTGTCGCACCGGCATCGGCCCTGCCGGAAGCCACCTGAAACAGCGGCGTCGGCAGGACAAAAAGTGTAGCGGCCAGGGCTGCGCTTCCCACCGCGACCTGCCACGTTCCTTTGGACTTCATGGTTCCCCCTCCATTGCGTCTGTCAGGGTTCAGTAAACCGGTTTCCGGGCCAAAGCGGAAGACTGGGCAAGGTATCGACGCAGGGCCGGATGCGGAGGAGGATTAAGTGGCAGTCACGATAAGGAGGTCAGTGATGTGCTATCAGTACAACAGGGAATTCCGGCGGGACATCAAGAAGGATGAAGCAAAGGAACCCAAAGAAACAACTGCGCGCCCGGAGACCCGGGCGGAAGCGCCTGACTTCAAGTTCTGGGCCTTCCCCCGCCGCAGCAGGGAATTTACGGTCGAGGAGCCGGCGCAGGCTGACCGGACCCGCGAGAGGGTCTAGCCCGGAAATCAACGGAAGGCTCCTCCACGAGGGGCCTTCCGCGCGACCAGTCTCCTGCCTGCGGCCGTACCCGCGAACGTACGGGAGACTGGAAGTCCCCGATCACGAAGGCAGGACCCCATTGATTAGTCTCCAACAGGACGCCGAAGGCTTCATCCGCATGAAGAGGCACTTCCCCGGCAGCACCGTCGTCTCCGTCACCTTTAACGACGGATCCTCTGAGGAGTTCTCCGGCCGGCAGCTCAACGCGATCTATGACGAAGCCCTGGCCACATACCGGGCAGAGAACCACCTGGACGCCAAGGGATTTTCCCGGGCGCCGAAAAAAACGGTCCAGCCAGCGAACAAGATCGAGTTCGTTGCTGTGCACCCCGGTATGGGCAAGTAGCCGCACCGGGGACCCATTGACACGGCATAACCGCCGGATTATTCTACAACCAAATGGTTGTAGATGAGCTTAGGGATGCCGACCTTGACCGCCTGTTCCAGGCGTTCGCCGATGCCACCCGCCGGGACATCGTCACGCGGGTGACGGCCGGCGAGTATTCGGTGTCAGGCCTGGCAGAGCACTACGCCATGAGTTTCGCCGCCGTACAAAAGCACGTGGCGGTATTGGAGCGCGCTTCCCTCGTCACGAAGGAGAAACGCGGACGGGAGCAGATCGTGCGGGCCCACCACGATGGCCTACAACGAGCTCGACGGCTGCTCGATGATTACGAAACGATCTGGCGGCAGCGGGCTGACCGGATCGCCGACATTCTCGCAGAGGGATAGGAAGAGTTCAGTTATGACCGTTATCAGTTCGCAAAAGAACGCCGAGACCCTGAGCTTCACCGTTGTCGCCGAGTTCGACGCCGGCGTCGAGCGCGTCTGGCAGGTCTGGGAAGACCCGCGGCAGCTCGAGCGCTGGTGGGGGCCACCCACGTGGCCCGCGACCTTCGACGGCCACGACTTCGTGTCCGGCGGCAAAGCAAGCTACTACATGACCGGGCCCGAAGGTGAGAAGAGCCGGGGCTGGTGGCGGTTCACCGCTATCGAGGCTCCACACCGCCTGGAGTTCGACGACGGTTTCGCCGACGACAACGGCGAACCGATCCCCGCGATGGGCACGAGTCATGCCGTGATGAAGCTGGAGGCGGTCGGCAACCGCACTCGGATGACCATGGTGTCCACCTTCGACTCCGCAGATGCGCTGGAAAAGGTTCTCGCCATGGGCATGGAAGAGGGAATAAAGCAGGCCATGGGCCAGATCGACGCCATCCTCGCCGGGTACAAAGTCCGCTGACCGTAACTGGTCCGTAGCGGCTGACAACCCGCAAGGAACACCCCCGCGGGTGCCGTAGCCGGCACGTACGGGGGTGTTTCCGCGTCAAAAGCAAGCACGGCGGAACTACCCGCCCAGGATCTTCGCCTTCTGCACTCCGAACTCCTGCTCCGTGAGAATCCCCTGCTCCTTCAACGCCGCGAGCTCTTTGAGCTGCTGGATGGCGTCGTTCGAGATGCCGCCGGCGGCAGCTGGTGGTGGTGGAGCCGGTTGCTCGTACACAGGTTGCTGCTGGGCCATCTGCGCGTCGTAGGCCTCCTGTTGCTTGGCCGCGGTCGCGGCGTCCTTCTCAGCGAATTTGTTAGCCTGCCGTCGCTGGACGCGGCCGCTGACAGCAGATGCCGTCCCGGCAACCACTGCTGTCCGTGCCATACCTCTAAGCAGTCCCATATCTTTTTTCCTCTCGCGTGGCGTCTTGTGTGTCAGGCAACGGGCGACTCGGCTTCGAGGGCCTCCAGAGCCGCCATCACGTCCGGAGCAGGGATCCGCGTGCTTGCGACGAGCTCACCCCCGCTGTCGCGAACGGCCGCCACAAAAGGTGCCGCCCAGATGTTCTCGTAAACGATCAGCGCGGCGAGGCTTCCGGGGAGAATCGCGTCTGCCGCTTCCGCGATTTCCTCGTCGCCGAGAAGTCCGGAATGCGCGCCGTCGAAGTACGAGAACGCCTCCGCGGGACCGCCCGGGTCAGTGAGCTCGAGCACCTCGACGGCGCCGTCCTCGTTCTTCATGACGACGAGCAGATCGAAGAGCCTGATCACACCCTGCTCGACGAGCCGTATGAGTTCCTCACTCGCCCGCCCGGTCAGTCCTGCCATGGGGAACTCGAGGAGCACAAAGTCGACGGGCCCGTGGGCCTCGGTCTCCGGTGTGGTTGTCACTGGCATTCCTCCGTTCTGTTTCGAGCGCACTGTCCGGCACGCTCGTCTAAGTCTGGTCGTCGCCTGCCGGAAGGTAACCACCCCCGTCGGGTGATTCCCGCGGCGGGCAGCCCGGCCAGGCCGGGCCCGGAACGGCCTCCCCTCCGCGGAGTCGCTGCCGGGTCAAGGCGAAGGTTTCTTGAACTTTCTGTCCGGCGCCCAGCTGGATAGCAGGCAGAAACGATTTTCTGTTCAGGGAGTTCCTGGGACCACTTTTGGCCAACGGCCGATTTGCCGCATCATCCCTTTCGGGTGAGCCCACCCGGACAGACGCGAGCGCGCCATCGGGCTGGCTACCTCTAGGTTCTAGCGATCAAGTCGGCGAGCTGCCGGGACCGGCCGATGAAGGGAGAATGACTCGAAGAATGGCTGACCGTGTTGGCCAAGAACGGTTCCCGGAGTAGGAGGGTCCGAATACCGGCCGCGTAGGATCTGCACATGACGATTGACGAGTGGGAACGCCGGATAGCCGAGTTCTGGATGGCTTTCGAATCATCGCCGGGGGATGCCGAGGACATCGTTGACAAGCTTGACGCGCTCGCCGCCGCCTCGCCTGCGTCCGATGGCCGGGCCCATTTCGAGCGCGCCTGCATCCGCGATTCCACCGGACGGACCGCCAGTGCTGTCGCTTTTTACGAGGCGGGGCTTGCTGCCGGACTTGACGCCGTCCGGCAAACCCGCGCCCACGTGCAGATGGCGAGCTCGCAGCGGGCACTCGGCCATCCCGACGAGGCGCTGAAAATTCTCGCCCGCGCCGATCCGCATGCGCTGGGCGGGGCACCCAGCGCCGTAAGGGCCCTGGCACTCCGGGACGCCGGCCGGCACGATGAGGCCCTCCGCGTCGCGCTCGAAGCCCTTATCCCCCATCTGCCCCGGTACCAGCGCTCCATGGCGAACTACGCGAGGCTCCTGACGGAAGGCTAGGGCTCTGCATCGACAGGGGCTGCGGACAACGCCGGTTGCCGTCCGGGGCGGGTTTGATCACCTTTCCGGCCCTGGCGTTCTGTGTCCGCGGCGTGTCCGTGTCAATGTGCCCCCGGCCCGCAGCCGCGGGCGAGACCAGCGGCAGCCCGGTCCCGGGAGCTCAGGGCCCCGGGACGACGCCGCTGACACGCCCGGCACACGTCTTGTCCAGTAACCCTCCAGAGGGCAAAGAAAAAGCCTCCGGAACCTGTTGGTTCCGGAGGCTTCTCCAAGGGTGGCAGATGAGGGATTCGAACCCCCGTAGGCGTTGCCAGCTGATTTACAGTCAGCCCCCTTTGGCCGCTCGGGTAATCTGCCGAACTTCAAAAGAAGATCACTCGCGGCTGCCGTGTTCAGAACGCCTGTTTCCAGTCCGTTCCGCTTCCAGTAACCGCGGGCAAGACAACTTTACAGAACTTCCGCCGAAGAATCGAATCGGCGCTCCCGCGGTTCAAAAGAGGGCTAAAAAGCCCTGATATTCAGGCTTCCCCGAGGATGCGGCCAGCGAGTTTGGACTCGAACCTCGCGGCCTGCTCCTCCGTGATCTGGTTCAGCTGCACGGCGCGCGCCAGATCGGCATGGACACCATCCAGCCTCGACGAGGCATCCGCTGCCGGGCTGAAGATGATCGAGGCCGCCAGCGTTGCCGCCGCCACGGACGTCGCGGCGGTGGCGAATCCGCCGGCGGCGGCTGCGGTGGAACGGATGACATAGCGGACGGCCTTGTGCTGCATGGGCTGGCACCTTTCAAGCGACTCTTTCAACTCCTGCAACTCTGCCCGGCGAAACTTCGTTCCCGCCCTGACTCAGCTTTGAGCGGACTGTGAACGGGCCGACGCCCGCCCGACCTTCACAACAGGGGCATCCGTACTAGGCTGGATTGCAGACACTATGGCCCTTCCCCGGGCACACCCCCAACCATCAGGAGGACAGTCATGGCAGGCGAATCCACATTCGACGTCGTCAGCAAGGTAGACAAGCAGGAAGTGGCAAACGCGCTTAACCAGGCGCAGAAGGAGCTGGTCCAGCGCTACGACTTCAAGGGCGTCGGCGCCGAGGTCGACTTCAGTGGGGAAAAGATCCTCATGAAGGCCAACTCCGAGGAGCGCGTGCTCGCGGTCCTGGACGTGCTGCAGTCCAAGCTCATCCGCCGCGGCATCTCGTTGAAGTCCCTCGACACAGGCGAGCCCTACGCGTCCGGCAAGGAATTCCGGCTCGAGGCCACCATCAAGGAGGGCATCGCGCAGGACCTCGCGAAGAAGATCAACAAGCTCATCCGCGACGAGGCCCCCAAGTCCGTCAAGTCACAGATCCAGGGCGACGAGCTCCGCGTGACCTCCAAGTCCCGCGACGATCTCCAGGAGACCATGAACCTGCTGAAGGGCTTCGACGAGGCCGACCTGCAGTTCGTGAACTTCCGCAGCTAGTCACGCCTTCGCGGCGCAAATTTCCTCACGCCGCGCAGAAGGGCTGTCGCACCGGGTATCCCCGCGTCGGCAGCCCTTTTGTGCTTCGCGGGACGTTTTGCGCGTCGCCGGGACGCTGCACGCGTCTCGGGTCCACTTGCGCGTCGCGGAACCATCAGCCCGCAGCCAGCAACCGGACTAGCCCAGCGGCCGGCCTGCCATCCGCTCCAGCCGGCCAATGCGCTCGCTCATGGGCGGGTGCGTCGAGAACATTTTCGCGACACCGCCGGCGCGGAACGGGTTCGCGATCATCAGGTGCGAGGCGTTGACCAGCCGCTGGTCCTGCGGCAGCGGCGCGAGCTGGACGCCCTGCTCGATCTTGCGCAGGGCTGAGGCGAGCGCCAGCGGGTCTCCTGTGAGCTTGGAGCCGTCCTCGTC
>Ga0247821_10001333_pt1 | contig 13730 bp, 11 predicted proteins | sample 13C_Glycerol_Day_FD_192481 | JGI IMG/M metagenome (GOLD analysis project Ga0247821, IMG submission 192481) | Soil microbial communities from agricultural site in Penn Yan, New York, United States - 13C_Glycerol_Day14 | ecosystem: Environmental > Terrestrial > Soil > Agricultural land | place... | reverse complement strand
CCCATGGCACCACCACCCGCCCCACCCGTCAGACGGCTGCCGCCCGCAAGAGGGCGGCAGCCAGGCCCGCCGTCGGCGACGCGCTCGACTTCGAGCCGATCCGCATCGACGCCGACGACGACGTCGTCGAGGAGCGTGTCCCGCTCTTCTACATCGGCGACACCGAGTACACGATCCCCAAGGAGATCCCGAAGGGTGTCGCCCTTCAGTACCTGCGGCACGCCTCCGAGGTCGGGCACGAGCTGGCGACCGCGCCGCTCCTGATCCGTGTGCTCGGCGAGGACGCCTACGAGGCGCTGGAGCAGTCCAAGGGACTGAAGGACGACCAGCTGGAACGCATCGTCGACATCATCGTCAAGCTCGCGCTCGGCAAGCAGGAGGAGAAGGAGGGAAAAGCGCGGCGTGGATAGACCGCCTCTGCTCGTGGGCCTTCGACCACGGCTGGCCAGAAGCCCTCGCCGAGCGGGTCGGCCAGACCATGTGGGTCCTGGACCACGAGGACGACATCGACGCCGACTTCCTCGCCATCTACGGCCTCGACCTTGAGCACGTCGAGATCACCGGCCCCCGCTACTTCGCACTCGCCCACCGGCTGACCGCCTACCAGGGCGTGATGGCCGCCCGCGTCGAAGCCGAACGCGAGCAGCGCACGCCATCACGCAGCACCAGCACCGCCCCAACCCGCACCAGCAGCACCCCCGCCCCCACAGAGCGGGGTGACGTGACAGAGCTGAGCCTGACCCAGTTCCGGGCGAAATTCCCCGGCCTGGTCAGCGTGGCGCAGGGAGGGTAGACCGTGGCCGGAGCCTTTCGCATCGCAGAGGGTTACGTCGAAGTAACCGCTGACGAGAGCGGCTACGACACGGCGATGACCCGCCTGAAGAACAAAAAGCACTCCGTCACCGTCAATGTGGACGCCGACACCCGGGCGGCTGCTGACGATCTCGCCCTGCTGACTCGGGACCGCATCGCAAAGATCACCGCCAAGGTGGACAGCGCAGCAGCGTCCACCCAGCTTGCGTTCGGCGACCGCACGGTCAACATCCTCGCCGACCTCGAAGAGTCCGCCCGCCGACTGGCCGAAGCGCAACTCGACACTCTCACCCGCGACCGCACCGTCCGCATCATCGCCGACCTCGACACCCGAGCAGCCGCGGACGATCTCGCCCTGCTCACCCGGCAGCGCACGGCCCGCATCACCGCCGACGCCGACACGCGCGCCGCCGCGGACGACCTGGCGCTCCTCACCCGAAACCGCACCGTCAACGTCCGCGTCGACGTCGACGGGGCCGCGCTCGGCATCCTCAGCGGGCTGGGAGGAGCGGCCGGGAACGTCGGCCTGCTGTCCTCCCGGTTCGCAGCCCTCGCAGCCGCTGCCCTCTCCGCTCTGCCCGCAATCGCCTCGCTCGGCTCCTCCCTGATGCAGATCGGCCCGGCCGCGGCCCTGGCCGTGCCCGCCCTCGCCGGTCTCGTCACCGGCGTTGCCGCGCTCGGCGTGGGTCTGCGCGGAGTCGGCGACGCGTTCCGTGCGGCCAGCGCCGGCAGCAGCCAGAGCGGCGCCTCGGCAGCAGCTGCCGCACGCGCCGTCGCCGCGGCGCAGACCAACATTGAGCGGGCCGCACGGTCGTTGAAGGAGGCGCAGCAGGACGCGGCTCGGGCCATCGCGGACGCGCAGGCCCGAGTGAGGGACGCGGCCGAGGACGTCCGGGACGCCGAAGTGCGGGCGGCAGCGGACCGGCAGGCCGCGCTGCGCCGTGTCGCGGACGCGGAACGCGACCTGACCGACGCGGTCAAGGACGCCCAGCAGGCGCAGAAGGATCTCACCACCGCACGGAAGGAAGCCGCGGAAGGTCTCGAGGACCTCAACAGCCGCCTCGCCAACGCGGAGTTGGACCAGCGGCAGGCTGTCCTCGACGTCCAGGACGCCGAGGAGGAACTCGCCGCGGTCAAGGCGAAGGGTGCGGCGGCGACAGCGGACGAGCTGGCTGAGGCGCAGCTCGCCTATGACCGGGCAGTGCAGCGGCTGAAGGACCAGCAGACCGAGACCGCCCGTCTGCGGGAGGACACGGCGGCCGCGAACGCGGCCGGGGTTGAGGGCTCTCAGGCGGTCGTGGATGCGCAGCAGCGGGTTGCGGACGCGCAGCGCACTGTTGGTGACCGTGCCCGGGATGTGAAGGACGCTCAGGCTGAGGCTGCGCAGACGGCGAAGGACGGAGCCGACGCGGTGCGCGAGGCGCAGGAGCGGCTTGCGGAGGCGCAGCAGGGTGTCGCGGATGCGCAGGTTGATGCGGCCCGGCAGGTTCGCAGCGCGCAGGAGGCCCTCGCGGACGCGCACCGTGCCGCCGCGGACGCGCAAGCACAACAGGCAACACAAACCGACAAATTCGCAGAGGCGATGGCGAAGCTGTCGCCGAACGCGCAGGCCTTCGTCACCGCGGTCCGCAGCATGGGCCCCGCGTTCTCCGACCTGCGGATGGATGTCCAGGACAGGCTCTTCGCCGGCCTCGACGAGTCGTTCACCCGGATGGCGACAGCGTCGCTGCCCGCACTGCGTGTCGGGCTGGGCGGCGCGGCGGACGGCCTCAACGCCGTGGCCCGCGACCTGATGGACACGTTCACGCAGCTCGCCGACGAGGGCCTGCTGACGCGCATGTTCCAGGGCCTCAACGACGGCTTCGCGCCGCTCAAGAAGATCCCCGGCCAGATGGCAGAGGGCTTCGTGAAGCTGTCGATCGCCGCGTCGCCCGCGTTCCAGCGGATCACGGAGGCGATGGCTGGCGAATCCGACAAAATCTCACAGAGGCTGGCGGCCGCGTTCGAGTCGGGCCGTCTGCAGGCGGCGATCGATCACGGCATCGAGGTGGCGAAGCAGTTCGGGCAGTTGGTCGCTGACATGTTCGGCACGCTGAAGAACATCATGGGCGCGGCGGCCACCGGGGGCGGGGATGCGCTGACCACGCTCGGGGATGCGTTCCGGGAGATGCGGCGGGTGACGGGCCTGCCGGAGATCCAGGAGAACCTGGCGTCGATCTTCAGCGCGTTCCATTCGATCGCGTCACTGGTCACGACTGTGGTCGGCGCGGCGCTTCAGGCTCTGCTGCCGATGGTCGCCCCGTTCGCCGACGCGATCGCGGGGATCGCGGACGCGGTGAAGGGCCCGCTGACGGCGTTCTTCCAGTTCGTCGCGGACCATCACGTTATCTTCGGCTCCCTGGCGACAGCTGTGGTCGGGATCGCGGCGGGTATGAAGCTGTGGGCGTTGGGGACGGCGGCGGTCGCGACGGCGCAGGCGATCCTGTCGACGGTGATGGCGGCGTCGCCGTTCACGTGGATCGCGCTCGCGGTGATCGGGCTGGCCGCCGCGTTCGCTTATGCGTGGAACGAGTCCGAGACGTTCCGGGATGTGGTGATCGGCACTTGGACCGCGGTCAAGGACTTCTTTTCCGGCGTGTGGAACTGGATCGACAAGTACCTGATCCAGCCGTTCCGGGACGCGTATGACGAGCTGGTCGGCCACAGCATCATCCCGGACATGGTCAGGGCGATCATCGGCTGGTTCACGTCGCTTTGGACGTGGACGAAGCAGATCTTCAATGCCGGGAAGACGTGGCTGGTCAACACGTGGAACAACCTGTGGTCCAGCGTCCGGGAACGGTGGAACGGCTTCTGGACCGGACTGCGGACGTCTCTGACCTCGGCCTGGACGTGGGTGAGGAACAGCGTCTCCGGACTGCGCACGTCCGTCTCAAACGCGTGGAACGGACTGTGGAACGGGGCCCGCGACAAAATCTCCGGGATCTTCACCGTGATCCGAGGGAAGATCAGCGAGTTCCGGAGCGCGATGACGGGCGCCTTCTCCGGCCTGCGAGACAGCCTTGGCACCATCTGGAACGGCATCAAGTCGAAGATCGCCGCGCCCGTGAAGTGGGTGGTGGGCACCGTCTACAACGACGGCTTGCGCTCCATGTGGAACAGCATCGCCGGAAAGGTCTCCTCGAAGATCACACTGCCGTACATCAAGCTCGGCTTCAACAAGGGCGGCGTCGTCCCCGGCCAGGGCAACAGCGACACTGTCCCCGCGATGCTCACCCCCGGCGAACGCATCCTGTCCAACCCGCAGGTCGCCCAGCTCGGCGGACACCGCGCCATCGACGCCATGCTCGGCAAGGACACCCCCACCCGCACCGGCGGCAACCCCACGAGAGGCCAGGAACGCCGACGGCACCAGGCCGCACAGGGCTTCGCGGAGGGCGGCATCATCGGCTCGATCACCGACAGCGTCGGCGGCGTCATCGGGTCCGCCGTCGACTGGACGAAGGATCTCGTCATCGGCGGTCTCAAGTCCGCGGCGCAGAAAGCCCTGCGCGCGGTGGTGCGGCCGCTGATCGCGCAGATCCCGTCGTCCGGGATCGGGAGCCTGCTGCGTGGCCTGTCGAACAAGGCCGTGGACAGCATGCTCGGATGGTTCGGCAACGAGGACAAGAAGGCGAGCGGTGGGCCGGCCGTGCAGCGGGCGCTGTCGTGGGTGCGGACGCAGAACGGGCTGCCGTACCAGTGGGGCGGCAACGGCAACCCCAGCTGGGACTGCAGCGGTTTGATGTCGGCGATCGAGTCGGTGATCCGGGGCGAGAGCCCGCACCGCCGGTGGGCGACCGGCTCGTTCGTCGGCAGCTCCGGCCCGTCCGGCTGGGTACGGAACCTCAACAGCCCGTTCATGATCGGCATCACGAACGCGGGCGTCGGCCACACCGCAGGCACCATCGCAGGCGTCAACGTCGAGTCCCGCGGCGGGGACGGCGTCATCGTCGGCAAGGGCGCCCGCTCCTACAAGGACAGCCTGTTCACCAGCCGGTGGGGTTTCGCGCCGGCCGCGAAGTTCGACTCCGGCGGCCTGCTGCAGCCCGGGGCGACGATGGCCGTCAACGCGACGGGGCGGCCTGAGCGGATCCTCACGCCGGAGCAGAACGCCATCTTCGAGCAGCTCGTCTCCGGCCGGGGCGGCGGCAGCGTGACGATCGAGAACATCACCGTGAGCGGAACCTTCGACTTCTCCAGCCCCGCCGACCGGCGGGCGGCTGCGAACGCGCTGGTGGCTGAGATGAAGGAAGCGATCCGGCTCTACGACAAGGCGAGGGCACGCTGATGGCCTTGTACAACTGGGGCGACGTCCAACTCGGGCGGATTCCGCTGCGGGAGACGTTCACGGCGGCCGAGTCCGGCGTCGACGGCAGGACCCTGGACCTGGAGGGACAGGAGTCCTACCCGCCGCTGACCCGCGCGCAGGTCGTGGCCCGCCACGACGGGATCAACGCACTCATCCCCGGCCAGTGCATGCCCGTCACGTTCACGGACAAGCCGGAGCGCAACGGCTACTACACCGTCAAGTCCGCAGGCAGCACCTACACGGAGCATCTGAACGAACGCGTCACCGCCGACTGGAAGGTCTCCCTGGACCGGGTCGGGTCGGACGCCGAGACCGACCTCCAGAGCAGGCTCACCGGGGCTGTCCGCCTCAACGACTTCAGCCTGACCGGGGAGCGCTGGCACGCCCCGCCGATCGGCCACTACGGCTACTACACCGGCTCCACCAACGCGACGACGATGACGCGGACGGGCGCGGACGGGGCAATGACCGTCTACCGCGGTGTGCCGGCCAACGTCTCTCCGCGGTGGGGTTGCGCGCCGACGGCGTATCTCGTCGGCCGGGTGAAGCTGCTGACGACCGGCAGCCAGGAGGTGTACGGCGTCGATGTGCCGCTCGCCGCGACCGGGTGGGCGCTGTCGAACGGGCTCGTCAACGTCGCCCCCGGCGCGTCGGGGACGCTGGACGTGCAGGCGTATACGGGAGGCTCCTACCACTCCAAGGAGTGGAACGTCAGCGTGGCCGGGTCGGCGTCGTCGATCACCTCGTGGGACGGGGCGACCCTGCTTCGCAACGACCCCGAGATGTGCATCCTCCGCCTGATCAAGAGCCAGGACCCGGGCCGGGCGACGCTCGACCTCACCCTCCGCCGCGGCTCCCGCTTCGTCGAGGGCTACCTCCAGATCGGCACTGCGGCCACACTCGCCGCGTACCGGCAGACGCTGGAGGCCAATACCTCGTTCGCGGCGTCCGGGTACGTCACCGCCACCAGCAACGACGCCGACGGCAACCGGTTCGCCATCGGCTCGGCGCGCTCCTTCACCGCCCACACCAACGGCGGCGTCATCAAAGCCGCCGCGACCGCCCTCGACTTCTGGATCGGCGTCGCAGCGGGAGGCGGCAGCGCCGTCTCGGGGGACGCGGCCACCGACCTGCGGAACCAGTACACGGCCTGCATGCCGGAAGCCGTCTACGGCGTGAGGAGGTAGACGGTGGCGGTCACAGAGGTCCTCAAGGCGCTCGGGTCGTGGGAGGTCAAGCTCCTGCCCGGGACGCCCCGCGACGTCCTCGACGCCCTCGACTACTTCGGGCACGTCGCGATCATCCCGGGGCGCCTCGACCCGCTCCAGTACGGCGACAACCTCCTCGACGCCGCCCGCTACGTCGGCGTCCTGCGCACCCGCACCATCGGCGACGACGGCCGCACCAACGCCCCTATGGACGACCTCTCCGTGGGCGGCGTGGGGATGGCGTTCTGGCTCGGCGACGAGGACGGCAAAGGCGACGTCTACGAGAACGCCGTCGCCCCCGCCTCCACCAGCTTCGCGACCGCCATCAACATGCTCCTGCCCGCCTCCGGAGCCGTCACCGCAGGCACCATCCACTCCGTGTCCGGCCAGTACACCGGCCGGCACCAGTACGAATCCCCGCGCGCCGCGATCACCTACGTCTGCGACACCATGTCCACCAGCAGCGTCCCCGTGTCGTGGCGCGTCAACGGCGACGGCACCCTCGACGCCGGCCCCGACTCGGCCCTGTTCGTGACGACGCCGACGTGCGTCATCACCACCAAGGCTGCGGGCGAGGACATGGCGCTGCGGGCGCTGCCGGGCAGTGTGGACGTCACCCGGGACGTGGAGGACTACAGCACCCGCGTGGTCCTGCTCGCCGAGGGCGAGGGCACCAGCATTGCGACGGGGTCGGCGGACATTTCCCCGGCGACGTCGTACAAGGACATCCATGGCAACCCGCTGCGGCTGACGCGGCTGGTGTCCGAGTCGGACACGGCGACCGCGAACGCGTCGGTGCGCGCCCAGCTGGCGCTCAGCCAGTTCACGTCCACACGGAACGCGCTCACCTTGTCCACGTCCGATTACGACGTCCACGGCAGCTTCGTCGTCGGCGACCGGGTGTGGGTGTACGACCCCGACTCCGGACTCATCGACACATCAGCGGAGATCACGTTCCGTGGCGTCCGCATCAACCCGATCAAACTCCAGGTCACGGAAACCCAGTGGGCGATCACCGAGCAGTACACCGTCGCCTACCGCACCGCAGCGGGCGCCTGGGTCGACCTCACCCAGTACGTCGACTGGGAGACCGACACCACGTCCACGGTGACCGTCGGGGACTTCTCCCGCCAGCTCACCAACTCCTCGACAGAGCCGGTTGGCTCCCGCCCCAACGCCGACACGAGCGTGCCCGGCGTGCCGACGCTGGTGGAGCCGTTCACGGGCGCGGCCTACCTGGACGACCGCGGCTACACCCGCGCCCGGGTCATCCTCGCCTGGAACGCGCCGCTCAACGTTGACGGGTCGACCGTGCTGGACGGGGATCACTACGACGTCCGGTACGCCATCGACACCGACATGATCTACCCGGCCACCTGGACGCAGGTCTCCCAGGTCCGCTGGCAGGACATGCAGACCTGGGCGCAGCCGTTCGCCGCACCCGACTCCGAGTGGCAGTACATGACGGTCGGCTGGGACCAGAGCACCGCCGAACTCCTCGACCTCTCCCCAGGTGTCGGCTACGACGTGCAGATCCGCGCCGTCGACTCCACCGGCAACACCGGCGCCTGGTCCGCCACGACGACGTTCGTGGCCACGTCGGACAACATCGCGCCGTCCACTCCGGCCGCGCCGTCCGTGGCCGGGTCCCGGATCGCATTGCAGGTCACGCACGAGCTCGGCAAGAGCAGCGGGGGCACGTTCAACCTCGAGTCCGACCTGCAGCACCTTGAGGTCCATGTCGACTACGAGCCCTACTTCACGCCGTCCGCGAGCACGCTGAAGGGGAAGGTGTCCGCGACCGCCGGGATGATCCAGGCGCAGATCCCCGTCGTCACGACCGTCCAGGTCGAGGAGACCTCGACCCGGTACGTGCGCGTGGTCGCGGTCGACAAGGCGGGCAACAAGTCGGGCCCCAGCGACGCCGCGTCCGCGACCGCCCTCCTCATCGACGACGCCCACATCAGCGACCTGACCGTCTCCAAGGTCACCGCCGGGTCGATCCTGGCGGACTGGGTCGTCGCAGCCCGCATCAAGACCGCCGACACCGGCGCCCGCGCGGAAATGTCAGGGGCCGGGTTCGAGGCCTACAACGCGGGCGGCACGCGCACCTTCTTCGCCGACGCCTCCACCGGCGACATCAGCATCGTCGGTCAGCTGAAGTCGGGCACGTCCGGCAAGCGACTAGAGATCAACCCCACATCGACGCTCCTTCCGGAGCTCCGCTTCTACCCGAACTCAGGTAGCGACTTCGGCTACATCAACGCCGTCACCGCCGGGAGCAACGTCAACCTCGGCGTCAACGCCAGCCCGTTCGACGACTCCGGCACCACCTGCCATCACCGCCTGTATCTCACCGACACCGTCGCCCGCCTGGAAACCGTCGTCACCTCCAACGAAGACCGCCGCGGCGGCTACACGTGGGCGGCACCCGGCGGCCTCTACGCCGGATTCAACCGCGCCGGCGTCGACGGCGGGTCGCTGTACGCGGACGCAACCCAGATCAGCATGACCGGCAAGTCCGGCGGCTCGCAGATCTCCCAGTACATCGCGACGGACGACTACGCCAGGGGCGGCCGGTACGGCTCCGGGAGCAACGAGAACTTCTGGATCCACAACGCCGACGGCCGCACGAAACACGGCGGCCGCTGGTACGACTTCGTCACGGCCGACAGCACGGACGGCATCTGGACCGCGAACGAGGCCTTCCTCGCGGCCGGCGACACCAGCCTGTCCCTGAGCTACGGGGCGACGATGGCGACGTCCATGACGCCGATGGTGACCCTGCGGCACCCGACGCTGCGGACCTGGCAGATCACCGCGTCGACCACGACGAGTTTCACCGTCGAGGTCGGCACATCGTCTGGTACGCCGCTCATCCACGTCTGGAGTTTCCGTGTCTGAACCGAGCATCCGCACCGTCGACTTCGTCACCGAACGCCTGAGCAACGGAGACCCCCGCTGGGGGGTCCACGAGGTGGACCAGGACGGCAAGGGGCACGGCTTCGTCTTCCCCAAGTCGACGCTGGAGTGGCGGGCCGCCGAGTACGGGCTGACGGACGTCGACGAAATCCTCGACATGATCCTGCACGAGCCGTACATCCCCGACGTCGACCGCGACGATGCGGCGGCCAGAGCCGGGCTGGTGACGTCCACAGGCCCCGACGCCGAGCCGATCACTCTCACCAACGCGCCGTCCACCTCAGACGCGTTGGCGGCACACCGCCTGCGGATCGCCGAGGTGAAGCGCAGCCACGCCCACGTCCGCCCGCCGGGAAAGGGCGCGGACCCGCTCGCCGTGATCCGCGCGCAGCACGGCATCGACCCAGAGCGGATGCGCGCCAAGCGGGAGGCCGTGGACGTCGCCCGCTGGGCCCAAAAGTACGGGGGCCTGCCCGTGGCCCCGACCGCGTTCGTCTCGTCCTCGGAGGTGCTCCGTGCCTGATCCGTCCACCACACGCCTCGGTATGTACAAGTCCGCGTCGGACGGATCCGAGAACGTCTCATACACGCTCGATATCGGTCAGAACCTGGATAAGCTCGACGCTGCGGCTGGCTTTCAGGTCGTCACCTCAGGCACCCGCCCGAGCAGCCCCTACTCCGGCAAGCCGATCGCCGAGTCCGACACCAACTACCGCACCTACTTCGCCAACGGCACCAGCCCGGCCTCAGCGTCATGGGTGCAGATCCCCAACAGCTCCAGCACCTTCAACGCCGACCTCGACCTCACCAGCGGCAAGCAGATCAACGTCGGAGGATCCGGCTCCACTGCCGCCTACGCCGCACTCCTGTCCAGCGCCACCAGCGACTACATCCTCTCCAGCCGCGTCGGCGCAGACAGCGTCAACCGACTGGCCCTGCGAGCCGACGGCCGCATCGAACTCGGCAGTGGCTCAGCCACCGCCGACACCAACCTGTACCGCTCCTCAGCCGACCTGCTGAAGACCGACGACTCCTTCGAGGTCGGCGCCAACCTGGCCGTCACCGGCAACGCCACCGTCACCGGCAACCTGAGCGTGACCGGCATCGGCGCCCGCACCTTCGTCCGCAAGACCGCCGACGAAACCGTCACCTCCAGCGCCGCCTACCAGGACGACGACCACCTCACCGTCGCCGTCGTCTCCGGCGCCGTCTACAAGGTCGAGGGCTACATCGTCTACCAGACCGTGTCCGCCGCCGGCATCAACCTGAAGTTGACCGGACCGACCGGGACGGGCCTGTGGACGTTCTTCACGGTGAGTGTCTCGGCCGGCAGTGCGGACTCCGGCGCTGTACGCACCGCGCCCGGATCCAACGGGTCCGGCACCGCCTACCTGGGCGGTGCTGGCACCAACATGAGCGCCATGCTCCGCGGCACGTTTCTGCCCACAGCCAGCGGCAACCTGCAGCTCGCCTGGTCGCAGAACGCGAGCAACGGGACTGGCACGATCGTGCGCCAGAACTCGTGGATCGAACTGACCCGAGTCGCCTAGACGGGCTGCTCGGCCGGAACGATCAGCTGCGCGTGCTCCTGGCGCGGCTCGGCTGCGGCCAGGAGCTGCTCGCGCAGCCGCTGGTTCTCCTCCGCCATCTCGCGCGCCTGCGCCTTCAGCAGGACGTTCTCGTCGTTGAGTTCGCTGCACCGCTGCCGGAACGCGGCGAGCGCCGACTCCACGCTGATCTCCTGGGCCATCAGGCTGCCGCCTTTCGTGTGCGGACCCGCTTCCGGGGGCCGCGCCGTACTTCGTACTCTGCGTTGCGCCGTCGCGCACATGCTCGACACTGACGCCACCCATCCGGCCGAACGTATGTGTTGGCCGCGTCGTAGGGCAGCCCACACGTTCCGCAGTGGGTCTTGTTCGCGTTCACGCACGCGCCGTGCTGGACGGCGTCGAGCATGTTCTGTGACCGAGTGCCGTAGGCCAGGTTCACGGCCCGGCAGTCCGTCTTGATCCCATTCAGGTGGCGCACGTCCGTGTCCGGCGGGTGCGGGCCTATAAATGCCTCGGCCACCAGCTGGTGCACGGAGCGTCGGCGCCTCGGCTGACTGCCGCTGTAGATGTTGACAGTCAGGTAGCCATTGGAGTTCGGGTTCAATCTCAAAACCCGAGGAGAGCGCCCGAGCAGACTGCGGACACGTCCCTGGTCGCTGACCTCGTACCGCCCGTCAGCGCCAGCCACCGGAGCCCATCGCTCGCCCGCGGTCACGGCGCCGCCTCGGGCAGCGTCAGCTTTTCCGCCGCCTCTCGGTAGCGGTCCAGGATTCCGGCCGCGTTCAGGAAGGGCCCTTGCGTGAAGAAGCTGTAATGGCTGACGATCGCGTCACCGCGGAGGACGTTGGGGACGCCGATCGCGAGCGGCCGGTGGACGGTGGTCCAGCTCTCCTCCTCATCAGGGACGAGGACGCCGGGGGTGTCCAGTCCGGCGTACATGCTGCCGAGGCTGGCGAAGCAGGACACGGAGAACTGCATGCCGTTGCTGCCGTCGTTGGGGTTCTGGATGGGGAAGTCCTGGTAGAGGTACAGGTCTTCGACCCGGCCGCGCTCGATGTGGTCGAGGAGGAGGTTGTGGAGCTTGACCGCGAACGCGCCGGATGCCCAGCCGATGGGGTCCATGCAGTAGGGCTTGACCTCGCCCCATTCCATCGGGACCTTGCGGCAGATCTGGAGGAAGTAGGAGCATAGGGCGTTGTTGAAGATGACGGGGAAGACCGCGGTGGGAGCAGGCATCTGCAGGCGGGCCCGGGTGAGGTTCTCGACGGCATCCTCGTGGAGGTAGACGACATCATCGTCCAGCCTCAAGTAGACCGTGTCCCGGTCGATCATCTGCCGATAGGCTAGTCCTGTATAGCGCTGTTTGGGCAGGTTGCCGAGGTCGATGCCCTCGGGCCGGTGCTTGAGGTGGAACCACGGGAACTGCTCGGCGAGTTCGTGGGCGTAGGCGATGTCGTCTTCCTGGCCCTGCGGGTCGGTGTTCATGTACGCCCACACCTCGTCGACGAGGCCACGCTGGACGTCGCGCTGAAGGTACTTGATGAGGATGCTGTAGGTGCGGACCCGACCGTATGGGGTCCAGGCGATCACCTTGTGGCCGTCGATCACGGGGTCTCCTCGGCAGGGGTAGAAGAAGCGGTGGCCCGGACCGGGCCCTCGTCTGGACGGATGTGACGCCAGCACACCCACGGCTCGCGGCCGTCTGCGTCGCGCTCCAACTGCGTGACCGCGTAGCAAACCTCGTCGGGCAGCAGCGGCTTGGCGCAGCTCTCGATGGCGCACGGGTCATTGGCCATGGGGCTGTGGTTGTGGCTGCTGCTGACACAGCCTGTGTCCTCGATGAGGCAGGTCCACGGCATGGTCTGGGCCCAGGCGTCGTACTTCGCGTAGGTCTTGGTGTAGGTCACGCCTCGTCTCCTTTGTCTCGGTCGGGCTCGCTGAGTTCGCGGCTGTCGAGGCTGTGGTGGGTGTAGATCCATCCGTCGGGGCGGCCGTCGCGCGGGATCGTCCGCGCACGGGGCCCGCATGGGCAGTCCTCGCTGAAGTCGTGCACGATCAGGTCGTCCAGCGGCACCGCGTGCACAGCCGTGTCGCTGACCTCACGCGCGAGCCACTGCCCGCTCACGCGGTCCTCCTGGTGGTGCGGTGCTGTGGCGGCCACTGCCCGGACGCCTCGGTCCACGGCAGGTCAGGGTGCAGCTTCCGCAGCAGATCCACGGTCGCCGCATGATGCTCAGCACGGGCGTCGGAGAGCTGGCCGGGGTGGACGCGCACGAAGTACAGCGGCTGCTCCACCACCGCGTACCGGGTGAACCCCGCCTTCCAGACGCGAATCCACCAGTCCCAGTCTTCGGCCGTCCCGTAGGTGCCCGGCAGGGTCGCCGCCGCGCTGTACCCGCCGAGGTACTGCCACACGTGGCTGCGGATCAGAGCCTTGTCGATGAGGGGCGGCCACCGCACAAAGTCGTCCCGGCCCGCGTCCGGCAGGGAGGCTTGCATGTGGTCGGCCTCGCCGAACTGCTGCGCGTAGGGGATGACGAAGTCCCGGCCGTCGAGCGCCTCGACGCAGCGGGCGACGCAGTCGGGGTGCAACCGGTCGTCCGCGGACGCCGTGAAGATCGCATCGCAGCCGTCCGCGAAGGCGAGTTCGGCTGCGGCGTTGAGTCCGCCGGCCCATCCGAGACGGGTCGGGTTGCGTTCGAGGCCGCGCCACAGCTGGGGGTGGTCGTAGAGCCATTCGTGGGTGCCGTCGTCGGACCAGTCTTCGGCGAGGTAGGCGTGTGCGGGATGCGTCTGGGCCTGGATGGATTCGAGCATTTCGCCGATCCAGGGGCGGGCGTTGCGGGCGGGGATGATGACGCCGACCTTCACGGCTGCCTCCGCATG
>Ga0247821_10001332_pt1 | contig 13736 bp, 14 predicted proteins | sample 13C_Glycerol_Day_FD_192481 | JGI IMG/M metagenome (GOLD analysis project Ga0247821, IMG submission 192481) | Soil microbial communities from agricultural site in Penn Yan, New York, United States - 13C_Glycerol_Day14 | ecosystem: Environmental > Terrestrial > Soil > Agricultural land | place... | reverse complement strand
GGCGTCGATCTCTCCCAAACAATAACTTCAGGAGAACGCACATGAACGCATCCCTTACTCCCGGCCAGACCAAGGTCGAGCAGGTCAAGCTGCTGATCGACGGCCAGTGGGTCGAATCGAAAACCAGCGAATGGCGCGACGTGGTCAACCCGGCCACGCAACAAGTACTCGCCCGTGTGCCGTTCGCCACCGCCGAAGAAGTTGATGCGGCGATCGCTGCCGGCCAACGTGCCTTCAAGACCTGGCGCGACACCCCGATCGGCGCCCGCATGCGCATCATGCTCAAGCTGCAAGCCTTGATCCGTGAACACTCCAAGCGCATTGCCGTGGTTCTCAGTGCCGAGCAAGGCAAGACCATTGCCGACGCCGAAGGTGACATCTTCCGCGGCCTGGAAGTGGTCGAGCATGCGTGCAGCATCGGTAGCCTGCAAATGGGCGAATTCGCCGAGAACGTCGCCGGTGGTGTCGATACCTACACCCTGCGCCAGCCTATTGGTGTCTGCGCCGGTATCACGCCGTTCAACTTCCCGGCGATGATTCCGCTGTGGATGTTCCCGATGGCCATCGTCTGCGGCAACACCTTCGTCCTCAAGCCATCCGAGCAGGACCCGCTGTCGACCATGATGCTGGTGGAGCTGGCGCTGGAAGCCGGTGTGCCGGCCGGTGTACTGAACGTCGTACACGGCGGCAAGCAAGTGGTCGATGCCCTGTGCACCCACACCGATATCAAGGCGATCTCCTTTGTCGGTTCCACCGAAGTCGGTACCCACGTCTACAACCTCGCCGGCCAGCACGGCAAGCGCGTACAGTCGATGATGGGGGCGAAGAACCATGCGGTGGTCCTGCCTGACGCCAACCGTACCCAGACCCTCAATGCCCTGGTTGGTGCCGGCTTCGGTGCGGCCGGTCAGCGCTGCATGGCCACCTCGGTGGCGGTGCTGGTGGGCAAGGCGCGCGAGTGGTTGCCGGAGCTCAAAGAACTGGCGTCCAACCTCAAGGTCAATGCCGGCAGCGAGCCGGGCACCGATGTCGGCCCGCTGATTTCCAAGCGTGCCAAGGAGCGTGTACTGGGCCTGATCGAAAGCGGCATCAAGGAAGGCGCCAAGCTTGAGCTCGATGGACGTGAAGTGAGCGTGCCTGGCTTCGAGCAAGGCAACTTCGTCGGCCCGACCCTGTTCTCCGGGGTAACCACCGACATGCAGATCTACACCCAGGAAATTTTCGGCCCGGTGCTGGTGGTGCTGGAAGTCGACACCCTCGACGAAGCCATTGCCCTGGTCAACCGCAACCCCTTCGGCAACGGCACTGGCCTGTTCACCCAAAGTGGTGCGGCAGCGCGCAAGTTCCAGAACGAAATCGACGTCGGTCAGGTCGGCATCAACATCCCGATTCCAGTGCCAGTGCCGTACTTCAGCTTCACCGGTTCGCGTGGCTCCAAGCTCGGCGACCTCGGCCCGTACGGCAAGCAAGTGGTGCAGTTCTACACTCAGACCAAGACGGTCACCAGTCGCTGGTTCGATGACGACAGCGTCAACGACGGTGTGAACACCACCATCAGCCTGCGCTAAGGAGCTCATCATGCGTATTGCATTTATCGGTCTGGGTAACATGGGCGCGCCGATGGCGCGCAACCTGATCAAGGCCGGGCATCAACTGCAGCTGTTCGATCTGAACAAGACCGTGCTGGCCGAACTTGCCGAACTCGGTGGGCAAATCAGCAGCTCACCGCGTGACGCGGCGCAGCAGAGCGAACTGGTGATTACCATGCTGCCAGCCGCCGCCCATGTGCGCGGTGTGTACCTGAATGAGGACGGTGTGCTGGCCGGTGTGCGTGCTGGTACGCCAGTGGTCGACTGCAGCACCATTGACCCGCAGACCGCCCGTGATGTTGCCGCTGCCGCGGCCAAACAGGGCGTGGACCTGGCCGATGCACCGGTGTCTGGTGGTACCGGTGGTGCGGCATCGGGGACGCTGACCTTCATGGTTGGCGCCAGCGATGAACTGTTCACCACGCTACAGCCGGTGCTGGCGCAGATGGGCCGTAACATCGTGCATTGCGGTGCGGTGGGCACTGGGCAGATCGCCAAGATCTGCAACAACCTGCTGTTGGGCATCTCGATGATCGGCGTGTCGGAAGCCATGGCCCTGGGCAATGCCCTGGGCATCGACACCAAGGTACTGGCGGGCATCATCAACAGCTCCACCGGACGTTGCTGGAGCTCCGACACCTACAACCCTTGGCCGGGCATCATCGAAACCGCTCCGGCTTCGCGCGGCTACACCGGTGGTTTTGGTGCCGAACTGATGCTCAAGGACTTGGGCCTGGCGACTGAAGCGGCGCGTCAGGCGCACCAGCCGGTGATCCTCGGTGCCGTGGCCCAGCAGCTGTACCAGGCCATGAGCCTGCGCGGTGACGGTGGCAAGGATTTCTCGGCGATTGTCGAAGGTTATCGCAAGCCCGAGTAAAAGAGCATCGCCAGCAAGGCTGGCTCCTACAGGTACTGCGCACACCTGATTCTGTAGGAGCTGGCCTTGCCAGCGATGGGCTGCGTTGCCGGTCAGGCAAAAACGAAGTATTTGCGCACCGTCTCCACCACCTCCCAGGTGCCTTTCATTCCCGGTTCGATCACGAACACGTCACCTGCCTTCAGGTGCACCGGCTGCTCGCCCTCCGGGGTGATCACGCAGTAGCCGTCGAGGAAATGGCAATACTCCCACTTCTCGTAATTCACCTCGAACTTGCCCGGGGTACAGATCCAGGTGCCCATGATCTTGCTGCCATCCTCGGAGAGGTAGGCATTCAGGTTCACCGTGTGTGGGTCGCCGCCAATGCGTTTCCACTTGGTCGCATTGAGTACGGGGGTAGGGCAGGTGTCGCGTAGAACGGTAATGAAGTCGGACATGTCAGCTCCTGACGAGCGGGTGAGAGGTCCGTCACCATAGGCCCGATCTAGGGGCTGGAGTTGTCTGGGGTCGACGTCGAGCGCTCGATCTGCGCCTTGCTGTACTGCACGAACGCGCTGACTTGATCGATCCTGTCGCTGAGGCTGTCGTTGACCTTGCCCAGGTAAACGTCCCGCGCGTGGCTAAGCAGCGCTCGATGAGCGTGCGGCAGTCGCTCCAGTAGCCAGGTTGCTGCCACGTCCTTCGGCGCGATCGCGCCTGTGACCACGCTGTACCAGATACGCGCCAGCGCCAGCACCACCGTCAGCTCGTCACCCTGCCAATCTGCGGGTGTGTTCCATTGCGCCACGGTATCGGCGAAGGCCCTGGCCAGGTCCTTTTCGGGGATCGGTGCGAACCACGCCGAAGCAGGTTCGCCCAACAGACAGAAGCTGTGTTGCCGGGCCTTGCTCAGCAAGATAGCCAGGTCCGGGTCGAGTTGGGCCGGCTCAACCTTGCCAGCTTGCAGAGCTTCGCGCAGCCATTCGCCAAATTGCAGTTCGCGCCGTGGCGGATAGCGCCAGGGCAGCACATCCGCCTGGACCACCACTGTGACTTCAAGGGCCCGCACAGGTCCTCCGGGCGGCGCCGAAACGCTCAGCAGATCGCTCATCAGCGACTGACGAACCGGCTCGGACAGTGGTGTGCTGACGGTAACCAGAAGATCAAGGTCGCTGGCCGGCTTGAGTCCGCCATCGGCAGCGGAGCCGTAGAGGTGAATGGCTTGCAGGGTGTCGGTTAGATTGCGCTCCAGTACGCCGCAGGCCTTTGCCAATTGCTCGGCAATCGAGTCGGGAAGGGTTGAGTCGATGCAGAAGTCCATTGCCGATCTCCATGGGGTTCAAGAAGCCAGGCCATCAATACTCAGACGTTGCACCAACGCCTGGCTGTGTCCGGGCAAGCTGCCGAAGTCGCGGGCGCACAATAGCAACTGGCGCTGTGCCCATGGTTCTTCCAGCTTCATGCTGTGCAATGCCAGCACACCCTGCCAGCGCCGGACCGCCGCCAGTGGCACCACACCCAACCCGGCACCGTGGGCCACCATGCGAATCGCGCCATCAAAACCTTCGGCCCGCACCCGGATCTGCATCCGTCGACCCAGGTGCAGGGCTTGCTCCTCCAGGTGCAAGGCCAAGGCGCTGTCGGTCGACAGGCCCACATAACCGTAGGTCAGGGTGTCGGCAAAGCGCACGCTGGAGTGTGCGGCCAAGGGGTGACCAGGCGCCATGATCAGGACCAGCGGATCGTCACGAAAGTGCCGCGTTTGCAGGTGCTCGCTGGTGACTGCAGTGGAGATGATGCCGATATCTGCCGCGCCGTCGGTAATGGCCTGGCTGATGCGCAGGCTGGGGAGTTCCTGGATGTCGACGGCGATGGCCGGATAGTCGGCGAGAAAGCTTGCGAGCAACTCCGGCAGATATTCGCTAAGCGCTGCGGTGTTGCACAACAGCCGTATCTGACCTTGCAGGCCTTGAGCGTACTGGCTCAGGTCGAACTGCAGGCGCTCGACCTGCTGCCCGATCAAGCGCGCATGTTGCAGCAGCGCCTGGCCGGCGGAGGTCGCTTGCACGCCACGGCGATTGCGCTCCAGTAAGGGCGTCCCGAGAGAAGCTTCCATCGCCCGGATCCGCGCACTGGCGGCCGGTAGCGACAGATGACTGCGATGCGCGCCGGCGGTGATGTTGCCGCACTCCAGGGTGTGCTGGAACAGTCGCAGGTCAATCAGATCAAAATGCATGAGCCTCTGCCTGGGCAATAGTCTGACTCAGTATATGGCAGATTTTCAGCTGCACGTATCGACGGCAGCATGAGCACATGACGACCTTACTTGGCTTTTATCAAGAAATCGGCCCGGCCCTATCACTGCTGGTGGTGTTGACCTTTTTGCTGGCGGGGGCAGTGAAAGGCGTAATCGGCCTCGGCTTGCCGACCATTGCCATGGGCCTGCTCGGGCTGGCTATGTCCCCGGCGCAGGCTGCGGCCTTGCTGATCGTGCCATCGACCCTGACCAACCTCTGGCAATTGGCCGCGGGCGGTCATCTGGCGAGCTTGTTGCGGCGCCTGTGGCCGATGCTGGCGATGATCTTTATCGGCACCGTGTTGGGCAGTGCCTGGCTGGGCATCAACAGCGGCAATTGGGCGGTGCACGCACTGGGCGGCGCATTGCTGGCCTATGCGCTGTACGGTTTGTGCGGGCGTGGTTTCCGTGTGCCGCAGGCGCGGGAGCGCTGGCTAGGGCCGGTGTGCGGACTGTTGACCGGCCTGGTCACCGCCGCCACGGGGGTCTTTGTCATTCCAGCGGTGCCCTACCTGCAGGGGCTGGGCCTGAACCGCGACGAGATGGTTCAGGCGCTCGGCCTGTCCTTCACCGTTTCGACCCTGGCCCTGGCGTTGGGTCTGGCCGGTCAGAACGCGCTCGGTGCCGAGGCGTTGGGCGCGTCACTGCTGGTGCTGGCGCCCGCGCTGCTGGGCATGCTCTGCGGCCAGTGGCTGCGCCAGCGAATCAGTGCGGCCCTGTTCAAACGCTGCTTCTTTGCCGGCCTGGCAGTGCTAGGCGTGCACCTGTTGCTCAACGGCTAGCGGAGGACGGGCTGAGCATTTCGATCAGTTGAATGTCGAAGTCGCGTTCCAGGTAGTCCATGCGGTTTTCGAAGAACTGCTGCATGTGCGGCAAGGCAGAGTGCACGTCCAGCGCAGCCTTGCTTGCCCAGATCTCATAGAACACGAACAGGCTTGGGTCTTCCTTGTCGCGCAGCATGTGGTACTCGATGCAGCCGGGTTCGGCACGGCTTGGTTCGACATAGGCGCGGAACAGCGCTTCGAAGGCTTCGGCTTTATGCGGATGAGTCTTGGCTTTGAGGATAAAGCCGTAGGGTTCGCTCATGAGGTCGACCTCTGGTGGGGGATGAGCTGATTTTATTTCAATAATGTAGGTTGCATTCGTGCTTTTGAGTCAAAAGTATTTTGCGCCGGCGACGGTTTTTCCATCACCGTGCATCCCCTAATCTGCCGCCATCCAAATTCACACGATCCCGGGCCGTCGCAGACACCGTAATGGATCGAACGACAGATGAGGCAAGTGATGAAAAAAGTCCTGTTGCTCAACGGCGGTAAAAAGTTCGCCCATTCCGATGGCCGTCTGAACGAGACCCTGCACGAGACCGCCCTGGCATTCTTGGATCGCGCCGGCTTCGACATCAAGACCACCTACATTGACGGCGGTTATGACAACGCTGAAGAAGTGCAGAAATTCCTCTGGGCCGATGTGATCATCTACCAGATGCCGGGCTGGTGGATGGGCGCCCCCTGGACCGTGAAGCAGTACCTGGATGAGGTCTTTACCGCGGGGCATGGCAGCCTGTACGCCAACGACGGTCGCACCCGTTCCGATGCCTCGCAGAAGTACGGCAGCGGCGGCCTGATCCAGGGCAAGCAGTACATGCTCTCGCTGACCTGGAACGCACCGCAGCAGGCATTTGATGACCCGAGCGACTTCTTCGAAGGCAAGGGTGTCGATGCCGTGTACTTCCCGTTCCACAAGGCCAACCAGTTCCTCGGCATGAGCGGTCTGCCCACCTACCTGGCCGTGGATGTGATGAAACGCCCGAACGTCGAAGCCGCAGTGGCTGCCTATGAGCAGCACCTGGCCCGGGTTTTCCAGATCCAGGCTTGATGAAACCTTGCACTGGCCGCACCAAGCGGCTATCTATCACGGCTGATGCTCACACCAAGGTACAGCCGTGAAAGCCAGGTCCGATGAATTGCAGGTGTTCGTCTCGGTCATCGAGTGCGGCTCGATTTCCGCTGCCGCCGAGCAAGGCGGGCAAACGCCGTCGGCGATCAGCCGGACCCTGTCACGCCTGGAAGCCAAGCTTGGCACTACGCTGATCAACCGTACGACCCGGCGCATGGACCTGACTGAAGAAGGCCGGTTTTTCTTCGAGCGGGCCAAGTCGATCCTGCAACAGATGGATGACCTCGAAGAGCATCTGTCGGTACATCACCAGACACCTTCCGGGCGCCTGCGTATCAATGCTGCCTTGCCCTTCATGCTGCATGCCATCGTGCCCTGGGTCGGCGAGTTTCGCGCGCTGTACCCGCAGATCCAGCTGGAGCTCAACACCAGTGACCTGATCATCGACCTGATCGAGCAGAGCACGGATGTCGCCATTCGCATCGGTGAGCTGGCTGACTCCAGCCTGCATGCCCGTTCCCTCGGCTGCAGTCCGCTGAACGTGCTGGCCAGTCCCGAGTACCTGGCGCGCCATGGCACTCCCGAGCGGGTTGAAGACCTGCAGGCTCATTCGCTGCTCGGCTTTACCCAGACCGAAACTCTCAACCATTGGCCGCTGCGTCATGCCGAGGGTGATCGCCTGCTGATCCGTCCGAGCCTGTCCGCTTCCAGCGGTGAAACCTTGCGCGAGCTGGTCCTGGCCGGCGAAGGCATTGCCTGTCTGTCGCACTTCATGACCCATGAAGATATTCGCACCGGTCGACTGCAGGTGGTGTTACCCGAGCACAACAGCGGTTACCGCCAGCCGATCAATGCGGTGTACTACCGCAACTCGCAGTTGGCCCTGCGCATCCAGTGCTTCCTTGATTTCATTCAGCACAAGCTGGCGATCTACGCCTGCTGAACGCTCCCAGTGCGACAGAACTTTCCTGCGAACGGCGATTTTTCCTCCGGTGTTTGATTAGTTTTCGGACATCAGCCTTAATGGCTGTTCAACGAAAACAACACCAAGGAAGCTCTCATGCGCGTTGTGATGTTCCGAACCCTGGGCCTGAGTGCCGCGATACTCGCCAGTTCATCGGCTTTCGCCGTGACGTTGGACGGTGGCGCGGTGGCCGCACCCGATCAATATGGTGCACAGGTAGCCGCCGACATTCTCAAAAAAGGTGGTAACGCGGTCGACGCCGCAGTCGCCACTGCCTTTACCCTGGCCGTGACCTACCCCGAAGCCGGTAACATCGGCGGCGGCGGTTTCATGACCCTGTACATGGATGGCAAACCCTATTTCCTCGACTACCGCGAAGTGGCGCCCAAGGCTGCCAGCCGCAATATGTACCTGGATGAAAAGGGCGAGATCATCGAGAACCTGAGCCTGGTCGGTTCACGTGCTGCCGGTGTCCCGGGGACGGTGATGGGCTTGTGGGAAGCGCATCAGAAGTTCGGCAAACTGCCGTGGGCCGAACTGATCACTCCGGCGGTAGGCTACGCGAAGAACGGTTTCAAGATCGCGGCCAAGCAGTACCAGTATCGCGAAGACGCCTTGGGCCTGTTCAAGGACAGCACCAATTTCAACGACTATTTCGGCACCATGAAAGTCGGCGAGACCTTCAAACAGCCGGAGTTGGCACAAACCCTGGAGCGCATTGCCGACAAAGGCGTCAGCGAGTTTTACCAGGGCAAGACCGCCGACCTGCTGGTCGCGCAGATGCAGGCCGACAAGGGCCTGATCAGCAAAGACGACCTCAAGGATTACAAAGCGGTGTGGCGTGAGCCGATGGGCATCGAGTGGCGCGGCAATATGGTCTACACCGCACCGCTGCCAAGCTCTGGTGGTGTCGCCCTGGCGCAACTGCTGGGCATCAAGGAAAACCGTGCGGCGGACTTCAAGGGTGTCGAGCTGAACTCGGCGCGCTATATCCACCTGCTGGCGGAAATCGAGAAGCGGGTATTTGCCGACCGTGCCGACTACCTGGGTGACCCCGATTTTTCCAAGGTGCCGGTGGATAAGCTGATCGCCAAGGACTACATCGCCAAGCGTGCCCAGGAGGTCAACCCGACCGCCATCTCCGACACCGAGAAAGTCCGCCCGGGTCTGGAACCGCATCAGACCACGCACTTCTCCATCGTCGACAAACAGGGTAACGCGGTCAGCAACACCTACACCCTGAACTGGGACTATGGCAGTGGCGTGGTGGTCAAAGGGGCGGGCTTCCTGCTCAACGACGAGATGGACGACTTCAGTTCCAAGCCAGGTGTGGCCAACGCCTTCGGTGTAGTCGGCGGCGACGCCAATGCCATCGAACCGGGCAAACGCATGCTCTCGTCCATGGCCCCGACCCTGGTCACCCGTGATGGCCAGGTCACTCTGGTGTTGGGAACGCCGGGCGGATCGCGGATCTTCACCTCGATCTTCCAGGTGCTGAACAACCTGTATGACTACAACCTGCCGCTGGAAAAAGCCGTGGCGGCGCAGCGCGTTCATCACCAGTTGCTGCCTAAGGACACTATCTACTTCGACGCTTATGCGCCGCTGACCGGCAAGGTCGCGGACGAGCTGAAGAAGATGGGCTACACCCTGGAAGATCAGGGTTGGGAGATGGGTGACATTCAGGCGATCCGGGTGAACGGTGCAGCCCTGGAGACTGCATCCGATCCACGTGGGCGTGGGGTAGGGCAGGTAGTGAAGTAAGCGCAACCTGTGTAGGAGCGGATTCATCCGCGATGGGGCGCGCAGCGGCCCCAAAAATGGGCCTGCTACGCAGGCCATCGCGGATAAATCCGCTCCTACAACTGTCAGACCCGGAAGTGGCTGACCATGGTCTGCAACTGGTTACCCAGGCGCGCCAGCTCGACACTTGAAGCTGCGGTTTCATCACTGGCCGCTGCCGTCTGTTCCGACACATCGCGCACGTTGATGATGCTGCGGCTGATCTGCTCGGCCACCGCACTCTGCTGTTCGGCTGCTGCGGCGATCTGCTGGTTCATCGACTGAATGTTCGACACCGTACGGGTGATGCTTTCCAGCGAGGCACCGGCCTTGCGAGTCAGCTCGACACTGCTGTCGGTCAGGTTACGGCTGCCAAGCATCACATTGGCCACCTGCTGAGTACCGCTCTGCAGGCCGGCGACCAACTCTTCGATCTCTTCGGTGGACTTCTGCGTGCGCTGGGCCAGGCCGCGAACCTCGTCGGCAACCACGGCAAATCCACGCCCAGCTTCACCGGCACGGGCCGCTTCGATGGCGGCGTTCAGGGCCAGCAGGTTGGTCTGTTCGGCCACCGACTTGATCACGTCCATGACGCTACCGATTTTCTGGCTTTCCTGCTGCAGCAAGCCCATGGCTTCGGTCGAGCGGTGGACTTCTTCGGCCAGGCGTTCAATTTGGCTGATCGCTTCGGCAACGACCTGATCACCCGCGCGCGCTTGCGCGTCAGCGTCGGTTGCGGCAGACGAAGCATGCTCGGCGTTGCGCGCAACTTCCTGCACGGTGGCGGCCATTTCGTGCATGGCCGTGGCGACTTGATCGGTCTCGACTTTCTGGCTGTTGACCCCGGCGCTGGTCTCTTCGGTGACGGCCGACAGTTCTTCGGCGGCGCTGGCGATCTGGGTGACGCCATCACGAATGCCACTGATCAGGTCGCGCAGGGTCGAGCCCATGCGCTGAATGCCCTGTTGCAATACGCCCAGTTCGTCGCGGCGGGTGACGCGCAGGTTGTGGGTGAGGTCGCCGGCGGCGATCTTTTCCACTACGGCCAGGGTTTCGCGCAGTGGGCCGGTGATCTGGCGGGTGATGATCACCGCGGCCAGTACGCCGACCAGCAAGGCCAGTAGCGTGGCGGTGAGCTGCAGGGTGCGTGCATGGGCGCTTTCGTTGTCACGGCGCTCAAGCTGGATGGCGTACAGCGCATCGCTGATCTTGACGATGGTCGCGCCTTGTACGGTCATTTCCTGGCGCGCGACGGCAACATCGGCGGTGGCGTCGCGGAACTGGCGCACGGCTTCACGGTAGGCCAGCACCGCGCTTTCGAACTGCTGGATACGCGCGGCTTCGTTCGGCATCTGGCGGTTCAGGCTGGCAATCTCGGCCAGGGCGCCATCGAGCTGGCGCAGGGCCAACTGTTCGGTTTCGCTGCTGATATCGGCGATGTAGCTACGCACGGCCAGACGCACCTGGAACAGTTGCTCCTTGGCCTGGGTGATGGTGCGGAACTGCTCCAGGCGGCTGGCGTCACTTTCCGGCAAGGCGAGGATATCGCGGTTGATCGCCTCGACCAGCTCGATGGCGCGCGCAGCGGCCAGGTTCATCGCATCCCGCGCCGCAAGGCTGGTCTTGTAGCCCGCGCGCATCTTGTTGATCGAGACCTGATACGCACTGATGGTCTGGCCCAGCTCCTGGAGCAACTTGACGTTCTCCGGGCTCTTGAAACTCTTGAGCAGTTTTTGCTGCTGTTCGCTGAAGGCATTCAACTTGACCTGGACATTGCCGGCGGCGGCGTCGTCGCCATTGGTGAGCATGTACTGCAGGCGGGTGATACGCAGATCGGTCAGGTCGCCGTTGAGCTGGGTGATGTCGCTCATCCAGTTACTGCGATCGATCAGCCCACCCATGCTGTTCCAGCCGGTCAGGGCCAGTAAACTGGTGAGCAACAGCACCAGGCCCAAGCCCTGGCCGAGTTTCAGGTTGACGCTGATGTTGGCAAACCAGCTATTCATGCAATCCCTCCAGGAACGTTGCGCTGCTTGATCCATATCGCTGGAAGGTTATTTTTTTTGAAGGCCAGGCGATGTTCTGAGCACGGTTTATCGGCGGCTTGCGCCGGAGCTGAAACGCTTTTTCAGCAAAAATGCTCAGAGGTAGTTTCGGGGTGTTTCCGCGGCAGGCTCAAGGGCTGCCGCGGGTCAACCGACAGGGGTTAGAGGGCGCGGGCAGTGAAGGTGTCACACTGGTTGATATCACCTTTGGCAAAACCGGTCTTGAACCAGCGTATACGCTGCTGCGAGGTGCCGTGGGTAAAGGAGTCCGGTACTACCCGACCCTGACCTTGCTGTTGCAGGCGGTCGTCGCCGATGGCGTTGGCGGCGTTCAGGGCTTCTTCGATGTCGCCCGGTTCCAGCCAGTTCAGGCGTTGTTGTGCCTGGTACGCCCAGACGCCCGCCAGGCAATCGGCCTGCAGCTCCTGGCGAACCAGCAGGCCGTTATCACCCTCCATTCGCTCACCGCGCTGACGTGCGGCCTGAACCTTGGCCGACACTCCAAGCAGGGTCTGCACATGGTGACCGACTTCGTGGGCAATCACATAGGCCTGGGCGAAATCGCCGGCAGCGGAGAAACGCTGCTCCATCTCGCGGAAGAAACTCGTGTCCAGATACACCTTCTGGTCGGCCGGGCAATAGAACGGGCCGACAGCCGAGGAGGCGAAGCCGCAAGCCGAGTTGATCTGGCCGCTGAACAGGGTCAGGGTCGGGTCTTTGTACTGGCGGCCTGCCCGGGCGAAAATTGCCCGCCAGGTGTCTTCGGTGTCGCCCAGGATCGAGGCGACGAATTCGGCCTGTTCGTCGTTGGCCGGTGGTGCCTTGCCGGTGCCGGTGCTGACCGGTGCACTCTGCTGGCCCATCTGCCCGGTCAATTGACCGAGGATCTGTAGCGGGTCCTGCCCGGTCATCCAGCCGATGCCGACGATCAACAGAATTGCACCGATGCTCAGGCCCTTGCCACCGCCGAAGCGCATGCCGCCGCCACCCTCGCCACGGGCATCGACCACATTGTCGCTACGCCTGCCTTTTCGCCATTGCATGAGTGCTCTCCCGCGCTTGGAAACATGAGCACAAAGATTAGTTCACCGGGCGTCGCTCTGTCAGATTCCTGATAGCAACATAACCATATGGTTATGAATGATCGGATTATTTTCAATGTCCCCGCGAGTAGGCATACCGGAAACTGCATACTCGCCTGCCACGCCCAGGCGCTCCAATAATTCCAAGACAGGAGAACGGCATGTCTGCGCAAGACACTCGTCGCTTCGCTATCCGTGATCGCAACTGGCACCCGAAAGCCTTGACCCCGGATTACAAAACTTCCACCGCCCGTTCGCCACGTCAGGCGCTGGTGAGCATTCCCCAGTCGATCAGCGAAAGCACCGGACCGGACTTTTCCCACTTGAAGTTCGGCGAGCATGACCATGACCTGCTGCTCAACTTCAACAACGGCGGGCTGCCAATCGGTGAGCGGATCATTCTCGCCGGCCGCGTGTGCGATCAGTACGGCAAACCGATCCCGCATACCCTGGTAGAAATCTGGCAAGCCAACGCCGGCGGCCGTTACCGCCACAAGAATGACCGCTATCTGGCCCCGTTGGACCCCAACTTCGGGGGCGTCGGTCGCGCCCTGACCGACAGTGAGGGCTACTACAGTTTTCGCACCATCAAGCCTGGCCCGTACCCGTGGCGCAACGGCCCGAATGACTGGCGCCCGGCCCACATCCATGTGTCGATCAGTGGTCCGTCGATTGCGACGCGTCTGATCACCCAGCTGTATTTCGAAGGCGATCCGTTGATCCCGATGTGCCCGATCGTCAAATCGATCGCCAACCCCGACGCGGTGCAGAGCCTGATTGCGCGCCTGGATATGAGCAACGCCAACCCGATGGATTGCCTGGCGTATCGCTTCGACATCGTTCTGCGCGGTCAGCGCAAAACCCACTTCGAAAACCGCTGAGGAGGTGACCATGCCCATTCAATTGCTGCCGGAAACCCCTTCGCAGACTGCCGGTCCGTATGTGCACATTGGCCTCGCCCTGGAGGCTGCCGGCAACCCTGGCCGTGACCAGGAAATCTGGAACCGCATGGCCCGTCAGGATGCCCCAGGCGAACATATCCTGGTGTTCGGCAATGTCTACGACGGCAACGGTCACCTGGTAAGGGATTCTTTCCTGGAGTTCTGGCAGGCCGACCACGCGGGTCAGTACCAGGGTGACTTCGACCTGGAAAAGCCTTTCAACAGCTTTGGCCGTACTGCCACCACGTTCGACGCCGGTGAATGGACCCTGCACACCATTAAACC
>Ga0247821_10001331_pt1 | contig 13739 bp, 10 predicted proteins | sample 13C_Glycerol_Day_FD_192481 | JGI IMG/M metagenome (GOLD analysis project Ga0247821, IMG submission 192481) | Soil microbial communities from agricultural site in Penn Yan, New York, United States - 13C_Glycerol_Day14 | ecosystem: Environmental > Terrestrial > Soil > Agricultural land | place... | reverse complement strand
GGTCGGCACCACTTCGGAGAGCTCGGCCATGTCCTGCCAGGTCAGCTGGATCCCGGCCGCCTGGGCAATCGCCGGCATGTGCAGGGTGTGGTTGGTCGAACCACCGGTGGCGTGCAGGGCGACGATGGAGTTCACCAGGGATTTCTCGTCGACGATCTCGCCCAGCGGCATGAAGTCGCCACTGGCCTTGGTCATGCGCGTGACCTGCTGCGCCGCCTCGACCGTGAGCGCATCGCGCAGCGGCGTGTAGGGGTTGACGAAGGACGCGCCCGGCAGGTGCAGGCCCATCACTTCCATCAGCAACTGGTTGGTGTTGGCGGTGCCGTAGAAGGTGCAGGTGCCGGGGCTGTGGTAGGACTTCATCTCCGACTCCAGCAACTCCTCGCGGCTGGCCTTGCCCTCGGCGTAGCGCTGGCGTACGTCGGCCTTTTCCTTGTTGGAAATGCCCGAAGGCATCGGCCCGCCCGGCACGAACAGCGTGGGCAGGTGGCCAAAGCGCAGGGCGCCCATCAACAGGCCCGGGACGATCTTGTCGCAGATGCCCAGCATCAGCGCCGCATCGAACATGTTGTGCGACAGGGCGATGGCCGTGGACATGGCGATTACCTCGCGGCTGGCAATGCCCAGCTCCATGCCCGGTTCGCCCTGGGTGACGCCGTCGCACATGGCCGGCACGCCACCGGCGAACTGGCCGACCGAGCCGATCTCGCGCAGGGCCTGTTTGATCTGTTCGGGGTAATGCTCGTAGGGCTGGTGGGCCGAGAGCATGTCGTTGTAGGCGGAGACGATGGCGACGTTGGCCGCATTCATCATCCGCAGGCTGTGTTTGTCCTGGCTGCTGCAGCCGGCCACGCCGTGGGCAAAGTTGGCGCATTGCAGCTTGGCCCGCATCGGTCCGTCGCTGGCGGCCCCGCGAATCAGCTGCAGGTAGCGTTCACGGGTAGGACGACTGCGGGCGATCAGCCGTTGGGTGACCTCAAGAATGCGCGGATGCATGTACTGGACTCCAGGCTAGCGGTGGTTGCGACCTCTGCGGCGGTTTCCCTTATCCGCATTCGCCGCCTAGGCTCAAAGTCAGGGGGCGACAGTCGCGGGAGGGACGGCTTGGCCGATCGCTCGTTGTAGATTAAATAAAATACTGCCAGTAAAAATGCTTGTTTTCTATTTTTTTGCGAATAATCTTGTAATTCCAACAACAAAAAATGATTCAGTGAGCCCGTGTACCACGGACTTCACCCGGTCTGCCAGAGGTAGCCTTATGACCCTACGCATCGCAATCAATGGCTTTGGCCGCATTGGCCGCAACGTCCTTCGCGCACTCTATACCCAAGGCTACCGCCAGGACCTGCAGGTCGTCGCGATCAACGACCTGGGCGACAGCGCGATCAACGCCCATCTGCTCAAGTACGACAGTGTCCACGGCCCCTTTGCTGCCAGCGTCGAAGCCGATCATGAAAGCCTGACCGTCAACGGCGACCGCATCGCCGTCAGCGCCATCCGCAACCCTGCGGACCTGCCGTGGAAGGCCGAAGCCGTCGATGTGGTGTTCGAATGCACCGGGCATTTCACCGACCGCACCAAAGCCGCGGCCCATCTTACCGCCGGGGCGGGCAAAGTCATTATTTCGGCACCGGCCAAGGGGGCCGACGCCACCATCGTCTACGGGGTCAACCACGATATCCTGCGCCCGTCGCACCAGATCATCTCCAGCGCCTCCTGCACCACCAACTGCCTGGCACCGCTGGCCCAGGTGCTGCATCGCGAGCTCGGCATCGAGCAGGGCCTGATGACCACCATCCATGCCTACACCAACGACCAGAGCCTGATCGACATCCACCACAACGACCCGTTCCGCGCCCGCGCGGCCACCCAGTCGATGATCCCGAGCAAGACCGGTGCGGCCGAAGCCGTGGGCCTGGTGCTACCGGAGCTGGCCGGCAAACTCACCGGCATGGCGGTGCGCGTGCCGGTGATCAACGTGTCGCTGGTGGACCTGACCGTCAACCTTGAGCGCAACACCAGCGTCGAAGAGGTCAACGCCCTGTTCAAGGAAGCCAGCCGCCACTCCAAGGTGCTGGGTTACAACAGCCTGCCCCTGGTGTCCTGCGACTTCAACCACAACCCGCTGTCATCGATCTTCGACGCCAACCACACCCGCGCCAACGGGCGGATGCTCAAGGTGCTGGCCTGGTACGACAATGAGTGGGGATTCTCCAACCGCATGCTGGATAACTGCCTGGCGTTGTGCAACGCCCGGTAATGGCGAGCGCTGTGCGCTCGATCGCAGGCTACGCCAGCTCCCACAAAAGCAGGAGCTGGCCGAATCCTTGTGGGAGCTGGCGAAGCCTGCGATAAAGCTCCCGCACTTGACCAATGCGCTGATGATAAGCATTATCATTCGCTTTGCATTGCTCGGGTATCGCTGTGAGTCAGTCCCAGTTCAACACTGTATTCCTCGCCCAGCGGGTCAGCCTGCTGCGAACCCTGCAGCGCATGGTCGACAACCCGAGCACCGCCGAAGACCTGTTGCAGGAGACCTACCTGCGCGTCACCCGCGCCCTGGGCGAGCGGCCCATCGAGCACCTTGAGCCCTTCGTGTTCCAGACCGCCCGCAACCTGGCCCTCGATCACCTGCGGGCGCGCCGGGCGCAAGCGCGCAACCTGGTGGACGACGTGCCCGAGCAGGTCCTGCACAACGTCGCCGCCCCCGCCAGCAGCGCCGAAGACGCCGCCCATGCCGAGCAACTGCTCAAGCGCCTGAGCGTCAGCCTCGGCCAGCTGACCCCGCGCCAACAGCGCATTTTCATCCTCAGCCGCCTGCACGGCGCCAGCTACCTGGAAATCGCCGAGCAGCTCAAGGTCTCGGCCAGTACCGTGCAGAAGGAACTGAAGCTGATCATGGCCATCTGTGTCGGCGTCGCCAATCGCGTGAACCGCGACTGACGGTGGCTTGCCACATCTGCAGCAACACTTGATCATTGCATTCCAACAAGACCGACCAGGATTGACCGTGACCGATAGCGCCCCTCGCCCTTCGCCGCCAGACCCGGCTGCCTGCGACAGTGCCATGGATGAGGCGCTGGACTGGCTGATCCGTCTGCAATGCGCCAGCGCCGAAGACACCCGCGCCTTCGAAGCCTGGCTCGAAGCCAACCCGGCCAATGCCCAGGCCTATGTCGAAGCCGAAGCCCTCTGGCAAGGCGACACCCTGCGCCAGGCCGCCAGCCAGCTGGCCCAGACCCGACGCCCTTCGCGCCTGGCGCGCCTGCGTCCGCACTGGAAGCCCCTGGCTGCCGCTGCGGTGCTGCTGGTCGGCGTGTTCACCGTCGGCAACCTGCCCGTGCGCCTGCAGGCCGATCACCTGACCGTGGTCGGCGAACGCCAGCGCCTGCAACTGGACGACGGCTCAAAGGTGTTGCTCAACACCAACTCGGCCTTCTCCAGCGACATCGATGGCCGCCAGCGGGTGGCCCGCCTCTATCAGGGCGAAGCCTTCTTCGAGGTGCCCGGCGGCCAGGCCCAACCGCTCGAACTGCGCGCCGGCCCCGTGCGCGCCAGTGTCCGCGACAGTGACTTCGCCGTGCGTTACCTCGATGGCGAGGCCCAGGTCCGGGTGCAACGCGGCGACATCGACCTGCAGGCCAGCAGCGACCAGCGCATCCGCCTGTCCAGCGGCGACAGTATCCGCGTCGGCCCCAATGGCTTCGGCCAGCGCGAGCGGGTCGATACACAAAAAGACCTGGCCTGGGTCCAGGGCCGGCTGATCTTCGAGAACTGCCCACTCAACCAGGTACTGGCCGAACTGCGCCGCTACTACCCGGGCCTGATCATCTCGCGCAACGAGCGCCTGGAGCAGGTGGCCGTGACCGGCAACTACCGCCTGGACCAACCTGTGGAAACCCTGCGCGCCCTGGCCCATATCACCTCGGCACAACTGCACGAGTTCCCCGCCGTGGTCATCATCAACTGAGCTGAATTTTTTTTACGCGATCCCCTGAGGCGATTCGTCTCGTTATAGCCAATGCAACTGATTCTTATTTTTGAATCAGTCATACCTATAACTTCGCGCGACAGGGAGCGCTTTCGATGTCCACTGGTTTTGCTCGTCGGTCTTCAGCCACTTCATCCAACCCGGGCCGCACGCGTTGCACGCTGTCGCTGCTGACCCTGGCCCTGCTCGCCAGCGGTACCTGCAGCCTGCCGGCCCTGGCGGCAGAACCTGCCCAGGCCAGTGCGCCACGCATGGGTGACTACCGCTTCGCGATCGCCCAGCAGCCACTGGTCTCGGCCCTCAACGCCTTTACCGCCGTGACCGGCTGGCAGGTCGGCCTGTCCGCCGAGCTGGCCGAAGGCGTGGCCTCCCCTGGCGTGCAGGGTTCGCTCAAGCCCGACGCTGCGCTGCAACGCCTGCTGGCCGGCACCGGCTTGAGCTACCGCACCCTGGGCGCCGGCAACGTGGTGATCGAGCGCAGTGCCTCCAACGCCATCGCCCTGCAGCAGATCACCGTCAGCGCCACCCGCAGCGCCCAGGACGTCAGCCAGGTGCCCAGCACCGTCACGGTCCAGACCCGCGAGCAACTCGACCGCCAGAACGTCAACACCATCAAGGACCTGGTGCGCTACGAGCCCGGCGTGTCGGTCAGCGGCACCGGCCAGCGCAGCGGCCTGAACGGCTACAACATCCGCGGCATCGATGGCGAGCGGGTGCTGACCCAGATCGACGGCGTGTCCATCCCCGACAGCTTCTTCTTCGGCCCCTACGCGCAGACCCAGCGCAACTATGTCGACCCTGAAATCGTCAAGCGCGTGGAAATCCTCCGTGGCCCGGCCTCGGTGCTGTACGGCAGCAACGCCATCGGTGGTGCGGTCAGCTACTTCACCCTCGACCCTGACGACATCATCAAGCCCGGCCAGGACGTCGGCGCACGCCTGAAAACCGGCTACAGCTCGGCGGACGAGAGCTGGTTGAACTCGGCCACGGTGGCCGGGCGCCAGGGCGACTTCGACGGCTTGCTGCACCTGAGCCAGCGCATCGGCCATGAAACCGAGTCCTACGGCAGCCACGGCGGCACCGGCCTTGCGCGTACCGAGGCCAACCCGGAAGACGTGCGCACCACCAACATCCTGGCCAAGGCCGGCTGGAACTATGCCGACGACGCGCGCCTGGCGTTCACCTACGAGCACTACAAGGACGACCGCGACCTGGATCAGAAGAGCGCCGTGGGCGGACCGTTCATCCCCGGCTTCGGCGCCATGAACGCTTACCGCGACCGCACCGGCAACGACACCGTGACCCGCGAGCGCTTCGGCATCAATCACGAGTTCGCCCTGGGCAGCCTGCTGGCCGACAACATGAAATGGAGCCTGAACTACCAGATCGGCAAGACCGACCAGCGTACCGACGAGCTGTATTTCGCCTCGGGCCGCCAGGTGTTCCGCGATCGCCAGACCACCTACAAGGACCGCCAGTGGCTCTTCGATGCGCAACTGGACAAGGCCTTCAGCATCGGTGAAACCGAGCACCTGCTGACCTACGGCACCACCCTCAAGCACCAGAAAGTGACCGGTTCGCGCAGCGGCACCGGCACCTGCCTTAACGTTGGCGGCAGCTGCCGCGCCATCGGCCAGATCAGTGTCAATGACAGCCAGGCCCTGGTCAGCGACTTCCCCGATCCGACCGTCAACACCTACAGTCTGTTCGCCCAGGACGAGATCCGCTGGAACCAGTGGACCTTCCTGCCGGGCCTGCGCTACGACTACACCCAGCTCAAGCCGCACATGACCGACGAATTCCTGCGCGGCGTCGGCGCCTCGAGCACCGATCCGGTCGACGACAGCGAGAAAACCTGGCACCGGGTCTCGCCCAAGTTCGGCCTGACCTATGCCTTCAACGACCACTACACCTGGTTCGGCCAGTACGCCGAGGGCTTTCGTACGCCAACGGCCAAAGCGTTGTACGGTCGTTTCGAGAACCCGGGCCTGGGCTACAGCGTACGCGGCAACTCGGACCTCGAACCGGAAAAGAGCAAGAGCTACGAGACCGGCCTGCGCGGCAACTTCGACGCCGGCAACTTCGATGTGGCGGTGTTCTATAACAAGTACCGCGACTTCATCAACGAAGACGCCGTACAGGGCAGCAACCTGGGCCAGACCTTCGAGGCCAACAACATCAAGCATGCCACCATCAAGGGCGCCGAGGTCAAAGGCCGCCTGAACCTGGATCACTTCGGCGCCGCGCAAGGCCTGTACACCCAGGGCTCGGTGGCCTATGCCCGGGGCCGCAACGACGACACCGGCCAGCCGCTCAACAGCGTCAACCCGCTGACGGCGGTCATGGGCCTGGGCTATGAACAGGAACAGTACGGTGCGTTGCTGAGCTGGACCCTGGTCAAGCGCAAGGACCGTGTCGACGACACCACCTTCTTCGCCCCCGATGGCACCAGCAAGCAGTTCCGCACCCCGGGCTACGGCGTGCTGGACTTCGCCGGCTTCTACAAGGTCAGCGACGACGTCACCGTCAACGCCGGGGTGTACAACCTGACCGACAAGAAGTACTGGCAGTGGGATGACGTACGCGGCTACGACGGCCTCGGCGAGGCGGCGGTGACCGCACCGGCCAACCTCGACCGCCTGACCATGCCGGGGCGCAACTTCGCCATCAACCTGGTCTGGGATATCTGACACCCATCGCGGGACAAACCCGCTCCTGTAGGAGCGGCGGTGCGACGATTCGATTTGCCCCGCGATAAACCACCCCAACGGTGATGTTTTTTTACTCTCGCACGCCTGCTTGTTCGTCTAGTTACCAGGCCCGCCCACTTCGCAAGGAATCACCATGACCACCACCACCGAACGCGCCGCCCTGCGTTCACAACGCCTCAACCAGCTGACCCACGCCCCGCATACCGAGCTGGACGCCCTGGTCAAATCCCACGCACCGTTCGAAACCCGCGAAAGCTTTGCCCGTTTCGTGGTCGCCCAGTACCTGTTCCAGAACGAACTCAAGGCGCTGTACAGCGACCCGGCACTGATCGCCATCGTCCCGGACCTGGCCGAACGCTGCCGGGCCGAGCAGGCCGCCCTGGACCTCGCCGACCTCGACACCGCCCTGCCCGAACCCTGTGCCGGCGCCCTGCAGAACCCGAGCCTGGGTCAAGCCATGGGCTGGATCTTCGTCTCCGAGGGTTCCAAGCTCGGCGCCGCCTTCCTGATCAAGCGCGCCGTGGTACTGGGCCTGTCCGACAGCTTCGGTGCCCGCCACCTGGGCGAGCCGGCCGGTGGCCGCGCCGAAGGCTGGAAGCAATTCACCCGCATCCTCGACGGCCTGCAACTGAGCGCCGAAGAAGAGACCAAGGCCGAACAGGGTGCCGTCGCCGCCTTCGAGCGCTTCACCCAGTTGCTCCAACACGCCTACGCAACTGCGCCTAAAGCCGAACTGGCCTGATGCGCACCACCCGGTTACCCTCGTGGCAACCGGGTGCCACCCGTGCCAACGACGAGCCCATGACCCGCCCTCGCGCTTCGAAACTCTCCCGCCTGCTGTACGGCCTTCTGGCCTACGTCAGCCTGGCCATCGGCCTGGTCGCCATCGTCGTGCCCGGACTGCCCACCACCGAGTTCATTCTGCTCGCCGCCTGGGCCGCCACCCGCAGTTCGCCGCGCCTGAGCGCCTGGCTGGAGCATCACCGACTGTTCGGCCCGATCCTGCACAACTGGCGCAACGGCAAGGTCATCCAGCGCCGGGCCAAGGTCAGCGCCACCCTCAGCATGCTGCTGTGCGCGAGCCTGATGCTGGTGTTCCTGGAACATCGCTGGCCGGTGTTCCTCGCCATTGGCGGCATGACCCTGGGCAACCTGTGGATCTGGTCACGACCGGAAACCGCACCCCGCGATGCCGTCTACAGGGTCAACAGGCCGCTGTAGAGGCTGTACGCCGCCACCCCCGCGCCCACCAGCACCGCCGCGAAGATCAGCTTCTCCCAGTGGGTGAACAGGGTCTGGCCCTGCTCGTGCTTGGCGCGGGCGAAGAGGATCACCCCGGGCGCATACAACAGCGCCGACAGCAGCAGGTACTTCAGGCCACCGGCGTACAGCAGCCAGATCGCATAGACCAGCGCGACCCCGGCAATCATCAGGTCCTTGCGCTGCGCCCCGGCAGACCCGCCGTAGGTTTCCCCGCGCACCGCCAGCAGCACGGCATAGGCCGCCGACCACAGGTAGGGCACCAGGATCATCGACGACGCCAGGTAGATCAGGCTGGTGTAGGTGCCGGCCGAGAACAGGGTGATCAGCAGGAACAGCTGGATCATGCAGTTGGTCAGCCACAGGGCGTTGGCCGGCACGTGGTTGGCGTTTTCCCGCGCCAGGAATCGCGGCATGGTCTGGTCGCGGGCGGTGGCGAACAGGATCTCGGCGCACAGCAAGGCCCAGGACAGCAAGGCACCGAGCAGCGAGATCGCCAGGCCGATGCTGATCAGCAACGCCCCCCAGGGGCCGACGATGTGCTCCAGCACCGAGGCCAGCGACGGGTTCTGCAAGGCCGCCAGCTCCGGCTGGGTCATCACCCCCAGCGACAGCACGTTGACCAGCACCAGCAAGGCCAGCACGCCGATAAAGCCGATCACCGTGGCCTTGCCCACATCCGAGCGCTGCTGCGCACGGCCGGAGTAGACGCTGGCGCCCTCGATGCCGATGAACACGAACACCGTCACCAGCATCATGTTGCGCACCTGGTCGAGCACGCTGCCGAACTGCGGATTGCCCAGCCCCCAGATGTCGCGGGTGAAGATATCGGCGCGAAAGGCCACCGCCGCGATGACGATGAACATCACCAGCGGCACGATCTTGGCCACGGTGGTCACCTGGTTGATGAACGCCGCCTCCTTGATCCCGCGCAGCACCAGAAAATGCACCGCCCACAGCAGCACCGAGGCGCAGGCAATGGCGATCGGCGTGTTGCCCTCGCCAAACACCGGAAAGTAGAAGCCCAAGGTGCTGAACAGCAACACGAAGTAGCCGACGTTGCCCAGCCAGGCGCTGATCCAGTAGCCCCAGGCCGACGAGAAGCCCATGTAGTCGCCAAAGCCGGCCTTGGCGTAGGCGTACACCCCAGAGTCGAGCTCGGGCTTGCGGTTGGCCAGGGTCTGGAACACAAAGGCCAGGGCCAGCATGCCCACCGCCGTGATCCCCCAGCCGATCAGCACCGCCCCCACATCGGCCCGGGCGGCCATGTTCTGTGGCAGGGAGAAAATCCCGCCTCCGATCATCGAGCCGACCACCAGCGCGATCAACGCACCCAGGCGCAGTTTCTGTCCAGGTTCGGACATGCAGATCCCCTTTGTCTCGTCTTTGTAACCTTGGCGGTACACCCTGAGTTAAATATATACCTGGCGTCGGCGTTTATAAATATTACGTCTTTAGGATGATAGCCATCATAACTATGGCGTCTATGCCATGACGAACTAATTGGTGAGTTTTGTGCACTCTTCCAGCGACTTCAAGCAAATAAGAAAAATTCTCGTCAAAAATTTGCTAATCCTGTGAAACGGACTAGCTTCAATTCTCGCAGCCTGTCAGAGCGTTTGCTCTAAAACACCATGGAGGTGCCTGCGTTCAAGGCTTGCAGTATCGCCGTCGGCATGCTCCGGGAGGCTCTTTCAGTGACTGATTTGCAATGGAATGTCCTATGAACTGATCTGAATCAGCATATGAATACGTTGCCGGAATTACTCTGGCCACATCTCTTCTCCTGGTATGGAGTTATTCAATGTCAGACGCTCCCGGAAAACTACGGCTCGGTGCGCTGGTTGCACTTGTAGTCGGCTCGATGATCGGCGGAGGGATCTTTTCGCTGCCGCAAAACATGGCTGCCAGTGCCGATGTCGGCGCTGTTCTGATCGGTTGGGGCATCACCGCCATCGGTATGCTGACCCTGGCGTTCGTGTTCCAGACCCTGGCCAACCGAAAGCCGGATCTGGACGGCGGTGTGTACGCCTATGCCAAGGCCGGATTCGGTGACTACATGGGCTTCTCGTCGGCCTGGGGCTACTGGATCAGTGCCTGGCTGGGCAACGTCGGCTACTTCGTCCTGCTGTTCAGTACCCTGGGTTATTTCTTCCCGATCTTCGGCGAAGGCAACACCCCGGCCGCCATCATCGGTGCCTCGGTACTGCTGTGGGCCGTGCACTTTCTGGTACTGCGTGGCATCAAGGAAGCGGCGTTCATCAACCTGATCACCACCGTGGCCAAGGTCGTGCCGCTGGCGTTGTTCATCCTGATCGCCCTGTTCGCCTTCAAACTGGACATCTTCACCGCTGACATCTGGGGCACGATGAACCCGGACCTGGGCAGTGTGATGAACCAGGTACGCAACATGATGCTGGTCACTGTCTGGGTGTTCATCGGTATCGAAGGCGCGAGCATCTTCTCGGCCCGGGCAGAAAAACGTTCTGACGTGGGCAAGGCAACGGTCATCGGCTTCATCACCGTGCTGCTGTTCCTGGTGCTGGTCAACGTACTGTCGCTGGGCATCATGACTCAGCCTGAACTGGCCAAACTGCAGAACCCGTCGATGGCCGCCGTGCTCGAACACGTGGTCGGTCACTGGGGCGCGGTACTGATCAGCGTCGGCCTGATCATCTCGCTGCTCGGTGCCCTGCTGTCCTGGGTACTGCTGTGCGCCGAGATCATGTTCGCCGCTGCCAAAGACCACACCATGCCGGAGTTCCTGCGCCGCGAGAACGCCAACCATGTGCCGGCCAATGCCCTGTGGCTGACCAACGCCATGGTGCAGATCTTCCTGGTCATCACCCTGTTCTCGTCCAGTACCTACCTGTCGCTGATCTACCTCGCCACCTCGATGATCCTGGTGCCTTACCTGTGGTCGGCGGCCTACGCCTTCCTGCTGGCATGGCGCAGCGAAACCTATGAACAAGCCCTGGCCGAACGCAAGAAAGACCTGATCATCGGCGCCATCGCCCTGGTCTACGCGATCTGGCTGCTGTATGCCGGCGGCGTCAAATACCTGCTGCTCTCGGCCCTGCTCTATGCCCCTGGCGTGATCCTGTTCGCCAAGGCCAAGCGCGAGGTCGGCCAACCGATTTTTACCAACGTGGAGAAGTTGCTCTTCGCCGCCGTAGTCATTGGCGCCCTGGTGGCTGCCTATGGCTTGTACGACGGCTTCCTGACCCTGTAACCCCCCGTATTCGAAACTTGGAGGAAATGAACCATGTCCACGGAAAAAGTTAAGTACGGCGTACATTCCGAAGCCGGCAAACTGCGTAAAGTGATGGTCTGCTCCCCCGGCCTTGCGCACCAGCGCCTGACGCCGAGCAACTGCGACGAGCTGCTGTTCGACGACGTCATCTGGGTCAACCAGGCCAAGCGCGACCACTTCGATTTCGTCACCAAAATGCGTGAGCGCGGCATCGAAGTGCTGGAGATGCACAACCTGCTGACCGATATCGTTGCGCAACCTGAAGCGCTGAAATGGATCCTCGACCGCAAGATCACCTCCGACACCGTCGGCGTCGGCCTGAGCAATGAAGTGCGCAGCTGGCTCGAAGGACTGGAGCCACGCAAGATCGCCGAATTCCTCATCGGCGGCGTGGCCGGTGAAGACCTGCCGGAAAGCGAAGGCGCCGGCGTGATCAAGATGTACCGCGACTACCTGGGCCATTCCAGCTTCCTGCTCGACCCGCTGCCCAACACCCAGTTCACTCGCGACACCACCTGCTGGATCTACGGCGGCGTGACCCTGAACCCGATGTACTGGCCGGCGCGACGTCAGGAGACCCTGCTGACCACCGCCATCTACAAGTTCCACCCCGAGTTCACCGGAGCTGAATTTGAAGTCTGGTACGGCGATCCGGACCAGGACCACGGCAAGGCCACCCTCGAAGGCGGTGACGTCATGCCGATCGGCAACGGTGTGGTCCTGATCGGCATGGGCGAGCGCACCTCGCGCCAGGCCATCGGCCAACTGGCCCAGGCGCTATTCGCCAAGGGCGCGGTCGAGAAAGTCGTGGTGGCCGGCCTGCCGAAGTCCCGCGCGGCAATGCACCTGGACACCGTGTTCAGCTTCTGCGACCGCGACCTGGTCACGGTCTTCCCGGAAGTGGTCAAGGAAATCGTGCCATTCGTCATTCGTCCGGACAGCAGCAAGCCTTACGGCATGGACGTGCGCCGCGAGAACAAATCGTTCATCGACGTGGTGGCCGAGTCCCTCAACCTGAAGAAACTGCGCGTCGTCGAAACCGGCGGCAACAGCTTCGCCGCCGAACGCGAACAGTGGGACGACGGTAACAACGTGGTGGCCGTGGAGCCGGGTGTGGTCATCGGATATGACCGCAACACCTACACCAACACCCTGCTGCGCAAGGCAGGCGTCGAGGTCATCACCATCAGCGCCGGCGAACTGGGCCGTGGCCGTGGCGGCGGCCACTGCATGACCTGCCCGATCGTTCGCGACCCTATCGATTACTAAACGTCCATCACCCCGGCCGCGCCTACCCGGTGCCGGCCGGGCCGATTACCGCATTCAAGGAGAATCATCATGGCGTTCAACATTCACAACCGTAACCTGCTCAGCCTGGAACACCACACCACCCGTGAGCTGCGTTACCTGCTGGACCTGTCCCGCGACCTGAAACGTGCCAAGTACACCGGCACAGAGCAGCAGCACCTCAAAGGCAACAACATTGCGCTGATCTTCGAGAAAACCTCGACCCGCACCCGTTGCGCCTTCGAAGTGGCTGCCTACGACCAGGGCGCCAACGTCACCTACATCGACCCCAACTCCTCGCAGATCGGCCACAAGGAAAGCATGAAGGACACCGCACGGGTCCTGGGTCGCATGTACGACGCCATCGAGTACCGTGGCTTCAAGCAGGAGATCGTCGAAGAGCTGGCCAAGTTCGCCGGTGTACCGGTGTTCAACGGCCTGACCGACGAATACCACCCGACCCAGATGATCGCCGACGTGCTGACCATGCGCGAGAACAGCGACAAGCCGCTGCACGACATCAGCTACGCCTACCTGGGCGACGCGCGCAACAACATGGGTAACTCCCTGCTGTTGATCGGCGCCAAGCTCGGCATGGACGTGCGCATCGCCGCACCGAAAGCCCTGTGGCCCCATGACGACCTGGTCGAGCGCTGCAAGAAATACGCGGAAGAGAGCGGCGCGCGCATCACCCTGACCGAAGACCCGAAAGCCGCGGTCAAGGGCGTCGACTTCATCCACACCGACGTCTGGGTATCCATGGGCGAGCCGGTCGAAGCCTGGGGCGAACGCATCCAGCAACTGCTGCCGTACCAGGTCAACGCCGAGCTGATGAAAGCCAGCGGCAACCCACGGACCAAGTTCATGCACTGCCTGCCTGCGTTCCACAACTCCGATACCAAGGTCGGCAAGCAGATCGCCGAACAGTACCCGAACCTGAAGAACGGCATCGAAGTGACCGAGGACGTCTTCGAGTCGCCAGCCTGCATCGCCTTCGAGCAAGCGGAAAACCGCATGCACACCATCAAGGCGATCCTGGTCTCGACCCTGGCCGACCTGTAACCAGCCCATCCGAGTGAGAGGCGCTTTCTGTGGGAGCCGGCATCGCCGGCGATGAAATCTACACGCTGCCAGCTCGTCTGCGGCGTCTGCATCGCTGGCTATGCCAGCTCCCACACAAGCGCCCTCTCCCACCCTAGAAGGACACTCATCATGCGTATCGTTGTTGCATTGGGCG
>Ga0247821_10001327_pt1 | contig 13745 bp, 15 predicted proteins | sample 13C_Glycerol_Day_FD_192481 | JGI IMG/M metagenome (GOLD analysis project Ga0247821, IMG submission 192481) | Soil microbial communities from agricultural site in Penn Yan, New York, United States - 13C_Glycerol_Day14 | ecosystem: Environmental > Terrestrial > Soil > Agricultural land | place... | reverse complement strand
TGCTGACCCTGATGAAAGGCCAGCCGCTGGCCTACAACAAGGACAACCAGGAAGACAAGGAACCGCTGTTCGACGCCGCCGACACCCTGCGCGACTCGCTGCGTGCCTTTGCCGACATGATCCCGGCGATCAAGCCGCGCCACGCGATCATGCGCGAAGCCGCCCTGCGCGGGTTCTCCACCGCTACCGACCTTGCCGACTACCTGGTACGCCGCGGCCTGCCGTTCCGTGATTGCCACGAAATCGTCGGCCATGCCGTGAAATACGGCGTCGACACCGGCAAGGACCTGGCCGAGATGAGCATCGACGAACTGCGCCAGTTCAGCGACCAGATCGACGAAGACGTGTTTGCCGTGCTCACCCTGGAAGGCTCGGTCAACGCCCGTAACCACATCGGCGGCACCGCCCCGGCCCAGGTCCGGGCTGCCGTGGCACGCGGCAAGCAGCTGCTGGCCGCGCGTTAAACCACCGCGCCAGGCAGCTACCCGGTCCGCTGCGACCGGGCCGCTGCCTGCAACCGGGCCAGAAAGGCCGGCATCTCGGCCTGCTTGTCTGCCGCCACCTTCTGCACGTTGGGGTTCTCGGCCAGGCGCTCGAGCAGCGCCCTGGCGCCAGGCAACACCTGCAGGTAATCCACCCGGAACAAACGCTTGCCGACTTCCCAGGCCAGGTCGACGCTGTAGACAAAGTACAGGTCAGCCAGGGTGAAGCGTTCTCCCGCCACGAACGGGGCAAACCGGCCATGCTGGCCCAGGGCCACAAAGCCCTTGTCCAGATCGCGCCTGGCCTTGGCCTTCAAGGCATCGGGCGTTGCCCGACCACCAAAGAAAACCTCGGCATAGCAGTAGCGGGCGGGCAGCTCGATGTACAGCTCGATTTCCTTGGCCAGTGCCCGGACCTGGGCGCGTGCAAAGGGCGCGGTGGGCAACAGGGGTGTCGACGGCCAGACCTCTTCCAGGTAGTCGAGGATGGCATCGGTCTCGCTGATGAAGCCCTGGGTGGTTTCCAGCACCGGTACCTTGCCACGCGGGCTGATCGCCAGGGCTTCGGGGCTCTGGCAGCAGTGCAGGGGCACTTCCTCGAAGGGCAGGCCCTTTTCCAGCAAGGCGAGCTTGACCATGTTGTAGTAGTTGCTGGCGGCGAATCCATGCAGTCGGAGCATTCTGGCCTCCTGGCCAAAGTGGACAAGACTGCATGGTGCAAACGAAGCCAGGCACAGGAAACAAGACCAATCCCAAATCTGCGTAGGACCTTTCTTTTTCCGCGATAACCATCAGCCGGCTAGCGCTTGCCCGAGCGCACCATTTCCAGGAATGCCGGCATCTGCGCCTCTTTGTCGGCCGCAATCTTCTGCACATGCGGATTCTGCTTCATGCGCTTGAGCAAATCCTTGGCCTGCGGGAAGTCCTCCAGCACATCCATCTCGAAGACCGTCTTGCCAACAGCGCAGGCCAGGTCGACGCTGAAGCAGAACATGGTATCGGCGATGGTCATTTCACTGCCGGCCACATAGGGCGCAAAGCTGCCATTGCGCTTGAGCGTGGCCAGGCCTGCAAGCAACTCGGCACGGGCCTTTTCCTTGATGGCCGGATCGACCTTGGCACCAAAGAAGGCCTCGGGGTAGCAGGCACGGGCAGGCAGCTCGATGTAGAGCTCGATTTCCTTGGCCAGCTCCCGCACCTTGGCCTGGGCAAAGGCGTCCGTCGGCAACAGGGCCTTGCCGTCCTGGGTTTGCTCGATGTACTCGATGATCAGGTTGGTTTCACTGAGAAAGCCGTGCTCGGTTTCCAGGGTCGGCACCTTGCCACGCGGACTCTTCTTCAGTGCTTCCGGGCTCTGGCCACCGAAAAACAGCACCTCTTCGAACGGAACGCCCTTTTCCAGCAGCGCCAGTTTGACCATGTTGTAGTAGTTGCTGACCGCAAATCCATGAAGCTTGAGCATGAAACAGCCTCCAGGCCGTTAGGGGGTTGGCCGCTTTGTTATAGACCCAAGTACGAGGCACTGACCAGCATCATGGAGATTGTCGATAGCAAGGCATTGGCGCCGGGCTCGTGGCAAACTGGTCCCCCCTACTGAGGAAAACGCCCATGAGCGAGCCAACCGACATCGACAATGACGAAGAAGAATTCGCCGAGTCGACCCTGATCGAAGCGATCGAAAACCAGATCGAAAGCGATAACCCTCCGGCGGCCAAAGCCACCTTCAACAAGCTGACCCTGGTGGGTTACAAACGCGACGACATCCTCAACCTCATGGCCCATGTGCTGGCCTACGAGATTGACTCGATGCTCGACGAAGACCGCGCGTTCAATACCGAATGGTACGAAACCGCCTTGCGCGCCCTGCCCGAGCTGCCGCCGGAAAAGGATTGAAGCAAAGCAGGATTTCCCTGACTACACTGCAAAGCCAGGCACCGGCACCGGTGCTGCCCTCCTTGTCTGGAAGTCGGAGTCTCTATGTCGTTTACCCCCGAATTGATTGCCGAGCTGGAAGTCCTTGCCCTGTTCAACCTGGATAACAACCAGGAGGGTATCAAGGTCCACAATAACGCTTCTCCTGCCTTGGTTGCTGCAGCAAAACGCCTGCATGAAAAACAACTGACCGACCAGCCAGATGGCGGCTACCTGACCAGCCTGGGCCATGACGCTGCCGAGAGCGTTCAGCAACTGCTGACCATCCTCAAGACACCCGAGCCTGCGTGACCCCGACAAGCCCGCTCCCCGTAGGAGCGGGCTTGCCCCGCGATGCGACAGCCGCTGACAAATTGGCGTCAAAAATAAAATACACCTTAAGCCGACCCCGCCACTCAAGCTAAACTCGCCGATGCTCCCCTGACGGCCGGCCTTGGCATGCAATGAACCACCCTCACGAAATCCGCCCCGATCTTGACCAGGGCATCGACCGCAAGGTGCTCAGCCAGCTGCGTGCACGGTTCCTGACGCTCAACCAGGGTCGCCTGGCGCGAGCCATGGAGGGACTGTCCAGCCGCCAGCAACTGGTCCTGAACCTGCTGCCGTTGTTCTTCCACGTCAATCATCCGCTCCTGCCCGGCTATGTTTCCGGCACCACGCCTGCCGGCGTTTCAGGCTTCGAGCCGGACGCGCAGATGCTGGCCGAAGCCCAGCGCCTGACCAGATCCTTTTCCTACAAGGCCCGTCGCGCCAGCCCCCATCAACCCATTCACGGGCTGTTCCTGATGGGCAGCCTGGGCACCCTGGCCCAGGCCGATCAGAGCGATATGGACCTGTGGATCTGCCATGCCGCCGACCTGGGCGAGCACGAGCTGGTGGAGCTGCGCAAGAAATGCCTGCTGCTGGAGGCCTGGGCCGCCAGCCAGGGCGCCGAAGCCCACCTGTTCCTGATCGAGCCCGACAGCTTCGTGCAGGGCGAGCGCGACAGCCAGTTGAGCTCCGACGACTGTGGCACCACCCAGCACTACCTGTTGCTGGACGAGTTCTATCGCACCGCGATCTGGCTGGCCGGGCGCACACCACTGTGGTGGCTGGTGCCCGTCTATGAAGAACGCCGCTACCAGGACTACATCCAGACCCTGCTTTGCAAGCGCTTCGTACGTGCAGAAGACGCGCTGGACCTGGGCCACCTGGCACATATCCCCCCGGGCGAATTCATCGGTGCCGGGCTCTGGCAACTGTTCAAGGGCATCGAATCCCCCTACAAGTCGGTGCTCAAGCTGTTGCTCACCGAAGTCTATGCCAGTGAGTTTCCCCGGGTGCAGTGCCTGAGCCTGCAGTTCAAGCAGGCGGTGTTCGCCAATCGCCTGGACCTCGACGAGCTCGACCCTTACATGATGGTCTACCGACGCATCGAGCAGTACCTGCAGGGTCGCGGTGAAAGTGAACGGCTGGAACTGGTGCGCCGCAGCCTGTACCTGAAGGTCAACAAGAAACTCAGCGGCCCGGCCCGCCAGCGCAGCAATAGCTGGCAACGCAACCTGCTGCAGCGCTTGAGCCAGGAATGGGGCTGGGAGGAGCGCCAGCTGACGCTGCTCGACAACCGCAGCCAGTGGAAGGTCCGGCAGGTCGCTGCCGAGCGGCGGGCGCTGGTGAACGAGCTGAACCACAGCTATCGCTTTCTCTGCCAGTTCGCCCGCCAGCAGAACGCCGACAACCGGATTGGCCAGCGTGATCTCAACGTGCTCGGTCGACGCCTGTACGCTGCCTTCGAGCGTCGTGCCGGCAAGGTCGAGTTCATCAACCCCGGCATCGCCCAGGATTTGGCCGAAGATACCCTGACCCTGGTCCACGCGGTCGACCGCAGAGAACCCGGGCAACATCACTGGAGCCTGTACAACGGCAGCCTGGGCGTTCACGAATGGGAACACTTCACCCCGTTCAAGCGCTGCCGCGAGCTACTTGAGCTGCTGGCCTGGGCCCACCGCAACGGTGTGATCGACAGCAGCACGCGGCTGGCCCTGCACCCGGGCGACAGCGACTTGAGCGAGTTCGAACTGTTCAACCTTATCGGCAGCCTGCAACAGAGCGTGGCCCTGCCCTTGCCCACCGTCAGCGAGCAACGCCTGCTGCAGCCGAGTGTGGTCGATGAGTTGCTGTTGCTGGTCAACGTCGGTATCGACCCCTTGCGGCACCACCGCGAGCTGAACATCCTGATGACCACCGAGCGCACCGATTCGCTCAGTTACGCCGGCGTGCGCGAAAACCTGGTGCTGACCCTGGACCAGGTCACGCTCAACAGCTGGAACGAGGTCCAGGTCCGCCGTTATGACGGCGAGCATGCACTGCTGTACTGCCTGCGTGACTACCTCAACAGCCTGGGCAGCGGCGCTCACCGGCCCCGGCTGCAGGTCCGCTGCTTCTGCCACAACCGGGCACAGGCCATCGCCCTGCGGGTCGAGGAGGTGTTCGTCAACGCCCAGGCCCTGCTCGGCCTGGGACTGGGGCACCGCTACCTGCTACAGGTCCAGCAGCACACGCATGCGCTTGAGCTGCAGCCTGGCGCAGTCGAGGTGATCACCCTGGAAGGCAACGAAGCACTGCTGGACTACCTGGGCGAAGAGCGCGCCGACTACAGCCCGTTGCACCTGGACGCCAACGCCCTGCAGGACCACGACCTGGCGCAGGTCCTGCCGCTGGGAATGCCCGGCTCCATCCAGGTGTTCTATCGCATTCAGGATGCCTGGGCAGACATCCATGTGCTGGATGAACACAATGCCCTGTGGCAGCAGCGCCTGCCGTTTCATGACGAAAGCAGCCTGCTGTTGCCGCTGCAGCGCTTCTTTGAGTCGATCATGTTCCGTCGCGATGCCAGCCGGCCGCTGGACCACCTGCACAGCCTGGGTTCGCTGGAGATCCTTTACTACCAGCTGTTGCCATCGGGCCCGGGCAAGGCCCGCGTTGCCGAACCACGCCCGGCACCGGCCATGACCCTCGACACGCCGTATTACGACGTGCAGGCGATCGTGCAGCCGGGCGCCGAGGACCAGGTGCAGGTCACGCTCTACTGCAATCAACGGGAGTATTGCGAACTTGAGCATGGCGACCAGCTGTACGCAATGGTCGCCCGGGAGATCGTCGGCCAGCGCCGGCAAGCCGAACGCTACCGCTGCTACATCACCGACCTCGACCTCTCCGGCCTGCTGGCAGAGGGTCAAGGTTCAAGTATTCGCTACCTGCGCCACAAGGGCGAACTGGAGCGGGCGCTCAACGAGGCCCTGGCACAGGCCTGAGGTTCAGAGGTCGAAGTCACCAGCGGCTTCTGGCTGGTACTCGACGGCCAGCAGCTTGAGCTTGAGGGTCTTGCCGCCCGGGGCTGGCCAGTCGATCTGCTCGCCCACCGACAGGCCCAGTAGCGCGCAGCCGATCGGGGCAAGGATCGAGACATTACCCTCGGGGCCGGCATCCTTCGGGTAGACCAAGGTCAGGTGGTAATCCTTGCCACTGGCTTCTTCACGGCAATGAACGCGGGAGTTCATGGTCACGACACCCGCCGGCACCTCCTCATGACCGACTACCTGCTCGGCGCGGTCCAGCTCGTCCTGCAAGGCGAGCACACCCGGGGTACTTTCATCGAGGCTGTCGATCAGACGCTCGAGACGCTGTACGTCCAATCGGGTGAGGATTAGGGAAGGCTTGGTGCTCATGATCCAGTCAGACTCCTTTTTCTGGGCGATTAAAAGCAAAACCCCGCCCAAGGGCGGGGTTTGCAGGTACTCGGCATGGCCGAAGCAAACTCGACACTACCACAGCTCAGTAAATACACAATAGCCGGGATTCATACCGGATTTGTCTGCTCACGACGGGCCGCGGCCTCGCGACAGATCTGCCGACGCCGCTCGTCATCGGCCGAACGCCATTGGCGAATATCCTCGACATGGCGGAAACAGCCAATGCAGACCTTGTGTTCGTCCAGCCGGCAAGTGCTGATGCACGGCGACGGCACGGCCGGACTGACATTGCTGTAGAGCGGCTTGGCCGGCTTTGGCGCGGTGCTCATCTCAGATCTCTTCGAAATCGAGCTTGACGCCGGCACGCTCCCAGACGATGCGCTCGAGCATCTCACCAAGCAGTTCTTCACTCTTTTCGCAGGTCCACTTGCCACTCGCTTCGTCGTAGTCGAAGTGGAAACCACCGGATTTGTCGGCCAGCCACAACTGACGCAGCGGCTCCTGCCGGCTGAAGATCAACTGGGCGCCATCTTCGAACTTGATGGTCAGAATCCCTGCCGAGTTCTCCATGTCCAGATCCAGATCAGCTTCGTCGAACAGGTCTTCCAGGGCCTGTTGGGTCGCATCGACCAGGTCGTGAAAACGCGCTTCGGTCAAACTCATTGCAAGAACCTCGAAAATGTCTGCACACACGCAAGCCGGGCAAGATACGAGCGCAGCGCGCCGAATGCAAAGGATAACGCCAGCTCGCGAGCCGCCAGCCCGCCCCCGCCCGACGGCGGGCCGCCCACATAGGCAAGGCGGCGGGTGCTCGGTATACTCGGGCGCAATACTGCTTATTTCAAAGGATTACGCCATGAAGCGCCTGATCTCCACCCTCGCGGCGCTCGTCGCGGTTGCCTGCCTTGTTTCTGCCTGTGGGCAGAAAGGCCCGCTGTACCTGCCTGAAGACGGCAAAGACGGTAAAAAATCGCAATCGCACCAGCACAAACAAGGGTAAACCATGGACGCTTTCAACTACCGCGACGGTGAACTGTTCGCGGAAGGCGTGGCCCTGTCGGCCATTGCCGAACGTTTCGGCACGCCAACCTACGTCTACTCGCGCGCCCACATCGAGGCCCAGTACCGCAGCTACGCCGATGCCCTGCAGGGCGTTTCGCACCTGGTCTGCTTTGCCGTCAAGGCCAACTCCAACCTCGGCGTGCTGAACCTGCTGGCCCGCCTGGGCGCAGGTTTCGACATCGTTTCCGGCGGTGAGCTGGAGCGGGTCCTGGCCGCTGGCGGGCGCGCAGATCGCGTGGTCTTCTCCGGTGTCGGCAAGACCCGTGAAGACATGCGCCGCGCCCTGGAAGTCGGTGTGCACTGCTTCAACGTCGAGTCCACCGACGAGCTGGAGCGCCTGCAGGTAGTGGCCGCGGAAATGGGCGTGCGCGCTCCGGTTTCGCTGCGGGTCAACCCGGATGTCGATGCCGGTACCCACCCGTACATTTCCACCGGCCTTAAAGAAAACAAGTTCGGCATCGCCATCGCCGATGCCGAAGAGGTCTACATCCGCGCCGCCCAGTTGCCCAACCTGGAAGTGGTCGGTGTCGACTGCCACATCGGTTCGCAGCTGACCACCCTGGAACCCTTCCTCGACGCCCTCGACCGCCTGCTGGCGCTGATCGACCGCCTCGGCGACTGTGGCATCCTCCTGCGTCACCTGGACCTGGGTGGCGGTGTCGGCGTGCGTTACCGCGATGAAGAGCCACCGCTGGCCGGCGACTACATCAAGGCGGTGCGCGAGCGCGTCGGCGAACGCGACCTGGCCCTGGTCTTCGAACCGGGCCGCTACATCGTCGCCAACGCCGGGGTCCTGCTGACCCGCGTCGAGTACCTCAAGCACACCGAGCACAAGGACTTCGCCATCGTCGATGCGGCGATGAACGACCTGATCCGCCCGGCCCTGTACCAGGCCTGGATGGACGTCACCGCCGTGCAGCCACGGGACGGTGAAGGCCGTACCTACGACGTGGTCGGACCGATCTGCGAGACCGGCGACTTCCTGGCCAAGGAGCGCACGCTCAACCTGGCCGAAGGTGATCTGCTGGCAGTTCACTCCGCGGGCGCCTATGGTTTTGTCATGAGCTCGAACTACAACACCCGCGGTCGCTGTGCCGAAATCCTGGTCGATGGTGATCAGGCGTTCGAAGTGCGTCGTCGGGAAACCGTGGCCGAGTTGTTCGCCGGCGAAAGCCTGCTGCCGGAGTAAACCCATGCTGCTGCGTTTTACCAAGATGCATGGGCTGGGCAACGACTTCATGGTCCTGGACCTGGTCAGCCAGCATGCGCACATCCTGCCCAAGCACGCCAAGCAATGGGGCGACCGCCACACCGGCATCGGTTTCGACCAGTTGCTGATCGTCGAAGCGCCAAGCAATCCGGAAGTCGATTTCCGCTACCGGATCTTCAATGCCGACGGTTCCGAGGTCGAGCAGTGCGGCAATGGCGCGCGCTGCTTCGCCCGCTTCGTGCTGGACAAGCGCCTGACTGCGAAAAAGCGTATCCGCGTTGAAACCAAGGGCGGCATCATCGAGCTCGACGTGCGCAACGACGGGCAGATCTGCGTCGACATGGGCCCGCCACGGCTGGTCCCGGCCGAGATCCCGTTCGAGGCACCGGAACAGGCCCTGAGCTACCCGCTGGAAGTGGCCGGCCGCCAGGTCGAACTGGCCGCGGTGTCGATGGGCAATCCCCATGCCGTGCTGCGTGTCGACGACATCAACAGCGCGCCGGTTCATGAGCTGGGCCCGCAGATCGAGCATCACCCGCGCTTCCCGCAACGGGTCAATGTCGGCTTCATCCAGGTCATCGATCGTCACCGCGCCCAGCTGCGCGTCTGGGAACGCGGCGCCGGGGAAACCCAGGCCTGTGGTACCGGCGCGTGCGCCGCGGCCGTGGCTGCGATCAGCCAGGGCTGGATGGATTCGCCGCTGCTCATCGACCTCCCCGGTGGACGCCTGTCCATCGAATGGGCAGGCCCGGGCAAGCCGGTGCTGATGACCGGCCCTGCCGTGCGCGTGTTCGAAGGACAAGTTCGTCTATGAGTGAGTACCGACCATGAGCGATCAGCCCCAGGCTCCCGTTGAACAGCCCACCGACCTTGGCGCCGGGGGCTCGATGCCCGCCCTCGGGGCTGAAGCCGTGGTCGCCTACCTGCGCGACAATCCAACCTTCTTCGCCGAGCGTGATGAACTGCTCAGCGAACTGCACATTCCCCACCAGCGCGGCGACAGCGTCTCGCTGGTGGAGCGTCAGCTCAAGCTGCTGCGCGACCGCAACATCGAGATGCGCCATCGCCTGTCGCAACTGATGGACGTGGCCCGCGACAACGACCGGCTGTTCGACAAGACCCGCCGGCTGATCCTCGACCTGCTCGATGCCGACAGCCTGGAGTCCGTGGTCATGGCCGTCGAAGACAGCCTGCGCCAGGAATTCAAGGTGCCCTTCGTCAGCCTGATCCTGTTCGGCGAAATTGCCGCTCCGGTGGGGCGCTGGGTCAACAGCGCCGACGCCCAACAAGCCATCGGCGGCCTGTTGTGCAGCGGCAAGACCGTCAGTGGCAACCTGCGCGACCATGAGCTGGACTTCCTGTTCGGCGAAGACCAGCGCAAGGAAGTCGGCTCCACCGCCGTCGCCACCCTGAACCATCAGGGCCTGCATGGCGTGCTGGCGATCGGCAGCCGCGACCCGCAACACTACAAGAGCACGGTCGGCACCCTGTTCCTCGGCTACATCGCCGAAGTGCTGGGCCGCGTGGTGCCGCGCTTTACCCAGACCCTGCGCCCGGTGCGCTGATGGAACGCCAGCTGCAGGCCTTCAGCGCGCACCTGCGCAATGAACGCCAGGTGTCCGAGCACACCCAGCTGGCCTACCGCCGCGACCTCGACAGCGTCCTGGCCTTCTGCAACAAGCAGGCGATCGACAGTTGGAATGCCTTGCAGATCCAGCACCTGCGCCAGCTGATCGCCCGCCAGCATCAGCAGGGCCAGTCGTCGCGCAGCCTGGCGCGCCTGCTGTCGGCCGTGCGTGGTTTCTACCGCTTCCTCAACCGCGAAGGCCTGTGCAGCCACGACCCGGCCAACGGCCTGACGGCGCCCAAGGGCGAACGCCGCCTGCCCAAGACCCTGGACACCGACCGCGCCCTGCAACTGCTCGAAGGCGCGGTGGAGGACGAATTCCTCGCCCGCCGCGACCAGGCCATGCTCGAACTGTTCTACTCCTCGGGCCTGCGCCTGTCGGAGCTGACCGGCCTGAATCTCGACCAGCTGGACCTGCCCGCCGGCCTGGTCCAGGTGCATGGCAAGGGCAGCAAGACGCGTGTGCTGCCGGTTGGCCGCAAGGCCCGGGAGGCGCTCGAACAGTGGCTGCCCCTGCGCGCCGGCACGGGCCCGCAGGACGGTGCGGTGTTCGTCAGCCAGCAAGGACGACGCCTCGGGCCAAGGGCCATCCAGCTGCGGGTGCAGGCCGCCGGCGCCCGGGAACTGGGCCAGAACCTGCACCCGCACATGTTGCGACACTCCTTTGCCAGCCACCTGCTGGAATCCTCCCAGGACCTGCGCGCGGTGCAGGAGATGCTCGGCCACGCCGACATCGCCACCACCCAGATCTACACGCACCTGGATTTCCAGCACCTGGCCGCCGTCTATGACAGCGCCCATCCACGGGCCAAACGCAACAAGGGCAGCGACTCATGAGCATCAAGCTGATCACCTTTGACCTCGATGACACCCTGTGGGATACCGCCCCGGTCATTGTCAGTGCCGAAGCCATCCTGCGCGACTGGCTGGCGGCGAACGCCCCGGACCTTGGCGCAGTGCCCGTGGAGCACCTGTATGCCATCCGCGAGCGTCTGGTGCAGGCCGAGCCTGGCCTGAGGCACCGCATCAGCGCCTTGCGCCGCCGTGTGCTGTTCCACGCCCTGGAGGATGTCGGCTACAGCGAGAACAAGGCCCGGGAGCTGGCCAACGAAGGTTTCGAAGTGTTCCTGCATGCCCGGCACCAGATCGATATCTTTCCGGAGGTCCAGCCGGTGCTGGAGATCCTGCGCCACAGCTACACCCTGGGCGTGGTCACCAACGGCAATGCCGATGTGCGCCGCCTGGGCCTGGCCGACTATTTCAAGTTCGCCCTGTGCGCCGAGGACCTGGGGATCGGCAAACCCGACCCGCAACCCTTCCTCGAAGCGCTGCGCCAGGGCCAGGTCGAAGCCCATGCCGCCGTGCACATCGGCGACCACCCCGGCGATGACATCGCTGGCGCCCAGCGTGCCGGCCTGCGGGCCATCTGGTTCAACCCCCAGGGCAAGGCCTGGGAGGCCGAGAGCCGCCCTGATGCGGAAATCCAGCGCCTGTCGCAGTTGCCCGAGTTGCTCAACAGCTGGCGCTGATACGCGGATTGCGGCCACAAAAAAGCCCGCAGCGACGGCGGGCTTTCTTGTTGGCGGAACCACTCAGATAGGGCGGCTACCGTACTTGTTGTCCGGCTTCTTGGGCGGATCGGCGACCACGTTGGCCTCCACTTCCTGCACCTTGCCACCACGGGCGAGGAATTCTTCCATCGCCTTGGCCAGCGCATCACGCTCTTTCTGCTTGGCTTCCATGCTCGGCATCTCGTCTACCGAGACCGCCGCCTTGGACTTGCCCTTGGCTACCGGCGCAGGACTGTCGTCACCGCTATCGTCCGCTACATCGTCAGCCGCAGCTTCAAGGCCTTCATCGCCTTCGTCTTCGTCGCCTACTTCGAGGTCGTCATTTTCCAGATCGTCGTCGCTCATGTTCTACCTCATGACTTGCGAAAAGCAGATTAGTTATAGACCAGCAGCGCCGGGAATCGACAGCCACCGGAAAAATTCAAAGGGTCGCGGGTTTGCCGCCACCTCAAGCGTTCGCCACAACGGAGGGCGAGCGCCGCGCAAGCCCCGCTCTTGGCAGGGCCTGACGAAATTAAAGAGCTTCCGACAACGGGGCGTCGGCCTGCCCTGGCGTGATCAGCCTGCTCATTGGCAAGCCTAGCAAAGGGCAGCGAAGTTTGCGGACAGCTTGTCAGCTCCCTTCGGCGCGCATTCTAGCGTGCTCAGAGAAAAAGCAAAGTGCCTAAGTATCACTGTGACCTGTAAGTTTTATGCCTACTGGGAGCACACTGGAAAAGCAATGGCAAAAGCGCCGGATGAAACCGTTTGCGCTGACTGGAATCGACAAGATGCAGACAAAAAAATGCCCGGCAAGCCGGGCAAGTTTTTTTCGAGGGCGTTACAGGTTGTAGCCGCGCTCGTTGTGTTGCGCCAGGTCGAGACCGACCGACTCTTCTTCTTCGTTGACCCGCAGGCCCATGACCAGGTCCAGCACCTTGAGGATCACGTAGGTGACGATCGCGGTGTAGATCACGGTAAAGCCGACACCCTTGGCCTGGACCCAGACTTGCGCGCCGATGTCCTCGACCGTGCCGAAGCCGCCCAGGGCAGGCGCTGCGAACACACCGGTGAGAATCGCACCGACAATGCCACCGATACCGTGCACGCCGAAGGCATCCAGGGAGTCGTCGTAGCCCATCTTGCGCTTGAGGCTGGTGGCGCAGAAGTAGCAGATCACACCCGCCACCAGACCGATCACCAGGGCGCCCATCGGGCCGACGGTGCCGGCAGCCGGCGTGATGGCGACCAGGCCCGCCACCACACCCGAAGCGATGCCCAGGGCACTTGGCTTACCGTGGGTCAGCCACTCGGCGAACATCCAGCCCAGGGCGGCGGCGGCGGTGGCGATCTGGGTCACCAGCATGGCCATGCCCGCAGTGCCGTTCGCCGCGGCGGCGGAGCCGGCGTTGAAGCCGAACCAGCCGATCCACAGCATGGCCGCGCCCATCAGGGTGTAGCCCAGGTTGTGCGGGGCCATGGGGGTGGTCGGGAAGCCCTTGCGCTTGCCCAGCACCAGGCAGGCAACCAGGCCGGCGATACCGGCGTTGATGTGCACCACGGTGCCGCCGGCGAAGTCGAGTACGCCCCAGTCCCACATCAGGCCGCCGTTGCCGCTCCAGACCATGTGGGCAATCGGGGCATAGACCAGGGTGAACCAGATGGCCATGAAGATCAGCATCGCCGAGAACTTCATGCGTTCGGCGAAGGCACCGACGATCAGCGCCGGGGTGATGATCGCAAAGGTCATCTGGAAGGTGATGAACACCGCTTCAGGGAACAGCGCCGCCGAAGAGGTCAGGCTCGCCGGGGTCACGCCGGCGAGGAACGCCTTGGACAGACCGCCAACGAAGGAATTGAAGTTGACCACGCCTTGTTCCATACCGGTGGTATCGAACGCCAGGCTGTAGCCGTAGACCACCCACAGGACACTGATCAGGCCGGTGATCGCAAAGCACTGCATCATCACCGACAGCACGTTCTTGGAACGCACCATGCCGCCGTAGAACAAGGCCAGACCGGGAATGGTCATGAACAGCACCAGGGCTGTGGCGGTCAACATCCAGGCGGTGTCGCCGGAGTTGAGTACGGGGGCTGCCTCCTCTGCCAGGGCCAGGCCGGGCATTACGAGGGACAAAAGGGCTCCTAGCC
>Ga0247821_10001325_pt1 | contig 13749 bp, 14 predicted proteins | sample 13C_Glycerol_Day_FD_192481 | JGI IMG/M metagenome (GOLD analysis project Ga0247821, IMG submission 192481) | Soil microbial communities from agricultural site in Penn Yan, New York, United States - 13C_Glycerol_Day14 | ecosystem: Environmental > Terrestrial > Soil > Agricultural land | place... | reverse complement strand
CTTGCATACCTTTGACGCCCAGAATGGTGACTTTGATGTCATCGTTGATGACGATGCTTTCGCCAACCTTGCGGGTGAGTATCAGCATGTATATCTCCTTGGTAACGTAAGTTGCTTTGCAGGCCGTACCCACACAAGCCGGGAACGCGCTGAGCGCGTCCCTCTTTTCCTTCATTAAAGACGCTTTCGGCGGATATTAATTCCCCCGAACACATAATCTGTAGTGAGTCTTTAGTCGCAGGTGCCCAAAGGGGCGAATGAGCGTTTCGTGGCAACGAACGCTGCTCACACCCGCAAGCATAGGGGGCTTGAGCGAATATGGGAAATTTCTCTGCATGATATGAGAACTGAGGTCTTTTGTATCGATTTTCAAGGGGGACAAAGGCTTTTCAAGAACGACGCCAGGCGCACTTCCTCAGCGTCCAGTCCCTTGCGTTTACGTGCTCGCGGCAGGTTGGCCAGTTCACCGCGGGCAAAACATTCGAGCACGGCCGGGTGGATGTAGCAGCGCCGACAGACGGCGGGGGTATTGCCCAGGCGCAGGGCGACCTGCTTGACGGTGTCGACGATCTGCCGGCGTGCTTCCGGTTCTGGCTGCCATTGCAGCTTGCGCAACAGGCTCAAGGCTAGTGCGCTACCGGCCCAGGTGCGGTAGTCCTTGGCGGTGAAGTCACTGCCGGTCAATTGTTGCAGATAGGCGTTGATATCGGTCGATCCGACGCTGTGGCGATTGCCTTGTTCATCCTCATACTGGAACAGGTCCTGGCCGGGCAGGTCCATGCAGCGCTTGATCAGGTTGGCCAGGCGCCGGTTGCGCAGGGTCACCTGGTGCTCGATGCCGCTCTTGCCACGAAAGCGAAAGCGGATGGCGATGCCCTGAACCTTGACGTGGCGGTTACGCAAGGTGGTCAGGCCGAAGGAATTATTGTCGCGGGCGTACTGGCGATTGCCGACTCTGATCAGGGTGGTGTCGAGCAGGCTCACGACCAGGGCCATGACTTTCTCCCGGTCCATGCCGGGGCGCGCCAGGTGGCTGTCCAGCTGGCTGCGCAGCTTGGGTAGCAAGACAGCGAAGGCTTGCATGCGGGCGTACTTGTGGCTGTCACGAAAATCGCGCCAGTGAGCATGATAGCGGTATTGCTTGCGGCCACGGGCATCGCGGCCGGTGGCCTGGATATGACCTTGCGGGTCGGCGCAGATCCACACATCGGTATAGGCCGGGGGAATGGCCAGGGCCTTGATCCGCGCCAGGGTGGCGGGGTCGCTGATACGTTGGCCGCTGGCATCGAGGTAGACGAACCGGCCGCGCAGGGTTTTGCGGCGCAGGCCCGGCTGGCTGTCTTCGACGTAGTGCAGGCTGGCGGGGAGGGCGGTTTCGTCCATGGCACAGGTCCGGTGACAGAATCTGTTCTATGGACCGCGCGATCAGCCCAGCAGTGCCACCGATTTGATCTGTGCCATCAGTTGCTGGCCGTTGTGCAGGCCCAACTGGTCGGCCGAGTAGCGGGTAATACGGGCTAGCAGCACGCTGCCGGCAGCATTGAGGCTGACCAGGACGTGGGCGCTGTTGTCTGCCGGTCGATGACCGCTGACTCGCACCGGCAGCCGGTTGAGGATGCTCGAACGGGCATCTTCGGCAAGGCTCAAGCTGACATCCCGCGCCTGGACCTTGAGCCGTAATGGCGTGCCCAGCGCCAGGGGTTCATGAGCCAGGCGCAGTTCCAGGCTACTGCCGGGCAGTTGCAGGCCCAGCAGCTGGTAGTGGGGGTCATAGCTGCTGACCTGGCCTTCGACGATCACGCCGGCATCGTCGCCCTGGGCCAGCGGCAGGTCGAGGCGCGCGAGGGTGGCGGCAATCGGGCCGCTGGCCTGGACCTTGCCCTGTTCCAGCAACACCAGGTGGTCCGCCAGGCGCGCCACTTCATCCTGGGCATGGCTGACATAGATCAGCGGGATGTCCAGTTCAGTGTGCAAACGCTCCAGGTACGGCAGGATCTCGCGCTTGCGCGGGCCGTCGAGGGCCGCCAGGGGTTCGTCCATCAACAGCAGTTGCGGGCTGCTGAGCAAGGCACGGGCGATGCCGACACGTTGGGCTTCGCCACCAGATAGCGTACCGGGCTTGCGTTCGAGCAGGTGCTCGATGCCCAGCAGCGCGCAGGCTTGCTCGAGGCTGACCTTGCGTGCCTGGGCGGGAATACGGCGCCAGCCGAAGGTCAGGTTGCCGTGAACGCTCAGGTGCGGGAACAGGCTGGGTTCCTGGAACACGTAGCCAACCGGGCGCAGGTGCGGGGCAATGAAATGGTTGCGCCGCGAATCCTGCCAGATCTGCCCATTGACCTCGATATAGGCCTCGGACGCCCGTTCCAGGCCGGCCAGGCAGCGCAGGCAGGTGGTCTTGCCCGAACCCGAGTGGCCGAACAGGGCGCTGATACCGCGGCCAGGCAATTGCAGGTCGACGTCCAGCGCGAAGCTGTCACGGGCGATTTTGAGCCGGGCATGAATCATCTTGTGCAAGGCTCAGCTCCAGGCCGATTTGCCCTGGCGGCTGGAGTACAGCGCCAGCAGCACGAGGAACGAGAACACCAGCATGGCGCCGGCCAGCCAGTGCGCTTGCAGGTATTCCATGGCTTCGACATGGTCGAAGATCTGTACCGACACCACGCGGGTCTTGTCGGGAATGTTGCCACCGATCATCAGCACCACGCCGAACTCACCCACCGTATGGGCAAAGCCGAGAATGCTGGCGGTAACGAAACCAGGGCGGGCAAGCGGCAGCACGACATGGACGAAGCTGTCCCAGGGGCTGGCCCGCAGGGTAGCCGCCACTTCCAATGGGCGTTCGCCGATGGCGCTGAAGGCGTTCTGCAACGGTTGCACGACAAAGGGCATGGAATAGATCACCGAACCGATCACCAGGCCACTGAAGCTGAACACTACCGTGCCCAGCCCCAGCGCCTCGGTGGTCTGGCCGATCCAGCCGTTCGGCCCGAGGGCCAGCAGCAGGTAAAAGCCGATCACGGTCGGTGGCAGTACCAGCGGCAGGGCCACCACCGCGCCCACCGGCCCGCGTAGCCACGAGCGCGTACGCGCCAGCCACCAGGCGATGGGCGTACCTACCAGCAACAGGATAAGAGTGGTCAGGCTGGCCAGTTTGAAGGTCAGCCAAATGGCACCCAGGTCGCTGGCGTCGAGTGGCATCAGATTTCGTAACCGTAGGACTTGATGACCGCAGCGGCTTTCGGGCCTTTGAGGTACTCGACCAGGGCTTTGGCGGCGGCGCTGTCCTTGCCTTTGTTGAGGATCAGCGCATCTTGCTTAATCGGCTCATGCAGGCTGGACGGTACGATCCAGGCCGAACCCTCGGTGACTTTGCCGTCCTTGTAGATTTGCGACAAGGCGACAAAGCCCAGCTCGGCATTGCCGGTGGACACGAACTGGAAGGCCTGGGTGATGTTCTGGCCTTCGACCAGCTTGGCCTTGGTGGCCTCGGTCAGCTTGAGCTTGTCCAGTACCTGGGTGGCAGCCAGGCCGTAGGGCGCAGCTTTCGGGTTGGCGATGGACAAGTGCTTGAACGCATTCTTTTGCAGCACCTCGCCCTTGGCATCGACGTAGCCAGGTTTGGCCGACCACAACGCCAGGGTTCCGACCGCATAGGTGAAGCGCGACCCCTTGACGCTGTCGCCTTCGCTTTCGAGCTTGGCCGGGGTGCTGTCGTCGGCGGCGAGGAAGACTTCGAATGGTGCGCCGTTCTTGATTTGCGCATAGAACTGTCCGGTAGCGCCGTAGGCGGCGACCAGTTTGTGTCCGGTATCTTTTTCGAAATCCTTGGCGATGGCCTGGATCGGCGCGGTGAAGTTGGCCGCGACAGCCACCTGGACCTCATCGGCCCATGCACTGTTGAAGGTCATGAAGGTGGCCAGGGCGGCCAGGGCAAAACGAGGTGCGCACTTACTCATGAAACACAGCTCCATGGACTGAGGGGTAATCGCTATATACACGAATATATAGCGATTACCCGACAAACGGAAAGCACTGCTTTAACGTCGTAGTTGCGCCAGGGCGTTTTCCGCCAGGTTGCGCGTCAGCTCTGCAGCGGGTAATGCCCGGGCCAGACGCGCTGCCTGGCCAGCCCAGAGGTTGCTGAAATCGCTGTTGCCGGCCGGCTCGCTGATCGCGCGCAAAGGCATCAGCGCACCACCGGCCAGGGGAAAGCGCGGGGCCAGAGCGCTCATCGGCCCCAGTTCACGCATGATCCGGGTCGTGATGCCACGGGCCGGGCGGCCGGTGAACAGGTTGGTCAGGGCCGTGTCGCTGTCCTTGGCAGTGCTCAACGCCTGGCGATGGGCTGCCGAGACCTTGGCTTCGGGGCTCAGCAGGTAAGCGGTGCCCAGTTGCACCGCCGAAGCACCCAGGGCCAGGGCGGCAACGATACCGCGATGGTCGCCGATGCCACCTGCGGCGATCACTGGCACCTTCACCGCATCGACCACCTGCGGCACCAGTGCCAGAGTGCCGACCTGAGTGTTGAGGTCAGTGCTCAGGAACATCCCGCGATGGCCGCCGGCTTCATAACCCATGGCAATGATCGCGTCGCAGCCGTGCTGCTCAAGCCAGATGGCTTCGTCCACGGTGGTGGCGCTGGACAGTACCTTCGCCCCGCTGGCCTTGACCCGTGCCAGCAGGCTGGCCTCAGGCAGGCCGAAGTGGAAGCTGACCACGGCGGGCTTGAACGCCTCGATCAGTTGGCAGCTGGCATCGTCGAACGGTGCGCGGTTGGACACCGGTGTGGGCGCGTCGTAATCGGCGCCCAGCTCGTCATAATACGGCTTGAGCGCCTGTTTCCAGGCCGCATCGCGCGCCGGATCGGCGGGTGGTGGCTGGTGACAGAAGAAATTGACGTTGAGCGGGCCGTTGCTGGCCTGCTTGAACGCCTGCAGCTCGGCGCGGATCTGCTCCAGGCTCAAGGTTGCGCAGGGCAGCGATCCCAGGCCGCCGGCATTGCTGACGGCAATGGCCATGGCCGAACCGGTGGAACCGGCCATGGGCGCCTGAAGGATCGGCAGTTCGATACCTAACAGATCGAGGAGACGGGTGTCCGGCCAGTGGCTCATGCCTGGGATTCCTTGTGCGGTATGACCCTTACAGGGCTTTGCTCACCTTGATGTCGGTGATTTTTTTCGCGTCTTCACCATGGAGCTTCTCGAGGGCGGCTTGCACCTCTTCAGGGGCGTCGCTGTTCAACTGGGCGAAGTCGAAACGACGCTCGCCATCGATCTTGTACTTGATGACGTACTTGGTGGTCTGGCTCATGGCTTATCTCAGTTTCGACGACGAACGGCGGATGAACTTGATCTTGTGGGTGAAGGTCGGCTTGGTGACGGCCGACAGGGCACGCGGACCAACGGTATCGATGGTGATATTCCAGAAGCCGGTGCTGGGCACTGTGATCTTCGCCGGGAAGTCGACGAAAGCGCCGCCGTGGTAGGTGTGGCGCCCGCCATTCTTGAAGCTGCGGAAGTTGGCGTCGTTCATCAGGCGGATGTTGCAGCGCTGGGAACACTCGATGACGACAATGTCGTCTTCATTGAGGTGTTCGCGCTGGTGTACGAATTTCATGTTGCTCTCCGCAATGGATCTTTGGGCAAATCAAAACGATACCATGATCAACGGTTACACTGTCGCCCTTCGTGCCGGACCCACGATAAATCTGCCAATCAAGGGAGCAAAATGGTCTGGGCGCGGTCAGAGTCTTTTTCCGTGGTGGAGGTGTAGCTTGATGAAGTGGGTTGTTGCAGCGTTGGCAGTTACGCTGGGTGGTTGTGTCAGCGTATCCGAGCTTGAAAGCTCGCCAGAAACATTGAACGTGATTTCCGGCAAAAAGCCTCAGGAGTACGCCACCTGCGTACAGCAACAGTTGGCTGAAACCCGTGGGCCCCTTGAAGTGGAGCCGCACCATGACGGCCTGCGCCTGGTCGTCCCGCAAAAGGTTGGTGCCGGGCCTGCCGCCCTGGTGGACATCAATGAACGCGGGAGCGGCAGCAGCATCAAGCTGTACGAGCGGCTGAACAATTTTCCGCTGCGCCTGGGTGACGTGAAGACTGCAGCGACGCGTTGCATCTCCGGTTGAGTCTGTTGATTCCGTCGCGGGGCAAACCCGCTCCCACCGACTCAGCGACCTCCCTGTGGGAGCGGGCTTGCCCCGCGAAATCCAAGTCAGGCAGTTGCTCCGCTCATTAGCCCAATCAGCGCCCATAACCGCGGATCCTCGAAATCCGCGACAACCAGTTGCGCTCCAGCCGCGAGCAGCGCCTCGGGCGTCTGACTGGTAGACAGGCCAACGGTGAAGATCCCCGCGCGGCTGGCGGCTGTCACCCCCGGGACCGAGTCCTCGAATGCCAGGGCATGACCGGCCTTTGCCTGCAGGCACTCAAGACCGGTGAGGTAGGGCAGCGGATCCGGCTTCGCCCGGGGTAGCTCTTCTGCCACCAGCACATGCTCGAAACGCTCGCCCAGCCCCATGGCGTCGAGCATGTGTACGGCATTGGCCCGTGGCGCATTGGTCACTACGGCCATGCCGATACCGGCCCGTTCAGCGTGCTCCAGCAAGCGGATCAGCCCGGCGGTGGGCTGCAGTGTCGGCGACAGGGCACGAAAGCGGGCTTCCTTGCGGTCGGCAAATACCTGGTGCTCGGCCAGCGGGCGATCGGGGAACAGGTAGCGGCACAGATCGGCGTTGGCCCGGCCGCTGACATGGGCGTCGAACTCCTCCTCGGTCAATACCCGGCCCTCTTCCAGCAACAACTGTTGCATGGCCAGCAGGTGGAGTTTGTCGGTATCGGTCAAGGTACCGTCGAGGTCAAACAGCAAGGCTTCAAGCATTCCAGGTATCCGCTGCAGTGGCCGCTCATCATAACCCGATCACAGGGGCTGGTCAGTGTGCGCCGAAAAGAGTACAAATGTACTCCATGAACAGACTATCGCCCAAACGCAGTGCCATCCTCACTTTTATTCGTGAGCGTATTGCCGAGCATGGCCAGCCTCCGAGCCTGGCCGACATCGCCACCGCCTTCGGGTTTGCTTCGCGCAGCGTGGCGCGCAAGCATATCCAGGCCCTGGCCGAGGCCGGCTTCATCGAGGTCACCCGCAACCAGGCCCGGGGCATTCGTCTGGCCGGGGCCCTGCGTCGGCCCGAGGTGCTGGAGATTCCGGTACTGGGGCAAGTGGCCGCAGGGCGACCCATCGGCCCGGATGTCGACATCCACGAGCAACTGATGCTCGACGCCCAGCTGTTCAGCCGCTCGCCTGACTACCTGCTCAAGGTGCGCGGTGACTCGATGCTCGATGACGGCATCCTCGACGGCGATCTGGTTGGCATCAAGCAGCAGGCCGAAGCCCGTGACGGACAGATCATCGTCGCCCGCCTCGATGGCGAGGTGACTATCAAGCGCTTCGAGCGGGTCAGTGCCCAGCAGTACCGCCTGCTGCCGCGCAACCCGGCGTATGCCCCGATCGAGGTCGGCCCTGGCCAGGACTTTGTCATCGAGGGCGTGTTCTGCGGTCTGGTGAGGCGCGGCTGATGGGCGCGGTAGTCAGCCTTGACGGCCTGCTCGACCAGCGTCGGGTCTGGAAGGGGCGCCCTCAGGTTCAGGCTCAGGGCCTGCAACCTAGCGGCCATGCAGCGCTGGATCGGGCACTGCCGGGGGGCGGCTGGCCACCCGCTGCACTCACCGAAATATTGCTGGCCGCGCAGGGCTGTGGCGAGCTGCACTTGCTCTGGCCCAGCCTGGCCCGCCTGACCGCCAATGGCGAGCGGGTGGTGCTGGTTGCGCCGCCCTTTATTCCTTACGCGCCCGCCTGGCAGGCTGCCGGGGTCGACCTGCAGTGGCTGACCCTGATCGAGACAGCAGCGGACGAGGTGCTCTGGGCTGCCGAGCAATGCCTGCGTTCGGGCAGTTGCGGGGCGGTGTTGTGCTGGCCGCACAAGGCCGATGACCGCGCCTTGCGCCGTTTGCAGGTGGCGGCTGAAAGTGGCCAGACCCTGGCCTTTGCCTTGCGCCCGCTACAGGCAGCAGTGAACCCTTCACCGGCGGCGTTGCGCATTGCCATCGATGCCCAACCGGCCCAATGGCGGGTGCTCAAATGCCGTGGCGGTCTGGCGCCGTCCATGCCGATTGCCTGCGCCGGGCGAGGCTGATGGATCATGCTCTGGGCCTGTATCCTGCTGCCACAGCTGGCACTCGACGCCGTGCAGCGTGGGCGCGCCGACCCCGACACCCCACTGGTACTGCTCAGTGGTCCGCCTCAGCGCCGGGTTCTGCAGGCGGTCAACGCCGCGGCGGCGGCCCTGGGCTTGCGTGCCGGGCAGGCGTTGACCAGCGCCCAGGCACTGGCGGGCAACTTCACCTGCGTCGACCATGACCCGGCCGCCATCGAGGCCCTTGAGCAACTGCTGGCGGCCTGGGCTTACCGCTTCAGCTCCCAGGTCAGCCTGCAGTACCCGCGGGTGCTGTTGCTGGAAGTCGAGTCCAGCCTCGGCCTGTTTGGCCCCTGGCCTGCTTTCGAAGCGCGTTTGCGCGCCGAGCTGAACGCCCTGGGGTTTCGCCAGCGCATTGTGCTGGCCAGCAACCCGGTCGCCGCGCGCATGCTCGCCAATTGTCACGATGGTCTGGCGCTCGACTGTCCAGAACAGACGCGCGCTGCCCTTGAGCAGATGCCCATCGAGCGCGTCGGCCTGCCAGCGGAGGCGGCCAGCGCCTTCAGCCGCATGGGCCTGCGCCGGCTCGGCCAGGTCATGGCGCTGCCCCGCGAGGCCCTGGCCCGGCGTTTTGCCGCTGCGGTGCAGCTGCACCTGGACCGCCTGCTGGGGTTGCGGCCCATGGCCTTGTCCTTTTACCTGCCGCCGGATCGCTTCGATCTGCGCCTGGAGTTGAATTTCGATGTCGAGTCGCACCAGGCCTTGCTCTTTCCCCTGCGCCGGCTGATCAACGACCTGACCGCGTTCCTGGCCGGACGCGACAGTGGCGTGCAACGTTTTACCCTGCACCTGGAACACGCCGAGGGCGCCGACACCTGCGTAGCTGTTGGCCTGCTGGCCGTCGAGCGTGATCCGCTGATGCTGTTCGAACTGGCCCGAGGGCGCCTTGAACAGCTGCAGTTGAGGGCGCCGGTGCGCAATCTGCGTCTGCAAACCGAAGACCTGCCGGCCTTTGTGCCACAGCATCGCGAACTGTTCGACCCACGTCCGCAGCAGAACCAGCCCTGGGAGCAGTTGCGCGAACGTCTGCGCGCACGCCTGGGCGACACGGCGGTGCACAGTCTGTCGGCCCAGGCCGATCATCGCCCGGAATGCGCCTGGCGCCTGGATCCCGCTGTCAGGCTGGCGCCGATGGCCCCCGCGGCGCTGCGTCCGGGCTGGTTGCTGGCCGAGCCTCAGGCCTTGCCGGGGGTGGGCGTGCAACTGCTGACCGGCGCCGAGCGGATCGAGTCCGGCTGGTGGGATGGCGGCGATGTGCGCCGCGATTACTACCGGGTGCAGACGCCGACCGGGCTGTACGCCTGGGCTTACCGTAACCTCGGTGAAGAGGGGCCGCTGTGGCTGCAGGGCTGGTTCGCATGAACATGCCAGCGCTTTACGCCGAGCTGCACTGCCTGTCGAACTTCAGCTTCCAGCGCGGTGCCTCCAGCGCCCAGGAGCTGTTCCGCCGCGCTCGCCAGCAGGGCTACCAGGCGTTGGCGATCACTGACGAGTGCAGCCTGGCCGGAATCGTCCGGGCCTGGCAGGCGGCCAAGGCGGTGGAGCTGCCGTTGATTGTCGGCAGCGAAGTACGCCTGCACGAGGGACCCAAGCTGGTACTGCTGGCGGAGAACCTTGCTGGTTACCAGCACCTGTGCCGGCTTATCACCCTGGGCCGGCGACGGGCGCAGAAGGGCGCCTACCAACTGCTGCGCGAAGACTTCGAGGTGCCGCTGGAGGGTTTGTTGGCGCTGTGGGTGCCTGATGAAGGCGAGCAGGACCTGGCTGTCGGCCACTGGTTGCGCGAGCGTTTTGCCGAGCGCCTGTGGCTGGCCGTGGAGCTGCACCGTGGCGCTGACGATGGGCTGCGCCTGCAACAGTTGCTGGCGCTGGCCGCGTCCCTGGCACTTCCTGCCGTGGCCGCGGGCGATGTGCACATGCATGCCCGTGGGCGGCGCGCCTTGCAGGACAGCATGACGGCGATCCGTCATCACTGCACCGTGGCCGAGGCCGGGCAGCGCCTGTTCGCCAACGGTGAGCGCCATCTGCGGCCACTGACGCAACTGGCCGAGCTGTATCCGCCGGCCTTGCTCGAGGAAACCCTGCACATCGCCGCCCGTTGCCGCTTCGACCTCAGCCAGTTGCGCTACCAGTACCCGCGCGAGCTGGTGCCCGAGGGGCAGACGGCCAGTGCCTGGCTGCGCCACTTGTGCGAACAGGGGCAGCGCTGGCGCTGGCCCGCAGGTATCGAAGAGAAGGCGCGCCTGGCCCTGGCGCATGAGCTTGAGCTGATTGCCGAGCTGAACTACGAAAGCTATTTTCTTACCGTTCACGACATCGTCAACTTTGCCCGTGGCCAGGGCATTCTCTGCCAGGGACGCGGTTCGGCGGCCAACTCGGTGGTGTGTTACGTGCTGGGCATCACCGAACTGGACCCGATGCACAGCCACCTGCTGTTCGAGCGGTTCCTCTCCCGCGAGCGCGATGAGCCCCCGGACATTGACGTCGACTTCGAGCACGAGCGCCGTGAAGAAGTCCTGCAATACGTGTTCAGTCGCTACGGTCGCCACCGCGCGGCCTTGACCGCCGTGGCCAGTACCTACCATGCCGCCGGCGCGGTGCGTGACATTGCTCGCGTGTTGGGCTTGCCGGTGGCGCAGATCAACGCCCTGGCGGACTGTTGCGGGCGCTGGAGCGATCGCCTGCCACCTCCCGAGCAACTGCGTGAAGGCGGTTTTGACCCCGACAGCCCTTTGCTGCGGCGGGTGCTGGCGCTGACCGGCGAACTGATCGGTTTTCCCCGGCACCTGTCCCAGCACCCGGGCGGCTTCGTGATTTCCGAGCAGCCGCTGGACAGCCTGGTGCCGGTAGAGAACGCCGCGATGGAGGGGCGCACGGTGATCCAGTGGGACAAGGACGACCTCGACCTGGTCGGCCTGCTCAAGGTCGATATTCTCGCCCTGGGCATGCTCAGTGCCTTGCGCCGCTGTTTCGATCTCTTGTATCGCCATCGCGGGCGCCAGTTGACCCTGGCGACGATCCCCGCCGAGTGTGCGGCCACCTATGAAATGATCGGCCGCGCCGACACGGTCGGGGTGTTCCAGATCGAGTCGCGTGCGCAGATGGCCATGTTGCCGCGGCTCAAGCCGAAGAACTTCTACGACCTGGTGATCGAGGTAGCGATCGTCCGCCCCGGGCCGATCCAGGGTGACATGGTCCATCCCTATTTGCGCAGGCGTCAGGGCCTGGAACCTGTGACCTATCCATCGCCGGCGTTGCAGAAGGTGTTCGAGCGCACCTTGGGCGTGCCGCTGTTCCAGGAACAGGTGATGGAGCTGGCCATGGTCGCCGGTGGCTATTCGGCGGGCGAGGCGGATCAGTTGCGTCGGGCCATGGCGGCCTGGAAGCGTCATGGCGGACTGGAGCCGCACCGCGAACGGCTGATCAGCGGCATGCTTGGCAACGGCTACAGCAGTGAATTTGCCGAGCGCATCTTCGAACAGATCAAGGGCTTTGGCAGTTATGGCTTTCCCGAGTCGCATGCTGCCAGCTTCGCCTTGCTGACCTATGCCAGTTGCTGGCTCAAGTGCCACGAGCCGGCGATCTATGCCTGTGCGCTGATCAACAGCTGGCCGATGGGCTTCTACAGCCCTGACCAGATTCTTCAGGATGCCCGCCGGCACCGTATCGAGATTCGCCCGGTGGATGCCTGTCACAGCGACTGGGATTGCAGCCTGGAGCCGGGGGCAGGGCAGGCTCTGGCCATTCGTTTGGGGTTGCGGCAGATTCGCGGGTTTCGTCAGGAAGATGCCCGGCGCATCGAGCAGGCCAGGGCTGCGGCCGCTTGGCGGGATGTCAGTGACCTCTGCCTGCGGGCTCAGCTCGATGCCCGGGCACGTGAACTGCTGGCCGATGCCGGCGCCTTGCGCGGGCTGGCCAGCGACCGTTACCGGGCGCGCTGGAGCGTGGCCGCGGTGCAGGCGCAGTTGCCGTTGTTCGTCGGGCTCGAAGCGCCGCAGGAAGCGCCGGTGGACTTGCCCCGGCCGTCGATCGCTGAAGACCTGTTCGCCGACTATGCCAGTGTCGGCACCACCTTGGGCCCGCACCCGCTGACCTTGCTGCGCCGCCGCCTTGACGCTCTGGGCTGTCGCAGCTCACAGGCGCTGGAGGGCGCCGAGCATGGCGACAAGGTCAGTGTCGCGGGCCTGGTGACCGGCCGCCAGCGTCCGGGGACTGCCAGCGGGGTGACCTTCGTTACCCTTGAAGATGAGTTCGGCAATGTCAATGTGGTGGTCTGGCGCGACCTGGCGGAGCGTCAGCGCCGGGCCCTGGTGGGTTCACAACTGTTGCGGGTGAGTGGCCGGCTTGAGTGTGAAAGCGGGGTGCGCCACTTGATCGCCCAGCGCCTGGAAGACCTCAGCCCGCTGTTGCAGGGGCTGGATGTGCGCAGCCGGGATTTCCATTAGGCGAGACTCGACGTGCCTTGCGATTGAGGTGTGTCAGTTACAACGCATCGCGGGGCAAGTCCGCTCCTACCTGCAATGCTTCGATGAACAGCGACTCTGCGCGGCTCATCCGTTGTTCGCGGTTCCACAGCAGATGGATGTCGACATCGGCGATGCCGTCATGGGGCGGTAACTGCCAGAGCAACCCGGCCTCGACATCCGCAGCCACCACGTGGGCCGGCAGGCAGCCAATGCCAAACCCGGCAATCACCAGACGCCGCACTTCTTCCAGGCTCGGTGATGAGGCCACGATGCGCCCGCTGAAACCTTGCTGGTCGCGGAAAATGGTAAGCGGCGAGAGCATGCCGCCGATCTGGTCGCTGGTGAAGCTGACAAAGTTCTCGCGTTGCAGGTCACCCTCGGCGACGTCCTGCTTGCCGTACAGGCCATGATGTTTGCCGCAGTAAAAGGCATAGCGCTGGCGCAAGAACAGTCGCTGCTCCAGCCGCGGCTGCGGGCGGCGGTTGAGGCTCAGGCCCAGGGTCGCGGTTTTTTCCTGCAGGGCGCTGACGATATCGGAACTGCGCATCACGTCGATCTCAAGATCCACCCGCGGATGCTGGCGATGAAAATCGGCGAGGAAGCTGTCGAAGCCGTCGCAGACAATCCGGCTGATCATCAGCAGGCGCACCTTGCCGATCACCTCATCGGCCGGCTGTTCCAGCACGCCACTGAGCTGGGACATCTGCCCGTAGATTTCCCCGGCCAGGTGGAAGATCTGCTCGCCGACTTCGGTCAGGGCAAAGCGTGGGCCGCGGCGGGCAATCAGTTGCCGGCCGAGCTGCTCCTCCAGGCGTTTGAGGGCCTGGCTGACGGCCGGTTGGGTCAGGTGCAGGCGCGCGGCAGCGCGGCTGATGCTGAGTTCCTGGCCGATCACCCGAAAGGTGCGCAGCAGGTTCCAGTCAAGGCGATCGTTGAGCAGGCGGTCTGGCATGGGCAGGGCTCTACGGCGTCACTATAAGGGTGACTAATAGTGTGAATAATAAATAGAAAATTGACTAATCATAGCCC
>Ga0247821_10001322_pt1 | contig 13761 bp, 16 predicted proteins | sample 13C_Glycerol_Day_FD_192481 | JGI IMG/M metagenome (GOLD analysis project Ga0247821, IMG submission 192481) | Soil microbial communities from agricultural site in Penn Yan, New York, United States - 13C_Glycerol_Day14 | ecosystem: Environmental > Terrestrial > Soil > Agricultural land | place... | reverse complement strand
GCCCTGCCGCGCGCGGTGCACAACCACCTGCGCCTGCGCGAGGCCAACGAGGTGCACGAGGACTGGGCGGTGATGAACTGCGGCGCTCACGGCTTCGGCCTGGTGGTGGTCTACACCAGCCTGCAGGAGCAGTTGCGGCAGCTGAACGAAGCCGGCTTCGACGTCGAGGCGGTGTTCGACGACAAGCGCGGCCGGGCGATGGAAGAAGGCGAGGACACCAGCGCGGCCTGGTGGTTCCACTACGTCGCGCGCAAGCCGACGCTGCGCTGACCGGCTATTCGCTGTCCTCGAATCTGCGCGCGTGCGTGTCGCGGCGCTGCTGGGTGATGGGGGCCGCGATCGTGCTCGGCGCGAAATCGGTGGAGTCCGCCGGGATCAGCGTAGGTGCCACGTCGCGGCGCGGTGACACAGGCGCGGGCTTGCGGGCGTAGGCGATCACGCCCGCCACCAGGCCGGCCAGCAGCACCAGCGACGCGGCCGTCGCCCAGGAAATCTCAAGGATCTCGGCCATGCCCTCAGGCGTCCGCGCCCGGCGCGGTGACCAGGGACAGCGACAGCTGGCGCACCAGCTCGCCCAGCTCGAGCGGCTTCATCCACAGGCCGTCCAGCGGCGTGGTGGCGGCGATGGCCCGGTCGCGCGGCGTGAACCAGGTGCCGGTGAGCAGGATGCGGGTGCGGTCGAAGCGCGGATTGGCGCGCAGCACGCGCGCCAGGTCCAGGCCGCTGCCGCCCAGGAGGTGCATGTCGAGCAGAACGGCGCGCGGCGTGCGGTGGCGCAGCCAGGTCAGCGCCGCGTGGTGGCTGCCGGCGGTGCACACGGAATAGCCGCTGAACTCCAGCGCCATGGCCAGCGTTTCACGGCAGTCCGGGTGGCTGTCCGCCACCAGCAGTGTGTCCTCGAGTCCCATGCGGCACAGTCTGGCGCACCGCAAGTCTGAAGGCAACAGTGGCTGGATGGAGGAATGCACTGACGCAGCAAACTGCACGTCCTGCGGGTAAGCCCTGATGCGCGTATACCTGTAAGAAGAAGGGTTTGAAGGCTTTTGCGTAATGCCGCACGTTCTGCGGAGGCGGCCGTTGCCGCCCCGCGACGGAACTGCCGAGCCTCGTTACACGGCTCACGGCTTGTCGAGGTGATGCACCTTCCGTTGCATTTCCCCTCTGTTTGTCCGGCCACAGTTGGCAGCATCAGGCTCAGCTGTTCTGTTACGCGAGTTCACGATGTTTCAAGCCCGCGCCTCCTTCTTCGCCGCTTCGCTCGCCGTGGCCGCCATGCCGCTGGCCGCCCAGGACTGGAAGGCCCCTGTCTACAAGTGCGGCAACCACACGTACAGCCAGGCGCCCTGCGGCCAGCCGCTGGGCGACAAGCGCGTGTCGCGCACCTACGAGCCACCGCCGTCCCAGGACCGCGCCCGGCGGATGCAGCGCGCCCAGCTGCCGCCCGAGACCCAGAAGCAGTGCGCGGACCTGGAGCAATCGATCCGCAGCGAGGAAGCGCGGTTGCGCACGAAGCCGGCCCCGACGGAGGAGGAGCTGGGGAACCTGTCGATCCGGCGCGTGAACTACCGCGAGATGCGCTGCTGAAGCTGGCGCCGCCGGCGGTCGCAGGCACGGCCGTCAGGTGGCGCCAGCCGGGGCGGGGTCGCGTCCTACCCGCGACGCACCGCCATCCTCCTAGGCTGCCCAACCTGTTCAAGGAACCGGGAGCGATCGCAATGCCGGGCAGGAAGAAGCACAAACAGGGCCTCTACGCCAACATCCACGCCAAGCAGGAGCGCATCCGCCACGGCAGCGGCGAGAAGATGCGCAAGCCGGGCGAGGAGGGCGCGCCCACGGCCAAGGCCTTCGAACAGGCGGCCAGGACCACCAAGGCCGAGAAGGCCGCCAAGCCTTCGGGTTCGCGGAAAAGCAAGTCTTAGCCGCGCGGCTGTCGATCCGGGCCGCCTCCGTTCGTCGTGGGCATGGAAGGGAGCGAACTGCTCGTCCTTCGCACCTCAGGAGACCGACATGCCCACCCTCGACAGCTATCTCTTCTTCGACGGCCAGTGCACCGAGGCCATGCGCTTCTATGAGCGCACGCTCGGCGGCCGGATGGAAGCCCTGATGACCTACGCGCAGTCGCCCGATCCGTCGACCTGCGCGCCCGGCGACAAGGACCGCGTGATGCATGCCTGCATCGTGCTGCCCGACGGTCGCATGCTGATGGCGTCGGACTCGCCGTCGGGCATGCACAAGCCGATGGGCGGCTTCGCGCTCGCGCTCAACTACCCGACGGCCGACGAAGCGCGCAAGGTGTTCGACACGCTCGCGGCCGGCGGCTCGGTGCTGATGCCGATGGGCAAGACCTTCTGGACCGAAGCCTTCGGCATGCTCACCGACCGCTTCGGCACGCCGTGGATGGTGGGCGGCGGAGCGCAGGCGACCGGTTGAGCAGTCGTTCGCGCGAGGCGGCGGCGTCCTACGACGCCGCTTCGCCGCTTCGGTAGATTGGTGCGGGTCAGCGGCGAGCGGACACGCGTCGCCGCACCCGACCATGCCGTCGCATCGCCCCCAAACCCTGAACAAGGTGCTGTGGCGCCTGCTGGCGGCCGTGCTTGCGCCTTTGCTGCTGGGGACGCTGCTGCTGCTGGCGCTGCAGACGGTGCAGGAGACCCGCCTCGCGCGCACCCGCCTCGCCGCGCTGGCCCAGACACTGGCGCAGGCCACCGACTCGGAGTTCGACCGTGCCCGCGCGCAGCTCGAAGTGCTGGCCGCTTCGCCGCTCCTGGACGAAGGCGACTGGCCGCACATGCGCGAATTCGCCACCGAGGTGACGCGCAAGCGGCCCGGCAGCCTGATCGTGCTGGTCGCCTCCGGCGGGCAGGTGCTGTTCAACACCGCGGCCCAGCGCGGCGACCCGCTGCCCAACCTGTGGGAGCAGGCCACCGAACCGACGGAGGTGCAGTGGGAAGGCCGCTCGCTGCCCCTGAGCTCGGGCAACCTCTCGCGCCGCGCGTTCGATTCGGGGCAGCCGGTGTTCAGCGACCTGTTCTACGGCGCGCAGCTGCAGCGGCCGGTGCTGTCGGTGGCGGTGCCGGTGCAGCGCTCCGGCGTGTCGCACTACGCGCTGCTCTATGCGTTTCCCCCGAACGAGCTGCAGGAGCGTTTGCAGGCCGCCGTGCCGATGCCGGACATCCGCGCGGTGCTGGTGGACCGGCGCGGCGTGATCGTGGCGGCCAACGAGGCTTCGCCCGCGCGCATCGCCGACCAGGCCGCGCCGATCAGCGCCAAGCCTGATTCCAGGAGCGGCTTCTACAGCGCCTATTCGCGCGACGGCGCGCGGCTGATGGGCGCCTACGCGGTGTCGCCGATCGGCTTCACGGTGCGCGTCGCGCAGGTCCATGGCAGCGACCTGATCCCCACGCGCTGGACCTCGCTCGCGCTGGTGGTGCTGCTGCTGATGGCCACCGTGGTCAGCATCCTGCTGGCCGGCGTCCTCAGCCGGCGGCTGGCGCGCCCGCTGCGCGAGCTGGGCGACGACGTGCTGGCCGGCCGCTCGCCGCCGTCCGAGCGCGACACCGGCATCGCCGAGATCGACCTGCTGGCGCAGGCGGTGCGCGACGGCGTCACGGCGGAACACGCGCGGGCCGACGAACAGACGCGTCGCCGCGTCGCCGAACACCAGGAGTCGATGCTGCGCCAGGCCGATCGCCAGAAGGACGAATTCCTCGCGACGCTGGCCCACGAGCTGCGCAACCCGCTCGCGCCGATCCGCACGGCGGCCGAACTGATCCGGCTGCGCTCGCCCTCGGATCCCGCGATCGAGCGCGCGCGCGCCGCCATCGAGCGCCAGACGCTGCACCTGTCGCACCTGGTGGACGACCTGCTGGACGTCTCGCGCATCACGCTGGGCCGCATCCAGCTGCGGCAGGAGCCGGTCAACCTGGGCGAGGTGGCCGGCACCGCGGTGGAGTCGATCCTGCCCGCGGCCACCAAGGCGGGGCTGATGACGGAGCGCGAGATCGAGGAGCCGCCGCCTTACGTGCGCGGCGACGTCACGCGCCTCACGCAGTGCGTGGTGAATCTGTTGAACAACGCGGTCAAGTTCACCGCGGCCGGCGGCCATCTCAAGGTGCGCGTGTTCCGGCGGGGTGGAAGCGCCATCGTGGAGGTGCGGGACAACGGCGTGGGCATCGCGCCGGAGAACCTGGAGCGCATCTTCGACCTGTTCGTGCAGGAGCGGCACAGCGGCCACGGCGGCAACACCGGGCTGGGCATCGGCCTCGCGCTCGTCAAGCGGCTGGTCGAACTGCACGGCGGAGGCATCCGCGCGCACAGCTCGGGGCTCGGGCAGGGCAGTTGCTTTCGCATCGAGCTGCCGGCGATCGAGGCGCCCGCGTCCAAGGCGCCGGTGCGCGAACCCGAACGCAGCCACGAGCGCGGCGCCCGCGTGCTGGTGGTGGACGACAACCGCGACGCCGCCGAGACGCTGGGCGAGCTGCTGTCCATGAGCGGCTACCGCGTGGCGCTGGCGCACGACGGCGAATCGGCGGTGCACGCGGCGCTGGAGCAGGCGCCCGACGTGGTGCTGCTGGACATCGGCCTGCCGGACATCGACGGCTACGAGGCCTGCCGCCGCATCCGCGCGCTGGCGGGCGAGCGTCCGCCGGTGCTGGTGGCCGTCACCGGCTGGGGCCAGGAGAGCGACCGCGACTCGGCGCGCAGGGCGGGCTTCGACGCGCACGTCACCAAGCCGGTGGAGCCTGATGCATTGATCGCCTTGCTCGAGGAACGGGTGGGCCACGACGCCTCGGCGCGCAGCTCGGCGAAGACGCCCTGACGCCCCGGCGCAACGGCGGCGGCGCGCGCCGTGTGCGGAATTTGCACGCTCCCGGCCGGTGATCCACCACGATTTGTCACGCTTGGCCACGCGCGACATCGAGCTCTAGCATGGCAGCCAGCTGCCATGAGGAAGAGGACCGCTTTCCCGACCCGACGCTGCTGCTGCGCCTTGCTGGCCGCGGCCGCGGTGGCGTCGGCGCGCGCCGAGACGCCGGACCTGCCGGGCACGACCGCGCCGGCCGCGCCGCCGGTGGCGATCCGCGACTCGGTCACCTGGCAGCGCCCGGACCTGGAGCTGCGCTACGAACTGCAGCCGCCGCAGGATGGCCAGCAGGGCCGCGCCCTGGTGCAGGGCGAGGTGGAAACCGCGGGCACGCGCCTGCGCGCGCAGGTGCGGGTCGACCCGAACGCGCAGGGCCAGCCGGCCAGCGGCATGGACCTGAGCTGGTCGCTGCCCGCGCCGGGTCCGCTGAGCGGCCTGGTGGTGGGCGACGGCTACACCAGCGGCTCCGGCTGGAGCGCGCCCGCGCGGCTGACCGGTCTGCGCATCGGCCGCTCGCAGGCCTTGCGGGCGCCGCTGCGCGCCGACCCCGCGCCCTTCGCCGCGCCGGCCGCCTTCGCCGCCGGCGTGCAGGCGGGCGGCCTCGACGGCCTGCGCACGCCGGCGCAGCGCCTGTCGCCCACGGGCGGCGGCGGTCCTTCGACGCCGACGCCCGGCGAGGCATCGCCGCTGGCCGCCGGCGCCACCGACTACGAACTCGAGCTCGGCCGCCTGCGCGCGGGCTGGGACAGCACGGACCGCAACTACCTCGGTTCCTACGGCGCGGCCGCGTACCGCGCCGGCCTCGGCCTCGGCCTCACGGGCGAGGCCCGCGCCGAGTGGAGCGACACCGCCGCGGCGCAGGGCTTCGAATTGCACAAGGACCTGGGCCGCGGCGCCAGCTTGCAGGCGCTGGCCGCTCAATCGGTCGCGCCCGACGTCGGCGGCGGCGGCCGCTGGGGCGCGGGCCTGGTGCTGCCGGGCGACCAGCTGCGCTGGAAGCTCACGTTCGCCGCGGCCGACCGCGAGTTCCGCTCGGCCACCGGCGGCGCCGAGGCGCGCCGCGGCCTGCGCATGGAAACCAGCTGGCGCTGGCGCCGCACCAGCATGGACGCAAGCTTCAGCCGCAACGAGGTCTGGGACGCGGCCTCGCCGGAATCGGTCGTGGCGCTGGGCAGCAGCTTCGACCTGTCCAGGCAGGTGCAGCTGCGCATGGACGTCTCGCGGCGCTTCGTCATCGATCCCGCATGGCGGGCCGGCGTCTCGGTGTCGATGCCGCTGGAGTGAGGCCATGGGCCAGCCGTTCCAGGCCGTCATCCTCGACCTCGACAACTGCATCTGCGATGCGCGCGAGCCGGGCGCCGACCTGTTCGCGCCGGCGTTCGACGCGATCTGCCGGGCGAACGACGGCAGCGTTCCCGACGATCAGCTGCAGGCCGCTTTCGGCGAATGCTGGTTCACTTCGTTCGATGTCGTGGCCCAGCGCTATGGCTTCACGAAGGAGATGCACGACGCCGGCTTCGCGGTCTTTTCGCGGCTGGAAGGGCAGAAGCCGCTGTTCGGCTATCCGGACGTGCCGGTGCTGCAGGGGCTGCCAATCGACAAGTACCTGGTCACCACGGGCTTCCGGCGCCTGCAGGACAGCAAGATCCGAGCGCTGGGCGTCACGCCCTGGTTCCGCAAGGTGGTGATCGACGCGGTGGACGTTCCGCCGAATCGCGGCAAGCAGGCGATCTTCGCGGACCTGCTGGCGGAAGGCGGCTACGACGCGGGGCGCGTGCTGGCCGTGGGGGACAACCCGTTGTCGGAGCTGGCGGCGGGGAAGGCGCTGGGGATGGTCACGGTGCAGACGCTGAGGCCGCGGGTGGAGAGGGCGGAGGCGGATGCGCACATCCGGAGCTTCGACGAGTTGGCCGAGTTGATCCGGCGCGGCACGCCCGCATAAGTCGTCATCCCCGCGAAGGCGGTGATCCAGAGCTTCCTTGGAGTCCGCTGAAGGCGGACGCCCTGGATTCCCGCCTTCGCGGGAATGACGAAACGATCCGCCTTGTCTCTCCGCACTCTGCTCATCTGTACGATGGATGGAAACAAGCGGAGGGGAAACATGGCCAGAAGGCGCAAGGATGGGATTGCCGACGACATCATCGAGATAGTGGCGCGGCTGCCTTGGTGGGGCGGCGTAGTGCTGGCGATCGTCTCGTTCCTCGTTCTTCATCGGCTCGCAGTGCCGCCGAAGACGGTAGTCCACCCAGGTCAGGTCGGCCAGTTGATGGTCCAAACGTGGTTCGCGAGTGTGGCGCTTGTCGGTCAATTCGTCCTGCCTCCTCTCTGCCTGATCGCGGCCCTCGTCTCCTTCATGCGTCGGCGCAAGCGAGAAACGCTGGTGTCCGCAGTTACCTCTTCCCGTTCGGCCGACGCGCTGCACGCAATGACCTGGAAGGAGTTCGAGATGCTGGTCGGCGAGGCCTTCCGCCTGCAGGGCTACTCGGTGACTGAGATCGGCGGCGGTGGCGCTGACGGCGGCGTTGATCTCGTTCTGCGGAAAGGAAGCGAAGTCTCGCTCGTCCAATGCAAGCAGTGGAGGGCTACCCAAGTGGGTGTCCAGGTCGTGCGCGAGTTGTTCGGCGTCATGGCGGCTCGAGGTGCGGCGCAAGGCTTCGTCGTCACGTCGGGTTCATTCACCGCCGACGCGCGTGCGTTCGCGGATGGAAGAAACGTCAGGCTGGTCGATGGGCCCAAACTGTTCGGCCTAATTCAGCAAGCGCGTCGTTCGCTTGAGGCAGGCCGGCCTGCTGCCCAGCCGCCGTCGACGCAAACTCAGGCCCCCGAATGTCCGAAGTGCCGCGCTCCTATGGTGCGGCGGACGGCGCAGAAGGGCAGCAAGGCGGGATCGCAGTTCTGGGGATGCTCAACGTTTCCCAGATGCCGCGGGCTCAGGTAGTCCTCAGGCGGCCGCGCGATACAGCCACCACCCCACCGCCGCGCAATGCGCCACCACGGTGAACCAATACACCTGCAGGAACGACGCCTTGCGCGACTTGTGACGCAGCACCTGCTGCGCGAACCACGCACCGCCCCAGCCGCCCAGCAGGCTGAAGAGATGCAGCGTGTCTTCCTTGGTCCGCCACTGGCCCGCTCCCGCCGCGTGCTTGTCCTTCCAGTAAGCGAAGAACACCGCGAGGTTCAACACCAGGGATGCGGCGAGCACCCAAGGGGCCAGCAGCTTCATCCAAACCGCCCAGAGCAGCGTGACCGCGTACGCGAGCATCAGCGGAAGCGCGAGCCAGGCGCCCGAACTCGTCGAGGAGATCGGCTGGCGCTTGGCTGTCGGACGAGGGCGGGCAGGGCGCTCCGTCCTTGAAGGAGCAGCGGCGGTCATGCCGAGCGGCTGCACCGCCATCGCACGCGGACCTTTTCCGCCGACGTGGATCTCCTCGAACGTCACTCTCATGCCTCGGCTGGGCACCGCACCCGGCCTGGCGCGGAAATCGCGCACGTGGAAGAAGATGTCCTGTGCCCCCGTGCCGCGGATGAAGCCGAAGCCTTTCGCGTCATCCCAGCGCACCACTGTCCCTTGCTTGTTCATGGGCGGAATTGTCGAAGTAACCGATTCGTCATCCCCGCGGAGGCGGGGATCCAGGGCTTCCTCCTGGAGTCCGCTGAAGGCGCAAGCACTGGATTCCCGCCTCCGCGGGAATGACGGCGGCCTATTTCTTGCGCTTCGTCTTCCGCGCCGCCACCTTGCCCGCCTTCGCCTCCTCGCGCGGATATTTCTCCCGCGCCTTCTCCAGCCACTGCAGCGTCTCGGCTTGCACGAGGAAGCGCCGCAGGTAGTCGGTGGACAGCTCGCGCATCTGCGCCAGCGACCGCAGCACCAGTGCGTGCGAGTTCAGCGGGCCGGCGTTGGCCGGGGTGCGGGCGAGGGCTTGTTCGAAGCGGTCCAGCGTCCGGCCGCGTTCCCAGGCCTTGCGGAAGCTGCGGGCGTTGAACAGGTCGTCGGGGTTTGCCGCATCGCCCGTGTCTTCTTCGATCGCCGCGCGGCGCGTCTCGACCGTGCCGCGGATGTAGGCGTTCAGGTCCGCGAGCGGGGAGGTCATGACTTGGCAGGCGTACGCGGCACCGGCGCCATCTCCACGCGCCGGTTCAGCGCGCGACCTTGTTCGCTGGCGTTGGACGCCACCGGCTGCTCGGGCCCGAACGCCGCGGAGAAGACCTGCGACGAGGGCATGCCTTCCTCGACCAGCGCGCGCGTCACCGTCAGCGCGCGCTGCGCCGACAGCTCCAGGTTGTCCGCGAAGCGCTTGTTGCCCTCGGAGACCGGCTTGTCGTCGGTGAACCCGCTCACCATCAGCAGCTCGTTGCGCTCGCCCAGGTAGACGCGCAGCGGATGCACCAGGCTCTTGAGCAGCTGCCGGCCCTCGGGCCGCAACTGGTCGGAGTTGACGGCGAACAGCACGCTGCCGCTGATGCCGATGCGGCCGTTGTCCACGGTGATGCGGCCGGACGCCAGCGGGACCGCCAGCGCCTTTTCCAGCGCGATGCGGCGCTGCTCCTCGATGCGGCGCTTCTCGATCTCGGAATTCAGAGTGGCCACCAGGTCCATCTGCCCGACCAGCACGCCCACCAGCACCAGCACGAACGCGCCCACCAGGCCCGCCATCAGGTCGGCGAACACGGTCCAGACCGGCGCGACTTCCTGACCGGCGGCGTCGCCGTCGTCCAGCTCGATCATGCGAGGCTCTCGGCGACCGGCTGCTGCGGCTTCGTCCTGCCCTGCTGCAGCTGCCGCAGGCCTTCGATCACGCCCTGCTGCGAAGCGATGCTGAGGTCGATGACCTCGCGCGCCTGCGCCACGTAGTAGGCCAGCTGCTCGTCGCTGCGCGCGGTGGAACGCGTGAGCGAGGCTTCGACGCGCTGCAGCGTGTCGGTGAGCTTCTCGTGGCTGGTCTGGAAGAGACGCACGCTCTCGCCGAACGACTCGGCCAGCGTGCCGAGTTGCTCCGCGCTGCTGCTGGCCTGCGTGGCGACGTCGCCGGCCTTCCCGGCCTGCGTCTCCAGCGCCTGCGCGAAGCGGCCATGGGCCTGCTCCAGCACCGACGTGGCGGAACCGACCATCGCCTCGATGGCCGTGCGCTGCTCGCCCGAGGCCTGCTCCAGCGACTGCACCAGCGCGCCCAGGCGCTCCAGCAGCACGGTGCGTTCCTGCAGCGCGAGGTTGTCGCGCTCGGCCACGCGGTTCATCTCTTCGCGCAGCTGCGTGATCACGCCGGCCGCGGCCTGCGGCACTTCGGATGCGGTGGCCAGCAGGCGGGTGATCGGCGCCTCCAGCGCAGCGCCCAGCGTGGCCAGGTGCTGCGCGACGGCGCCTTCGAGGTCGGACAGGCGCTGCACGGCGGCATCGCCGCGCTGCTGTTCTTCCTGCCGCAGCGCGCCCAGCTCGGTGCGCCACAGCTGCGCCAGCTGGTCCATGCGCTCGCCGTGCTGCTGCAGCCAGCGCGACTCGACCTCGGCTCGCGATTCGACCAGCTGCGTGGATTGCGCCAGCACGCGCGAGGCTTGCTCGATCGCCTGCAGCGACTGCTCGCCGGCGCGATCGGTGATCTGCCGCGCGCGCTGCTCGATCGCTTCGGCCATGCGCTGCGAACGCTGCTCCAGCGACTCGGTCATCTGCCGGGCGCGCTGTTCCAGCGTGTCGGTCCAGGCCTTCAGGCGCTGCTGCTCCGCGCCGGCGAACTGATTCGACAGCGCATCGACCTGCGCCTGCGCGACTTCACCCAGCCGCTGGTGCAGCCGCTGCGATTCCTGCACGACCTGCGCCATCGCCGCCTCGACGATCGGCTTGACCGTCTCGCCGGACAGGCGCGCGTTGGCGGCCAGGTTCTCCTGCAGCGAGACGCCGACCTTGCGGGCCAGCTCGTTGTACGCGGTGGTGACTTCGCGCTGCAGCTGGGCCTGGCGCTCGAGCAGTTGCGCGTCGAGCTGCTCGCTGCGGCGCTCCATGCGTTCCATCACGGCGTTGAGCGCGGTGACGACCTGCGGCAGCGAATCGGCCTGGGCCTGCAAGGCGCGGACGGTCTCCTGCCGGTGGTGCGTGAGCGAGAACGCCTGCAGCACCGAGGCGATGCGCGCATCGAGAAAGCGCACCACCTCGACCCGCTCGCGGCGCGCGATCGCCGACATCAGCCCCAGCATCGCCGAAGCGGCCACGCCCGCCACCGACGTGCCGAACGACAGCCCCAGGCCGCGGATCGGCTCGGCCAGCGCCGAGCGGATCGCCTGCAGGTCGGTCGAGCCCTGCAGCGCGAACACCGCGACCTTGAAGGTCACCACCATGCCCAGGAAGGTGCCGAGCATGCCCAGCATCACCAAGAGGCCGACGAGGTAGGGCGTGAGCGAAGGACCGGGCAGGGCGGCGCGCTCGCCTTCGATGCGCGAGCGCACCACAGGGCGCAGCGACGCCGGCACGCGATCCAGCCAGTCGGCCAGCGCCGCGGGCGGCTCGTCCAGGCCTTGCAGCGCGGCGCGCAAGCCGTTCGTGGTGGCGCGGAACTGCCGCAGCTCGAAGGCGCCGAAGCCGTACACCGCGGCGATTACGGCGGTCATCACCAGCGCCAGCCAGCTGGTGCCGAGGAAGCTCCAGCCCACCCAGGCCAGGGCGGCCAGGCCGATGCCGAAAGCCAGCGTGAAGAAACGATTGCTCATGCTTGGGAGGAAAGGGGTTCGTTGCGCAGCGCGTCGACCAGGCCGGCCACCGGCTCCAGCCTCAGGTCCAGCTCGGCGAGAAGGGCGTTGCGCCAGTCGGTCGCGAAGGAGGCGAGCCAGCCCGGCCGGCCGCCGTCATTCCCGCGTGAGGAGCGGGAGCGTACGTGGGAATCCAGTGCTCCCGCCTCCTCGGTGATCTCGTTCACTTGCCGATGCGCCGCGCGCAATTGCGAAAAGCGCCGCTCCAGCAGCAGCGCCGTGGTGGGCAGCAGCGCCTGTTCGCGCGCCGCCATGAGTTCTTCCAGCGATGCGTCCAGCACCGCCAGTTGCCGCAGCCGCGGCGACACGCGCGCGACCGACTGCCGCACGTGGTCGCGCAGCGCGCCGACCATCTGGCCCATCTGCCGCTGCAGCTCGATGTGGCGCTGGTGGAAGGGGCCGTAGCCGGGGTCTTCGGTGTCGTCGGGCTTCAGTCCGGCCAGCACCAGCGGGTCCTGCGAGATCGCCTTGGCGAGCACGCCGCGTACGCGCTGCAGGTCGTCGGCGACGGGCGGGGCCTTCCTGGCCGCGGCCTTGGAGGGCTTGCGCTCCTCGCCGGCGGCCACAACGGCCTGGTGCATGGTCTGCAGCCGGATCGCGTCGAGCGGGCCGAACCACAGGCTCATGCGTTCGGCCACGTCGGGGCCGGGCGCCGCCGATTCCACGGGCGCCCACGGGTCCAGCAGGCGGACCAGGGTCGAGGAACCGGAGAAAGAGGGGCTGTGCAACGCGAACGGTCCTGTGCACCGGAGGGCCGGGGATGGCTCTGCGGGCCCGTATTAGAAACGATCCGGATGGGCTGTCATGGCTCGGTCACAGACTGACAAGGATGTGTTCGGGCGGTGCGGATTGGCGTTGCGGCCCGGCGCCTGCCGCGTGCGGTTTTGCTCGCCGACGCGCCTCTGGCGCCATTAGCAACCGATTGGTTGCACGTGATTGGAAACCGTCGCACAATCAAAGCGCAATGAACTGGTTGCCTTTCAAAGGAGAACACCCATGAGCACCACCGCCGAGATCACCCAGGCCAGCGACCGCATCGAACGCAGCATCCTCATCCAGGCGCCGCGCGCCAAGGTGTGGAAGCTGATCTCCGACGCCGAAAGCTTCGGCCGCTGGTTCGGCGCTGACCTCACCGGGCAGAGCTTCACGCCGGGGAAGGTGGCGCGCGGGCCGATCACCATCGAGGGCTTCACGCACGTCATGTTCGACGTGAAGGTCGAGCGCGTGGAGCCGCAGACCGTGCTGTCGTGGCGCTGGCATCCGTACGCGGTCGATCCGAAGGTGGACTACAGCGGCGAGGAGCCCACGCTCGTCACCTGGACGCTGCTGGATGCGCCGGACAACGCCACGCTCGTGAAGACGGTCGAGTCCGGCTTCGACAAGGTGCCGCCGCACCGCCGGCTGGAGGCCTTCCGCATGAACTCGGGCGGATGGGACGGTCAGCTGGACAATATCCGCCGCCATGCAGAACAGCCCGCCTGAGCCCGAGCCCGTCGTCCCCGAGCCGCCCGCTCAGCTGGCGAACGTGTTCTTCGCGCTGGGCGACTCCACGCGGCTGCGCCTCGTGGCCGTGCTGTGCGCGGGCGGCGCTTTCTCCATCACGCAGCTGACCGCCAACACGGACATCAGCCGCCAGGCCGTCACCAAGCATTTGCAGGTGCTGGCCGACGCGGGCCTGGTGAAGGACCTGCGCATCGGCCGCGAGCGCCTGTGGCAGTTCGATCCCACGCAGCTGGAAGAAGCGCGCAGGACCCTGGAGGTCATCGGCCGCCAGTGGGAAGCGGCTCTGGCGAAACTGAAGGCGTTCGCGGAAGAGGGCTAGTCGAGGACCGGCGGGGCAGCTCCGTCGTCTCGGGCCGCACGATCGCGGCGTTGGTCGCGGAGAAAGCGCGCTCCACGCCCGCCTCGATGACGTCGTGCGCCGCGGTCTCGTAGTGCGCCATGTGGCCCATGCCGTCGAGGATGTGCAGCCGGCTGTGCGGCATGCCCGCGTGCAGCCACCGCGTCTGCTTGGGCGACACGACGCGGTCCTGCGCGCCGGCGATCAGCGTCACCGGCGCCTGCAGCGCCACGTACTGCTTCACCAGCGCGCGGGCCTGCGCCACCAGGTGCGTGGCGTCCTCCGCGGCGGCGCGTTGCTGCAAGGGCCGAAGCAGCAT
>Ga0247821_10001321_pt1 | contig 13764 bp, 18 predicted proteins | sample 13C_Glycerol_Day_FD_192481 | JGI IMG/M metagenome (GOLD analysis project Ga0247821, IMG submission 192481) | Soil microbial communities from agricultural site in Penn Yan, New York, United States - 13C_Glycerol_Day14 | ecosystem: Environmental > Terrestrial > Soil > Agricultural land | place... | reverse complement strand
GGCTTTGTCGAGAATCCAGCTCATATTGGCGGCCCTTTAGCGGAATTTGACGCGCAGGAACGGCGCGCCGGTGGTGGTGGTGATCGCCTCGTCACTGTAGGCAACGACGATGTCGGTGGTGCCGTTCGCCGCCTTCAGGGTGCCGTCACCGTTGGAGGTGAGAGCCTGGTCGAGGGTGTACGCCGCGTTGACCATGCGCATCTGGTAGATCTCGCCACTGTGCGGGATGTACGCCGGCACGGTCTCCGTGGTTACGGTAAAGGTGTAATCCACCGGGCCCAGGATCGGCTCTTTCACGACGTAGCGGAAGCCCGGATCGGCACCGGCCGCAGCGTGCGGAATGAAGGTACCCGGTGCAGCGCCGGTACGTACGGCCAGCATGCCCGACTTCACAGCTACGGAGCAGCGCAGTTCCAGCTGCTCCGGGTTGTTGCGGTGGACGCTGCCGAGGAAGATTTTGTTCGCGGTCGACATGGTCAATTACTCCGGCAGAGTGTCGCCGAGGCCGTCGGTAGCCTGGCTGTTGGTTGCACGGTAGCCGCCGACCAGCGGGGCCGCCTTGGCGCACTTGGCAAACATGGCGTCGAGCGCTTCGCCGCTCAGGGCGTTGGCTACCAGCTCGCCGTGTTCGGCGGCAACGGCTGCACGCTTGTCAGCTTCAGCTGCGTCGGTGTTGGCCTTGAGCTGCTTGGCCAGATCGGCGTTGGCTGCGGTAACTTGGTCCAGTTGCTCTTTCAGTGGAGCAACCGCGGTATTGACAGCGGAGACGATCGCCTCCTGCTGCTTTGCTGCCGAGGCGTCGAGAGCCGCCTGGAGTTCTTCGGGTGTCATATCGATCGCCTCAGAGTTGATTTGTGGTGCAGGCTTAGATACTACAGCAGGTCGCACCATGTTCAAAATTTTATTGACAATCGACTTCAAAGAGAATTCGACCTTGCGCTCCACCGGCGCGGTCTGCTCCGACAGGGTCACTTTGCCGTCGATGTAGCTGTAGCCCGTGCTGAAGTAGTCGCCGTCCACGCAGTAGACGACATTCACGCCGTCGAAGTCTTCCGCATAGACCCAAGTCTCGCCCGTGCCGTATTTGGCTTGCAGCGCTTCAGTCAAGGCGCTGCGCTTGGCCTCGTAGCTGTCATCGCTGAGCACGTCGTCATTGACGGCCAGTGGTTGTGCATCGGCCACGTTGACAAACAGGCCCACGCCCTGCTCCGGGGTGGCTGCACCGGTCTCGTTGATCAGGATGGCGTCGTGGTCGAACCGCATATTGCGCGCGATCCACTTGTAGCCCAGGGCCGCATTGGCGACCGGTTCCGGCTCCAGCAGCACGCCCGTGCTGGTGTGGATAGGCTTTTTGTCCTTGATGGCGTCGAGCAGGGCCTGACCGTTGGGCAGCACCTTGGCCACTTCCACGTCGACCCACTTCTCCAGGTACACACGGTTGCCGTCGCGCCGCACGTTGCGGTTGAACGCACCTGCCCCATATGCATTCTGCGCTGCTGGATGGTACGCCGACACGTACTCGCCATCAATCTGCGGGTGGCCCATCGGCGCGGGCGTGTTCTCCAAGCTGGCGAAGCTCTTTTCGATCTCGTCGGCCGGGTACAGTCCGCCATTCATCACCACGTTGTCGGGCAGCGTGTACGACGGCAGCACCAGGTGCTCGCGCCCGTTGTACATCTCGGTGCGGATGTCGGCAGCGTTGACGGCGGCGCGCAGGTTCACCCGCATCGGGGCTGCTGCGGCGCCGGAGTTGACCACGAGGGTCGGCTTGCGGCGGAAGAGTTGCATGTGGGTAACCTCTGCTGGTATTGCGCAGAGGTTACCACACGTGTTAGGCGGAAGGCACAAACTCCCAGTACGCGCCGCCTGAAAGACTATGCGCCAGTCTATAGCTGTAGTAACGGACATTGGCGTCGTCTGCCACCGGTTTATCGCCCGGCCCCAGTTTTTCCAAGTCTATTCTTCCAGCTACGTCAAAGCTGGTTTGCCCGTCAGGAACAGCCCAATATCTACCGTGAGCAGGGCCGCCTACGCACCGCAAGGTACGACTCATAGCGGCTTTGCCCCGTTTGATTTCGCCATTTGCTCACGGGCAGCTTTCGCGATGTCTCCCAAGTTGCCCAAAGCAGCTGCGAAATTCTCAGGCCGCGAATCGTAACAATACGCTACGGTATTCGCTGCGATAATCAGTTGTTGAAGCGCCTCGAAGAGCTTTCGAGCTTCACTCAGCCAATGATCCCTTTGCTTTTCGGCTAGTTCAGCACATGCCTCTGCCGATCGGCACCTTGCAGCCCAAGGTTCCACCATTGAAGCGTCCAATATTCGATAAAAAGGCTCACCTTCTTTAACGTCAGCAGACTCTCGGAATCGTACGACAGCAGGGCATACGCTCTGCACCACTCCGATCAGTTCTGTTGCTTGTATGTTCAGCCGCGATCCTGAATCGGCGGTCAGCGTCATGTCGCATTACTCCGTTGGTTGATGTGCCTGCAGTCTGCAACAGAGTGACGCAAGTGTCAACCGTTCTAGCGATGTGCCTCGTAGTGTACCATGGCCCCACATCCAACCTTGGAGCCTTGGCCCATGTCTACACCCCTTGAACTTGCGGTCAACGCGCTGAACGACCGCTACCTTACCGCGCAACGCATAGCCTACGGGCGGCAACTGGGCGGCAACGATGCGAAACGACCGCAAGCCTGGTGCGAGTACGGCTTCGCGCAGAACCTGGTCTTTGACGACTACTACCGCATGTACGAGCGGCACGGGGTGGCCCACGGTGCCATTCACTTGCTGCTCGACAAGTGCTGGGAGACGAATCCCGAGGTGATTCAAGGCGACAAGGTCAACGAAGAGCGCACGGTGACCCCTTGGGAAAAGAAATTCAACAACGAAGCGCGCCGCCTCAAGCTGTGGCAGGCGGTCAAGCAAGCTGACCGGCGCCGCATGGTGGGCAACTACGCCGGGTTGATCCTGCAGGTCAAGGACAACAAGAAATGGGAAGACCCGCTGCAAGGCGGCGTACTGCAGCGCCTGATCCCGGCGTGGCAAGGGCAGCTGCGCGTTACCGAGTGGGACAGCAATCTGCAGTCGGAACGCTACGGCATGCCGGTCATGTGGTCGTACGTGCAGCCCGAGGTCGAGGAGAACACCGAGAGCACCAACTCCGGCCTATCGGTCAACATCCACTGGACCCGCGTTGTGCTGCTGGGCGACTACCGCGACGGCGTGCCGTTCCTCAAGGCTGGTTACAACGACTGCGTGACGATGGAAAAGATCATCGGCGGTAGCGGCGAGTCGTACCTGAAGAACGCCGCGCGCCAGCTGGCCATCAGCTTCGACAAGGACACGCAGATTGAATCTGTGGCACAAAGCTTCGGCGTCCCGGTGTCGGAACTTCACACCGCCTTCGACGAGATCGCCAAGGGCATGAACCGGGGCCAAGACACGGCGCTGGGCCTGCAGGGGGCCGAGGTGAGCACCCTGGTATCCACGGTGCCCGACCCCCAGCCGCCGTTCAACGTGGCGCTGATGTCGTTTGCTGCCTCGGTGCAAATGCCGGCCAAAATCATCAGCGGCAGCCAGACGGGCGAGCGGGCCAGCAGCGGCGACATCGAGGCGTTCAACAAGCGGGGCCAGGGCCGCCGCGAGGGCGAGCTGACCGACGATATCGACACCCTGGTCCGCCACCTGATCCAGTTCAAGTTGCTGCCGCCGGTGCCGGGCGACGTATTCACCGTGTGCTGGTCTGACCTCACCGAGTCGACCCAGTCGGAGAAGCTGGCAAATGCGCTGGTCATGGCGCAGATCAACGAGAAAGCTGCGGCCACTGGTGACAGGGTGTTCAGCGTGGACCGCATCGTCACAACCTCGGGCTTCGAACTCGAGCCGGACCTGGCACCGCTTGCAGACCTCGACCCAGTTGACCCAACTCAAGACCCGGGGGCCGCCGATGGCGCACCAGCCAATACTGCCCAGTAATCCAGCTGACCCCACGGGGCAGGATCGGCGCGAGCGCGGCGCCATTGCCGAATTCAGCCGCCGGCTGCGTGACGTGCGTCTGCTGTACGTGGCAGCGCTGAACGCCATCCCGTCGCAGGTTATTCAGGTCAACGCCGACGTGACGCAGTACAACATCACGCCCGAGGCCTTGGCCGTATCGCTCGATGAAGTTGGGCGCCAGGTGGATCGGTTGCTGCTGGAGAACGACCGGGGAGACCTGTGGTTCACCGAAGCAGCCGTGGGGCCTGCGTACCAGCAGGGCGCGGCGCAGCAGCTGAGCAACCTGTCGGTACAGAGCGCGGCCTACGCAGCGAGCCGGCCCAACCTGACAGCGCTGCTCACCTCGCAGCCGTACCGCACGCGCCTGGGCTTCCTCAAGGTGCGCGTGGCCGACACGCTCCGGGGCTACGCCGAGGGCGTCAAGTCGCACATGTCGCAGATTCTGCAAGACGGGCTGGCTGCCGGCCGCAACGCTCGCGACGTGGCGCGCCGCATGGCGGACCAGATCGGCATTGAGTACCGCCGCGCCGAACGGATCGCCCGTACCGAGATTCCGGGGGCGCTGCGTCAGGCACGGCTTGAGGAAGCGCAGCAGGCTACTACCGAGCTGGGCATCCTGACACGCGAGATGCATATGTCAGCACTGAGCCCGACCACTCGCCCCTCGCATCGGGCGCGTCACGGGAAGCTGTACACGGTGCAAGAGCAGCGGGAGTGGTGGTCGATCGTGCCCAACATGATCAACTGCAAGTGCAGCACAGTCACCGTGTTGGTCGACGCTGATGGCAAGCCTCTGACGCCAGGTGTGGTCGACCGGGCCAAGGCGATGTTAGAGAAAAACCCGGCACCTGCGTGACCGGGTTTCATTTTGCTGCGGGAGTTGTGACGGTCACAAGTCTGGTTCGCAACTCTCGCAATAAGGGCTACTCACCTGCCGCATCCGTAGGCAGTTGCTGACGCAGCACACTGGACTTAGCCCGATCGGGGGCTTTCCCTGGCCGCTCCGATCCACCGCAGCCTGCTCCCCCATCAGCGCGAAATACGCCGCACCGTCCTCGTAGTTGTCCGGCCGGTGGCCGCCCTGCTGCGTGCGGCACAGCTTCAGCACCGTCATGAAGAGCCACCCTTGCTCGGCGGTGAGCACATGGCCGGTCAGCGCGTTGAACGCCGCAACAGTGGCCGGCATGCTGCGCTCGCCCTCGGGTTTGTCGTAGGTGGCGGCGCGGTCCTGCATGTGGCCCAGGGCGGCGGTAAGCACATCTGCGGCTTTGGTGGTCATTTGCCGCGCCCCGCTACGTGTGCAGAATCTTGGCTGTCAACTGGCGCATCGATAAAGCTGGCAGAGAATCGCACCAGCTCCCCGAGGTCTGCATCAACGGACAGATTCGTCACGTTGGCCACCTCCCGGTGGTCCTGATCAATGATCTTGAAAGTGTTGCCCTGGCGTACTGCCGAGAGGTAAATCTTGTTCGGGTCGCGCATCTCGCATTGCTCCGTTCGTTGAATTTGGGCCAGTGTGCGGCAGAGTGACGGGTGTGTCAACTGTCACCTGAGGCCTCCCGTACCTCTCGGACGAGACGGTCCAGGGTTGCGTAGATACCCTGGCCGTAGTCGGCGTAGACCGTGTGGCAGTCACCGTCGAAAGTCGTCACGGTGAGGTAATCGTGATAATCGTTTTTCTGGATGCTCTCGATGGCGTGTGCCGCCACGTACACCTTGTCGGTTAGCTTGATCACGACGCCACCTCCGCCCGCAGCACCACGCCGCTCTTACCGTGCTCATTCACCCGCTTGCACGTGCTGCGCTCTGCATCACGCCACACGAGCGTACCCTCGGCCCCGGCCGTAGCAGCTGCGACAGCGCGGGCACACGTCTCGCAGGCAGCGCGCACGACTACTGAGGCGGTGGGGCTCGTGAGTAGGTAGATTTGTTTATCGCGCATGCTGCAACTCCTCCCGCACCCGGCGTGCCACCTCGAGCATCCCCTGCCCGTACTGCGGCGGCATCTGTGGTGCAACTGTCTCGATGTTGTTGATGATCTGCCACGCACCGACCGGGTCGATGAGCGTCCCTTCGAAGAACTGCGCGGCGTGTGTGAAGCCCTGGCGGAACTCTACGCTGCCGCGGTTCATCGGCCGGCCCTCCGCTGCGCACCGTACGCCATGTTCCATCGTGCGACACGACGTTGATGGTTGGTCGCCTCTTCGCCGGGGTGAACCTCTTTCTTGCAACCTGGGCAAAAAGCCTGGTCGTCGCAGATAGCTACCTCGCAACAACGTGTGAAAATGGTGCTGTTGGTGGGCCCGCACAGGCGTACGCCGATCATACAGCACCCCCAAGCGCCGCAAGCGCAAGAACCCAGCCCACGAGCGCCACGGTGGCCATGATGTTGCGGGCGCGGCGCTCGTGACGCAGAGACCGGCGCAGAATCTGGTTGCTGAGCCGCAGCTGTGACTGGTTGGCTTCGTTCAAATCGCGGTAGTAGTCGGGTGGAACGTACATGGCAGTGTTGCTCCAGTTGTTGTGTTTGCGGAGTGTGGTACAGGTTGCCGCACCTGTCAACTACCTTACGCCGGGCAAAAGAAAACCCGCCGAAGCGGGTCAAGGTACGGAGCAACAGGTTGGTGCAATTTGGCAGGGCACGGCGCCTAGAACGGGTCGTCTTCGCTTTCGCGGGCCTACGGTGCTTTGCCGTAGTGCGTGCCTAGCCCTCCGAATTGCACCACGTGTACCTACCCGGCGGAGTTGAACCGCCCGGGGCGCCAAGTTGATCAGGCTCAGGCCTTTCGGAGACCTTCAGGTAGATACGCGTGGTGCAACTTCCGCATGTGCGGGCTGTGGCGTTGGTTGTTTGGCGGAGAGTGAAGGATTCGAACCCTTACCGTTTCCAGTAGCACGGTTTTCAAGACCGCTTGCTCACCAATGAGCGCCATTCTCCGTTGTAGCGGCTCCGGGAGGGATTCGAACCCGCGGCGGTACCAGTGAACGAGTTGCAGACTCCTGGCCCCGTCTATCTGCGTCAGCCTTGGACCACTCAGCCACCGGGACAAGCTACGGACCCAACACTACCCAACCGCGACACCCGTGTCAACCCCTGCGTAGTCGCGCGGGCATCATGACCCCCAGGGTGGTGCGTGCTATCTCCTGCGGCGCATAGGCCATCATGACCATGTCGGCCAGGTTCGGGGACTTGGTGCCCTCGGGTTTCTTGTTCACCACGATTTTGCCGGCGGTATTCTTGCTGTAGGTGGGCTGGCTCAACTCCGTCAGTAGCTGGGTGAACTGCTTGCTGCCCGGAACCAGGCTGATCAAGTTTTCCGGGTCGAAGTCCTTGTCCTCCCCCGTCACGGCACGGTGCGTGCGTTGGAACAACACGCGCAAGTGCCACCAGGCTTGGGCCTTGGCGTTCTGGAAGAAATCCTCGTTGCGGCGTTCCAGCGGGTCCTTGTCGTCGCTAACCCTGGCGCGAGGAATCGGTTTCTCCTTGTTCACGACTTCACCGCTGCCACGCCAAGGTTCGTTGTCCACCTGGTGCACTTGCTGCGCTTGGCGACGCTCGTTGACGACCCTGGAGTCGCCCCGCACGCCAGCACCAAGGCCGTCAGCGTCGTAACGGAACTTGACGAGTTTGTGCTCGTCGCACAGGTCGAAAACCTTCTCGACCGATCCGAAAATATCGTCGCCTACCCCGCTCCAGGCTTCAGCGTTGGTCAGGGCGATGCCGTGGCGTATACCGAAGGCGTTCTTGTCCGCGCCCTCGTCCGCAACGTCGAATGCGCCGATGCGCTCACCGGTGATCTTGATACCCAGCTTCTCGTGAGCGTTTACTGCGGACTGAACCCAGGCTGACGGGATCAGCACGCCCTCGACGGACGCGGCATAGTTCAAGTCGATCTCCTGGGCGATGGTGATTGCGTCCAGTTCCTCGATCTGCTTGGCGTACCACTCGTCGTCCTTGCGCGGATCGTCACGCCAGTGAAACGTGAACACGTCGATCTTGCCGCCGTGCCGCTTCTGCGCGAAGGGGTTGCCCATGCCATTGGGTGTGCTCACGTCCTGGCGGCAGTTGGTGGTGGCTGAGAGGGAGGCGTCAACGAGCTGCGGGCGCTCCAGGAACGCCGATTCGTCCACAAAGTAGATCGACGCCCGGTCACCCCGGCCGATGCCGTCGCCTGCCTCACCGGTGATCACACTGCCCGTGTTGGGGAAGCTGATGCGCATGTGCGGCGCATCGGTCTTCAGGTTCCACCCTGGCCGGAACTCGGGGGGCAGCATCTGCACGAACAGCCGAGCCTTGTAGAACAGGCTCTTCGGGTGGCCCAGCTTGTCGACGTACTCCTCCTTGCGGCTGCCGAAGCCGATCGTGGCGCCCTCGTAGTGTAGGCCGATGCTGCTGGCTAGGGCCACGCTGAGCCAGCTGATACCCATGTCGCGTGACTTCTCGGTGATTCCTGGCTTCCGGCTGTGCCAGTGGTCAATGATCCAGTCGACCCACTCACGCTGCTTGGGGAACAGGAGAAAGGGCACCATGGCCGGCAACTTGCGGTCGAGGTTGCGGGGATCAACGGTGCACCCCCAGTCGTTGATGAAGTCTGCCAGGTGGTCGCGATAGTACAAGCGCATCGCCGCAACGCGTGAGGGGTCTTCACGCAACCAGTTGAGCCGCTCGCAGCGCTCGGCAAATACCCCGGCATAGTCCGGGTTGCGGTAGTCGAAGCTCATTTGCCCATCATCTCCGCGTATAGCTTCGCCGCCTCCTGCGGGTCACTAGTGGTGATGGCAGCTACCTGCTTCGGCGTCATGCTGCCATCGCTGCTGGTGTGGTCCTGCTGCACGCGCTCCCCGTAGCGTTTCGGTGCACGGCGGCCGGCCAGCCACTGCAGCGCTGCCAGCTTCACACGATCAGCCTTGGCGGTCGCTGCGGTGCTCTGTGAGGCGATTTCCATGATCGAGGCTTCCAGCAGGTCGGCTGCGGCGTCGCGTGCGCGTGCGTACCGCTCTGTGGCCTCTGGCGTCGACGTAGCAATACGAATGATGCTGCCAGAGGACAAACCGAGGCAAAACGCGATCTCGCGGATCGTCAGACCCTCCGCCACGCTGTCACAAATGAATTCTTGCTGTTCGGTAAGCATTTTTCCACCTCCCCAAGGTGACACGAGTGTAACACCCGCCTCGCTAACCCCACACTACCCCATGTTTACCCCTACGTCTCGGGGTAACTGGAGACCACGTATTCTGTGGCTTACCTCTCTTTTACCCCCTATACCCCGTATAAAATATATAAGGGTAGAAATATAGGTAGGTATATAGGGTACGTATGGTGTGTACACATACACATGCACATGTATAAGAAAGTCGGTTTTCCGGGGGTAACGGGGTAAATGCCCGATTTCTCAATAAAATCAGTAACTTAGCGTACCCGGCGTCACGGGGTGATACCCCGGATACCCGGGGTTTGGGGTAAAAGAAAACCCGCCGAAGCGGGTCTCTTTACTCATTTTTTCGCAGCTGTAAAATTCTGGTGAAATACGCTGCCTTCTCGTTGCGCCTCTGAATACGCCCTTGCGACTTCTGCCGGCGATGTGAGATTCAGCGCGAGATGACCCTCTCGCAGGTACAAACGTGGTTTCCCCTTGTCCGGTTCCACCATGTTATTCACGCGTCCATCCTGCAGCGCTGGGTGCGGAATGTAGCCCAGTGACATGATCGCTTCCCTGCGCTTGTTTACTGCCAGGCTGAGGCGTTTAGACTCCAGCAGCTTGTCCACTGCCATCGAGCTGATCCAGCCCCCGCAGAAGCCCTGGTCGCCTTGCTCGGCCGCCAACTGGATCTCCTGTTCCACACGTCCCAAACTCGCTGCCAGTGCCTCCATGGTGCTGCTGGTGTAAGGGGCAGTCTGACAGATGGTGTTAGGGTCGAACTCGGCCACGATGTCACAGGTGCGCAGGTAGTCGTTGATCACCGCTCGGCCATAGTCAGGCCCGAGGTGCTCATAGGCGTTCTTGCCATAGAACCAGTCGTAGAAGTCGGAGAAATACGCAGGGCTCATGCCGTCGCGGATCTTGTCGGCCTTGGACTGCTGCGCGGTGAAGAAGATGGCGTAACGGCGGTCGTTGCTGGTCAGCGGCAACCCATCCTTGTGATTGGTTGTCATCATGCCATTGGCGCGATTGTCGATCATGCGCTGGTCGACGCCCTTACTCTCCACCTGCATCCTTCGGTTGGTCACCCAAGGCTTGAACGCGTCGATGAAGCTGCGACGGTTGGCGACGTTGATCTCTTCCATCCCGATGAACAACTTGCCCTCTGCCCAACCATTGAATTTGCCTTTGCTGTCTGCCAGCTGGTCGGTGTTGGGCATGAACGTGTACCGGCTCCCCACTGCAAATTCCATGGCCTGCAGCAATGCCGTCTTGCCATTGCCCTCTACACCTTGGATCACCGGCCACCATTGGAACTTGGCGCCGGGGTTGCGCACCAGGCTGGCCATGTAGGTGGTGAGAATGTCGCGGTCGCGCTGTACCGGCAGCAGGCGTCGAAGCAAGTCCAGGAACTTGCTCGGGTCACCGGCGATACGCTTCGTCTCGATTGGCGTGTACGTGTTGTAGAGGCGACGCCCCTCGCTGACGATCAGCCGATTGCCTTTGACCTCGGGCCGGAAGCAGGTCTCGTGGGCCTTCGGGAAGTCAAACGACAGGTTCATGGTGAACGCGTCCCAAGCTTTGTCGCTGTTCTTACTACCAGCGCCATCGTTGAGGCAGAACACCGGACCGGCCTTCATAATGTTGAACCGGGCCTGGTCCAAGATAGAACCATCCGGGCAAGCAATTTTGTTCAGGTCTTGGATGTACACGTGGTCGGCGAAGTACTCGACCAGCACCTGGTCCATCATCAATGACCCGCCGGCGTCACGACGCTGTCCGCCAAGCGTCACGTCATCTACTGGACGTGCTGCGGGCACCTCAGTGGCAAGTTTCGGCTTTCCCCCGCCATACACCGCAGTGCAGGCTGCAATGGCTTTGCGAATGGTGCCTTCGAGGTAATCGGAGCGCTCCCACTTGGTCCGGGCAAGTTCCGACATCCACATTAGGCGTTCCATGCGTACCGGGTTTTTGCCCGTCCAGAATGCCAAGCTGTTGGCAAAAGACTGGTCCGCGGCAGACCCGTTCCACGCGCGACCGTCGGAGCCGCCGGGAAAAAAGTCTGCAAGCTCCGGCGCAGCGTGCCACAGGTGCTTGAACTGCACGGATTCCAGGTTACTCGGCGCCTTGTCGAGCGGGCCGAAATAGGCTTTGATCTTGCGCTTCGAAGCCAGCATCTTCTGTATCAGCTCGTCGTCATCGAGCGGTCCGTCCCAGTCGTCGCAGGCCTGGTCTATCCAATCAATCGGCGCAGTCTCGGCGCTGGTCGACGGAGGCAAGAAAGTGTTGACGAACGACTGCAGGTATGCGTCACCAGAGACACCTGCGTGGCCTTCCCCTAGGCAGTTGCCGGTCAGCGCAACAAATCGACCGGTGTGATAGAACTCCAAGCCAAGGGAGTCTTTGCGGCAACCGTGCGGGGGCATCTGGCTGTACTTGGCGAAGAGGTGGATACCAGTACCGGAGTGCGACAATTCCAGAGCAGCGCCAGGGAAGTGCCTGAACGCATCGAGCGCCATTTGGTTCCACTGACCGTCCACGATGCATCCATCCACGTCGACGAACAGGAACGGGTCATGATCGGTGAAGAGGAACGCCACGCCGTACCGGTCACCAAAATGAGCTGCGGCTGCTAGCGCGGTCCACCAGTCGACTTGAGTAGCAGGATTCTGTTGCCAGTCGCTGCCTTTGGGGAACGTATGGCCAGTACGGGGGTCACAAGGGAGTTTCTGCCATTTTGTTTTCGGTGCAACAGGCGGAACGAGTTTATACACGACGAACTGGTTGTACTCGGTCAGGGCGTGCAAGGCCCCACCCGGCGACAGTGCGACGGTGATTTGGTCGAGTGACATATTCAAGGCTCCTGACGGGCTTCCATCACAGCGGCTATCCGTTCAAGCGACTCGGCGATGCGTTCCAGATAGTCGGCAACGTTTTGTTCGCCTTTGCCACACGCGATAGCCAGCGCAGCGAGATAGGAGTGGCCGCCGGCAGCGTGCGTACCGAAAGCTTCTTTCAGGTCCTTGCGCAGTTGCTCAACCGCTTGAGTTGTACCAATGCTCATTTCGTTTCTCCTTCCAGACGGCGCACCACGTCGCTGATGCGGAACCGCACCCGGTGGCCGACCTTGATCGAGGGGATGGTTTTGCGACGGGCAAGCTCGCGGATCGTCTCTTCCGTCAGCTCCAGGTGGTCCGCCAGGGTGCGGGCCGATACGAGTTGTTCCATAATTGCGGGTCTCCACGGGTAATAACGGGTGAGTCTAGACCAAATACAACAAAGCCCGCAAGAGCGGGCTCGGTGTCACTTCTCGCAATGTCGACAATTGCTGCGTATCCCCTCTCGCTTAGTGCAGTCGTCGTAGAACTCGGCCAATGGCCGGGTTACCCAGCAGCTGCTGCACCGTTTTACGGCCAGGCCGCCAAGGATATGCACCCCCTCTATCCATCGAGCAGCTCTGCGGACCCCGGCATTGCGCAGTATGCGGCACACGGTTTTGCGGCTGACGCTGTAGGTCAGGCACAGAACCTCCTGCTTCTCTCCGGCCAAGAACTCCCGCACCAACCGCGCCTCCTGTTCGGCCTGCAACTTGCGTCGACCGCCGCGCTGGCGCATCGTCACACCCGCTTTGACGAGCTTGCGGCGCATTGTGGCCGGCGTGACGCCGCACTCACGCGAGAGTGTGGTCGACGGCTCCCCGGCCAGGTACCTTGCCGCGGCTATTGTTACTGGCACATGCGTCGTCATGCTTTTGCCCTCTTCTGCGCCTGTCCAAGCAGGCTGTAGGTGCGGCCCAGTTCGCGCTGCAGTTTGTCGGCCCGCTTGCGCTCTAGGCGCAGGTCAGTTTCCAGGCGCATCAGTTGCTCGCGTAGAGCTTCAAGCTCGCTGGTGCCGCCAACTGGTGGAGTAGGGCAGACAGCCAGCATTGCTGCGTATGCTGCGCGCTCGTGCTCTTGTTTCTCGCGGCGCATGTGCGGCCAGTAGTACCCGGCAAACTCGCCCAGCATGCGCTCTGTTGGTTCAATCGGCACAAGCATCCATCCGCGCGGGATCATCGCAGCCACACCAGCAGCACGCAGAGGCCTGCGGCCCAGTAGGCAACGCGTGAAAGGCTCATGACTTGCTCCTCAGCGCTACGCCATGGGCTCCGCACTTGGGGCACGAGCCCAAAATTGTGAGCTTACCCTGGTCTTCGCAGCGGTCGTACTTAGGTGCAATTGGCTCCGCGTATGCCCTAGTGGTCGCCACGGTGGTTAGCTCGGCTATCGTACGCAGAACGCACAGAACGCGTGTGTTGAATTCAGCCTGCCAACCGGCGGGAACCCTGGCCAGGTCTTCAACCGCTATTTGCAGCTTGGTAGGTTCCGCCCTTTCATAAACTTCCACCGAAATTTTGTACAACTTCGAGTGATCACAGCGACAATCTTGGGCGAGCAGACTACTTGCAAATCGTTCGCAGTCCTCTCCCGTCAGCACCTTCTGAATCAGCGGGTCACCCATGGCGCACCTCGTAGCGAATGTCGAATGTCAGTTCCGACCCGTCGTCGAATTTGAAAGTGATGCTGTGGCCCACCCGGTCCAATTCGCGGAACACGAAGTGACCAATGCAGTATTTGTAGGTGTC
>Ga0247821_10001318_pt1 | contig 13773 bp, 6 predicted proteins | sample 13C_Glycerol_Day_FD_192481 | JGI IMG/M metagenome (GOLD analysis project Ga0247821, IMG submission 192481) | Soil microbial communities from agricultural site in Penn Yan, New York, United States - 13C_Glycerol_Day14 | ecosystem: Environmental > Terrestrial > Soil > Agricultural land | place... | reverse complement strand
CTCCTCGGTCGGCGTGATGCCCTTGATCTTCAACTCGAGCTTCTGCCGCCAGCACAGGGCGTACCCGGGGAAGCCGTACTGCGAGAGCTGTTCGAACTTGTCCGCGCCGACCGGCTTCCAGTCCGTTCCCTCGATGCCGTAGCTGATCAGATCGTGGTTCTCCTTGATCGAGACCCAGTCCTCGAGCTGCATCGCCCGCTCGTTGCTCTTGCCCTTGACGTTCAGGACGACGAAGTTGTCGGCCTGGAACGTCTGGTTCGGTTTCGCGCTCTTGCCGCCGGCCAGCGGCATGACGTTCGCGATCTGCGCGGCCGGCACCGCCTTGCGGAGCGGGGTCAGCGACTGCGACGACAAGCCGTCGGTCATCGCCCACCGGGTCGCGATCCGGCCGGACTCGAACTGGGTGCCGATCGTCGAGGAGTCGACGTTCAGCGCGTCCTTGTTGATGATGCCGTCCAGGTAGTACTTGCGTACCCGCCGCAGGGCGTCGACGACCCCGGGCGCTTCCCAGAACGGGATCGGGTGCGCCGAGCCGGTCGTCTTCCCGTCCTGCGCCAGGTAGAACGGGAACGAGCCGCCGCTGAACGACTGCACGCTGACGTGCGGGTTCTCCCAGTCGTGCTGGTTCAGCCAGCCGACCGGCGCGAACGCGACGAGCAGCTTGGGCATGTTCGAGGAGATGCCGACCGGCGTGATCTTCTCCTTCTGCTTGACGTCGTACCAGTACTTCTCCAGCTGGTCGAACGTCGTGATCTCGCCGATGCCGAGCTTGTCGGCGAGGTCCTGGCGGACGGTGAAGTGGTGGAACCGGGCGGCCGAGTTCACCTGCGGGATCCCGTACAGCTTGCCGGACCACTTGTTCTGCTCGAGCAGCTGCGGATCGAGCGTCTTGCTCAGGTTCGGGTACTTGCCGATCAGGTCGCCGACCGGGACCAGCGACTTGCTCGCGACCAGCTGGAGCATGTTCAGCCAGCGGGCCTGCAGGGCGGTGTCGAAGGTGTCGCCCGCGGTGAACTTGAGCAGCGACTGCTGCTGGTAGTTCGACCAGGCGACGAACTGCGGCGCGATGGTGAAGCCGAGGTCGTTCTTCAGCTTCTCGTTGACCTTGGCCAGGACGGTGTCCCAGCCCGGCTTCGCGTCCCCGGGGAGCAGCACGGTCAGCGTGTCGGCGCTGTTCTTGGTACCGGACGACGAGTCGCCGCAGCCGTTCAAGCCGAGCAGGGCCGCGATGGACAGGCCGCCGCTCGCGGCCAGGAAGCCGCGCCTGCTGAGGCCGGCTGGGGATGTGGCGGGCACGATGCCTCCAGAAAAGTAGTGCCTGAGGTGAGGGAGGGAGCCGTCAGCCCTTCGTGGCTCCGAGGGTGATGCCTTTGACGAAGTAGCGCTGCGCGAACGGGTACGCGAGCAGGATCGGGCCGATGGTCACGACCGTCAGGGCGAGCCGGAGCTGGTAGACCGGCGTCGACTGCTCCGCGGCCGTCGGCAGCATCTGCGAGAACGACACGTTCGAGATCAGGTTCTGCAGCAACAGCGGGAGCGGGTACTTGTGGATGTCCGACATGAACAGCAGCGCGGTGAACCATTCGTTCCAGTAGTGGACCGCGTAGAACAGGCCGACCACCGCGAGGATCGGCTTCGACAGCGGCAGCCCGATCCGGAAGAAGATCTGCATCTCCCCCGCCCCGTCGACCCGCGCCGAGTCGAGGATCTCCTCCGGCAGCTGACGGAACGCCGAGACCTGGATGAACACCAGGAACGGTGCCACCAGCAACGGGAGGATGACGGCGAAGTAGCTGTTCTGGAGCTTCAGGTACTGCGTGACGAGCAGGTAGAGCGGTACGAGTCCGCCGCTGAAGAGCATCGGGATGTAGGCGAACACCGACAGCGGCCTGCTGATGTACGGCAGCCGGCGCGCGATCACCCAGCTCAGTCCGGACGTGCAGGCGAGTGCCAGCGCCGTGCCGACGAGCGTGATGAACACGCTCGCGGCGTACGCGCTCAGCAGCGTCGGGCCGGTGAAGATCAGGTCGTACGCCGCGGTGGAGAACGGTCGCGGGACGACGCTGTAGCCGGTCGTCGCGAGGGTCTGCTCGTCGGTGAACGACCCGGACACGATCATCCAGAACGGCACCAGGCAGACGATCATGAACGCGGTCACGCCGATGACGCTGAACACGGTGAACGCCTCCGGCCGCCGCCGGCGGGTCGCCGTCCGGGCGGACGTCTTGGCGAGGCTCGAGGTCAGGGCAGTGGTCACAGCAGGCTCGTTTCCTTCGAGTACTTGCGCTGGATCAGCACCGCCGTCGCCACCAGGACGAACCCGACGACCGACTGGAACAGGCCGATCGCGGCCGTGGTGCCGAAGTCGCCGATCTGGCGCAGCGAGCGGAAGACGTAGGTGTCGATGACGTCGGTGGTCGGGAACAACGTGCCGTTGTCGCCGACGATCGCGTAGATCGTGCCGAAGTCGCCGTAGAAGATCCGGCCGACGCCGAGCACGAGCAGCACCGCGGCCGTCGGCTTGAGCAGCGGCAGCGTGATCCGCAGCGCCATCTGGGCCCGGCTCGCGCCGTCGATCTGACCGGCCTCGTAGACATCCTCGGGGATGGACGTGATCGCGGCCAGGAAGATGACGCTCAGATAGCCGCCGAGCTGCCAGACCTTCACCACCGTGAGGATCCACGGCCACGGCCCGGGCTCGGTGTACCAGCTGACGGTCGGCAGACCGAAGCCGGCCAGTGCGTCGTTCACCGCGCCGCCGGATCCGGCCGGGCCGGACAGCAGCACCTGGAGCATGATCGCGATCACGACCGGCGACACGAAGTACGGGAAGAAGATCGTGGACTGGGCGACGCGCTTGAAGTACCGGCCGCGCAGCTCGTTGAGCATGATCGCGAGCGTCACGCCGGCCGCCAGCGTCGCGGCCAGGAACAGCACGTTCAGCAGCAGCGTGTTCACCAGGATCCGCTGGGCGTCACCGGAGCTGAAGAAGTACCGGAAGTTGTCCAGGCCGTTCCACGCGCTGCCGAAGATGCCCTTGCTGATGTCGAACTCCTTGAAGGCCACCACCAGGCCGGCCATCGGCGCGTAGCTGAACACCAGGAAGAACGCCACGGCGGGCAGCGCCAGCACCGCGAGCCACAGATTGCCCCGCAGAGTCGCACGACGGCGATCTCTCGTCCGGTCGGACACGGCGATCTCCTTTCGAATAGAAAGCGCTTTCCATCTGGCCGTGACCGTAGCTGCGGCGATCGAAGGGTGTCAAGGCCTGAGCGGCGTAGGCATCGTTGTCCTGCCGGTCACGCGCCGCGGTCGAGGTCGGCGAGCCCGACCGGGTGCCGCAGCGGTTCGCCGGCCAGGAACCGCGCCAGCTCGTCCGCGACACAGGCGCCGAGCCGGGCCAGCTCGTTGCCGTGCGATCCGGCGACGTGCGGCGTCACGAAGGCGTTCGGCAGCCCGAACAGCGGCGAGTCGGCCGGCAGCGGTTCGGGGTCGGTGACGTCGAGGACCGCCGAGAGGCGCCCCGAGCGCAACTCCGTGATCAGCGCGTCGGTGTCGACGAGCTGCCCGCGAGCGGTGTTGACGAGCGTGGCGCCGTCCGGCATCAGGGCGAGCTCCGCGCGGCCGAGCATCCGGTACGTCTCGGCCGTCGCCGGTGCGTGCACGCTGACCACGTCGCTCGAGGCGAGCAGCGTCCGCAGGTCGACGAGGGGTACGTCGAGATCGTCCGCGTACGGGTCGTACACCACCAGCTCGACGTCGAACGGCCGCAACAGGTCGATCACCTGACGGCCGATCCGCGACGCGCCGATGATGCCCACGGTGCGCCGGTAGTTCCCGACGCCGGGATGGATGAACCCCAGCTCGAAGAAGCGTTCCCGGCGATAGCGTTCCCGGAACCCGAACGCCCCCTTGCCGGCCAGCAGGATCGCGGCGAGCGCGAACTCGGCGACCGGTACGGCGTTGGCGGCGGCCGCCGACGAGACCGCGATGCCGCGGTCCCAGACCTGCGGGGACAGGTGGCCCTTCACGCTGCCGGCCGCGTGCAGCACGGCACGCAGTTTCGGCATCGCGTCGAGCGCCGGCCCGTCGATCGCCGGGCAGCCCCAGCCGGTGATCAGGATCTCCACGTCCGCCAGCCGTGACCCCAGCCGCGGGTCGTCGAAGCAGTCCACGATCAGCGCCGGGTCGAACGCGACCAGGTCGCCGACCCGGCGGCGGACGGGGTCCGGGAACAGCGACGGCCAGTGCACTGCGGACATGGCGATGACGGCCGCCGGTCGATCGGACACGGGTACCTCCAGGAGTCTGAGCGCATCGAGAGCGCTTTCTGAAGCACGCGGGAATCTGCGCCCTCAGCGTCGCATAGCAAACGTTGTCTTTGAGGTTCGGAAAATTTCGGACCGGGCTGCGTTCTTGGCCGCGGCCGACGGCGATGCCAGGCTCCCGATCGCGCCGAGACCGACGACCTGGGAGTGCAGCGATGGCTGATCCGGACCGAGTTCCCCCGCCCCGACCGACCCGATTCCGCGGCAGCCTGCTGGTCGCTACGGCGGTGATCGCGGTCCTTTGCGGCCTGCTCAGCACGCCGTCCGCTCAGGCGCGCGCAGAGTCGTATCCGCTGCCCGCCATCGGACGAGTGACGTCGGCCGCCGGGTTCGTGCATCCCGGTATCGCGGTCAGCGCGTCCGCGCTCGAACGGGCCCGCACACAGGTGCAGCAGGGCGCCGAACCATGGGCGTCGTACTACGCCGCGATGGTCGCGACGTCGTACGCGTCGGCGGCGTTCAGCTCGAGGAACGCCGGCCCGGGCACCGACCAGCCGGCGAACGCCGCGTTCAACTCCCAGGGCGTCCAGTCGCTGTTCATCGACGACGCGCTCCGCGCATACACGCAGGCGATCCAGTACGTCGTCACCGGCGACCCGGCGTACCGCGAGAACGGGCTGCGGCTGGTCCGGATCTGGAGTCACATGGATCCGGCCAAATACGCCTACTACCCGGACGCGCACATCCACAGCGGACCGCCGCTGATGCGGATGCTCGCGGCGGCGGAGATCCTGCGGTTCACGAGCGTGAACCCCGGGACGACCGGCTACGACCTGCGCTGGAACGCCGAGGACACCGCGAACCTGACCGCGAACCTGATCGTGCCGATGACGCAGACGTTCCTGTACCGCAACCGCAACTTCATGAACCAGCACAGCTACTCGCTCGTCGGCGCGATCGCCGGCTACATCTTCACCGACAACCTCCCCCGCTACCGCGAGGCGGTCGAGTGGTTCTCGGTCAACGCCACCAACCCGGACGACGACACCAACGGCGCCCTCAGCAAGGTGATGCCCGTCATCGCCGCGAACGACCCGCGCAATCCGTACCGCCGCACGTTCGTCCAGCTCCAGGAGATGGGCCGCGACCAGGCGCACGCGTGGGACGACGTGACGATGCTGACCCAGCTGGCCCGGGTGATCGACGTCCAGGGAACCCGCCTCGATCCGGTCCGCGGCACGCCGTCGACGCGGCGCGACGCGGTCTCGCCGTACGTCTTCGGCGGCTACCGGCTGCTGCGTGGGTCCGAGCAGTTCTTCGCGTTCATGATGGGCAAGGACGTCCCGTGGATCGACACCACCCAGCGCGGCGGTGTGCTCTCGCAGGCCTATCGCGGGCGGCTGTTCGACCCGACGAACGAGCTGTACCACCTCTACAAGGACCTGCTCGGGCCGGCGATCTCCACGCTCGCGCCGAGTATCACCGAGTTCGCGACCACCCAGGAGGGCGGCCCTCGGTTCTTCTGGGGCACGTCGCCGTACAACTACTGGAACAGCAACCCGGACTTCAACCCCGACGCCTGGCTGTCCTTCCCCGCCTCGGCCGCCTTGCCGCCGGTGCAGCAGGACGCGTTGGTGCAGGCCGAGACCCGCACCGTGCCGGTCACGCCCGGGACCTCGGTACGGCAGGAGGACGGGCGCACGTTCGTCCGGATGAAGACTCGAGCCACCCTCGCCGTTCGCACCTTGATGTACGCCGACCGGACCGGGTACAGCCCCGTCGGTGTCCTGATCCGGACGAACGGTTCGGCGACGCTGCAGATCCGCAAGGAACGACCACTCGCGCCTTACTCGACGGTGACGCTTCCGGACACGCACGGGCAGTGGCGCTACATCACCTACGACATGAGCACCAGCAAGCTCCGGGGCAGCGCCGGCGGCGAGAACCTCGCGTACTACACGATCCTCAGCTCGCCCGGCGTCGACGTGGACGTCGATGCCGTCAACCTGCAGGCCAAGACCCAACTCACGCCGCCGCAGTTCCCGCAAGGCGCCGACGTACGCCTGCTCGCCGTCGCCGGTGAGCAGCTGACAGCTCCACTGGCCGCCACGGACCAGGACGCACTGACGTACGCGGCGGGCACGACGCTGCCCGCCGGCGCGAGTCTCGACGCCGGCACCGGGACGCTCACCTGGAAGCCCACGTCGCAGGAGGTCGGCGAACATCAGACCCTCGTGGTGGCGTCCGATGCCGCCACCGACGCCGTACTGCGCGTCCGGCTCACCGTCAGCCCGGATCGGCGTGGCGCCGTCGACGCCGCGCTGGACGGGTACGATCCCGACGCCCAGTACGTCGAGGCGACGAAGAACGCTCTCGAGCGGGCGAAGGCGGTCGCCGAGTCGCATCTGGACAGTGCGGACGCGGCGACGTTCGCGGCCGATCTGACCGCCGTCCAGGCCGCGGTCGCCGGGTTGGAGAAGCTGACGCCGACCATGGCCGACGACGGATCGTTCGACTACTACGGACGCGCCACCTCGGCAGCACTCCCCCAGATTGCCCTGGGCAACCTGCTCGACGGTGACTTCAACACCTTCTCCGGGGACCTGCGGGCACCGGCCGTCATCGACTACGGGGCCGGCTTCCGGGTCCGGTCCGACGCGTTCGGTCTGCAGGCGCGCTACAACTTCGCCAACCGGTCCCAGGGCGCCAACGTGTACGGCTCGAACGATAGCCGGACCTGGACCCTGCTGACCTCTCGCGAGACCACCGACACGTCGGGCAACGGCTTCGCCCTGGAACGGATCCCGGTCCGCGACGAGGTCAAGAACCAGAGCTTCCGGTTCCTGAAACTTCAGGTCGACCACCCGGGCGTACCGACCGACCCGGCGTACCCCGGGCTGTCGAGCTTCAGCGAGTTCCGGATCTACGGCGAACGCGTCGAGATGAGTACGGCGTTGAACGCGGTCTCGATCGCGTCGAGCAACACCGACCCCAAGGTCGCGCAGAACGGCGACAAGGTGACGCTCACCCTGGCCGCCACCGAGCCGCTGGGCACGGTCACCGCGACCATCGAGGGCGCCGACGCGCAGGTCGACCACACCGATCCGGCACACTGGACCGCAACCGTGACGCTGCCGGACAACGTGGCGTACGGGCGGGCGCTGCGCTTCACCGTCGACTACACGACGGCCGCCGGACGTGCCGGCGCCACGGTCGTCGACACCACCGACGGCACCGCGCTCCAGCTCTGGAACACCGCAGTTCGTACAGTCGCCGTCGATCCGAGCTGGGTGACCGCGTCCAGCCCGGCCTTCCCCGGCGTCGGCACGCCGGAGGCGAACGGCCGGCGGATGTTCGACGGCGACCTCACCACCTTCACCGACACCACCAGCGGCAACGGCTGGGTCACTGTCACCCCGCCCGCCGGCACGTCCCTCGACTTCGACACCGTCCGGGTACACCCGCGGAGCAACTTCCCGGCCCGCGCCAACGGCGACCTCGTGCAGGGGTCCTCGGACGGCGGCGCCACCTGGACGACGCTCGCCACCATCACCGGCATCACCGACGGGAACCAGTGGTACGCCTTCCCGCTCGCGGCGCCCACCTCGCAGCCGATGCTCCGGATCTACGACGGCCACGGCGGCTTCACCAATCTCGCCGAGGTCCAGCTCCTCGACGCCCCCTGACCGGAGGAATCCAGCGTGAACCCACGACCCAGCCGCCGGACCGTCCTGCTCGCGACCGGCGGATCGCTCCTCGCCACCCAACTCTGTTTCGAAACGGCCTCGGCGGCGACCACCGGATTCGCCCATCCAGGGCTCCTGCACAGCGCGGCGGACCTGGACCGGATGCGCGCCGCGGTCGCCGGCCGCCAGGCTCCGCAGTACGACGGTTTCCTGGCGCTCGCCGCGCATCCCCGATCGTCGTACGACTACGTGGTCCGCAACACCGGTCACATCACCTCCTGGGGTCGCGGTCCGGCCAACTTCATGGCGGAGGCGGTCAGCGATTCGTGCGCGGCGTACCAGAACGCGCTGATGTGGGCCGTCACCGGCGACGTCCGGTACGCCGACAAGGCGCGCGACATCCTCGACGCCTGGGCCGGGAGCCTCGAGGCGATCACCGGCGCGGACGGGCAGCTCGGCTCCGGCCTGCAGGGTTTCAAGTTCGTCAACGCGGCCGAGCTGCTCCGTCACACCGGCTACACCGGCTGGCCGGCAGCGGCCGTGGACAGGTGCCGCGAGTCGTTCCGCAAGGTCTGGTACCGCTCGTTCGCCGGCAACGCGCTGTTCGCGAACGGCAACTGGGACGTCGCCGCGCTGCAGACGATCATCGCGATCGCGGTGTTCTGCGACGACCGGGTGATGTTCGAGAACGCCGTCCGGTACGCCGTCGCCGGTGCGGGGAACGGGCGGATCGAGCACATCGTGGTCGAGGCGACCGGTCAGGGCCAGGAGAGCGGACGCAGTCAGGCCTACGCGCAACTCGCGCTCGGCCTGCTGGCCGACACGGCCGCGGTCGCCTGGAACCAGGGAGTCGATCTCTTCGGTCACGCCGAGGACCGCCTGCTGAGAGGTTTCGAGTACACCGCCCGCTACAACCTCGGCGACGACAGCGTGCCGTTCACGGCCGACCTCGACCGCACCGGGAAGTACATCAAGACGGTCATTGCCACCGGCAACCGCGGCCAGTTACAGCCGATCTACGAGCTTGCCTACGGCCACTACGCCGGACGTCGCGGACTACCCACGCCATACCTCGAACAAGTCGTGTTCCGCAACGGCAGCCGCTTCGTCGAAGGAACCAACGACGACCATCCCGGCTGGGGCACGCTCACCCATGCCAACCCGCAGATTCCGCAGACGGCGCCGAGCCGCCCGCCCGGGACGCCGTACGGCGTCACCGCGCAGACCGCTCCGGCCGGCGTCGTACTGCGCTGGGCCCGATCCGTCGATCCGCTGAGCTGTACGGACGCGGCGAGCTACACCGTCAAGCGTGCGATCGGCGACTCGTTCGCCACGATCGCGACCGGGCTGACGGACACGGTGTTCACGGACAGCACAGTGCGACCGGGCCGGACGTACTACTACCTCGTCGAGGCAACGAACGCGGCGGGCACCAGCGCGGGCTCGCTGCCGGTCGCGGCAGAGCGATCGCCGTGGATCAGCAAGGACATCGGACCGGTCCGGCGCCCCGGCAGGACCGATTTCGACGGTCGTACCTTCGTGCTCGAGGCCGGCGGCTCCGACATCGGCGGGACGCGGGACAGCTTCCGGTTCGCTTCCGTGCCGATGACCGGCGACGGCGTCGTGACGGCGCGCGTCGTCGCGCCGGTGAGCTCGCAGTACGCGAGCGTCGGCGTGATGCTGCGGCGTTCGCTCGAGCCCGGATCGGCGCACGCATCCATGCTGATCAAGGGTCTCCCGCTGCACACGTGGAGCGGGGTGTGGACGGTCAGGCCTGATACCGACGCCCCGACCACGGGTACCGGCAGCACGCTGGTCCCGCCTTCCCAGCAAAGCGCGATCACGGTCGGCGCCGGGTTCCCGATCTCGAACCTCGGCTCCCTGCCACAGTCCGCGACACCGCTCGAGGCGCCGTACGTCGAGGCGGCGAGTGACGGCTACCGGCTGCGCAGACCGTACTGGGTACGGGTCGTCCGCAAGGGCACCACCTTCACCGGCCTCATCTCCCCCGACGGCACGACCTGGACCGAAGTCGGCTCGTCGAAGCTCCAACTCGGCGCCACCCTGTACGTCGGAATCGCCGTATGCTCCGCGCTCGACGCGACCTACACCGAGACGACAACCGCCGCCTTCGACAACGTCACCGTGCCGGGCTGGTCGGTCCGTCGGCCGGACCGGCTCACCGGCCCGCTGACCGCACGCAGCGCGTCGAGTGCGATCGAGCTGGCCTGGACCGATCTGGACGTCGCGGCCTCCTACACGATCCACCGCAGCGCAGGCGGCCGGTACCAGACGATCGCGCGCGACGTCACCGGATTCGGTGTCGAGACCCGCTACCGCGACGCGACCGGCGTACCGGGAACGACCTATCGCTACGTGGTCACGAAGACCAACGTCGCGGGATCCGGCGAACGGTCGGCGGAAGCCGGTGCGACGATGCCGACCCAGGCCGCGCCCGAGATCACCAGCGCGACCGTCGCGTACGCCAACGCGGGCCAACCGTTCCGGTACCGGATCGTGGCGACGAACGATCCCGCGTCCTACTCCGCGACCGCACTCCCCCGCGGACTCTCGCTCGATCCGCGCACCGGCGTCATCTCGGGAACACCCGTTGAACAAGGACTTTTCACGATCACCATCGGGGCGGGTCCGTCGACCGCACGGGTCGCGCTGACCGTCGCCGCGCCGCCGCCCGAGCCGTGGGCGTACCGCGACATCGGTGACTACGTGCTCGACGAGCGCGAACTCGCGACCTACAGCGCCGTCGCGATCCGGACGCCCGGCATCACCAGTCATGCCGACGGGACGTTCACCGTCCGCGGCGCCGGCTCGGACCTCAACGTGATCAACCAGGGCATGACCGCGCAGTACGCGTCCGTGCTGCTCACCGGCGACCACACCATCACCGCGCGCATCGTGAGCACCGACCCCGGCGGCCGTGTCGGACTGATCATGGCCAAGTCGCTGTCGCCGTTCGACCAGCAGGCCGGTGCGATCGTGTCCGGCGACAAGACGCAGTTCGTACGACGCCTGCGCGTGGCGACCGGTCTCGCCACCACCGAGGTCGCCGGCGCGGCGGTCTGGCTGCGGCTCCGCCGAGCCGGCGAGACGTTCGCCGCCGAGACCTCCCTCGACGGCACCACCTGGACGCCGCTCGGTGAGCCCGCCGCGATCGCGGGCTTCGGCGACGCGCCCTATCACGCCGGTCTGGCGGTCGTGTCCCGCAATCCCTTCGTCCTCAACACCACCGTGTTCGACAACGTGTCGATCAGCTAGCCGATCAGCCAAGGAGCGCCCCGCCGATGAACTCAGACATCACCCGACGCCGGCTGCTGCAAGCCACCGGCGCGACCATCGCCGCCGGTTACGTCACCACGCAGGCGAGCACAGCGACCGCCACCGCCGCCGTACCGGCGGTGGTCACGTACCCGATCCCGGACGGGATCGCGCAGGCCACCACGTTCGAGGTCAAGGTCCGCACCCCGCGCGGCCGGTGGCAGCCGGTGGCGACGTACTCGGTCAACCTCAAGCAGATCAACGCCACCACCGGCGCGGGGCAGGTGCTGAAGTCCTCGCTCGCGTACTTCGACATCGACGGAGCGGTCGAGGTGATGGTCAGGTACACCAAAGGCACCGTCGAGACCGCGCGGATCCGGCCGCTGTCGTACGGCATCGAACCGCGGATCGAGGACGACACGGTCCGGTTCACGCTGACCGGGCCGCGCAAGATCGTGGTCGAGGTGAACGGCGAGATCTTCGACTGCCTGCACCTGCTCGCCCGGCCGGTCGAGACCGCCGCGCCGGCTCCGGACGACCCGGACGTCATCTACTTCGGCCCGGGCGTGCACACGACCGCCACCGGTCAGCTGATGGTCCCGAGCGGCAAGACCGTCTATCTGGCCGGCGGCGCCGTACTGAAGACGTCGGTGATCTTCAGCAACGTCACCGACGCCCGGTTGCGCGGGCGCGGCGTCATCTACGGCACCAACGGCGGCGGCTGCACCATCGTGGGTTCGAAGAACATCAGCGTCGACGGCATCTCGATGCTCAACCTGGCGACCGGGTACGCCATCACCGCCGGCATGTCCGACCAGGTGTCGATCACCGACTTCGGCTACTTCAGCGCCGGGCAGTGGGGTGACGGGATCGACATCTTCTCCAGCAGCGAGGTGCTGATCGACCGCTCGTTCCTGCGCTGCTCCGACGACTGCGTGGCGCTCTACACGCACCGCTGGGACTACTACGGCGACACCCGCAACGTCACCGTCTCGAACTCCAGCCTGTGGGCGGACGTCGCGCATCCGGTCAACGTCGGGACGCACGGCAACACCGACGACCCCGAGGTGCTGGAGAACCTCACGATCAGCAACGTCGACATCCTCGACCATCGCGAACCGCAGAAGTGGTACCAGGGCTGCATCGCGCTCAACCCCGGCGACAGCAACCTGGTCCGGAACGTCCGGATCGAGAACGTCCGGATCGAGGACTTCCGCTGGGGACAGTTCCTGCACCTGCGCGTCGCCTACAACAAGTCGTACAACACCTCGCCGGGCCGCGGCATCGAGGGCGTGTACGTCAAGGACCTCACCTACACCGGCCGGAACGCCGAGACCGCGATGATGCTCGGGTACGACGAGACGCGCGGCATCAAGGACGTCACGTTCCAGAACCTCGTCGTGAACGGCACCGTGATGGCGTCGACGATGCGCAAGCCCGGCTGGTTCACGGTCGCCGACATGGCGAACATGCACGTCAACGAACACGTCACCAACCTGCGCTGGCTGGACGCGGCCACGGCACCGACGACGGCACCGCCGGCGATCACGACCCCGGACACCGCAGCGGTCACGGCCGGCGCACCTGTCGTACTCACGATCACCGCAACCGGCTTCCCGACCGGCTTCGGCGCCCAGGGCCTGCCCGCCGGACTGACCGTCGATGCGGTCACCGGCGTCGTCTCCGGAGTCCCGACGACGCCCGACACGCACAACCTCGTGCTCAGCGTGATCAACGCCGCAGGTACCACCACGAAGAGCCTGATCCTCACCGTGTCGTGATACAGAACCGCCCCGAAAGGAGAAGGTTGACGTCCTCCCTCGCCTTGAGGCGAGGGATTCCAACTACGCGACCATGAGAGGTGCGTGTTGAGGTTCACGCTTCTCAGAGACCGGTACCGCAGTCTCTCCGCGTGCGTCCACGGCCCGTCCGGCCGCGGCGATGCGTGCGATGTTGATGGCCGCGTTCACATCGGCGTTCCGCCGCCGCTCCTGCCCCGACAACCCGGGGCAGTACAGCAGTTCTCCGGTCGACAGGGCCACGGACACGATGACTCCACGATCCACACCCACCACGTCACCGCTTGCGGGTGCTTGAGTGGGTTCGGGGACAACCGCGAACGCGATGTGCCACCGCCCGGCCCGGTCCCGCGTGATTCGGTACGACTTCGCGTCCGACAGCTTCCGGGACAGCCGAAACTTCACCCAGCCGACCTTCGGAACCAGTACGCGGCCCCACTTCCGGTTCAGCTTCTCCACCCGCTGGGCCATCTGACCGACGATCCGGAACCCCTCATGCACACCTTCGCGCCGCCAGGATGGGCGGCCATGGGTTCCCGCGTAGAAGTTCCGCCACGCCTGGTCGAGATCACGCAGCGCCTGCTGCTGCACGGTCTGCGACCCAGTCCGCAGCCACGCCTCCGCACCGCGCGCCTCGGTCAATTGCGAGGACCGCGCCACGTACCCGGCGTGGCCGGACGATCCGGGCGCCACATCAACCGTTGCTCCAAGCCCAAGTTCCACACATACCGCGCATGCCTGCAG
>Ga0247821_10001317_pt1 | contig 13775 bp, 12 predicted proteins | sample 13C_Glycerol_Day_FD_192481 | JGI IMG/M metagenome (GOLD analysis project Ga0247821, IMG submission 192481) | Soil microbial communities from agricultural site in Penn Yan, New York, United States - 13C_Glycerol_Day14 | ecosystem: Environmental > Terrestrial > Soil > Agricultural land | place... | reverse complement strand
CTACCCAGGAAGTGGCCAACCACGTGCAGCGCACCGCCGACGCCACCCAGGAAGCCAATCGCCTGACCGGCCGTGGCCGCGACATCGCCGGCGAAACCCGCGAAGCCATCCAGCGTTTGTCGGCAGCTGTCGGTGAAACCGGCCTGACCGTGACCCAACTGGCCCGCGACAGCGATGAGATCGGCGGCGTGGTCGATGTGATCAAAGGCATCGCCGACCAGACCAACCTATTGGCCCTCAACGCGGCCATTGAAGCTGCGCGCGCGGGTGAAATGGGCCGCGGCTTTGCCGTGGTGGCCGACGAGGTTCGCCAGCTGGCGCAACGCACCAGCGAATCGACAGGCCAGATTCACGGCCTGATCGCCAAGTTGCAGCAAACCGCCAGCAATGCAGTACAGACCATGGAGTCGGGTCATCGCCAGGCCGAGGAAGGTGTGGCGCGGGTGATGGAGGCAGACCAGGCGCTGGTCGGTATCAGCGAAGCAGTGGCCAACATCACTGACATGGCGACGCAAATCGCTGCTGCAACTGAAGAACAGACAGCGGTAGCCGATGAAATCAGCCGTAACATCAGCACGATTGCCGAGCTGGCTGATCAGACCTCCGAGCAGGCCCAGCATTCGGCCTTGCTCAGCGAAGAGCTGACCCGTACCGCGACTACCCAGTACTCGCTGGTCGAACGCTTCAACCGCTGAAAAATCGGCGCATCCGCCTGCGGATGCGCCGCTTCCCGCCTTACCAGTCGAGCGTTAGCCGGCTTTCGAAAAAGCGCTCTTCACCGCTCAGCGGATCCTTGAACCGCAAACGCTGCGCCAGCAGCTTCAATGGCTTGCTGTAGTCGTCCTGGTCCTCCACCACCTGTGGATAAAACGGATCGTTGCAGATGCTCGCGCCCAGCGCCGTCATATGCACGCGTAGCTGGTGTGTTTTGCCGGTGATTGGCGACAACCCGTAACGCCACAGTTCGCCGTTTTTCTCCAGCACCTCGGCCAGGGTTTCGCTGTTGCTCTGCCCTTCGACTTCCTGCATGCGGAAAAACGGCTCGCCACTGACCATGCGGCTTTTGTGCGTCAGCGGAAACTCAAGCAGCGGCAAGGCCCGGGCTATAGCTTGGTAGTGCTTGTCGATCTGGCGGTTGGGGAACAGCGATTGGTAGGCGGATCGGCTTTCGGGATTGGCGGAAAACAACACCAGCCCGGCAGTATGACGATCGATACGATGCAGAGGGACCAGGTTCGGGTTACCCAGCTTCCGAATCAACCGACGCAACAAGGTGTGCTCGACATACTCACCCGTCGGCGTAACCGGCAGAAAGTGCGGTTTGTCCGCCACCACCAGGTGCTCGTCGACATGCAGGATCTGCTCTTCGAAGGGGATCGGCTTCTCGTTGGGCACTTCTCGAAAATAGTGGATGCGCAGTCCCTGCTTGTAGGCAAGCGCCGCCGTGATCGGCTCACCCTGAGCATCCAGCACGCGCCCACGAGCAATGCGATCAAGCCACTGCTCACGCCCGATAGCCTTGAAATGCTCGCTCAGGCAGTCGAGTACGGTCGCCCAGTTGCCAGGGGGCAGACAGACCGTACTGGCTTGATGCTGGGCCGGATCGAAAGGGGCAATGGCCATGGGAACGCTCGTGACAGATAGACCGCGCATTATCCCGCAAGCCTGGCGCCTCAGCCAGCCTGGGTTGCAGCAGCCTCAGTAAACTCCTTCAGCCAGCGCAATACATCAACCGCCTCCCAGCGACCGGGGTCATAGAGGGCATACAGCAAGCCCTGGTAACCCACTACATCCAGCGGCCGGTGATAGCCCGCACGCTGGAACAATGCTTCGATCTCGGCAAAGCAGGTGTTGAAGTGCAACTTGTTGAAGGGGGTCTTGCCCTCCAGTACCAGACCGTCGAGGCGCAACTCGAGTACCGCCTCGCTCACCAGGGTGGTGGGCATACGATTGACGGTGTATTTCAGTTGTTCGACATTGACCATGGTTTGGATCCTCGAGGCAAGCGCCACCCCAGCACTGTATTTATATACAGCATATTCAGACTTGTCGCGCACGTCAATCAGACCAGCCCGGGGAGATAACCCGTGCCCTTGCGAACGGTCAGCAACTGCCGACGCTCAGCGGTTGTGGAAAGGCCCAGATGCACCCATTGGTCGTACTCGAGAATCAGTTGGTCGAACATCAGCGGGCTGTCTGCCAGGCGCTGCGCCAATTCTCTTGGCGTCACGTTGGGCACATTGATGTCCGCTGCCAACCCGTGCGTATGGGCACTGCTGGTCGCCCCCCCGATCGCCCGGTTCAATTCAATCGAACGGTAGCCGCTACTGATCAGTACAGGGCTATCGAACAGCGAACGCACTTGTTCCAGAAAGGTGCACAGACGGCGGAGATTGACGAGGGTATCGGCGCTGGGTGTGTTGTCGATGCCCTGGCGCGCAGCGCTTTCCGACACGGTCATTTCCGCCAATGTGAAGTGTTCACTGAGGTACATGGTCCGCTCCTTGGTATGGGTAAAAGAAGCCAAGGATTGTCCACACTCCCCCCCTGCCGCGCACGACAGGAAATCTCTCCGACCTAGTGATTAGTTCAACGCAGAAATGCCACCACTTGATCGGCATCGAACGGCCAGTTCAATTCGGCGCCGTTGTCACAACGGCGCAGCACGGGAATCTTCAGACCGTACTGCTCGACCCAGATCTCGTTGTCGGCTATATCGACCAACTCAACCAGCAGACCATGCTCGACGAAAGGCATCAACAACGCTTCGGCCACTTCACACAGGTGACAACCGAGGGTGCCGAACAGTTGGCATTCAGGAGGCATTCACAGATACCGACAGGTGGAAGAAGGATCACTATTCTAGGACTGCAGCCCCTGGCCGTCGAGCCTGGACCGTCGATACCGGCGATGCCGTCCAGCTGCTGATTCAGATCAGCGCCCGAGCATCCGCTATCGTTCAGACTTGCTGGTTTTTTATCGCTTTAGCACATGGAGTGTTACGTGTTTGCCAACCTGTTGATCATTCTGGCCTCATCGCTGGTCGTCATTGCCTTCTTCAGACGCCTGAAGCTTCCCCCTGTGCTGGGCTACTTGTGTGTTGGCCTGTTTGTCGGGCCCACGGCCCTTAACTGGGTTAACGAAAGTGAAGAGTTGCCAGACCTTGCAGAGATGGGTGTGGTCTTTTTGCTGTTCTCCCTGGGCCTTGAGTTTTCCCTTTCGAAGATGATCGCCCTGCGTAAGGTGGTGTTCGGCCTGGGCAGCCTCCAGGTGATCTGCTCGACGATCCTGCTGGCCGGTCTGCTGTTTCTGCTCGATATGCCGGCCAATGCAGCACTGTTACTGGGTGCCGGGTTGGCATTGTCGTCCACGGCAATTGTCAGCAAGGAACTGACCAGCCTGGGGGAGATTTTCAGCAGCCACGGGCAGAACGCCATCGGCGTGTTGCTGTTTCAGGATGTGGTGGCGGTATTGCTGCTGACCCTGGTTCCAGTGTTCGCCGGCGAAGGTGGCCAGGCCTGGTACTGGGCCTTGCCGTTGACCTTGGGCAAAACCGTCATTCTGTTTGTTGGCCTGCTGCTCGCCAGCCGCTGGTTATTGCCGCGCCTGTTCCATGAAGTGGCCAGCTCGCATTCAGCGGAGCTGTTCGTGCTGCTGGCACTGGTGATTGTGTTGCTCACGGCCTGGCTGACCCACCTGCTCGGCCTGTCGCCGGCGCTGGGGGCGTTCCTGGCCGGCATGCTGCTGGGCGAGAGTAACTATCGCCATCAGATCGAAGCGGACATCCGCCCGTTCCGGGACATTCTTCTCGGGCTGTTTTTTGTCAGCATCGGCATGCTCATCGACCTGCAACTCTTTGCCACCCATGGCTTGGAAATCCTCGCCCTGACCCTCGGCCTGCTGCTGGTCAAAGGCTGCGTGGTCGCCGCACTGGTGCGGGTACGAGGCAGCGATGCCGAAACGGCCTGGCGCAGCGGCCTGGCCCTGGCGCAAGGCGGCGAGTTCTGTTTCGCCCTGATGGCGCAGATGCAGCAAACCCACCTGCTGCCTGAGGCCCTTGGCAATCTGTTGCTGGCCGCGACCTTCTGCTCGATGGTGGTCACACCGCTGCTGCTGCGTGCCGCGCCGAACATTGCCGCGCGCCTGCACCGCAAGCCCAACGAGGAAGTGCAGCTGGAGGCCATCGAAGCGCAAAGCGCCTCAATGCACGGTCACGTGCTGATCTGCGGTTATGGCCGGGTCGGACAATCGATCGGACGCTTCCTGCGCCGGGAAAACATCCCGTTCATTGCCCTGGATGACGACCCTGTCAGGGTTCAGGAAGCTGCCGCTGGCGAAAGCTACGTGCACTATGGCGACTCGCGTCGCGGCGAATTGCTCAGTGCCATCGGCCTTGAACGTGCGCGCCTGGTGGTGATTGCGGTGGACAAGACCGATATCGCCATGAGCGTGCTCAAAGCGGCTCGCGAACGTCACGCCCAGGTGCAGATCCTGGTACGTACCCGTGATGACAGTCAGCGCGAAGAACTGCGCAGTGCCGGTGCGACTGCGGTTGTACCTGAGCTGCTGGAATCGAGCCTGATGCTCGCCTCTCATGCCCTGGTCATGCTCGGGCTGCCAATGGACCAGGTGCAAGCGCGCATTGATGAAGTGCGCCAGACGCGTTACCGCATGCTCCAGGCCTTCTACCACGGCGCCCAGACCAGCCCGGTCGACAGCGAGGGCCAGCCCAAGGCGATGATGCACGCGGTCAATCTTGGCGCCGAAGCCTACGCCTGTGGACGCCCGCTGACCGAGCTGGATCTTGAGCAGCTGGGTGTCGAGGTACAGGCCGTCCAGCGCAACGGCGAAGAACTGGCCGTCGACGCCGACACCTGCCTGCATGCCGGCGATGCGGTCTTGCTCAGCGGTCCGCTGCCCGCCCTCACCGCCTGTGAAGCGCGGCTGGTGGCAGGACGCTAGTCAATCCTGGCTGGTGGCGCCGATCTTGTGGATCGACAGGTCGGCGCCGTAGTACTCCTGCTCCTGGCTCAAACGCAGGCCAAGCAAGACCTTGATCAGCCCATACACGGCCAAACCGCCGAGCAGCGCTACCAGCACTCCGGCCAGACTGCCGATCAACTGGCTGATCAGGCTGACGCCACCCAGGCCACCGAGTGCCGTCTGACCGAAAATCCCACAGGCGATGCCACCCCACACACCACACAAACCGTGGAGCGGCCAGACACCCAGGACATCATCAATTTTCCAGGTGTTCTGCGCGGCAGTAAAACACCAGACAAACAAGGCCCCGGCAATCACACCGGTCGCCAACGCCCCGACCGGGTGCATCAGATCGGACCCGGCGCACACCGCCACCAGCCCGGCCAACGGACCGTTATGCAGAAAGCCCGGATCGTTGCGTCCGACCAGCAAAGCCGCCATCGTGCCCCCGACCATGGCCATCAGCGAGTTGACCGCGACCAGCCCGCTGACCCCTTGCAGCGTCTGCGCACTCATGACATTGAAACCGAACCAGCCGACGATCAGAATCCACGACCCCAGAGCCAGAAAAGGTATGTTCGACGGAGCAAATGCGACCAGTTTGCCGTCACGGTAACGGCCATTCCGTGGGCCGAGCAGCAGTACTGCCGTCAGGGCCAGCCAACCGCCCATGGCATGCACCACCACGGAACCGGCAAAGTCATGAAAGCCTGCGCCGAACTGTGCCTGCAACCAGGCCTGCAGGCCTAGATTGCCATTCCAGACAATGCCTTCGAAGAAGGGGTAGACGAAGGCGACAATCAGCGCCGTCGCGCACATCTGTGGCGCGAAACGGGCCCGCTCGGCAATGCCGCCGGAAATGATCGCCGGGATCGCCGCTGCAAAGGTCAGCAGGAAAAAGAACTTCACCAGGCCGTATCCGTGCTCAGTGCTGAGCACCGACGCTGGCTGCAGGAAACTCACGCCATAGGAAATCCAGTACCCCACAAAAAAGTACGCCAGGGTCGAGACGGCAAAATCGCTGAGGATCTTCGACAGTGCGTTGACCTGGTTTTTGTGCCGCACGGTGCCCACTTCAAGGAAGGCGAAGCCGGCATGCATGGCCAGGACCATGACGGCACCCAGCAGAATGAAGAGCGTATTGGAACCGTGGACCAGAGTGTCCACTGCACTTTGCAGGTTTTCCATGGAGTCGGCAGGCCTTTCGAAAAAAGCACCAAGACAGCGCGGAGTGACTCCTTTTTGCACCAGCCTGGATCATTGCAACGCCACCTCTCTGGCCGATCCTGCTGATATCTGGAGTTTTTCCTTGGGTTTGTCGTGGATTGGGTTAAGGTTTATCAGACCGGCTGCCGCCTGCGCACGGAATTAACGCAGGCACCGGACCTGAGTGCACCTTGCAACAGCAAATCCTGTACCAGCGCTTTTCACTGAACCTTCGCCAGCGATCGCGACTCGAAATAGCCACACACCCTTAAGGAGAGCCCCATGACCAGCAAATCGGCAAAGACTGCTCAAGACATACTGATGGCTGACTTCCAGGCATTGGTTCGTGACACTGAAAAATTGCTGGAGCACACCGCTACCCTGGCCGGCGATCAGGCCGACGAATTGCGTGGCCAGATCCACGACAGCCTGATTCGCGCACGCGAAACCCTGCAACTGACCCAGGACTCCGTCCGTGAACGCGGCGAGGCCGCCATGAGCGCGACTGAAGAGTATGTACAGAGCAACCCCTGGCAATCGGTTGGCATCGCTGCCGGGGTCGGCTTTCTGATTGGCTTGCTGGCCAGTCGGCGCTGAGGTTGGCTATGGATAGCGAAGCGAACGGCTCCCATTCCGCGTCGAGCAAGCGCTTGGGTGCTGCCGTGCTCGGCCTGCTGCACGGCCATGTCGAGTTGTTCGGCATTGAGCTGCAGGAACAGAAAGCACGCACCTTGAGCCTGCTGCTGTTTGCCGGACTTGCCTTGGTGTTTGCCCTGCTCTTGCTGGTCGCCCTCTCCGCGTTGGTGCTGGTGCTGCTGTGGGACAGTTACCGCTTGGCCGGCGTTATCGGCCTGTGTGTGTTCTACGGCCTGGCGGCACTGTTCTGTGCGTTGCGCCTGAAAGCCGCAGTGTACGATGAGTCGTCCCCTTTCAGCTCGACCCTCGAAGAACTTGCCAAGGACCGGGAGCGCCTACTGCCATGAGCCTGCCTGAGCTACCGAAAACCACCAATCGGCGCGAACTGCGCAAGGCACTGGTGCGCCTGCGCATGGAGATGCACCGCCAGGAAATACGCCATGAGTCAGGCCAACTGCTCAATCCCCTGACCCGTCTGCGTGCCATGGGCGATAGCCTGCAAGGTGGACTGGGCATCAAACATGCACCATTGTGGGGGATCGGTGCGGTGGTGGTGCTGGGCTTTCTGACCGGCAAAGGTGCCAGGAGCGGTAGCCTGAGCAGAATGGTTCGCCTGGGCAGCAGCCTGATTCCGTTGCTCAAGTTGGTGATGCAGGGCACAGCCAACAAGCGCTGAAGATCTGGCGACCTGGTCAGCCCCCGGTGGGAGCGGGCTTGCCCCGCGATGCGATTTTTCTGACAACCCGCAATCGTGGGGCAAGTCGAGTCGTCGCACCGCGCTCCCACCCACTAATAAACTTGCAGGCATTACGCCGACACGGGAAGCTAAGCGTCTGCCCCTGTATCGGAGATTTGGCCTTGGACTGGCACACCCTGCTCACCCGTGAACGTCTTGGCAAGACCCTGCACAGCCCTGAAGAGCTGGGCCGCAGCCCCTTTCACAAAGATCACGACCGGATCATTTTCTCCGGTGCCTTCCGCCGCCTGGGACGCAAGACCCAGGTACACCCGGTATCGAGCAACGACCACATCCACACCCGCCTGACCCATTCGCTGGAAGTCAGTTGCGTCGGCCGCTCACTGGGCATGCGTGTCGGTGAAACCCTGCGCGATAGGCTGCCGCAATGGTGCGAACCGAGCGATCTGGGCATGGTCGTGCAATCGGCCTGCCTTGCCCACGACATTGGCAACCCGCCCTTCGGCCACTCCGGTGAAGATGCTATCCGCCACTGGTTCCAGCAGGCCGCCGGACGCGGCTGGCTCGATGCCATGACCGATGCCGAACGTGCCGACTTTCTCAATTTCGAAGGCAACGCCCAGGGCTTTCGGGTCCTGACCCAGCTGGAGTACCACCAATTTGACGGTGGTACCCGGCTGACCTACGCAACCCTTGGTACTTACCTGAAGTATCCCTGGACCGCCCGCCACGCCGACGCACTGGGCTACAAGAAACACAAGTTCGGCTGCTACCAGAGCGAACTGCCACTGCTTGAGCAGATCGCCCGCAAACTCGGCCTGCCACAGATTGAGGACCAGCGCTGGGCCCGACACCCACTGGTGTACCTGATGGAAGCTGCCGATGATATCTGCTACGCGCTGATCGACCTGGAAGACGGCCTGGAGATGGAGCTGCTCGACTACCCGGAAGTCGAGTCGCTATTGCTCAGTCTGGTGGGTGATGACCTGCCGGAAACTTATCGTCAACTCGGCCCTGGCGACTCACGACGGCGGAAACTGGCCATTCTGCGTGGCAAGGCCATCGAACACCTGACCAACGCCGCTGCCCGTGCGTTTGTCGAACAGCAGGATGCCCTGCTGTCGGGGCAACTGCAGGGCGATCTGGTCGAGCACATGCACGGCCCGGCCAAACGCTGTGTGCTGCAGGCCAAGGACATGGCACGCAAAAAAATCTTTCAGGACAAACGCAAGACGCTTCATGAAATCGGCGCTTATACCACCCTCGAGATTCTGCTCAACTCTTTCTGTGGCGCGGCCCTCGAACAACATGGCGGTCGCAGGCCGTCGTTCAAGAGCCGACGCATCCTCGACCTGCTCGGCAACAGCGCCCCCAATCCGTCGGCCCCCCTGCACACGTCGTTCCTGCGCATGATCGACTTCATTGCCGGAATGACCGACAGTTATGCCAGCGAAATGGCACGGGAAATGACCGGGCGCTCAAGTCCGGTTTAATGCCATAACCCGCCTGCCAGGTGTGTGAGCCGATAGCGCTCGCAGACCTGGCCCGTTATAAATGTATTACCGTGCAGGATAATTCCCACACAACACAACACAGATTAAACACTTCGATTAATTTGAAACATATAGACACTAGAACCTTCACCACAGCAATATCCAGAAATATCACTTGTAGTCTCTTCCTGTTTTTAGCGTCAGACATTTCCTATATGGCGCTTACCAGCCTTTGTGTTCGTGTGCGACTTGTTCTATCTGCGTTAAGGTGCGCGCTTAATCTCTGGCACCCTATGTGGAAAGTTCATCATGCATTCTGTATTCATCATCGACGATCACCCGGTCATCCGTCTGGCGGTGCGCATGCTTCTGGAAAACGAAGGCTACAGCGTGGTCGGAGAATCGGATAATGGCGTAGACGCCATGCAAATGGTCCGAGAATGCCTACCGGACCTGATCATTCTGGACATCAGCATCCCCCGACTCGACGGCCTGGAAGTACTGTCGCGCTTTCATACCATGGCCATTCCGCTGAAAATTCTGGTGCTCACTGCACAATCGCCCGCGCTGTTTGCAGTTCGTTGCATGCACTCCGGTGCCGCGGGGTATGTGTGCAAACAGGAAGACCTGAGTGAATTGCTCAGCGCTATAAAAGCGGTGTTATCGGGTTATAACTACTTCCCCAGTCAGGCAATCAACAACCTGCGCCCTCAAGGCGATGAACCTTGCGAACTTGACCTGTTCAAGCAAGTTAATGATCGCGAATTGATGGTCCTGCAACTTTTTGCCCAAGGAAGAAGTAACAAGGAAATCGCCCAAGGCATGTTTCTCAGCAACAAGACCGTCAGCACTTACAAGAAGCGTTTGATGCAGAAGCTCAGGGCCAAGTCGCTGGTCGAACTGATTGAAATGGCCAAGCGCAATGCCCTGGTTTGAGTCAGGCCATGTCTAGGCGCATCCTTTGCAGTTGTCTGTGCATTTTTCTGGCCTGCCTGTGCCTGGTATCGACAGCCCTGGCCGACCAGACTCAAGCCGGCCCTTACCGGCTGCTCAGCCGCGCGCAGCCGGTAAGCATGAACCTTGTGCTGAACGCAACGCAACATCACTGGATCGACAGCAAAGAGCAACTGGTGCTGGGTACCTCGGGCCCGGACTACCCGCCCTTCGACATCACCACCAGCGGTCGCGACTACGAAGGCCTGACCGCCGACATTGCCGGAATCCTGGGTAGCACGCTCGGCCTGCCGATTCAGGTACGACGCTTTGCCAGCCGCCAGGAGGCTGTGCGGGCCCTGACTCTGGGGCAGATTGACCTGCTCGGCAGTGCCAATGGTTTTGAGGCCGCGACACCTGGGGTGGCGCTTTCCAGCCCCTACGCGGTAGACCAACCGGTGCTGGTTACCCGCGAAAATGAAACCCGCCCCCTTGATACAGGCCTGACGGGACTGCGCCTGAGCATGGTCTATCACTACCTTCCGTTAGCCGAAGTGCGGGCCAACTACCCCAAGGCACAAATCCAGACCTACCCGTCCTACCAGAATGCCCTCAATGCCGTCGCATTCGATCAGGCCGATGTCTTTCTCGGCGATACCATTTCTACCCACTACCTGATCAACCAGGGCCACTTGCAAAACGTCAAGATGGCCAACTTCGGCAAACATGAGCCGGTGGGCTTCAGCTTTGCCGTACAGCAAAGCAACCTCACCCTGCTCACACTGATCAATGCCACCCTCGATAACCTCCCAAGCACTACCCGAGAGGATCTGTTCAAACGCTGGAGTGCCGGCAGCGACGTACTGCTGACCGATCGCAAACTGCAACTCTCGCAACGCGAAGAACGCTGGCTGAGCAAGCACCCGGTGGTACGCGTGGTGGTCAATGAAACCGCCGCGCCCCTGACCTTTTTCGATAGTGCCGGTAATTTTCGCGGGATTGCCGCCGATCTGCTCGAGCTGATTCGCCTGCGCACCGGACTGCGCTTTGAAGTACAACGCGCCAACGGCTTCAGTGACATGATCGATCGTTTGAACCACCATCAAGCCGATGTGATCGCCGCTATCAGTCACAGCAAGCACCGGGAAAATACCCTGGCGATCAGTCGGCCGTATCTGGAAAACTCCTACGTACTGATGACCCGTAAGGGCGCAGATCAACCGGCCTCTCTAGAGCAACTGGCCAACCGGCGCGTCGCCCTGACTCGCAACAGCGCGCTGGTCGACAGCCTGCGTGAACGCAAAGCCGGTATCCAGGTGGTGGAAACCGAAAGCACCGCTTACTCCACCTCACTGCTTGCCCACGGTCACGTCGAGGCGGCGATCGTTCCCCTGATCGACGCCAACTTCAGTATGGCGAGTCAGCCAGGGCTGGTCATTCGAACCACAGTCGGCACGGAACCTGCGACCTTTTCGATGGCTACCGCTCGGCATGCTCAGGAACTGACATCGATCCTCGACAAAGCACTGTTGAGCATCGCACCGGAAGAACTGGGCATCATCAACAGCCGTTGGCGGGGCTACAGTGCCGACACGGACTCCTACTGGAACAAATATCATCAGTTGGTCCTGCAAATGGTATTGGGTACCAGCCTGCTGCTGCTGTTGTCATTGGCCTGGAATGCCTGGATGCGCCGTCAGATCAAGCAACGCGAAGCGGCTGAACGCGCCCTTGGCGATCAGCTCGAATTCATGCGCGCCCTGCTCAACGGCACGCCTCATCCGATTTATGTGCGTGACCGCGAAGGGCGGCTGCAAAGCTGTAACGACAGTTACCTGGATGCCGTGCAGTTGCAGCGTGATGAAGTGCTGGATATGCGCATCGAGGATGGTGCACTTGGCGACAGCTGCTATGCCAGCCAGATCCAGGCCGACTACCAGCAAGTGATGCGCGAAGGCACCCCCTTGATCGTTGACCGTCCGCTCCTGCTCAACGACCGGGCAATAACCATCTATCACTGGATCTTGCCCTATCGCGACTCACTCGGTGAAGTCCAGGGCATCATCGGCGGCTGGATCGATATCAGCGAGCGACGCCAGCTGATCCAGGACCTGAGCCTGGCCAAGCAGCAAGCCGATGACGCCAACAGGGCCAAAAGTACCTTCCTGGCAACCATCAGCCATGAGATCCGCACGCCGATGAACGCCATCCTCGGCATGCTCGAACTGACGCTGGAGAAAGCCCACCAGGGCCAACTGGACCGACCAGCTGTAGAAGTCGCCTACCATTCGGCCAAGGACCTGCTGGCGTTGATCGGCGACATTCTCGACATCGCCCGTATCGAGTCCGGACACCTGTCCCTGGCGCCGGAACGGGTCAATCTCGCTGAGCTGGTGGAGTCTGTCAGACGGGTATTCGATGGCCTGGCCCGGCAGAAAAACCTGTGCCTGAGGGTTCGTATCGCTGCCGACGCGCACGTCGACGTGCGATTGGACCCGCTGCGTTTCAAGCAAGTGCTTTCGAATGTAGTGAGCAATGCAATCAAGTTCACCGAACGGGGGCAGATCATCATCGACCTGACGCTGGAGCCGGGCCCCGAACCGGACCAGGCCCTGCTTGAACTGACCGTGCAAGACAGCGGCATCGGCATTCGTGAGCAAGACCAGCAACGCCTGTTCCTGCCGTTCGCCCAGGCAAACCCCGACAGCAAGCTGGCGCGCAGCGGCACGGGCCTGGGCCTGGCGATCAGCCGCGACCTGTGCCAGCTGATGGGGGGTAGCCTGACGTTACACAGCGTGTTTGGCCTGGGCACCCGTGTGCACATCAGCATGCCGTTGACACTCATGACCAGCGAAACCAGGTTGCCTGCACCACCACCCGAACCCAGCGTGGCCATTGCTGCCCTGAAAGTACTGGTAGTCGACGACCATCCCGCCAACCTGTTACTGATGGCCCAGCAACTGAACTACCTGGGGTTGACGCACTGCAGTGCCGACAATGGCCTGGATGGCCTGGCGCTTTGGCGGCGGGAGCCATTCGACGTGCTGATTCTTGACTGCAACATGCCTGGCATCAATGGCTATCAATTCGCCCAGGCCGTACGCGCTGAAGAACGCGCACAGCAATGGCCATGCAGCACCATCCTCGGCTACACCGCCAATGCCCAACCAGAGGTCCGTGAACAATGCCAGCAGTCCGGCATGGATGATTGCCTGCTCAAGCCGATCAGCCTTAAGGCATTAAGTCGGCGCCTCGCCTGCGTACAACCGCTGCCTGAGCGTGCCGCATGCGCCAACTCAGCCTTGTTCGACCTGCAGGGCCTGGAGCCGGTGGTGGGTAGCAACGCCGCTGACTTGCAGGCATTGCTGGAACAACTTCAGCGCAGCTTCAGCCGCGACCGGCTGAGCCTGGAGGCGCTTGATCCGAGCCTCCAATCAGGACAGTTGAAGGATCAGGCGCATCGAATTCTTGGCGCGGCACGGATCATTCAGGCCAGCGCCTTGATCGACGCCTGCGAACAGCTCGAATCAGGCTGCCAGGCCAACGCACCGGCCCCCACACTCGAAATTCACCAGCATCAGGTGATGGCGGCCATGGCCGCAGTGGAGCAGGCGCTGGAACGACACCTGGGCCACCGTGGCTCAAGCGGCACAGCAGCACAGGCATGCTGAAAACAAAACGGCGGCCACTGGGGCCGCCGCTTCTTCAGGCATCAGGCAACCGGATTGATCGGGTTTTCCGGATACCAGGCGTCCAGCAGCGGGCTGACTTCGATCTTGGTCAGCTCGTTGCGGCCTTTGAGCCAGCTTTCAACGGCAGCGCGTTGC
>Ga0247821_10001314_pt1 | contig 13832 bp, 8 predicted proteins | sample 13C_Glycerol_Day_FD_192481 | JGI IMG/M metagenome (GOLD analysis project Ga0247821, IMG submission 192481) | Soil microbial communities from agricultural site in Penn Yan, New York, United States - 13C_Glycerol_Day14 | ecosystem: Environmental > Terrestrial > Soil > Agricultural land | place... | reverse complement strand
ATTCACCGTACAGTTCCTCGCACAGGTACACCGAAAGAAGGCTTTTGAGCAGCGGCGTTTACGCCTGCCACCAGCGTTCGATCAGGCGCAGACCGTCCAGCTCGCCGTACGGTGCGGTAAGTCCACCGTGGGTGACCCGCCGGGAGCGCGCCGCCACGGAGCTGGCGAACAGCGGCACGATGGCCCCGCCTTCATCGCGGCACAGCGCCTGCATTTCGTTGTACATCTCCTGGCGCAGCGGCGCGTTCATCTCGCCACGGGCGGCGGTGAGCAACTGGTTGAATCGGGCGTTGTCCCAGTGCGTCTCGTTCCAGGCCGCGCCCTTGGCGTAGCCGATGCTGAACATGCGGTCGGCGGTCAGGCTGCTGTACCAGAAGGAGGTGGTGAAAGGTTGCTTCATCCAGACGTTGGTGAAGAAGCCGTCGGCCGGCTCGCGCACTACGTCGATATCGATACCGGCCTGGCGCGCCTGTTCCTTGAACAGCACCGAGGCATCCACTGCGCCGGTGTAGGCGGCGTCGGAGGCCTGCAGGCGTACCTTGAGCGAGTCCAGACCTGCCTGGCGCAGGTAGAAGCGCGCCTTGTCCGGGTCATAGCCGCGCTGCTCCAGGGCGTTGTTGATGAAGCGGCTGCCGGGCTGGATCGGGTGGTCGTTGCCGATCTGGCCGTAGCCATAGAGCACCGACGCCAGCAGGGTTTCGCGGTTGATCGCGTGCTTGAGGGCCAGGCGCACGTTGTTGTCCTGGAACTGGCTGCTATCGGTAAGCATCGGGAAGGTGTAGTGCTGGGCGCCCTTGGTTTCCTCGATGGCAAGATTGGGGTTGCGCTTGAGCAGCGCCACGGTCTTGAGGTCGACCTTGTTGATCACATCGACTTGCCCGGTGACCAGGGCATTGACCCGGGCGGCGCCGTCGGCGATGGCCAGCAACTCGGCGCTGGCAAAATGCGCCCTGCCCGGCTTCCAGTAGTCGGGGCTGCGCTCAAGGTCCATGCGTACGCCCGGCTCGAAGGCCTTGAGGCGATAACCGCCGGTGCCGACCGCGGACTGCCAGTCGGCCAGGCCGTCCTTGGACGGCATGATCACCAGATGGTAGTCGGCGACCACGTAGGCGAAGTCGGCGTTGCCCGAGTGCAGCTCGAACACCACGCTGTCGCTGCCCTGGGCGCGCACCTGGGCGACATCGCCGAGCACGGTCTTGGCCGCCGAGGTGGATTTGTCGCCCAGGTGGTGCTGGATCGAGGCCACCACGTCGTCGGCGGTCAGGGTCTTGCCGTTGTGGAAGTTCACGCCCTGGCGCAGGGTGAAGGTCCAGATGCGCGCATCGGGGCTCGACTCCCAGCGCTCGGCCAGCTCCGGAATGGCATTGCCGTCCACGCCGATCTCGCTCAGGGTGTTGTACACCGCCGAGAAGCCGACGAAGGTGAAGGTGTCGCTCCAGGAACCCGGGTCACGCGAGTCGGTGGTGCTGCCACCGGCCAGGCCCATGCGCAGCACGCCACCGGCCTTGGGCGTCTCCTCGGCCCAGCCACGGCTGGGCAGGCCGAGGGAGAACGCACCGGCCACGGCCGCCGCTGCCGCGCTGTACTTGAGAAAATCCCGACGCGGTAGTCCGCCGTCGTGCATCGCTTGAGTAATCTTGTTGTTGTTATCGCTCATGGCATTGCCCCTGAAAAACCGCAGAGAAAAGGATTCAGTCGACCTCGCACGCATCGATGGTGCAAATATTTGTATTTGTCATCGTGACAATTACATTAGACTCAACAGCACACCGCTGCCAAGCCCTGCAAAAAGGTTTTTCGCAGGGTGTATATTTTCGATTTGCAAAGGGACTTTTCAGCCGATGAGCCAGTCGACCCGCCTGATCACCGCCTCGTACATTCTGTCGTTCGTGGCCGCCAACGCCCCGCAGAAGCTGCGTACCGAAACCATCGCCAAGTGGGTCAAGACCCACCCCACCCGCGTGCGCAGCCTGGTCTCGCTGATGGTCAAGGCCAATATCCTCAAGTCCTGGCGCGGCGCCCACGGCGGCCTGACCCTGGCCCGCCCGGCCAGCGAGATCACCCTGCGCGAGGTATACGACGCGGTGCAGGAAAGCTCGCTGATCGCCGAGAAGATCGACAACCCCTTCTCGGGCCTGGAAGATCACTGCAAGGTGTTCGAAGTGTTCACCCGCCTGTTCGCCATGCTCGAAGCCAACATGCGCCTGGACCTGGGTACCATCACCGCCGACCAGCTGTTCGTGGCCTTCGACAAGCCGGTGGAAAAAGCCGAGCAGGCCTGAGCCTGCTCGATCGTTGCGACCTCAGACCTGCATGGCCTTGATCTCGACGAACTCGGCCAACCCTTCCTCGCCCCACTCGCGGCCATTGCCCGACTGCTTGTAGCCGCCGAACGGCGCCTGGTAGTTGAAGGCGGCGCCATTGATGAAGCATTGCCCGGCACGCAGTTGCCGCCCCAGCGCCATGGCATGCTCGCGGCTGCCGGCCCAGACACCGCTGGACAGGCCGAAGGGCGAATCGTTGGCCAACTCGATGGCCTGGGCTTCATCGTTGTACGGAATCAGGCACAGCACCGGGCCGAAGATTTCCTCCTGGGCGATGCGCATACGGTTGTCGACGTCGGCGAACAGCGTCGGCTGCACGTAGAAGCCACGCTCCTGCCCCACTTCACCGCCGCACAACAACCGTGCGCCCTCCTCCTGGCCGATGCGGATATAGTCCAGCACCGTGCGCCGTTGCCCGGCCGAACACATGGGGCCGAGGAAGCTGCGCGGATCCTGCGGGTCACCCATGACCAGGCTGCGGGTTTCGTCCAGGGCAATCTCCAGCGCCTGGACATAGCGGCTGGCGGGCAGCAGCATGCGGGTCAGGGCCGTGCAGGTCTGTCCGGAGTTGATCATCACGTCCTGCACGCCATAGCGCACGGCGGCTTCGAGATCGGCATCGGCGGTGACCAGCAAAGGCGACTTGCCGCCCAGCTCCAGGCACACCCGCTTGACCGTCGGCGCCGCCGCCTGGGCCACCCGCACGCCGGCGCCGGTGGAACCGGTGAACGACACCATGTCCACCTGCGGGTGCCTGGCCAGGGCCTCGCCGACCTTCGAGCCCGGTCCGCTGACCAGGTTGAACACCCCGGCCGGCAAGCCGATCGCTTCGATCATCTCGGCCAAAAGGAAGGCATGCAGCGGGGTTTCCTGGCTCGGCTTGACCACCACGGTGCAGCCCGCGGCCAGGGCCGGGGCCAACTTGCCGATCAACTGGTGCAGCGGATAGTTCCAGGGGTTGATGAAGGCACAGACTCCCACCGCCTCGCGGTACACCAAAGAGTTGCCGACTTCGCGCACCTCATCCATCAGCCCGGCCAGCTCGATGTACTGTTCAAGGCCGACGATCGGCCCCTCGACCTGCACCGCCTGGCACCACTGAACCGGCATGCCCAGCTCGGCCGTGATCACCCCGGCCATTTCCCCGGCGCGCTGCTTCAGTTGATCGGCCAGCGCCCGGATATAGCCGGCACGCACGCTGGACGGTGTGCGCGACCAGCCGGCGAAGGCCTGGCGCGCCGCCGCCACCGCCCGATTGACGTCCTGCTCGTCGCCCAGCGGCACCCGGCCGATGACGGACTCGCTGGCCGGGTCGATCACCTCGGCCAGGCCGCGCCCGGACGGCACCTGCCAGGCGCCGTCGATAAACAGCCGTGCATACTCACGCATGGGCCTTGCCCTCCATCAACTCCGCGGTGCAACGGGCAATGCGCTGGCAGGCATCGCGCAACGGCTCGGTGTCCAGCACCAGGCCCAGGCGGATATGCCCGGCGGCACTCGGTCCGAAAGCTTCGCCGGCCAGTACCGACACGCCATGGCGCTCCAGCAGCTGCCGGGAAAACGCCTGGGCACTGAGCCCGGTTTCGCGGATATCGACCATCACGAACATGCCGCCATCGGGCTTGAGCGCCTTCAGGCCCGGGCAGTCGGCCAGGCACTCGCAGACCAGGTCACGGCGCTGGCGGTAGGCCTCGCGCATCGCCTCAAGTTCCGGCAACTGTTGCTCCAGGGCCACCACGGCGGCGTCCTGGATGAAGTCGGGCGAGCCGTAGAGCATGCACAGCGCGAGGTTTTCCAGGTGCGCGGCCAGCGCCGTCGAACCCACCACCCAGCCGACCCGCCAGCCGGTCATGGCATGGGACTTGGACAGGCTGTTGAGGGTCGCGGTGCGCTCGGCCATGCCCGGCAGGCTCCCAGGGCTGATGTGTTCGCCCTCGTACAGCAGCTCGCTGTAGACCTCATCGGAGATCAGCCACAGGTCATGGCCGATGCACAGTTCGGCCAGGGCCTCCCAGGTGCTGCGCGGCAGGCTCGCCCCCGAAGGGTTGTGCGGGCTGTTCAGGGCCAGGGCGCGGGTGCGCGGGGTGATGCGCGCGGCGACATCCTGCGGGCACACGCGAAAGCCGTTCTCCGGACGCACCGGCACCGGCACCACCGTGGCGCCACAGGCGCCGAACACCGCTTCGTAGGTGACATACATCGGCTCGGCGACGATCACCTCGTCACCCGGGTTGAGCACGCACTGGGCCACGCAGAACAGCGCGCACTGGGCACCGGCCAGCACCGTCACCTGGTCGGCGCCGACCGCCTGGCCGCTGCGCTGCTGGTGACGGCGGGCAATGGCCTGGCGCAGGGCCAGCTTGCCGCGCACGTCGGCGTAGTGGGTATGACCGCCCTTGAGGCTGTCGATGGCCGCCTGGACGATGGGCGCCGGGGTGTCGAAGTCCGGGTCGCCGACCGACAGCAGAAGGATGTCCTGGCCCTGGGCCTGCAACTCCAGGGCGCGGTAGTGGATGTCCCAGGCGGCGGCGCCGTCACCGGCAATACGTTGGGTCAGATCGGAAAAGCGCATGGCAATCTTCCTGAATTAGGTTGGACGTTAGCGAGCACAGGCGTGCTTGAGCTCGATCAGGGTCACGCCGTTGCGGGCAAAACCGGCCGCCAGCTCGCGTTGCAGTTCATCCAGGCTGCGGGGCTGGGCGACGGTGCAGCCGAAGGCCCGGCCCAGCCCGGCGAAGTCCGGGTTGCGCGGCAATACACCGATGGGCTCGATATCCAGGCCCAGCATGTCGTCGCGGATCTGCCCCAGGGCATCGTTGTTCCACAGCAGCACCACCAGCGGACGGTCCAGCTCTTCCACCGCCGTGGCCAGTTCCTGGGCGGTGTAGAGGAAGCCGCCGTCACCGACCAGCACCAGCCCCGGACGATCGCCGCTGGCGAACATGCCGCCGATGCCGGCCGGCAAGCCGTAGCCCAGGGTGCCGTAGCCGGTGGGGTGCAGCCAGCTGCGCGGCGCCCGGCTGGCGAAGGCGTAGTTGCCGGTGTAGGCCAGTTGGGTCATGTCGGTGCTGATGAAGGCGTTGTCCGGCAGCACGGCCTGGATGCGGTCGAGAATCGCCTGGTGGATCGACTGCAACGGGCCATGGCCTTCGCGCAGTGCGACACGCAAGGCCGCGACGGCTTCGATGGCCGCTGCGGGATCACGACTGATCTCCGGCAGATGCTCCAGCAAGGCGGCGACGGTTTGTTTCGCATCCCCTTGCAAGGCCAGCGCACAGGGGTAGAAGTCGTTGAACTTGCGTGGGTCGATGTCCACCCGCAGCAGTTCGCCGTTAAGCGGCAGGCGCTCACGCCAGAAATCGGTATCGGCCATCTCGGTGCCCACGGCCAGTACCACGTCGGCCTCGCCGATCAGGTTCCAGCCGGGCTCGACGCACAGGCTTGCACCGGCGTTGAGCGGCGCGTCCGCAGGCAGCAGGCCCTTGCCGGCGACGCTGGTGAACAGCGGCGCCGCCAGGCGCGTGCTCAGTTGCTGCAGTACCTCGGCGGCCTGTAGCGCACCACCACCGGCAATGATCATGGGGCGCTTGGCAGCCGCCAGTCTGGCGGCAGCCTGTTCCAGCACGCTGCCGGCCGGAACACCCCGGCCGGGGCGACGCACCACCTCAGCGCTCCAGTCGCGCTTGACCGGTGCGGCCAGTACATCCAGCGGCACCGAGATATGCACCGGGCGCGGGCGCTCGCTGTCGAACACCGCGTAGGCACGGGCGACCAACTCCGGCAGGTCTTCGGCGCTCAGGGCCACGGCGGAGAACGCTGTGATCGGCGCGGTCATGGCGCGCTGGTCCTGGGTTTCGTGCAGGCAGCCCCAGCCCTTGCCCAGGCTTGCGGTGTGGTTGACGCTGGAGATCACCAGCATCGGGATCGAGTCGGCGTAGGCCTGGCCGATGGCGGTAGCGGCGTTGGTGACACCAGGGCCGGTGATGACGAAGCACACCCCCGGTTTGCCGCTGACCCGGGCGTAGCCGTCGGCCATGAAGCCGGCGCCTTGCTCGTGGCGGGTGAGCACGTGGCGGATGCCACTGCCGGGCAGGCCGCGGTACAGCTCCAGGGTATGCACCCCGGGAATGCCGAACACGGTATCGACACCGTAGTTGGCCAGCAGGCGCACCAGGGCCTGGCCGCCAGTCAATGGAGTAGTCATGTTCAGGTCCTCACGCCTTGCCCAGGCGGATCAGGGCGTCGACCGCGGTACTACCGCGCGGGCCGACCATCAGGGGATTCACATCCAGCTCCAGCAGCTGGCTGGCGTTTTCGCAGGCGTAGTCGGCCACCGCGCGGATCGCCACCACCAGGGCGTCGAGATCGGCAGCCGGACGGCCACGGAAACCCTGCAGCAAGGTGGCGCTGCGCAGGCCCAGCAAGGCCGCGCGGATGGCGCCCTCGGTGGTGGGCAGCAACAGGCTGGTGCTGTCCTTGAGCAGTTCGACCAGTACGCCGCCGGCGCCAATCACCAGGGCCAGGGCGAAGTCGTTCTCGCGCTTGATGCCGACGATCAACTCGGCCAGCGGCGCCTCGGCCATGGGTTCGAGCAACACCTGGTCGAACGCCACCCCGGGGGCATAGTCGGCAATCCGCCCACGCATCTGTTCCAGGGCGCGGGCCAGGGCGTCGGCATCGCGCAGGTTCAGGGCCACGGCGCCGGCTTCGGTCTTGTGCGGCAGTTGCGCGCTGACGGCCTTGAGCACCAATGGGTAGCCCACTGCGGCGGCATCACCCACGGCCTTTTCAGGTGAACTCAAGCGGCCAGCGGGAATGGGCAGGCCGAACGCTTGCAGGGCCTGTTTTGAATCCCATTCGTTGAGCAACTGGCTATCGCCGTGAAGCGCTTGCGGGCAGAGCGGCACCAGCGCTGACTCGCCACGTTCTAGCAACGCCTGGCGGTTGACCTGGTAGGCCGCGATCCGGCCCCAGGCCGCCAGGCCATCCTCGACCCCTTGCAAGGCCGCGATGCCATGGGCGTGCAGGCGCTCGCGGGCACTGGCCGGCAACAATTCGGGGAAGGCCGAGGTGACGAAGCCGGTCTTGCCGTGGCGTTTGAGGGCCGCGCAGTAGAGTTCCAGCAGCAGGTCGCATTCCTTGCGCTCGCCGGTGAATTCCGCCGGATAGTCGAGCACCAGCATGGCCGCGTCGGCCTCGGTCCGCAGGGCGCTGTCGAGCATGCGCTCAAGCGCCGGGCCATCGCCCCAGATCGCCGTGGTGAAGTCCAGCGGGTTGACCAGGTTGGCGTAGCCGGGCAGCACCTGGGCCAGCTCGGCCACTTGCCCCGCGTCCAGCTTCGGCAGGCTCAGCTGGTTGCGCTCGGCATAGTCGGCGATCAGCCCGGCATCGCCACCGGAACAGGCCAGGGCGATCAGGCCCGGGCCTTTGGGCAGGTTGCCGCAAGCTGCAGCCTTGAGGGTTTCGGCAAAGCTCACCGGGCCACTGACGCGAATCACCCCCAGGCGCCGGAACAGGCTGTCGTACAGGGCATCGGAGCCGGACAGCGAGCTGGTGTGACTCAAGGCCAGCTCGGCACCGATCTGCGACACGCCGGTTTTCAGGGCGATGATCGGGATGCCCTTCTCCAGCGCCTTGTGCGCGGCGCGGGCAAAGCCCGGCACGTTCTTCAACCCTTCCAGGTGCAGGCCGATGGCGGTCACCCGTGGATCGTCGAGCAGCGCCTCCATCAACTCGGCAATGCCGATCTGCCCCTGGTTGCCGACCGACGCCATGTAGGCCACCGGCAGCGAGCGGTCGCTCATCGACAGGTTGTAGGCGAAGTTGCCGCTCTGGGTCAGGATCGCCACGCCCTTCTCGACCGCCTTGCCGCCATGGGCCACCGGCCACAGCGCGCTGCTGTGCAGGTAGTCGAGCAGGCCGTAGCAGTTGGGCCCGAGCAAGGCCATGCTGCCGGCGGCCTCGATCAGTTGTTGCTGCAATGCCTGGCCTTCGGCGCCGGTCTCGGCAAAGCCCGAGGCGTAGCAGATCGCCCCGCCCGCGCCCTTGGCCGCAAGCTCGGCGACACAGGTCAGGGTCAGTTCGCGGTTGGTGGCGATGAACACCGCGTCCGGGCCACAGGGCAGCTCGGCCACGCTGCGCACGCAGGGCACGCCATCGATGCTGTCGTGCTGCGGGTTGACCAGCCACATCTGCCCCTGGTAACCACCCTCGGCGCAGCGCTTGAGCGCCCGGGCCATGCTGCGGCCACCGACGAAGGCCAGGTGACGCGGCGCCAGCAGGCGCTTGAGGTTGTCACGAATCGACTGCGACATAAGTATTCTCCGACCCGATCAACGCAGCAGTGGACGCAGCAGTTCGCGGGAAATGATGTGCCGCTGGATCTCCGAGGTCCCCTCCCAGATCCGCTCGATCCGCGCATTGCGCCAGATCCGCTCCACCGGCCCCTCGTCCATCAGGCCCATGCCGCCGAAGATCTGCACCGCCTCGTCGGCGACCTTGCCCAGCACTTCACTGGCAAACAGCTTGGCCATGCCGGCCTCGCCGTCGGTCATGCTGCCCTGGTCCATCTTCCAGGCCGTGTGCAGGGTCAACAGCTCGGCGGCGCGGATCTGCGTGGCCATGTCGGCGAGTTTGAACGACACGCCCTGGTAGGTGCCGATCGGCTGGCCGAACTGCTTGCGGTCCGCCGCCCATTGCAACGACACCTCCAGCGCCCGCTGGGCCTGGCCGACGCAGTTGGCGGCGACCATCACCCGCCCTGCGGTAAGCCAGGCGTTGGCCACTTCCCAGCCCTTGCCCACTTCGCCCAGGACCTTGCTGGCCGGCACGCGGCAGTCGTCGAAGAACAGCTCATAGGTGTGGTAGCCACGGTTGCTCACGCACTTGGGCCCGCGGCGGATGGTCATGCCCTGGGTACCACGGTCGACCAGGAAGGCGGTCACGGCGTTGCGCTTCTTGCCATTGTGCTCGTAAGTGTCGGTCACGGCGAAGACGATGGCGAAGTCGGCATGCCCGGCGTGGCTGATGAAATGCTTGCTGCCATTGAGGACGAAGTCGTCGCCCTCGCGCACAGCGCGGGTCTTGATCGCATTGGCGTCGGAGCCGGCGCCAGGCTCGGTGAGGGCGAAGCAGTCGACCTTCTCGCCCTGGATGCACGGCAGCAGGTAATCGTCGATCTGCTCGCCCTTGCAGGCCATGAGGATTTTCGAAGGGCGGGCGACGAACACATGCACCGCCCAGGAGACCTTGGACAGCTCGCGCTCGATCAGGGCCTGGGACAGGTAGTCCAGGCCACCCCCGCCGACTTCCTCGGGCATGTTGAAGGCGTAGAACCCGGCGGCGATGGCCTTGCCGCGGATCTGCGCGGCGAGTTCGGGAGAGACTTCATCGGCGCGGTCCACTGCTTCCTCGTGAGGCAGCAACTCCTTGGCGACAAAACTGCGTACCGCTTCCACCAACATTTCTTGTTCTTGGGTCAGTTGGAAATTCATGAGTCGTTCCTGAAGAATGTCGTCTAAGTAATTGTTTGCAAATAATTTATTTGCCGACGAAATGGGCAGCACGTTTCTCGATCGAAGCGCGCAGGGCCTCGGCCCCGTCCTCGCTGCGGCCACACAGCAAGCCGGCCGCCAGTTCTGCCTGCAGCTGCTCGGCCAGGGTGCGCTGGGCGCCGTCGCGGATCAGGCGCTTGGTCTGGGCGAAGGCGAAGGTCGGGCCATTGGCCAGGCGCCCTGCCAGTTCGGCGCTGGCCGCCAGCAACTGCTCGTCGGCGCAGACTTCACCCACCAGCCCGGCCACCAGGGCCCGCTCGGCGCCCCACAGCTCGTCGAGGAACAGCAGGCGCTTGGCCTGTTCGCTGCCGATCAGCCGCGGCAGGTGCCAGCTGGCGCCGGCGTCCGGGCTGTAGGCCATGCTGGTGTAGCCGGCCTTGAAGCGGGCCGAGGCGGCGGCCACCCGCAGGTCACAGCACAGGGTCAGGTCCATGCCGGCACCGACGGCGGTGCCGTTGATGGCGGCAATGGTGGGTTTGTCGAGGCTGTGCAGGCGCTGCATCAGGGCGTGGGCGGTTTCGGTCCAGCCATAGGTTTCCAGGGCGCCACGGGCCTCGGCCTCGGCCCATTCGGCCAGGTCCGCCCCGGCACAAAAGCTGCGCCCGCTGCCGGTCAACACCACCACGCGCACGGCCGGGTCGCTGTTGAAGCCTTCCAGCAGGGCATGCAGTTGCTTGAGCGCAGGGATGTCCAGGGCGTTGCGCTGCTCGGGACGGTTCAGGGTGATCCAGGCGATGCCGGCTTCGACCTTGCTGAGCAGGGATGGGGATTGAGTCATGGGGGCCTCGAATTATTGTGGTGGGTGCGAGGGGTAGGACTTGGGGAGATACTAAACGAGTGTTCAGCAAGGAGACAATCGGGGATAACTAGTTACGCAATAGATGAGATAACTTCTTTATCTATATGTTTTTATTATTTTTTTTGTTTTTAATAGATCGAGCAACCAAAGGGCTGTTACAACTTCGCACAACTGCCTACAACCAAAAAAAAACGCGACAGCAAGCTGTCGCGTTGTCATCACGGCTGCCGCAGATAAACTCCGCAGCAAGTCAGGTCAGGTCAGGTCAGGTAAATTCCATGGTCTTGCTGAAATCTGCCCAAGCATGGTTGCGTAACCTGAACGAAACAGCGACCCGTCCGCTTCTGGTGTTGGTAATGTCTATAAAACAGTCGAGGGCGCCGGGCGCCAAAGGTACCTGCGCCGTGCTCCCTGGATACCCCACTATCGTTGCGCCATTGGTGACGGTAACCTCCACATGTGTTGGGTCGGTAAAATTTCCAATGTCATAGATCAGCCGATTAACGCTTCGACCATTGCCTTTCGCACCGGTAGCCAGAATGGCCCTGACTACCCTGAAACCATCGAATCTATCGCGGATGTCTATGAACGACGTCGTAAACAGCAATTGAGACATCACATCTGGAAACCCCACTTGCGACGCGGTAACTGTCGTCGTGTTGGTTTCGCAGCGAATCATCTGCCGAGACTCACCATTCTCATCCAGCGTTACCTCCAGTTGGGACTCGCCGCTGTCAAACCAGGCCTGGCCACTCAACCTGAGCGTGACAACATCTCCAGGCGTTCCGATAACGGTGATGCCATTGCTGTCTTTGTTGAAACTCCAATCACTAAAATATGCCGGGATCGAAAGGCCGCCCAACGACGGAACCAGCACCACCCTGGGTGTAACGCTGATCTCGTAGCCCCGCTCCGGGGCCTCTACCGCATCGTCGCGGTTATCCTCACCGTAGGTATTCACTGCCGTCTCAATCGCCAGGCGGGTACCATTCGACAGAACGTTGAGCTCATCCCTTGGAATTGACCGGCGCACCCCTTCAATGACTTCCGCCTCGGTAACCGGTTCGGCCTCAACCAGCGCCAGGCTCCAGCCGCTTTGATCCCTGCGTGTCCCCCGCAGATTGATCCAGAGCACTTGATGAGCCTCAATGCCCTGCCACGGAGGCAGATAAAGGGTTGCGTCACCGACAAACGAAGCCATGCGCAATACACTGCTGCCTTGTGCCTCAAGGATTTCAGGTGCAATCAGGCTCACCGGTACCTGTTTGATTTGATAGGCGCGAGAGGGGAAGGCAATAGCTTCGCTTTCATCGGCCTCATCATGCAGGGCAACAAACATCTGTACCACAATCATGCTTTCGTGCCTGAAACGTTGCAGGTCGGCACGAGCGAGGCGCTCATTCACCCCTAGATCCACCTCCGCCGGCGTAATCTGCCGATTGTCTGCCAGTATCACGACACGTTCGTTGCCCTCCACATCCTCTCCACTACAACGTAACCAATAACGTTGGTGGGTGCTGATACCGGTCCAGCGTTGAACCGTAACCGTGGCATCACCGGGGAACGACAACAAATCGAGCACACCACTTTTGGCCTCCTCGATCTGCGGCTGTGGCGGATTGGTCAACACCGGTCCAATCCACAGATTCAAGTAGTCCGAGAAACGACTGCGCTCTCTGGCTTCCTTGACTACATAACGCACCCGCACCGGCCGGTTCAGGCTGGGCAGGATATTCACTTCAGGCACGCCGAAGTACTCATCCCGAGCGCTTTGTACCGGCAGTGAGTCGTCCCAGTTGCCCGCCGCCACCGGGCTCCGCCATTCCAGGTGAATGTCCTGTCCCTGGGCCATGCCGGTGTAGATCGGCACCAGGACACTGGCCACGACAATGCCGACCGGGTCGAGCACACCATTTTCGGCCTCCTCCACTTCCGGCCTGATCAACTCCGGTGCCGGCTCGCCCACCCAGACTTCCAGGCGCGCCGACACCCAGGGCTCTCCCGAGGCATTCTTGACCTGGTAGAACAACACCAGGCTGCCACCGGTAATGGCCACCAGATGCTGAAGGTCGCGCCAGACAAACACCACTTCCCTGTCCACCTGGCTGCCAGTGAGCCGTCGTTCTTCCATGTACACGTATTCGTTGCCATTGGCCTTGGTACCCTGCCACACCACCCGCACCTCCTGCCCGGCGAACATTGCCGGCCACGGCGGGATCCTGATGACGATTGGGTTCAGGGTGTCGGGCAGGAAATCTTCGTCACGACCGTCAACGTCGGGCTTGGCCAGCTGCGTCGGCGCGCCGCGAACACCGATGGCCGAGGTGCGCGAAGGAAAGAGCATCGGCTGGCCCGATCGGTTGACCTTGTACGACGCATAGACCAGGCCACCGGCAATGGCGAGTAGCATGGCATAAGTAATGGTGAAGGTAACCGGGTACGGCAACGACAAGTTGGGCAAGGCAGCCGACACGTCGCTATGTACCGGCAAGCCCACGGCATCATCGGTATAGCCGCGCCAGAACAGCTCGATACGGTCCCCCTGTGCAAAGCCATGGTCGGTGTCGGCAACCACCGTAACCTTGACGCCCTGCGGACCAACGTCCACCGGATCGATGTAACCCTCGCTGTCCAGCGGTTCAACCAAACACCGGGGAAACAGGAACGGGTTGACCTCGACATGGGCATAGCTGGGCCACGAAGCGCCGTCCGACTCATTGCCGACTTCATCTTCCAGCCAGTACAGCACCAGTAACATCTCCGAGTCGCCGCCGGCCTCGATCGTGGCGTGGTCGACAAACACCCGAATGAGTTTGCCGACCTCCCCCGGCTGCACCACGTGCTGGACCTTGACGCCCCCCCAACTCAGGTTGAGCCGGTCGCCCACTTCCATGTGGTGCCAGGCGTACACACGGACAATGACGCCCTGCATGGCAATATCCCGGTCAATGATGCCGGAAGGAACGATCGGGCCTACCAGGCGATCATGGTGCGGGCTGCCCGGGTTCGAATTGGGCCCACCCGGCAAGTTGCGCTTGACCTTGATGAACAGTTGCTCTGACGCATACTCGTTGCCGCTGGCCGCCTTGACCTTGAACCACACCTTGCTGTTGCCGTTGGGAATACGCCCGGGCGGTACATAGATGTACACCTGTT
>Ga0247821_10001313_pt1 | contig 13833 bp, 11 predicted proteins | sample 13C_Glycerol_Day_FD_192481 | JGI IMG/M metagenome (GOLD analysis project Ga0247821, IMG submission 192481) | Soil microbial communities from agricultural site in Penn Yan, New York, United States - 13C_Glycerol_Day14 | ecosystem: Environmental > Terrestrial > Soil > Agricultural land | place... | reverse complement strand
GGCCGGCACCCGCTCCAGCGCGTTGTCATGCAGGTCCAGCGAATGCAATCTGGCAAAGCGCACGATGAAGTCCTGCGGCACTCCCCCCAGCTCCATGGAGGCCAGGTTGAGCTGCGCCACATGGGAGAAATCGACCCGCTCCGGCAACTCGGGCAGGCTACCGACCGCAATGCCGGCAAGGTTCAGGCGCATTCCGGCCACCTGCCCCTGGTTGTCCGTGAGCCGGTCGCCCTGACGTCGCCAACAGCGACGCAAGGCGTCGGCGACCGCTTGCCGTGCTTCCCGCCGCTCGCCTGCCGAATCCTCGGCCACCCACGCACTCATTCGCTGGTCGAGCGCCTGGTAGTTGCCTTCCTCCCACAGCAGTCGCGCGAACGCCGAGCTGGGATGGCGGTGCAGGTTGGCCAGGTAGGCACTCACTTGCTGTTCGTCATAGCCTGGAAACAGGTTGCGCACCCGATCGCGAATGGTCATCTGCGCCAGCGAGGCCGGGCCTCGGCCGCTGAGCAGGTAGCCGACGCGCCCATCGGGCAGGCGCTGGCCCGGATTGAACCAGGGCCTGAAGTCATGCACGGCCATCATTCGCGCAAGCTCGGTCCTGGTAGCTGGCAGCCAGCGTTGCAAATCACGGCGCAAGCGCCCGAGCCGATCGTCACCTTCCCAGCCCAGGCGCTTGAGGTGCGTGTCGGGCAACACCGCCAGCAATGCCTCGAACAACCCTGCCGGTTCAGCAATCTCGACATCCGCTTCGAATCCCTGATAGTCCTGGATTTCAAACCGCCCTTCGCGACGGCGCAGCACCTTGATCGCCGTCGGGTCACGCTCTGGAAACATCCGCAGGATGGCGCGACCGGACGCACCCTCGGCGTACAGCTGCAGGTTGACTGACTCAGGCCACTGCGCCTTCTTGCGCAGCAACTCGAACACCAGTTCGACCGTGTCCGGGTTGTAGCTGTTGCGCAGGTACAACCCTTCCAGCGTCCGGCTCAAGCGTGCCGCCTGCAGCAAGGGTCGCGCCAGTTCGATCAATGGCAGCGGCAGGCGTTGCTCCGCTTCCATGCGCAGGCGCTGGACAGCGCTTGCCTGCTCAAGCAGGTGCAAGGCGTAGGCGTCGGGCAGCTCGGGAAAGGCACGCTGCACCAGTGCCAGAAACACATCATCGCGCAAGTACTGGCGCGAGAAATGCGCCAGCAGCTGGTTACGCAACACCGGGGCCCGACGAAGCAATTCGTCCCTGGCCTGGGCGGCACTCAGCGCCTGGGCGCCAGCCTGCTCCAGGCAGAAGGCGAGGTAGTCTTCGTTCGCACCCTGCGCGTTGTTGCTGGCCAGGTACTCGAAGAAGGCATCGATCCGCTCATCCACGACAAAACGTTCCAGCGTGTCGCGCAGACTGACCGGCAGCCGGCGGTTTTCCACCAGCAATCCACGTAGCTGGACCTCATCGACATCCGCCACCTGAAGCAGCTGGGCAACCCGGACTTCCCCCATCCTGGGCACCTCGGGCCACAGGTAGCCGAGCATCCTGCTAGCACCCCGCCACTCCAGCGGCCGCTGCATCCGCAGGCGCCATCCACGCTCGCCGTTGTGTTGCAGGGCCGGCCGAAAACCTGTGTTGCGCTCGGGATGAACCAGTCGCCAGTCCGCCTGGCCATCGGCCTGGTGGACTTCATAGAAGTCGTCCTGGTCCCGCCACCAGTAGCGCCCATGCGCCCCATACAAGCCATTGTCCAGCACCCTCGCCTGTGGCGGCAGGCGCGTGGAACGCCAGGTGTGCAGATCGTTGTGCCACAAATGCGGGGCGCCGGAGTCAAGGGCGACCGGCTCCAGCGAATCGACAAACGCGCTACGTTCGAAGCCGCGTGCCACCAACACCGTGCCCCCCGCCAGCGCGGCAGCGACCGCCAGGCTTTCGGCGACGCCCAGTAAATGCTCCAGGGCTTCATGCTGATGCCCCCGCGACCAGCTCGTCACGCTGTCGAACACCCCGCCAAGGGTCTGCTCGACCATTTGCGCCACCATGACCAGATTCAGCGCTGGAACGAACAGGGCGGCCAGGTTGGCGAGGTTCAGCCCCACCGCCTCGAAATCGCGCAGGCGCGCCGCCTGCACCTGGCGATCGACGGCTGCTGTCGGTACGGCCAGGTGCCTGGCGTTGTCCTTGATCCGCTGCACGGACTGCGCTGCCAGACTGACGAACAGCTCGTTGGCGTAGGCCGCCCCTCCCACTTCCAGATCCGGGGCAACATCTTCCAGACGCTGCATCAAGCTCATCAGGAACCCAGGACGTCGATCGACAGCCACCAGGTGCAGCAAATAGGTTTGATAGGCCGTCTGCGACAAGGCACTGGCAAAGGCCGCGCCGGCGTCCTCCCAGCGTTCGAAGTGACGCAGGGCCTGCATCGGGTCCTGGGGCATGTACAGCATTACACCGCGCAGGCTGTCGGTCTGCCGGTCGCGCAGCTCGAACGCCAGCGCCCCTTCGATCGGGCACCCCAGCACTTGCAACAGGCGTGGTCGCAGCATCAGGGCCGCCGGATCGGCAGTCGTGCCCTCAAGGAAGTGTCGCAGCAGGATCAACTGCTGTTCGCCGATCAGCCCCTTGAGTGCTGCGAGGCTGGCCGCCAACGCCAGGCCCTGGCGCTTGTCCTGCGCAAGCAGCACCTGGGTGGTGTCATCGAAGACCTGATCCAGGTGCTCCTGGTAGCGCCGCCCGATATCCAGCGTGCGGCACAAATCGGCAATCGCCAGGACGTCCCCCGACAACAGGCGCTGGGTAGCGTCCGCCGCGATCAGGCCACTGCCCTGGTAGAAACCCGGGGCTGCCACGAAGTTCTGCAACAATCGCGACAAGGCGGGCTGGTCATCGTTTATCACCTGGTCGTCGGGCAGTTGCAACGGCTTCAGGCTGAACTCACGCAGCACTTCGCGCCACTGCGCCTGACGCAAGTCGACCTTCAGGCCAAGCTGCTGCTCCAGCCCCTGTTCAAGCAAGGATCGAGCAAAGGTATCGAGCGGGGTCAGCCGGGCCAGCAGGCTGCGCAAGCGCTCCTGGGTCCGGGCATGGGCCTTGAACTGCTCGCGTAGGGTATTGATCCGGTTGGCCGGGGCATTTTTCAGCCAGGGCGGCATGATTTCGCCCAGAAAGGCGTCGGTGGGGTGCGCCAGCGCGTCAGGTGTCGTGGACATGAATGATATCCGTGTCGAGTGAAGGGCCCTCGACACTGACCGGCTATCCCGCTACCCGGCAGCTGGAAATGCCGCCGTCAGTCGTCAGCCCCGCGCTGGACGATCAAGGTGCGATAGTGCCCCGGGTTGCAGCCGAACCACTTGCGAAAGGCCTTGTAGAACGAACTGCTGTCGGCAAAGCCCAGGCGTTCGGCAATGTCGGCGAAACTCAGCTCGGCGTCGGCCAGCCAGGTAATGGCCAGCTCGCGCCGCACGCTGTCCTTGAGCCCCTGGTAGGTCTGGCCTTCCTCGGCCAGGCGCCGGCGCAGGGTCGAGGCCGAGAGGCACAGGTGGCGGGCCAGGCTGTCGGTTTCGGGCCAAAGGCCAGGTGTCATCTGCCGCAGGTCCTGGCGAATGCGCCGGGCCAGGCTCGCCGGGTCACGGTACTTGACCAGGATGTTGCCCGGCGCCTCGGCCAGGAAACGCTGCAGCTCCTCGGCACTGCGCTTGACCGGCACGTCCAGGTGATCGGCGGCAATGATCATCCGCGTGCGCGGCCGGTTGAATTGCAGGTTTTCCGAAAACATCACCCGGTAGTCGTCGCAGAATGGCGGCTCGGCGCAACGCAACTCGATGGCCAGGATCGGAATGCGCCGGCCCGCCAGCCAGCAGGCCACGCCATGGACGATCATCCACAAGGTGAAATAGGTGAACGCCCGCCGTGGCTGCTCGCGCGGCTCGCCGATGACGATCTCCGCCAGGCTCTGCTGGCGCACCAGCGCAGGTTGCAGGTCCTCGAACATCAGCCCGAGAAAGGTCAGGGCCGAATCCAGCCCTGCGCCCAGGGTCGGCTGGGCCATGGCCGACTGGCACAGGAACGCCAGGCTGCCGCTGCGCAGGCCGCGGGGGTCCATGCCGAAGAACTCGTCATTGCAGCGCCGCGCCAGCAGGCGCCAGAGTTGTGCGTAGGCGCCGGCCGGGACCCGCGCATCCGGCTGTTCCAGCTGACTGGCATCGATACCGGCACGACCGAGCAAGGCGGCAACGGGTTGCGCCGCCGGGCAGCTTTGCAGCAGTGCTTCGCGCACCAGTTGCATCGAGATGCTGTCTTTCTCGCTCATTGCCCGCCCAGCGCCCGTGGAGTGTATTCAGCCGGCCATCTTAGGGCGTTGGCCGGAAAACGCCAGCCTGTCGTCATACGCTGGACGCCAGGCTGAGGAACGCCTGGATCAGCCGCAGTTCGCGGCGGCGTTCCAGGCAGCCGAGCATGTGCCGGTTGATCAGCCCGGCACCGGTGATGGGCCTGGCCACCACCCGGGGGTCGTGGGCCACCTCCACCGACGAGACGATACCGATGCCAAGCTCGGCAGCCACCGCTTCGGTGACCGCCTCGCGACTGTCCAGCTCGAGCAGTACCCGCGGCTGCACCCGGGCCTGCTCGCAGGCCTGGTCGAAGGTGCGCCGGGTGATGGAACTGGGTTCGCGCAAGACCATGATCTGGCCGCCCAACTGCTCGATCGCAAGCTCCCCCCGCTCACTGGCCCAAGGGTGCCCCGACGGCAACAAGGCACAGATCCGCGAGTCCCCGAGGCTTTGCAGGTACAGGCCCTTGCGCGGCTCGACCTCGGTCAGCACGGCCACGTCGGCATGCTCCGAGAGCAAGGCTGCCAGGGTCTCCTGGGCATTGCCCAGGCGCAGGTTGACGGTAATCCCGGGGTAGCGTGCGCGCAACTGGGCCAGCATCGGCATCACCCGGTGCGGGCCATCGGCGGCCACTTCCAGGCGCCCGGTCAGCAGCTGGCGGTTGGCTTCGAGCATGGCCTGGGCCTCCTCGGCCAGACCAAACATGGCGCGGGTGATCGCCGCCAGGCGCGTGCCCTCTTCGGTGAGTTCGACCCGACGCGCGGTGCGGCGCAGCAGGGTGATCTGGTAGTGCTCCTCCAGCGCCTTGATATGCCCGGTCACCGCCGGCTGGCTGATGAACAGGCGACTGGCGGCACGGGTGAAGCTGCCTTCACGGGCCACGGCATCGAACGCACGCAACTGGAACAGATTCATATCTATCGGCCTGACTTATGGCTGGCATAACAACAAACAATTTGATTGATGGCGCGCGGAATTGCAACTTAGGCCCCGTAGATTCAGCCCACCGCACCGCCCGTGAGGATTACCGGAATGAGTAACGCCCCTATCCTGCTGACCCCCGGCCCCCTGACCACTTCGGCCCGTACCCGCCAAGCGATGCTGGTGGACTGGGGTTCCTGGGACCGCGATTTCAACCAGCTGACCGCCAGCCTGTGCGAACAACTGCTGGCCATCGTCAACGGTGCCGACAGCCACCACTGCGTGCCCCTGCAAGGCAGCGGCACCTTCGCCGTGGAAGCGGCCATCGGCACCCTGGTGCCCCGCGACGGTAAGGTCCTGGTGCTGATCAATGGCGCCTACGGCCAGCGCCTGGCAAAGATCTGCAAAGTACTGGGCCGCGCCTACAGCACCTTCGAAACCGCTGAAGACGAGCCGACCACCGCCGCCGACGTCGACCGCCTGCTGGCCGCCGACAGCAGCATTACCCACGTGGCGCTGATCCACTGCGAAACCAGCACCGGTATCCTCAACCCGCTGCCAGAAATTGCCCAGGTCATCGCCCGTCACGGCAAGCGCCTGATCATCGATGCCATGAGCTCCTTCGGTGCCCTGCCGATCGATGCCCGCGAAGTGCCGTTCGACGCCCTGATCGCCGCCTCCGGCAAATGCCTGGAAGGCGTGCCCGGCATGGGCTTCGTCTTCGCCAACAAGGCCTCGCTGGCTGCCGCCGAAGGCAACTCGCCGTCCCTGGCCATGGACCTGCAGGATCAACACGCCTACATGGCCAAGACCGGCCAATGGCGCTTTACCCCGCCGACCCACGTGGTGGCGGCGCTGCACGAAGCCCTGCTGCAGTACAACGAGGAAGGCGGCCTGCCGGCCCGTCACCAGCGCTACGCCAGCAACTGCAAGGCCCTGCTCGACGGCATGGCGGCCATCGGCCTGCGCAGCTTCCTGCCCGCCGAGATCCAGGCGCCGATCATTGTCACCTTCCACGCGCCGAAAGATCCGCGTTACCAGTTCAAGGACTTCTACGAGCGGGTCAAGGCCAAGGGCTTCATCCTCTACCCGGGCAAGTTGACCCAGGTCGAAACCTTCCGCGTCGGCTGCATCGGCTGCGTTGGCCCGGATGGCATGCAAGCCGCCGTCGATGCCGTCGCCCAGGTGCTGCGGGAAATGGAAGTGCTGGACATCTGAAACCCGACCTTTACCTGATCAGCGACCCCAATCCGCTCAAGGACACCTGCACATGAACTACAGCAACCCGACTCAACTGCAAGCCGCCATCCTCGACTGGGCTGGCACCGTCGTCGACTTCGGCTCCTTCGCCCCGACCCAGATCTTCGTCGAAGCCTTCGCCGAGTTCGACGTCGAAGTCTCCATCGAAGAAGCCCGCGGCCCAATGGGCATGGGCAAGTGGGACCACATCCGCACCCTGTGCGACCAGCCGCAGATCGCCGAGCGCTACCGCAAGGTGTTCGGCCGCACCCCGACCGACGATGACGTCACCGCCATCTACGAGCGCTTCATGCCGTTGCAGATCGAAAAGATCGCCGTGCACTCGGCGCTGATCCCGGGCGCCCTGGAGACCCTGACCGGCTTGCGCCAGGACGGCCTGAAGATCGGCTCCTGCTCGGGCTACCCGAAAGTGGTGATGGACAAGGTGGTGGAGCTGGCGGCGCAGAACGGCTATGTCGCCGACCATGTGGTGGCCACCGACGAAACCCCCAACGGTCGCCCGTGGCCGGCCCAGGCCCTGGCCAACGTGATTGCCCTGGGCATCGACGATGTGGCGGCCTGCGTCAAGGTCGACGACACCGTGCCGGGCATCCTCGAAGGTCGCCGTGCCGGCATGTGGACGGTGGCGCTGGTCTGCTCGGGCAATGCCCTGGGCCTGACCTATGAAGGCTACCGCGCCCTGGCCTCGGACAAACTGGACAGCGAACGCAAGCGCATCCACGCCCTGTTCGAAGGCTCGCGCCCGCACTACCTGATCGACACCATCAACGAACTGCCGGAAGTGATCGCCGACATCAACCGGCGCCTGGCCCGGGGCGAGATGCCGCAGGCGGTGTAAGGCCTGATATCGCAATCGCGGGGCAAGCCCGCTCCTACAGTCGGTGGGAGCGGGCTTGCCCCGCGATCGTTCACCCTTGGTGCCGCTCGACCCACACCGCATACTTGTCGATGAACGTCTGCAGGAACGGCCGGGTTTTCTCCGACAGCTTGCCCGCCTCATCGAACAGGCTCGCGGCCCCACCGATATACGCCTCCGGCTGCTGCATGCACGGCACATCGAGGAACACCAGCGACTGACGCAGGTGATGGTTGGCGCCAAAGCCCCCCACCGCCCCTGGCGAGACGCTGATCACCGCACCCGGCTTGCCGCTCCAGGCACTCTGCCCGTAGGGCCTTGAGCCCACGTCGATAGCGTTTTTCAGCACGCCCGGCACCGAGCGGTTGTATTCGGGGGTCACGAACAGCACCGCGTCACTGTTGCGGATTTGCTCGCGGAAGGTTTTGTAGGTCGCCGGCGGATCGACATCGATGTCTTCGTTGTACAGCGGCAGATTGCCAATCTCGATGATCGAAAGCTTGAGATTGGAAGGCGCGAGCTCCGCCAGCGCATGGGCGACCTTGCGGTTGAAGGATTCCTTGCGCAAGCTGCCGACGACGACGGCTACCGAATAGACCTGACTCATGGCAATTTCCTGACATGTGGTTCAAAGGAACTGTAGGTATAGATGATCCCTTCGAGGCCCGAAGTTTTTTTCCGTGCGGACAAAACTTACCCGGCAAACCGGTGGTCTATGCCTGACAGATTTCTTTTCAGAGGTTGCACGGTAAATGACAGCAGTACTGGTCGGACAGTTTCATGCACGGGACGCAGAAGGCCGCATCTACCCCGTTCATGAGTTCCAGGAGGCCACCCTCGACGCCGACGGCAGTGCCGCATCCCCGCCCATCACCACCTACAAGCTGCCCATCGGCGACCGGGTCAAGCACCTGGAGGGTGACCGTTTCGAACTCGCCCGCAACGGTGTCGAGCTCATCCGTATTCCCTGAGCCGCATTACAGCTTGATGCAATCGACGGTATAGACCCGTCCTTGCGCCCGGGTTTCGTGCTGCAGGCCATGGACGTCGGCGACGAAACCGGGAAAGCCCGTATCGAAGGCAGCGGCAAAGGCCAGGTAATCGATGATCGAGCGGGTCGCCTCGGTGAAACGCTCCCCCGGCATGATCAACGGAATGCCCGGCGGATAAGGCACCAGCATCACGGCGCAGATCCGCCCGAGCAGTTGATCGATCGGCACCGCCTCCACCTCCCCGCGCACCAGTCGGTCGTAGGCTTCGGCCGGTTTCATCACCACCTCGGGCAGGCGCGTGAACAGGCGCTTGAGCTGCTTGGCCGTGGCGTTGCTGCGGTAACAGGCATGCAGCTGGTCGCACAGGTCGCGCAGCCCCACCCCCTGGTACCGCACAGGATCCAGGCGAGCCACGCAGGGCAGGCACGCCATCAGGTCGACGTTGGCGTCGTAGCTGCGCTTGAACTCCAGCAGCTCGGTGAGCAGGGTGCTCCATTTGCCCTTGGTGATGCCCATGGAGAACAGCACCAGGAAGGTGTAGAGGCCGGTCTTCTCCACCACCAGCCCGCGCTCCCAGAGAAACTTGCTGACCACCGCCGCAGGGATGCCGTGTTCGCTCAAGGCACCACCGGCATTGAGCCCGGGCATCACCAGGGTGACCTTGATCGGATCGAGCAGCACGTAGTCGTCGCTGACATCGCCAAAGCCATGCCACTCGGCCTGCGGCTGCAACAGCCAGTCCCCGGTATTCACCTGCTGGGCACCTTCGACACCCGGCGGTTGCCAGATGCTGAACCACCAGTCATCGGCGGCGATATGCCGGCGCAGGTTGGCCATGGCCCGACGAAAGCCCAGGGCCTCATCGAACATCTCCTGCAACAGGGAACGCCCGGCCGGCCCTTCCATCATCGCCGAGGCCACGTCCAGCGAGGCGAGGATGCTGTACTGCGGCGACGTGGAAATGTGCATCATGAACGCTTCGTTGAAGCGGTCGCGGTCCAGTTGCCGGGCGCCACCATCCTGCACATGGATCATCGAGGCCTGACTGAAGGCCGCCAGCAGCTTGTGGGTCGAATGGGTGCTGAAGACCAGCGGGCTGTCGGCGCTGCGTCGGGTGCCCATGGCGAATCGACCGGCAAAGAACTCATGGAACGCCGCATAGGCATACCAGGCCTCGTCGAAATGCAGCACCTCGACACTGTTGCCCAGTTCTTTCTTGATCAGCTCGGCGTTGTAGCACAGGCCGTCGTAGGTGGAGTTGGTGACCACAGCCAGCTTTACCCGGGCCGCGCGCCCCCGGGTCAGCGGGTTGGCCTGGATCTTCGCCGCAATCGACGCGGGGCTGAATTCACTGAGCGGAATCGGTCCGATGATGCCCAGCTCATTGCGCTCGGGGCACAGGTACAAGGGAATGGCGCCGGTCATGATGATCGCGTGCACCACCGACTTGTGGCAGTTGCGGTCGACCAGCACCAGGTCATCGCGCCCCACCATCGAATGCCAGACGATCTTGTTGGCGGTGGAGGTGCCATTGATGACGAAGAAGGTGTGATCGGCGCCGAAGTTCTTCGCCGCCCGCGCTTCGGCAGCGGCCAGGGGACCTGTGTGATCGAGCAGCGAACCGAGCTCGGGCACTGACACCGAGAGGTCCGAGCGCAGGGTGTTCTCGCCGAAGAACTGATGAAACGCCAGCCCCACCGGGCTCTTGCGATAAGCGACGCCACCGCCGTGCCCCGGTGTGTGCCAGGAGTAGTTGGACTGAGCGGTGTGCTGCACCAGGGCCTTGAAAAACGGCGGCAACAGGCCGTCCAGGTAATTGTGCGCGGCCCGCGCCACCTGCCGAGCCAGGAACGGCACGGTATCTTCGAACAGGTAGAGGATACCGCGCAGCTGGTTCAGCTCGCTCATGACATCGCCCGGTGCATTCTCCAGGGTCACCTGCTCGCCCAGGGCAAAGATCGGCAAGTGCGGCGCACGCAAGCGGGCCAGGCGGATCAGCTCGACCATGTTCTGCAGCAGGTGGGTGTTCTCGCCGGCGCCTTCGGCGGCGATCAGCATGCAGGCCAGGCCGTGATGGGTCGAGGCGACCAGGTGACCCTCGGTGTAATCGCTGGCCGGCAGGATGGTGAAGCCGTCCTGGGCCAGTTCCTGGGCAATGCCGCGCACACGTTCGCCGGCGACGGTGTCGGCCTTGATGTCTCGATGAACGATCAGGACAGGGAACTTGAGGTCCTTGTACATGAGGGGGCGCCTGCTCCGAATGACGGGTCGGTCATTTCAGGGTAGAAGCCTGGCAGCCCCCTTGCGCGGCAAATCGCCTCAGTTGGCCTCGGACAGTTGCTGCCAGAGCGCCGGGCCACCGGCTGATTTGGCAATCGCTTCCAGGCGCGCCACATGGGCTTCGAGCTCTTGCTCGCTGGCCTGGATGATCCGCCCGGGCGTACGGCCCACCAGGCGACGGATCTCGCTGCCACGGCTACCCTCGCTGTTCTCTTCGCCATCGGCACCCTGCCCGGCCAGCGACAGGCTGGTCTGGCCACCGGTCATGCTCAGGTAGACGTCGGCCAGCAGCTCCGAGTCGAGCAATGCGCCGTGCAGGTCTCGGCCGGAGTTGTCGACGCCGTAGCGTTTGCACAGGGCGTCGAGGCTGTTGCGCTGGCCCGGGTGGCGGGCGCGCGCCAGCAACAGGGTGTCGAGGATGGTGCAGTGCCGGGAGATGTCGGCGCGATCGTGCTGGCCGAGCAAGGCGAACTCGTTGTTGATGAAGCCAACGTCGAACGCCGCGTTGTGGATGATCAGCTGGGCGCCCTGGATGAACTCGAAGAATTCTTCGGCGACCTCGGCGAATCGCGGCTTGTCGACCAGGAAGGCATCGGTGATGCCGTGGACGCCGATAGCGCCTTCATCACTCTCGCGATCGGGTTGCAGGTAGACATGGAAGTGCCGCCCGGTCAGGCGCCGGCCCATCAGTTCGACACAGCCGATCTCGATGATGCGGTGGCCGTCGGTGACCGGCATACCGGTGGTTTCGGTGTCCAGGACTACCGACCTGTTGTTGTGAAGCTCCACGCCGGTGGTCTCCTGTTGCGTACTGCATGACGGGTGATAGCCGACCATTCTACCTCAGGGCGAAGGGCCGGGGTGAGGCTCAGCGTCCTCGCAGCTCTTCGACGCCGCGGTTGGCCAGCTGGTCGGCGCGCTCGTTGCCATCATGGCCGACATGCCCGCGCACCCACTTCCAGGTCACCTTGTGGCGCCCCACCTGCTCATCGAGCAGCTGCCACAGGTCGGCATTCTTCACCGGCTCCTTGGCGGCGGTCTTCCAGCCGCGTTTCTTCCAGTTGACCATCCACTCGGTGATGCCTTTCATCACGTACTGGGAGTCGGTCACCAGCAGCACCTCACACTCGCGCTTGAGCGCTTCCAGGCCCTTGATCGCGGCCATCAGTTCCATGCGGTTGTTGGTGGTGTTGTGCTCGCCGCCCCACAACTCCTTCTCGACGCCCTTGCACACCATCAGCACGCCCCAGCCGCCCGGGCCGGGATTGCCCTTGCAGGCACCATCGGTGAAGATTTCGACGCTATCGCTCATTTACAGCCTTTTCGACAATGGGGATACCCGCGCCCAGGGGGCCCGGGCTCAGGGTTCGGAATGACGCCGGTTGACCTTGGCCATCGGCAGCGGCAGCAGCTTGCCCATCGGCTCGCGCCGTTCCAGGCGCAGTGGCCGCAGGCCGACCACCATCTTGCGCGCCACCAGCAGGTAGACACCACCACCGGCACTTTGCCAGCCACCGGCGATCCGCTCCCAACCGGCCAGGCGCTGTTGCCAGGCGGGGGATGCGAGCGGCGGACGATAGCACCCGAAGCGGCGTTTCTCCAGCGCAAAGCCCAGCAGGTTGAGCCAGTCGCCGACCCGCGAAGGGGAAATGCAGCGCGCCTTGCGCAAGGCATCATGGGCAAACACCCGGCGCACGCCCCAGCTGCTCCAGGGGTTGATGCCGACGATCAGCAAGTGCCCACCCGGACGCACGCTGCTGGCCGCCTCGCGCAACAGGCCATGGGGCGACAGGCTGAAGTCCAGGCCGTGCTGCAGCACCACCACGTCGGCGGCGTGCTCGCTCAGTGGCCAGGCCTGCTCTTCGCAGACGATCTCGACCCCCGGCAGCGGCGCGCCCAGGCGCACGTTGCGCTGCACCCGGGGGGCGCTGGGCGGCGGTTCGGCACAGGGCCCGTAATGCACCAGGTAGCCGCCGAAGTAGCGCCCCAGCTCTTCTTCGAGCAGTTGTTGCTCCTCATGCAGCATCAACTGCCCCAGGGGGCCGGCGAACCAGTCGCGGGCCAGGCTGATCAGCTCCAGCCACTGCGGATCGGCCTGGGCGAAGGCTTGATCGGTCATTGCAGTCTCCCTTGAAGGTTCTCGACAGCGCGCATAGCTACTAAGATGCACCCATGTCCAACGTTTGGCGAATCGCACCATGATACAGATCGATGCCCTGCCCGCTTTCACCGATAACTACATCTGGTTGTTACAGGATTCTGCCAACCAGCGGTGTGCGGTGGTCGACCCGGGCGATGCGGCGCCGGTACTGGCCTGGCTCGCCGCGCATCCGGGCTGGCAACTGAGCGACATCCTGGTCACCCACCACCATCACGACCATGTCGGTGGTGTCGAGCAGCTCAAGGCAATCACTGGGGCGCGGGTCTGCGGCCCGGCGCACGAGCGCATCCCCGTCCGCGACCTGGCGCTGGACGACAACCACAGCGTGCGCGTTCTGGGCCTGGATTTCCAGATCATTGCAGTGCCCGGACACACCCTGGGACACATTGCCTATTACTGCCCGCAGGCGGCCACGCCCCTGCTGTTCTGCGGCGACACCCTGTTCGCGGCAGGCTGCGGGCGCCTGTTCGAAGGCACGCCCGAGCAGATGCACCATTCCCTCGAGCGCCTGGCCGCCCTGCCCGCCCAGACCCTGGTGTACTGCACCCACGAATACACCCTGAGCAACCTGCGTTTTGCCAGGGCGGTGGAACCTGACAACAAGCATGTTGCCCAACGCTTCGACGACGTTACCCGTTTGCGGGCGCAAGATCACATCACGTTGCCATCAACCCTGGCACTCGAAAAGCTCACCAACCCCTTCCTGCGTACCGCCGAAACATCCGTTAAAGAAAAATTAGACGAACGGAACGGGCCGATAAACCCCACGCCCAGTGCTGTTTTTGCTGGGTTGCGCGCTTGGAAGGACAGGTTCTAAACAGCGCCTGCTAGGGCCGTAAAGTTCTCAACGGTTGACCACAGGGGGGCTGCTTTCTAGAATCGCCCGACATTTTTGCCCGGAACTTTGTCCCCGCCAATGTCGTCCAACAGCCGCAGAACCTTCAATTCCGTCGCCCTGACGCGCCTGGCCCAAGCCAGTGCGCTGGCCCTGGCCGCCACCCTGGTGGGCTGCCAGAGCACCCGTCAGCTCGACGAATCCGAGAGCGTTCGCGCGC
>Ga0247821_10001310_pt1 | contig 13840 bp, 9 predicted proteins | sample 13C_Glycerol_Day_FD_192481 | JGI IMG/M metagenome (GOLD analysis project Ga0247821, IMG submission 192481) | Soil microbial communities from agricultural site in Penn Yan, New York, United States - 13C_Glycerol_Day14 | ecosystem: Environmental > Terrestrial > Soil > Agricultural land | place... | reverse complement strand
CGGGCGAGCTGCTCGCGCTGCTGGGCCCCTCGGGCTGCGGCAAGACCACGCTGCTGCGGATCATCGCGGGGCTGGAGACGGCCGACAGCGGCAGCATCCTGTTCGCCGGCGAGGACACGACCGACGTTCACGTGCGCGAGCGCCAGGTCGGCTTCGTGTTCCAGCACTACGCGCTGTTCCGCCACATGACCGTGTTCGAGAACGTCGCCTTCGGCCTGCGCGTCAAGCCGCGCGGCCAGCGTCCGAGCGAGTCGCAGATCAAGCAGAAGGTGCACGAGCTGCTCGGCCTGGTGCAGCTGGACTGGCTGGCCGACCGCTTCCCGGCGCAGCTGTCGGGCGGCCAGCGCCAGCGCATCGCGCTGGCCCGCGCGCTGGCGGTCGAGCCCAAGGTGCTGCTGCTGGACGAGCCGTTCGGCGCGCTCGACGCCAAGGTCCGCAAGGAACTGCGCCGCTGGCTGCGACGGCTGCACGACGAGCTGCACGTCACCAGCATCTTCGTCACGCACGACCAGGAAGAAGCGCTGGAAGTGGCCGACCGGGTGGTGCTGATGAATTCCGGCCGCGTCGAGCAGGTGGGATCGCCCCAGGACGTCTGGGACCATCCGGCCAGCCCGTTCGTGTACGGGTTCCTGGGCGACGTCAACATGTTCCACGGCCGCGCCCACCAGGGCGAGGTGCACCTGGAGGGCCTGCAGCTGGAGGCGCCCGAGCATGCGGACGTGGAGAACGCCAAGGCCTTCGCCTACGTGCGTCCGCACGACCTGGACGTGCAGCGGTATTCGCCCGGCGCGCGCGGCATCGTGGTGCAGCTGTCGCGCGCCATCGTGGTCGGGCCGATCGCCCGGCTGGAACTCATCCCCGCCGAGGAGACTCAACCCCCGGGCCCCGGCGGCCAGGAGTCCATCATCGAAGCGCAGATTCCTGCGCAACAATTCAGGGACCTGGGATTCCGGGAGGGCGAGACGCTGGTGGTGACGCCGCGGCGGGCTCGCGTGTTCGTGGAAGGGGCGGCCTGAAGTCGGGCGCGGCCCGCATCGGGAGACGGATTTGTTCGATTGGTTGTTCGCGGCGCCGCGCCGCACGCTGGGCCTGGTGTTCCTGGCCTGCGCCGGCATGCTGGCCTTCGCGCTGTACCTGCAGCACGTCGTGGGGCTCGAGCCTTGTCCGATGTGCATCGTGCAGCGCTACGCGCTGATCCTGGTGGGCCTGGTCGCCGGCATCTCGGCGCTGGTCCCGCGCCGCGGCGCCTGGATCACGGGCAGCGTGCTGGGACTGGCGGCGGCGGGCTTCGGCGCTTTCGTCGCGGCGCGCCAGAGCTGGCTGCAGTGGAACCCGCCGGAGATCGTGTCCTGCGGGCGCGACTTCTACGGGATGATCGAGACGTTCCCGCTGAAGCGCGCCATCCCGATGATCTTCCGCGGCAGCGGCGACTGCACCAAGATCGACTGGACCTTCCTGGGCGGCTCCATCGCCAACTGGTCGTTCGTGGCGTTCGTGGCGTTCGCCATCGTGTTCATCGGGATCATCGCGCGGCAGCTGCGCGCGCCGCGGTTGGCGGCGGCCTAGACCAGCTTCTTGACGAACACCATCGACCGCCGGTCCCAGTTGTACTTGCGCTTGCGCGCCTCCGGCAGCCAGTCGGGCTCGACCTGCACGAAGCCGCGCTTGAGGAACCAGTGCATGGTGCGCGTGGTGAGCACGAAGATGCTGTCCAGCCCCATCGCCCGGGCGCGCTGCTCGACGCGCTTCAAGATCTTCTCGCCGTCGCCCTGGCCCTGGCTCTGGGGCGACACGGTCAGCGCCGCCATCTCGCCCGTGCGCGCTTCGGGGTAGGGGTAGAGCGCCGCGCAGGCGAAGATCACGCCGTCGTGCTCGATGATGCTGTAGTTCGCGATGTCGCGCTCTATCTCCGTGCGCTCGCGCCGAACCAGCGTGCCGTCGCGCTCGAACGGTTCGATCAGCTGCAGGATGCCGCCCACGTCGTCGGCCGTGGCCTCGCGCAGTTCCTCCAGCTTCTCGTCGATGACCATGGTGCCGATGCCGTCGTGCACGTAGATCTCCAGCAGCAGCGAGCCGTCCACCGCGAACGGGATGATGTGGCTGCGCTCCACGCCCGCCTTGCAGGCCTTCACGCAGTGCTGCAGGTAGAACGCGATGTCGGTCGGCTGCTGCGGGCTGGGCAGGCTGGCCAGGATTCGCTCGGCCGCCGCCAGCGGCAGCTCGGTGTCGATCGGGTTGTCGTCGGACTCGGGCTCGCCGGGGTTGACGCGGACGCCGGGGACCTCGGTCAGGAACACCAGCTTGTCGGCCTGCAGGGCGATGGCCACGCTGGTGGCGACTTCCTCCATGGTCAGGTTGAACGCCTCGCCGGTCGGCGAGAAGCCGAAGGGCGACAGCAGCACCATCGCGCCGTGGTCCAGCGAGCGCTTGATGCCCGCCGCGTCCACCTTGCGCACCATGCCGGAGTGCTGGAAATCCACGCCGTCCACGATGCCCACGGGCCGCGCGGTGATGAAGTTGCCCGAGATCACGCGGATGGTCGAACCGGCCATCGGCGTGTTGGGCAGGCCCATGCTGAACGCGGCCTCGATCTCGTAGCGCAGCTGTCCGGCGGCTTCCTGGGCGCAGTCGAGCGCCACTTCGTCGGTGATGCGCATGCCGTGCGAATAGCGCGCCTCGTGGCCCTTGGCGCGCAGCTGCTCGTTGACCTGCGGGCGGAAGCCGTGCACCAGCACCAGCTTGACGCCCATGCTCTGGATCAGCGCGATGTCCTGGGCGATCGCCTGCAGCTTGCCGGCGGCGATGGCCTCGCCGGCGACCGCGACCACGAAGGTCTTGCCGCGGTGCATGTGGATGTAGGGCGCCACCGAGCGGAACCAGGGCACGAAGGTGAAATTGAAGACGGTGGACATGCGACTGTGAGAACTGACAGCGGCGAAGAGGGCGAAGCGAGCGGGACAGTGTAAGGTACGGTCCGGCCGCATCGGCGGCAGGAGGGGCGCAAGCGCATGGACAGCGTGGCGGTGGGATTCTGGGGAGCCTTCTTCGGCGCGGCCGGCCTGTCGCTGGTCGCCGCCGTGCTCGCCTTCCGCCGCTCCGCACGCCGGGTCGCCGTCACCGGCTCGCTCTCGGCCCTGCTGTCGGCCCTCTACGTCCTCGTCTTCCTCGGCTGGGTGCCGGTGCACCCCGGCGACGGGCTGATGCGCCTGCAGGCCCACACCGCCGCCCTGACCTCGGCGGTCCTCGGACTGATGCTGCTGCGGCTGCTGGGCCTGCTGCGCGGACCGCGTCCGCGCGCCATCGTCGCCGCCAGCGTGGTGGCCACCGCGCTGGTGGTCGTGGCCCTGGGCTGGTCGTTGCCGGCCGATGACGCGCTGCTCCTGGCCGTCGGCCTGCAGGCCACGCTGGTCTTCCTGGGCCTCGCCGCCGCGCTGCGCACCGCCTGGCGGGGCGCCTCCGTCAGCTGGCTGGCGGTGGCGGGCGTCTCGTGCATGTCGCTGGCCATCGCGGGCCTGACCTCGCACGCGATCTCGCCGGAGCTCACGTCCTGGCCCGTGCATGCGCTCAGCGCCATCGCGGCCATCGCCTACACCGGCTGCATGGCCACCGCGATGTGGTCGCGCTACGCGTACCTGATCGACGTGCGCCAGGCCATGGTGCACGGCCCCGGCTACGACCCCGTCACCCGGCTCTCGTCGCACCACGAGACCAACCTGATCGTCGGCGACGCGTTCGCCCGAGGCCACCGCGAGGGCTGGCCGCTGGGCGTGCTGGTGGTGTCCATCGCCAACCTGGACGCGCTGGAGCAGCTGCACGGCCGCGCCGCGTTCAACCATGGCCTGTTCATCTGTGCCAGCCGGTTGCGGCGCCTGCTGCCGGGCGGCATGCAGCTGGGCCGGCTGGACACCGATGCGTTCCTGCTGCTGATGCCGCGGCCGAGCGCCGCCGATCCGCTGATCGACCTGGCGCACCTCGTGGCGCAGAAGCTCTCCCGTCCCGTCGCGCTGGGCACCAGCAAGGACATGGCCGAGCTGGAATCCACCCGCACCACCTGGGTGGCGGAGGTCGGCGTGGGCGTGCTGGTGGCACCGCCGCACATGCGAGCGCAGACGGCGGTCGCGGCCACTCGGGCCATGTCGCGCACCGCCTGGAGCTACGCCAGCCGCGTGGCCTGCTACGACGAGGCCGAGAAGCAGATCGCCGAGCTCGCCCCCGAACCCGGCCGATAATCGCGGGTTGCGCCGCCGCGGCGCGACCGCTGTTTCGCCGCCTTGCCCGCTCCCCGCATCACTTTTCCCGAATCGCTGCCCGTCTCCGGCAAGCGCGACGAGATCGCGCAGGCCATGGCGCGGCACCAGGTGGTCATCGTCTGCGGCGAGACCGGCTCGGGCAAGACGACCCAGCTGCCCAAGATCGCGCTGGCCATGGGCCGCGGCAAGCTCAACGCGAAACCCGGCGAGAAGGGCCGCCTGATCGGCCACACCCAGCCTCGCCGCATCGCCGCCTCCAGCGTCGCGCGCCGCATCGCCGAGGAGCTCGAGACGCCGCTGGGCGAGGTGGTGGGCTACAAGGTCCGTTTCCAGGACCGTCTCTCGCGCGACGCCTCGGTCAAGCTGATGACCGACGGCATCCTGCTCGCCGAGACCCAGACCGATCCGCTGCTGCAGGCGTACGACACGCTGATCATCGACGAGGCCCACGAGCGCAGCCTCAACATCGATTTCCTGCTGGGCTACCTGCGGCAGCTGCTGCCGCGCCGGCCCGACCTGAAGATCGTGGTGACGTCCGCGACGATCGACGCCGACCGCTTCGCCGAGCACTTCGCTTCGGCCAAAGGCAAGGCGCCGATCATCTACGTCTCCGGCCGCATGTACCCGGTGGAGCAGCGCTACCGGCCGTTCGAGGAATCGCGCGACTACGGGCTGGACGAGGCCATCGCCGATGCGGTGGACGAGCTCTGGCAGGGCAACGCCGCAGGCGACATCCTCGTCTTCCTGCCGGGCGAACGCGAGATTCGCGAAGCCGCCGACCATCTGCGCAAGCACCTGTCGCACAGCCCGCTGACGCGCGGCGCCGACGTGCTGCCGCTGTTCTCGCGCCTGTCGCAGGCCGAGCAGGACCGCGTGTTCGAGTCGCACTCGGGGCGGCGCATCGTGCTGGCCACCAACGTGGCCGAGACCTCGCTCACGGTGCCGGGCATCCGCTACGTGATCGATGCGGGCACGGCCCGGGTCAAGCGCTACAGCTTCCGCAGCAAGGTCGAACAGCTGCTGGTCGAGCCGGTCAGCCAGGCCGCCGCCAACCAGCGCGCCGGCCGCTGCGGCCGCGTCGCCAACGGCATCTGCATCCGGCTGTACGACGAGCCGGACTTCAACGCGCGGCCGCGCTTCTCCGATCCCGAGATCCTTCGCTCCTCGCTGGCCGGCGTGATCCTGCGCATGAAGGCGCTGCACCTGGGCAGCGTGGAGGACTTCCCCTTCATCGAGGCACCGCAGCGCCGCGCCATCGCCGACGGCTACCAGCTGCTGAACGAACTGGGCGCGGTGGACGACGCCAACGAGCTCACGCCGGTCGGCCGCGAGCTCGCGCGCCTGCCGCTCGACCCGCGCGTGGCGCGCATGATCCTGGAAGGCCGCGAGCGCGGCGCGCTGGCCGAGGTGCTGGTGATCGCGTCGGCGCTCTCGGTGCAGGACGTGCGCGACCGCCCGCTGGAACTGCAGGCCCAGGCCGACCAGCAGCACGCCAAGTTCGACGACGAGAAGAGCGAGTTCTCCGGCTACCTGCGCCTGTGGGAGTGGATCGACACCGCGCGCGGCGGACACGGCACCGACCATCGCCTCTCGAACCGGCAGTACGAATCGCTGCTGCGCCAGAACTTCATCAACGTGCGCCGCGTGCGCGAATGGAAGGACATCCATTCGCAGCTGAGCACCGTGGTGTCCGAGCACAAGTGGCGCATGAACACGCAGGCGGCCGGCTACGAGGCGCTGCACAAGTCCATGCTGGCCGGCCTGCTGGGCAACATCGGCTGGAAGATGGAGGACGAGGACGTCTACCTCGGAGCGCGCGGCATCAAGTTCTACCGCCATCCCGGCGCGCACCTGAAGAAGCGCCCGGGCCGCTGGATCGTGGCCGCCGAACTGGTCGAGACCACGCGCCTCTTCGGCCGCGGCATCGCCAACATCGAGCCGCAGTGGGTGGAGGAGGTGGCCGGCCACCTGCTGCGCAAGCAACTGCTCGATCCGCACTGGGAGAAGAAGACCGCCGAGGTGATGGCGCTGGAGCGCGCCACGCTGTATGGCCTGGTGATCTACAGCGGTCGCCGCGTGCCTTTCGCGCGCGTGGACCAGCAGGGCGCGCGCGAGATCTTCATCCGCGAAGGCCTGGTGGCCGGCCAGTGGGACACGCGGCTGCCGTTCCTGGCCGCCAACCTGAAGATGGTGCGGCAGGTCGAGGAGCTGGAGCACAAGTCGCGCCGCCAGGACGTGCTGGTGGACGAGGAGCTGATCTACGCCTACTACGACCAGCAGATCCCGGCCGACGTCTACAACGGCCACACCTTCGAAGGCTGGTACCGGCAGGAGAGCCGCGCGAATCCGCATCTGCTGAAGCTGACGCGCGACGAGCTGATGCGGCACGAGGCCGCGGGCATCACCACCGACGCCTTCCCGAAGACCTTGCGCCTGGGCGGCGTGGACTGCGCGGCGACCTACCTGCACGAGCCCGGCGACGCGCGCGACGGCCTCACGGTGACCGTGCCGCTGTTCGTGCTGAACCAGGTGAGCGACGACCGCGCCGAATGGCTGGTGCCCGGCATGCTCAAGGACAAGATCCAGGCGCTGCTCAAGAGCCTGCCGCAGAAGCCGCGTTCTCGGTTCGTGCCGCTGCCCGAGTCGGCGGCTCGCATGGCGGGCGAGCTCACCACGGCGGAACGTTGGGCCGTGGGTTCGCTGGTGGAGGTGCTGCTGAAGATGGTCCGCGAGCAGACCTCGCTCGACGTGAAGCGCACCGACTTCAAGCTGGACATGGTCCCGGCCCACCTGTTCATGAACTTCCGCGTGGTGGACGAGCATGGACGGCAGCTGGGGACGGGGCGCAACCTCGGAGCGCTGAAGGCGGAGCTGGGCGCGAAGGCGCGCGGGGCGTTCCAGGCGTTGGCGGGGTTGAAGACGCGGACAGAACCCTCCCCCTCCGGGGGAGGGCAGGGTGGAGGCGCCCCGGCGGTCGATGTGGGGCAGCGGCGTGCGGAGCGCCCCCCTCCCAACCTCCCCCCGGAGGGGGGAGGAGTGAAGGCGGAGCAGCGATACACCACCTGGTCCTTCGGCGAACTCCCCGAACTGATGGAAGTCCGCAAGGGCAGCACCAGCCTCATCGGCTTCCCCGCGCTCGTCGACCAGACCGACGCCGTCGTCATCGAAGTCTTCGACGAGCCCGAGGTCGCCGCGGCCAAACACCGCATCGGCCTGCGCCGCCTGTTCGCGCTGCAGCTGAAGGACGCGCTCAAGTACCTCGAGAAGAACATCCCCGACCTGCAGAAGATGGCCGTGGCCTTCATGCCGCTGGGCACGCAGGAGGAACTGCGGCAGCAGATCATCGAAGTGGCGCTGGACCGCGCCTTCCTGCTCGATCCGCTGCCGGCCGACGAGGCCTCGTTCAAGCGCCGCGTCGATGAAGGCCGCGGACGCCTGACGCTCATCGCCAACGAGGTGGCGCGCCTGGCCGGCACCGTGCTGGCCGACTACGCCACGGCCGCCCGCAAGATCAAGGACACCAAGGGCCATCCCGACGCCACCGCCGATGCGCAGCAGCAACTGCAGCGGCTCATGCCCCGGCACTTCCTGGCCCAGACGCCCTGGACTTCGCTGCAGCACCTGCCGCGCTACCTGAAGGCGATCACGCTGCGCCTGGACAAGCTGCGCGCCGATCCCGCGCGCGACACGGCGCGCATGACCGACGTGAAGCCGCAGGAACAGCGCTACTGGCGCCTGGTGGCCGAGCGCAAGGGCCAGGTGGACGACCGCATGCAGGAGCTGCGCTGGCTGCTGGAGGAACTGCGCGTCAGCCTCTTCGCGCAGGAGCTGCGCACGCCGCAACCGGTGAGCATCAAGCGCCTGGAAAAGGTCTGGGCCCAGTTGAACAGCTGATGAGCGCGCCCACCGACAAGCCGCGCGGCCACTTCCTGCTGATGGCCAACCTGGTCGCCCAGCTCGCGTTCGGCCTGCTGGCGATGACGATCTGCCTGCCTTCGATGCAGGACTGGCCGACGATCTTCGGCAGCACGCAGGCCGCGGTCCAGCTCACCTTCAGCGGCTTCGTCGCGGCCTATGGCGGCATGCAGCTGGTCTACGGCCCGCTGTCCGACCGCTTCGGCCGCAAGCCGGTGCTGCTGTCGGGGCTGGTGATCGCGGGCCTCGGCTCGCTGGTCGCGGCACTCGCTCCCGACCTCACGGTGCTCACGCTCGGACGCGTGCTGCAGGGCGCGGGCAGCGCGGCCGGCATGGTGACGGCGCGCGCGATGGTGCAGGACCTGTTCCAGGGATCGGACCGCACGCGCGTGATGGCCTTCATCGGCATGAGCATGGGCGTGGTGCCACCCGTGAGCACGCTGCTCGGTGGCCAGCTGCACGTGCGGGTCGGCTGGCAGGCCGCCTTCGCGGTGATGACGGGGCTCGCCGTCGTGCTGATGTTCGCCGCGTGGAAGGGCCTGCCGGACATGAAGCCGCAGCAGCGGCCCGCCGGCGCCGGCGGCTTGCGCAGCCTCGCGGGCAGCTACGCCAGGCTGGCGCGCGAGCCGGCCTTCCTGCTCTACGTGCTGCTGCTGTCCGCGTGCACCGCCACCTTCTACAGCTTCCTGGGCGGCACGCCGCTGGTGCTGCGCGCCTACGGGGTCGGCCCGGACGAACTGGGCTGGTACATCGGCGCGATCCCGATCGCCTACATCTTCGGCAACCTGGCCACCACGCGGATGGCGCACCACCGCAGCGACCACTTCATCATGGGCTGGGGCCAGGTGCTGACGATCACCGGACTGGTGGGGGTGCTGGTCCTCGGTTGGTCGGGCTGGCGCAGCCCGCTGGCGCTGGCCCTGCCGATGCTGCTGCTGGGCGTGGGCCACGGCCTGCTGGTGCCGCCGGCGCTCACCGGCACCGTGGGCCTGATCCCCGCGCTGGCCGGTTCCGCGGCAGCCTTCGCCGGGCTGTCGCAGCAGCTGCTGGGCGCGTTCGGCGGCTTCGTGGTCGGCACCGTGCCGCACGAGGGCCAGGTGAACCTGGGCGCGCTGATGCTGATGTGGACTTCGCTGGGGTTGGCGGCGCAGCTGCTGTTGCTGCGCCGCGGGCGGCCGGTGAGGGCCTAGGTCCGCACGCGGCCGTCGCCAGTCAGCATCGACAGTTCGACGAACTTCGAGGCCACGTGGTCGGTGGCAGAGAAGCTGACGTTGAACCCGCCGTACGACTGCTGGCCCAGCGCTTCCAGGCTGGCCACCACGGTTTCGCGCGTGGGCTTGGCCGGGCCGCGGCGCAGCGCGTCGGCCATCACCTTGGCGGCCAGGTAGCCCTCCATGCTGGAGAAGTTGGCGTTGTGCTCGCCGCCGGCCTTCTTCACCGCGTCGGCGAACTCGCGCGTGATGGCGCGCGCCGGGTTGTAGGGCGAGGGCATCACCTGCGACACCACCACGCCCAGGCCGTCCTTGCCCAGCTCGTCGGCCAGCGCCTGCGTGCCCACGAACGACACGTTGTAGAACAGGCCGCCGTAGCCGGCCGCCTTGGCCGCCTTGATGAAGGCCGCGCAGGCCTTGTACGCGCCGATCTGCACGATGGCGTCCGGCCGCAGCGCCACCAGCGCCTTCACCGCCGCGGCCACGTCCACCGAGTTGCGTTCCACCGTGGCGGCGCCGACCGGTTTGGCGTTGTGCGCGGCCAGCGCCAGCGTCACGCCGTCGAGGCCGGCCTTGCCGTAGGCGTCGTTCTGGTGGAACACCGCGACCTTGGTGCGGCCCAGCTGCCACAGCTGGTTGACGATCAGCGCGGTCTCGTCGTTGTACGAGGCACGCAGGTGGAATGCGAAGCGGTTGAACGGCTGGCGCAGGCCCATGGCGCCGGTGAAGGGCGCGAAGAACGGCGTCTTCGCGGCCGTGGCCAGCGGCAGCGCGGCCAGGCTGGTGGGCGTGCCGACATAGGCGAACAGCGCCACCGGGTCGTCGGCCAGCAGCTTGCGGGTGTTCTCGGCGCAGCGGTCCGGCTCGTAGCCGTCATCCGCCTTCACGATCTCCACCGGCTTGCGATGGATGCCGCCTTGCGCGTTGACCTGGTCGAAGTAGAGCCGGGCCCCGTTGTGGAACTGGATGCCCAGCTGCGCGGCCGGTCCGGCGAAGGGCGCCGACTGGGCCAGCACGATGCGTTCGCCCTGGGCGCGAACCACGGGCAGGGCGAGCAGGGCGGCGGAGCCGACCAGGGAACGGGAGAACTTTCTGCGGTTGAGCATCGCGCGATTGTCCCGTCAAGCGCGTGCAACTCCTGTGTAGCAATTCTCGTATTGACCGCCTCCGGCCGTTCACTCCATTTCGGTTTTAGGGCTTGCGGTTTTCTTTAGTGGATCCTCGGCCGGCTGCAGCACGGCAAGCAAGTCCGAAGTAGTCCTAAGTATCAAACCGGCCCCGGCCTCGCGCAGCTCGCGCTCGGTGCCGAACCCGCACAGAACGCCCACCGTCTGCGCGCCCGCCGCCACGCCGGTGCGGATGTCGATCGTGGTGTCGCCGATCATCAAACAGCCGTGCGGGTCGACGCCCATCTCGCGCGCGGCGAACAGCAGCGGCTCCGGATGCGGCTTCATGCGGCGCGTGGTCTGCGCGCCGACCACGGCCGTGAAGTGCCGGCGCACGCCGTAGTGCGCCAGGAACCGCTCCACGCGCGGCGCGCCGCCGGTGGAGATGGTGCACATCGGAAAGTGCCGCGCGAGCGCCTCGATCATCTGCTGCACGCCCGCCACCATCTCGTGCGGCACCTCGTCGATGGCTTCGGGGTTGCGCGTGTGCGCCGGATCGGCGTTGCGCCGCTTGATCGCGCGCAACCGGTCCTTGAGGCGCGTGAGCGGCACGTCCAGGCCCAGCTCATCCAGCCTGGCGTAGGCGCCATGCACCGGCGTCTCCAGCGCCATCACCGCCTGCCTCGCCACCCGCTCCGCCCGCCGCCCGCTCACGCCGGGCACCGCGTCGATCCATTTCGCCAGTTGCGCGACGACGTGGTCGTCGGTGTCGGAGATGGTGCCGTCGACGTCGAAGCAGAGGGCGCGGATGCGGGGAAGGTCCAGTGGCATGGCGCGACGTTAGCGCGCCGGGCAACTCTTGCGCTGTCGGCGGACGGCTACCGAGACGGCGCGAGAAACCCGACGCTCCCGGGCCGCCCGGCGACGCTCAGCCGCGACACCACCTCCGCCGTCTCCGCCACCACCTTGCCCTTGCGCCACACCTTCAACCGATTCGCCCGCAAGCGGATCGCCTCGGTCGCATCGCGCGCCTGCAGCAGCACGAAACTCGCATCGCATCCCGCCTCGATGCCGTAGCCGTCCAGGTGCATCACCTTCGCGGCGTTCGTCGTCACCGCGTCGTAGCACGCGCGGATGCCGGCCTGGCTCGTCATCTGCGCCACGTGCAGCCCCATGTGCGCCACCTCCAGCATGTCGGCCGAGCCCATCCCGTACCACGGGTCCATCACGCAGTCGTGCCCGAAGGCGACGTTGACGCCGGCGGCCATGAGTTCCGGCACGCGCGTCATGCCGCGGCGCCTGGGGTACGTGTCGTGCCGGCCCTGCAGGGTGATGTTGATCAGCGGATTGGCCACCACGCTCACGCCGCTTTCCGCGATCAGCGGCAGCAGCTTGCTGACGTAGTAGTTGTCCATGCTGTGCATGGACGTGCAGTGCGAGCCGTTCACCCGGCCCTGCAGACCGAGCCGCTGCGTCTCGAAGGCCAGGGTCTCGATGTGGCGCGAGAGCGGGTCGTCGCTCTCGTCGCAGTGCATGTCCACCGGCTTGCCGCGCTCGGCCGCCAGTTCGCACAGCAGCGTCACGCTGGCGGCGCCCTCGGCCATGGTGCGCTCGAAGTGCGGGATGCCGCCGACGACGTCCACGCCGAGGTCGAGCGCGCGCTTCAGGCTGTCCAGGCCGCCGCGGGTGCGCAGCACGCCGTCCTGCGGGAAGGCGACCAGCTGCAGGTCCAGGTAGGGCGCGACGCGCTGCTTCACTTCCAGCATCGCCTCCACCGGCAGCAGGCTGGGGTCGCTGGTGTCCACGTGGCTGCGGATGGCGAGCAGGCCGCGGGCCAGGGCCCAGTCGCAGTAGGCGAGGGCGCGCTCGATCATGTCTTGCGCCTTCAGCAGCGGCTTGAGCTCGCCCCACAGCGCGATGCCTTCCAGCAGCGTGCCGCTCTCGTTGACGCGCGGCAGGCCGTAGCTGAGCGCGGCGTCCATGTGGAAATGCGGATCGCAGAACGGCGGCGAGAGCAGCCAGCCCTGCGCATCGACCTTCTGGTGCGCGGGTGCGTCCAGGCCTTCGGCGACTTCGCGGATGCGGCCGTCCTGCACCGCGACGGACATGTTGGCGCGGCTGTCGGGCAGCCGGGCGTTGGTGATGAGGAGATCCAGCACTAACGCTCTCCTTTTCGATAAGGCTTCATCAGCGCCTGAGGATAGGCCGCCCGGCGGGCCACCAGCACCAGCGCCAGGATGGACAGCAGGTAGGGCAGCATCAGGTACACCTGGTAGGGCAGCGCGGCGCCGCCGGCCTGCTGCAGGCGCAGCTGCAGCGCGTCGAAGAAGGCGAACAGGAGCGCGCCGGCCAGCGCCTTGCCGGGCCGCCAGGAGGCGAACACCACCAGCGCCACGCAGATCCAGCCGCGGCCGTTGACCATGTTGAAGTAGAACGAGTTGAAGGCCGACAGCGTGAGGAAGGCGCCGCCCACGCCCATCAGCGCCGAGCCGGCCACGATCGCGCCCGTGCGCACCGCCAGCACCGACGCGCCCTGGCTCTCCGCCGCCTGCGGGTTCTCGCCGACCATGCGCAGCGCCAGGCCGACGGGCGTGCGGTACAGCACCCACGCGACCACGGGCACCGCGAGCAGGGCCAGCAGCGTCAGCGGCGTCTGTGCCGAGAGGATGGGCACGCCCAGCCCTTCCATGGGCGCGAACGGCTGAATGGTCGGCGGCGTGTTGACCTTGGGAAAGCTCACGCGGTAGCCGTAGTAGCTGAGCGAGGTGGCCAGCAGCGTCAGGCCGAGGCCGGCCACGTGCTGCGAAAGCGCCAGCCCCACGGTGAGCGCCGCATGCAGCAGACCCAGCACCGCCCCGCACAGGGCGGCCACGGCCACGCCGGTCCACAGCGATGCGCCCGCGTGCACGGCCAGCCACCCGGTGAAGGCGCCCGCGACCATGATCCCCTCGATGCCCAGGTTCAGCACGCCGGCCCGCTCGCACAGCAGCACGCCCAGCGTGCCCAGCACCAGCGGCGTGGCGATGCGCAGCACGGCGACCCAGAGCGGCGCGCTGCCCAGGATGTCCAGCAGCTCGCTCAACGCCACCTCACGCGGTAGTGCGCCAGCATCGCCGCGACCAGCACCGACAGCAGCGAGGCCGCGACGATGACGTCGGCGATGTAGTTGGGCACGCCGATCGCTCGGCTCATGCTGTCGGCGCCGACCAGCACCCCCGCGATGAACACCGAGGCCAGCAGCACGCCCACCGGATGCAGGCCGGCCAGCATGGCGACGACGATGCCGCTGAAGCCGTAGCCGGGCGACATGTCGAGGGTGACGTAGCCGCTGCGGCCGGCCACCTCCACCGCGCCGGCC
>Ga0247821_10001307_pt1 | contig 13847 bp, 12 predicted proteins | sample 13C_Glycerol_Day_FD_192481 | JGI IMG/M metagenome (GOLD analysis project Ga0247821, IMG submission 192481) | Soil microbial communities from agricultural site in Penn Yan, New York, United States - 13C_Glycerol_Day14 | ecosystem: Environmental > Terrestrial > Soil > Agricultural land | place... | reverse complement strand
CGTGTTTCTTGGGGTGTTGCCGTCGGTTCTGCTGTGGAAAGCGCCGATCGCCTACCGCGCCTGGCACCGGGAATTGCTCGGCAAACTGGTGGTCAGCGGTGCCTGTGTCGTCGCCCTGGGCTCGGTGGCGCTGGTCAACTATCAAGGCCTGTCGTCGCTGTTTCGCAATCACCACGAACTGCGCCTGATGCTCACCCCGAGCAACATCGTTGGCGCCTCCATCGGTTATGTCAGCGAGCGCGTCGGCACGGCTGCCCGGCCTTTCCAGAACTACGGCGAAGATGCCAAGCGCGATACGGCCTGGCAGCACCATGAGCGCAAGTCGCTGACGGTGCTGGTAGTGGGTGAAAGTGCGCGGGCGGATCATTTCGGCGTGCTGGGCTATGAGCGTGATACCACGCCGAACCTGGCCAAGCAGCAGGGCCTGCTGGCGTTCTCCGATGTGCATTCCTGCGGCACTGAAACCGCCGTGTCGGTGCCTTGCATGTTCTCGGGCATGCCGCGCAAGGACTACGACGCCCGCGTGGCGAAGAACCGTGAGGGCCTGCTCGACATCCTGCAGCGCGCCGGTCTGGCGGTGCAGTGGCGCGACAACCAGTCGGGCTGCAAGGGCACCTGCGACCGCGTGCAGTTCATCGACGTCAGCAACCTGAAAGACCCCGCACTGTGCGCCAACAATGAATGCCATGACGAAATCCTCCTGCAGGGCCTGGGCGAGCTGATCGACAACCTCGACAAGGACACCGTGCTGGTGCTGCACCAGATGGGCAGCCACGGCCCCGAGTACTTCAAGCGCTACCCCAGCGCTGGCGAACGCTTCACCCCGGTGTGCCAGAGCAATGCCCTGAACCAGTGCAGCGAGCAGGAGATCATCAACGGCTACGACAATACCCTGGCCTATACCGACAAGGTGCTGTCGTCGCTGATCGACACCCTGCGCAGCAAGCAGGACAAGGTCGACACGGCGATGATCTACCTGTCCGACCACGGTGAGTCCCTGGGCGAGTACAACCTGTTCCTCCACGGCACCCCTTACGCCATCGCCCCGGAGCAGCAGAAGCACGTGCCGCTGCTGACCTGGTTCTCCGACAGCTACAAGGCAGACTTCGGCCTGGACACCGATTGCCTGTCCAGGCTCAGCAGTGCGCCGCTGTCGCAGGACAACCTGTTCCACTCGATGCTCGGCCTGTTGCAGGTGCGCACCGAGGTCTACCAGCAGTCGCTGGACATGTTCGCCAGCTGCCGCCCCTGGCTGGCGGCCAAGCGCTGAACCCTTCCTGAGAACAGTCCATCGAAGGCGCGGCGGTCGCCAGGTTTCACCCACAGTGCCCGCGCCGTATATACTGCGCGCCAATGTTAGTGGGAGAGCCTCGTGGCCATCGAAATACACTGGATCCGTGACGACCAGACCCTGGCCGAAGGCTGCCGCAAGTGGCGTGAACTGCCCTTCGTGGCAGTGGACACCGAATTCATGCGGGTCGACACCTTTTACCCCAAAGCCGGCCTGATCCAGATCGGTGACGGCCAGTGCGCTTTCCTTATCGACCCATTGCTGATCAATGACTGGCAACCGCTGGGCGATCTGCTCGACGACAGTGGCGTGGTCAAGGTCCTGCATGCCTGCAGCGAAGACCTCGAGGTGCTGCTGCGCCTGACCGGCAAGCTGCCGCAGCCGCTGTTCGACACGCAATTGGCGGCCGGTTACCTGAACCTGGGCTTCTCCATGGGCTATTCGCGCCTGGTCCAGGAGGTGCTGGCCATCGAGCTGCCCAAGGGCGAAACCCGCTCCGACTGGCTGCAGCGGCCGCTGTCGGAAACCCAGGTCAGCTACGCCGCCGAGGATGCCGTGCACCTGGCCGAGCTGTTCTCGGCCCTGCAACCACGGCTGTCCGACGACAAATACGCCTGGGTGCTGGAAGACGGCGCCGAACTGGTCGCTGCGCTGCGCCGCGAAGTCGAGCCAGAGACCCTGTACCGCGATGTCAAGCTGGCCTGGAAGCTGAGCCGCCAGCAGTTGGCCGTGCTGCGCGAGCTGTGTGCCTGGCGCGAACGCGAGGCCCGCAGCCGTGATGTACCACGCAACCGCATCCTCAAGGAACACTCGCTGTGGCCCATGGCCAAGATGCAGCCGGACAACTTGTCGGCGCTGGCCAAGATCGAGGAAATGCACCCGCGTACCATCCGCCAGGACGGTGCCCACCTGATCGAGCTGATCAAGCGCGCCGCCAGCCTGCCGCCTGAGCAATGGCCGGCGCCCCTGCCCGAGCCGCTGCCGATCGAAGCCTCAGGCATCCTCAAGCGCCTGCGCGCCATCGGCCAGGCCGAAGGCGAGCGACTGGGCATCGCCCCAGAGCTGATGCTGCGCAAGAAAACCCTGGAAGCGCTGCTCAAGAGCGGCTACCCCGATGGCCCCTATCAACTGCCCGATTCGCTGCGCGGCTGGCGCCGTGAGCGGATGGGCCAGGCCCTGCTGGACGACCTGTCAGGCGCCGGAGAAACCCGATGAAACGTATCTGCTCGATCTACAAGAGCCCCCGCAAGAACGAAATGTACCTCTACGTGCTCAAGGCCGACGGCCTGGAGCGCGTGCCCGAGGGCTTGCTGCCGTTCTTCGGCACCCCCAGGCACGCCTTCGACCTGGTGTTGAGCCCCGAGCGCAAACTGGCCCGCGAGGACATCGCCAAGGTGCTGGAGAACCTCGACAACCAGGGCTACCACCTGCAGATGCCGCCGCCGGACGATGAGTACATCGAGCACCTGCCCGAAGAGTTGCTGCGCCGTAACGACCCTGTCTGACCATGCGCGTTCTGATCGCTGAACACAGCCACGACCAATACGCCCAGTTGCTCGCCGAAGCGGCCCCAGACCTGGAAATCCTGACCAGCGGCGACTCCGCCGAGCTGGCCGGGCAGGCTGCGCAATGCCCGGTGTGGCTGGGCCAGCCTGACCTGCTGGCAAGCTTGCTGCGCCAGGGCCACAAACCGGCCTGGATGCAGTCGACCTGGGCAGGCATCACGCCGTTGCTGGGCGAGGGCCTGCCCCGTGATTACCGCCTCAGCCGCGCGGTGGGCATCTTTGGCCAGGTGATGGCCGAGTACATGCTCACCTACATGCTGGGCCACGAGCGCGAGGTGCTGTCGCGCCTGGTCAGCCAGGTCGAGCGGCGCTGGGACGACCGCCCCGGGCGCACGCTGGAGGGGCGCAAGGTACTGATCGTCGGCACCGGTGACATCGGCCAGCGCGTGGCCGAGTTCCTCGTGCCGTTTGGCGTGATCTTGTACGGTGTGGCGAGCAGCGCTCGCAGCCAGGCGCCGTTCGTCGAGGTGGCGGGGCTTTCGGAGCTGCCGCGCCTGGTCGGGCAGGTGGACTATGTCCTCAACCTGCTGCCGGATACGCCGGCTACCCATGACCTGTACGATGCGGCGCTGTTCCAGCAGTTTCTGCCCACCGCCCTGTTCATCAATGCCGGGCGTGGCGCGGCAGTGGTCGATGCCGACCTGGTCGAGGCGTTGAAGGAAGGGCACCTGGCGGGCGCGGTGATCGATGTCTGCCGGCAGGAGCCATTGCCGCAGCGGCATCCGTTCTGGACGGCGTGGGGGTTGTTGCTGACCGGGCACAGCTCGGCGCCCACCTCGCCGGCGGCGATGGTGCGGCTGTTCGTCGAGAATCTGCGGGCTTATGCGGCGGGGCAAGAACTGCGTGGGGAAGTGGATTTCGCCAAGGGGTACTGATTTGTAGTGTCAGTCCTGGCCTCTTCGCGGGGCAAGCCCGCTCCCACAAGTACACCACTTGACTCAGGTTGTGTGGTGATCCTGTGGGAGCGGGCTTGTCCCGCGAAGAGGCCAGGACTGCCAGCATTCAATTACAGGCTGAAATCACCTTCCGCCGCCAGCTCGCTCAGCGGCTTGCGCGGGCTCGGCACTTCACGCGCCTGCAGGGCCTCGTCCAGGCTGGCCTTGTCGCCCAGCTTGCCGATCGCCACCATGGCATGCAGCTCATAGCCCTCAGGCACCTTCAGCTCGGTACGGGCCAGTTCCTTGTCGAACCCGGCCATGCCGTGGGTATGCCAGCCGCTGATGCTCGCCTGCAACGCCAGGTGGCCCCAGGCAGAACCCGTGTCGAAGGTGTGCCACAGGGCGGGTTTCTCTTCGCTGGCGCCCGGTGCCGCAAAGGTCGTCTTGGAAATCACCAGCACCAGCGCCGAAGCCTGTTGCGCCCAGCTGCGGTTGAACGGCACCAGCAGTTCCAGGTAACGCGCCCAGTTCGGCGTGTCGCGGCGGGCATAGAGGAAGCGCCACGGCTGCGAATTGTAAGCCGACGGTGCCCAGCGCGCGGCTTCAAGGAAGCTCAACAGGGTCTCTTCGCTGATCGGCTCGGCGGTGAAAGCACGTGGCGACCAACGGTTGATGAACTGCTCGTTGATCGCGTAATCGGCGATGCGGGGGGTGGCGCTCATGGCTGCTCCTGCAATGGGTGGGGAAACTCCGCACGCTACTGCGTCCACTCGCCACTGACAAGCGGTCTGGCGTTGCCGAAGGCCAGGCTCTAGACTGGCGCCGCCGCGCGCCGCGGCGCCAGAATGAATGCAGGAAACCCGTGTGATGATCGCTGACAGCGCGCCGTTCTGGCGGCGCAAGACCCTCGAACAACTCGACCCGCAGGAATGGGAGTCGCTGTGCGACGGCTGTGGCCTGTGCTGCCTGCAGAAACTCGAGGATGAAGACGACAACAGCGTCTACTACACGCGCATCGCCTGCAAGCTGCTGGACCTCGACACCTGCCAGTGCAGCGACTACCCCAACCGCTTCGCCCACGTGCCCGATTGCATCCAGCTGACCCCAGGCAAGGCCGACCAGTTCAAGTGGTTGCCGAGCACCTGCGGTTATCGACTGGTCAGCGAGGGCAAGGATCTACCGACCTGGCACCCGCTGGTTTGCGGTGACCGCAAACAGGTCCATGAACAGCGCATTTCCCAGTCGGGGCGTATGCTCAGTGAGCATGATGTGGATGAAGACGACTGGGAAGAGCACCTGATCTTCCGCGCCAGCTGAGCAGGTCTGGCCCGTCGCCTCTGGGGAACAAGGAGTTTCTGTATGCGTTGCCAGCTGTTGCTGTTACTGGGCGTTGTAGCCTGTTCGCCGGCCTGGGCGAAGAAAGTCGACCTCGACTACCAGGTGCGCCTGTTGCCCGCCAGTGGCCAGGCCGAAGTGCGCCTGACGCTGGGTGAAGGCAGCGCGGTGCGCAGCCTGGACTTCGACCTTGGCAAGGCGAATGCCTACAGCGGTTTCCAGGCTGACGGCCAGTGGCAGCAGCAGGGCGAGCGGGGTGTCTGGCACCCGGCGGCGGGCAAGACCAGCCTCAGCTACCGGGTGAGGCTGGACCAGAAGCAGCGCAGCGGCGCCTATACCTCCCGCATCACGCCGCACTGGGCGCTGTTCCAGGGCGATCAGCTGGTCCCGCCCGCGCGCCTCGACCAGCAGGACGGCACCGAGCTGGTGGCCCGCTTGTCGGTCGACCTGCCCGAGGGCTGGCAGAGTATCGAAACGGCCTGGCCGCGCATCGGCAAGGACAAGTTTCGCATCGATAACGTGTCTCGCCTGTTCGATCGCCCCACCGGCTGGATGCTCGCCGGCGACCTTGGCAGCCGCCGCGCACGGCTTGGCGAAACCGACGTGACCGTGGCCGCACCGGTGGGGCAGGGCATGCGGCGGATGGACAACCTGACGTTGCTGACGTTCGTCTGGCCGCAGTTGCAGGCGATGTTCCCGCGCAACCCGCCGAAGCTGCTGCTGGTCGGTGCGCGCGATGGCATGTGGCGCGGGGCGATGGCGGCGCACGGTTCGCTGTATCTGCACAGTGGCCGGCCGATGGTCAGCGAGAATGGCAGCAGCCCGCTGTTGCGCGAGCTGGTGCAACTTTTCGCGCAGATTCGGGTGCGCGACAACAGTGACTGGCTTGGCCAGAGCCTGACCGATTACTACGCCAATGAACTGTTGCGCCGCGCCGGCGGGATGAGCGATGACCGTTACCAGGTGTGGCAGGCGCGGCTGCAGAAGCAGGGCGCCAAGGTCACCCAGCTGCGCGCCGCCAAGGCCAGCCCGGCGCAGGTGGCGCGGGGGGTGCAGCTGTTACAGGCGCTGGACAAGGAAATCCGCATCCATACCCAGGCCAAGCGCTCGCTGGATGATGTGACCCGTGCGCTGATGCGCCTGCCGAGTGTCAGCACCGAGGAGTTCGTGCAGATCAGCGAGAATGTGCTGGGGCGCCGCTCCGAGGTGTTGCAGAGCAAGGCGTTGAACTAGGGCGCTCGTTTGCCTGTACCGGCCCTTTCGCGGGACAAGCCCGCTCCCACAGGTTCTCCGCTGCCCTTAGGTACGCAGCTGGAGACAGTGCAGTTCCTGCTGCCTTCAGGTACTGCGCTGAACCTGAGTGCAGCGCAGTACCTGTGGGAGCGGGCTTGTCCCGCGAAAGGGCCGGTACAGCCAAACCTCACTCACCGGTCACCGTCACCCCTCGGGTAGCCGCCCGGGCACTGCGCTGCAGCGCCTCCAGCTCCGCCGCACTGCGCTCGATGTCCGACCGCAAGCGGTGATATTCCTGGCGATGCTGCTGCCACCAGGCCTTGGTCGAACAATGCCCGCTGACCCCACGCGCCACCGCCAGGCCGCCCACCACCATCTGCAGCAGCCCGACCAGGCCACCATGGCGCAGCCCCTTGCTGAACATCAGCGCCCCTCCGGCCAGCGAACCGACCCGTTCCAGCCCCCGCACGTTGTGCTCCGAAGCCCCCGAAGCAGAATGGATATCAAGCATGGCCAAGCCTCCCAGTGATGTGTAAGCAGCTGACCCGTGGCCGGCGGGCGCCGTTCACTCGGCATGCCAGGCGGTCGCAGCTTCTGATCGGACGGATGTCAGGTCTGGTGAAATGTCTGGCGGATACGGGCAACTGCAGCGGCCCTGCGCTGCATTACCTTGGCCAGGCGCGAAGCTCATCCACGCTGGGTTTCGACCCAGGAGCTTCACGTCCCCCACAAAGACAAAAAAAGCAGGGATCAGGATGACAACGACAAGCGCGAGTGGCGCCGGCAATCAGCTGGCGCAAGGCTTCAAGCAACGCCATGTGACCATGCTTTCGATCGCCGGGGTCATCGGTGCCGGGCTGTTCATCGGCTCCGGCCATGCCATTGCCGCCGCCGGCCCTTCGGCCATCGTCGCCTATGCGCTGGCCGGCGCGCTGGTGGTACTGGTGATGCGCATGCTCGGGGAAATGGCGGTCGCCAGCCCCGATACCGGCTCCTTCTCCACTTACGCCGACCGCGCCATCGGTCGCTGGGCCGGGTTTACCATCGGCTGGTTGTACTGGTGGTTCTGGGTGCTGGTGATCCCCATCGAGGCCATCGCTGCCGGCGTGGTGCTCAACAACTGGTTCCCGCACATCGACGCCTGGCTCTTCGCCCTGAGCATGACCGTGCTGCTGACCGCCACGAACCTGTTCAGCGTGGCCAAGTACGGCGAGTTCGAGTTCTGGTTCGCCATGCTCAAGGTCATCGCCATCGTCGCCTTCATCGCACTCGGCGCCGCGGCACTGGCCGGCGTATTGCCGGGGCGCGAAGTCAGTGGCCTGCCGCGTCTGCTGGGCGAGCAGGGCGGGTTCATGCCCAATGGCTGGACGGCGATCATCGGCGCGTTGCTCACCACCATGTTCAGCTATCTGGGTACGGAAGCGGTGACCATCGCCGCCTCGGAATCCAAGGACCCGGCGCGCAACATCGCCAAGGCCACGCGCTCGGTGATCTGGCGTATCAGCGTGTTCTACCTGCTGTCGATCTTCGTGATCATTTCGGTGGTGCCGTGGAACGACCCGTTGCTGCCGGTGCAAGGTTCCTACCAGCGCGCCCTGGAGATCATGAACATCCCCTACGCCAAACTGCTGGTGGACCTGGTAGTGCTGGTGGCGGTCGCCAGCTGCCTGAACTCGTCGATCTACATCTCGTCGCGGATGCTCTATTCGCTCGCCAAGCGGGGTGATGCACCGGGCTTCATTCAGCGCACCTCGAAAGTCGGTGTGCCCCGTGCGGCAGTGATCGGCAGCACCCTGATCGGCATGCTGGCCACCATCGTCAACTACTTCGCGCCCGCCGAGGTGTTCGCCTTCCTGCTGGCCAGCTCCGGTTCGATCGCCTTGCTGGTGTACCTGGCCATCGCCTTCTCGCAGTTGCGCATGCGCGCCATGCTGCAGCGGCAAAATGTCGAGATCGCCTTCCGTATGTGGCTGTACCCGTGGCTGACCTATGCCGTGATCGGTTTCATCGTGTTTGCCCTGGGCACCATGTTCGTGATGCCGCAGCACCGCATGGAGGTGTCGCTGACGCTGGCGCTGGCCGGGGTCATATTGCTGCTGGGGGTGATCAGCAGCCGACGCCATGCCCGACGAGAGGCATTGGTTGCCGCCTGAAGCGGATGCAGGCAGGAGAAAGCCACCCACCAGGGTGGCTTTTTTGTGTGTGCGGGCAGCCGATGTGTCTTGTCTGGAGAATTTTCTGTCCGGTTTGGCAATGCAGCCTCAAGGGTGTTTAATCTCACCCCTGAAATCTCTGAAGCCCAATAAAATAAGGGGCTCCAGAGATTTCACCGTTCATCGAAATTGCTGTAGACACATTGTCTAACAGTGCCCTATATTCGTTATACAAATAGTAGACACAGCGCTATGACCAACAAGAAGGCCGCCATGAAAGCCACCGTTCAACCGCTCAATGTCGAGGTGCCGCAGGACCGCAAGGCCGTCCTTGCCGAAGCGTTGCGCCGCCGGATCCTGAGCATGGAACTGGCGCCAGGCGCGGTGGTGGACGAACTGGCCCTGTGCGACGAGTTCGGCCTGTCCCGCCCCCCCGTGCGTGAACTGCTGCGCCAGATCGCCGCCGAAGGCTACATCGAGCTGGAAACCAACCGCGCCCCGCGCGTGGCGGCCATGAACCACGAGTCGCTGCACAGCTTCTTCGTCGCGGCGCCGCTGATCTACATCGCCACCACCCAACTGGCCGCGACTTACGCCAGCGAAGCCGAAATCGACGTGCTCAAAGGCATCCAGGCGAGCTTCCGGCGGGCCATCGAAGAGCGTGACGTGGAAAACCGTGTGCTCTACAACGATGCCTTCCACCTGGAAATCGGCAAGATGGCGCACAACGAATACCTGCTGCCCAGCCTGCGTCGCCTGCTGATCGACCATACCCGGCTGGGCAAGATCTTCTACCGCCACCCGACCACCGATGACATGCAGCGCGACCTCGAAACCGCCTGCGTGCAACACGACCAGATGATCCAGGCCATCGAACGCCGCGACCCGCAGGCCGCTGGGCAACTGGTGCGCGAGCACTTCGAGCTGTCGCGCCGGCGCATGGCCGAATACGCGGCACCGCAAGGGCTGGATGTACCGATCCAGCTATGAGTTTCCAGGTCGTCGCCGCTGGCGCTGACCGTTCGTCAACAACAAGATCCGGGTTTGTGTCATGACAAGAATAAGTTCGTTACCTGCCGATGATGCCACCTGTGGCTGGTACCACCTGAGCAAGCCGCGCACGCCACGTGCGGCCCACAGTGGCCATAGCCAGGCGCGCTGGGTAGTGGTCGGAGCAGGCTTCACCGGCCTGGCGGCGGCGCGTCAGCTGGCAACGAACTTCCCCAATGACGAGATCGTGCTGATCGAGGCCCAGGAGGTCGGTTTCGGGACCTCCGGGCGCAATGCCGGCTTTGCCATCGACCTGCCCCACGATATCGGCGCCGAGGATTACATCGGCGACCTCGATATCGCCAAGACCGTACTCAAGCTCAACCTGGGTGGCCAGTCGTACCTCAAGGAACTGATCGAGCGTTACGACATCGAGTGCCAGTTCCGGCACTGTGGCAAGTACCAGGCGGCTGTCGAGGACCGCGGCATCGCCGTCCTGGATGCCTATCGCCGTGGCCTGGACAAGCTCGGCCAGCCCTATGAAGTGATCGAAGGACGCGACCTGCCGGATCATATCGGCACGCACTTCTACCGCAAGGGCCTGTTCACCCCCGGTACGGCGCTGCTGCAGCCTTCGGCCCTGGTCAAGGGCCTGGCCGACAGCCTGCCGAGCAATGTCTCGCTCTACGAAAACACCCCTATCACCGACGTCGAATACGGCGACAAGGTGGTGCTGCGCCATGCCAACGGGTCCATCACGGCCAACAAGCTGGTCCTCACCACCAATGCCTTCGGCATGAGCTTCGGTTTCCTCAAGGGCCGCATGCTGCCGGTGTTCACCTACGGCAGCATCACCCGCCCGCTGACCGAGGACGAACAGGCGCGCCTGGGCGGCAAACCCTACTGGGGCGTGATCCCGGCGGACCCGTTCGGCACCACCATGCGCCGTACCGTCGACAACCGCCTGCTGATCCGCAACAGCTTCAGCTATAACCCGGACGGGCGCAGCAATCGCAAGTACCTGGAGCGCTTCGTCGAGCGCCACCGTGCATCCTTTGCCCGGCGCTTTCCGATGTTGCCGGGCGTGAATTTCGAATACACCTGGGGCGGCGCACTGGCATTGTCGCGCAACCATATGGGCTTCTTCGGCAAGTTGGCGCCGAATGTAGTAGGCGCCTTGTGCTGCAATGGACTTGGCGTGACGCGCGGCACCGTCACAGGAAAGTTGCTGGCCGATTGGCTGGCCGGCGACAAGAACGAACTGATCGAGTTTTTGCTCAATGCCCCCGGGCCTTGCGCGAATCCACCGCAGCCTCTGGTTTCACTGGGTTTGAACGCCAACCTGATGTGGGGGCAGTTGCGCGCCGGCAAAGAAAGTTGATGGATAGCTAAGCAAGGATTGGAACATTTTGCCGCCGGCCACTATTGGCCGGCCCGGGCTCGCTTTGCCCGAATTTGATGATCGAGATGTGTAGTCCGCTCACCCGGGGCTGAACGCTGTTTTCAGTTTCGCGGACGCGCTCGCCTTGAAAACGTGCATGTAGATGAAGTGGCAGGAACAATAATGACAAGTCCGAATATTTCGATTGAAGATGTACCGATCAACCGCTTTCACCAGTTGCTGACCCTGCGCTCGGGCGGCGGCTCGTTCGTCGACGGTTATGTGTTGAGCATCATCGGCGTGGCCATGGTGCAGATGGCCGCCGGCCTGAACCTGACCAGCTTCTGGCAGGGCATGATCGCCGCCTCGGCGCTGATCGGGATTTTCTTCGGTGGCTTCTTTGGCGGCTGGCTGACCGACCGCTTCGGTCGCAAGCGCGTGTTCTTCGTCGGCCCGACCCTGTTCATCCTGGCCTCGCTCGCCCAGCTCTGGGTCGAATCGGCGCTGACGCTGTTCCTGCTGCGCTTTGCCATCGGTATCGCGGTGGGCATCGAATACCCGGTGGCGACCTCGCTGCTGGTGGAGTTCCTGCCCAGGAAGAACCGCGGCCCGCGCCTGGCCACCCTGACCGTGCTGTGGTTCGCCGGCGCCGCCACCGCCTACATGATCGGTGAGGCGATCCTGCGCCATGGCGGCGACGATGCCTGGCGCCTGGTGCTGGCCAGCGCTTCGGTGATCGGCGCGCTGCTGTTCGCCCTGCGCCTGGGTACGCCCGAGTCGCCGCGCTGGCTGATCAGCAAGGGCCGTTCGGCCGAAGCCGAGCAGGTCATCAAGCAGGTCTACGGCAACGGTTTCTCCCTGCGCAACCTGCCCGAGGAGCCAAAGACCCGCAAGCTGTCGTTCTTAAGCCTGCTGCACTCCGGCTACGGCAAGCGCATGTTGTTCGTCACCATGTTCTGGACCTGCTCGGTGATCCCGGTGTTCGCCGTCTACGCGTTCGCCCCGAAGGTACTGGGTGCGCTCAACCTCAAGGGTGACTGGGCGTCGATCGGTTCGGTGGCCATCACTTGCCTGTTCGTGGTCGGCTGCATCATCGGTACCCGCCTGCTGAACACCGTCGGCCGGCGCACCACCTTGCTGCACAGCTTCTTCTGGTCGGGGCTGGCGCTGCTGGGCCTGGGCGCCTTCAGCAGTGGCAACGAGATGCTCATCCTGGTGCTGTTCGGTGCCTATGCGCTGTTCATCGGCGGTGCCCAGGTGCTGCAGCTGGTCTACCCCAACGAATTGTTCCCTACCGAAATCCGTGCCGGCGCCGTGGGCGTGGGCACTTCCATGTCGCGGGTCGGTGCTGCGGTCGGCACCTGGCTGGTGCCCATCGCCCTCGACAGCTATGGCATCGGCGCCACCATGTATGCCGCCGCCGCCGTGACCTTCGTCGGCCTGGCCTTCTCCGTCGCCCTGGCCCCTGAAACCCGTTCGCTGAACCTGCAACAAGCGGCATCGCTTGGCTGAACCCATGACAACCCGCCGTGTCGGCGCACCGCCACGGCCTTTAGCACACTGATCAACGCACTGGAGAACCTACCGTGAAATTCGAAGGCATCTACACCCCGGCAATCACTCCGCTGGCTGCGGACGGCTCGATCGACAAGGCGGCGTTTGCCGAGGTCCTCGAATACCTGGTCGAATCGAAAATCCACGGCGTGATCATCGGTGGCTCCACCGGCGAGTACTACGCCCACTCCGCCCAGGAGCGCATCGAGCTGGCCGCCCAGGCCAAGGACGTACTCAACGGTCGCCTGCCGCTGATCGTCGGCACCGGCGCGATCCGCACCGAAGATTCCGTGGCGTTCGCCAAGCACGCCAAGGAAATCAAGGCCGACGCGCTGCTGGTCGGCACCCCGCCGTATGCGCTGCCGACCCAGCAGGAAATCGCCCTGCACGTCAAAGCCGTCGACGCTGCCGCCGACCTGCCGATCATGCTCTACAACTACCCAGGGCGCATGAGCGTGAGCATGGGCGAAGCATTCTTCGACGCCGTGGCCGACGTGAAGAACATCGTCGCCATCAAGGAAAGCTCCGGCGACATGGCGCAACTGCACCGCCTGGCTATCCAGCGGCCGAACATCCAGCTGTCCTGCGGTTGGGACGACCAGGCCCTGGAGTTCTTCGCCTGGGGTGCCAAGAGCTGGGTCTGCGCCGGCTCCAACTTCATCCCGCGCGAGCACGTGGCCCTGTACGAGGCCTGCGTGCTGGAAAAAGACTTCGACAAGGCCCGCCGCATCATGGGCGCGATGATGCCGCTGATGGACTTCCTGGAAGGGGGCAAGTTCGTCCAGTCGATCAAGTACGGTGTCGCCCTCAACGGCCTGAGCACCGGTGGCGTGCGCAAGCCGCTGTCCGAGCTGGACGCTGCCGAGAAGCAAGCGCTGGAGCGCGTGGTCAGCGAACTCAAGCGCAACATCGCTCAGATCACGGGAGGTGCCTGAAAATGGCCGATTTGCTGAGCAAGGCACAATACGCGGCCATCGCCGCCGAGCTGCAACTGCGCACCAAGGCATTCATCGACGGTGAGTTCCGCGATGCCCTTTCGGGGCGCACCTTCGTCACCACCAACCCGGCTACCGGCAAGCAGCTGGCCGAAGTCGCCGCCTGTGACGTGCAGGATGTCGACGTGGCCGTGGCCGCGGCCAAGCGCGAGTTCGAAGCCGGTAGCTGGTCCAGGCTGCAGCCGGGTGAGCGCAAGCACATCCTGCTGAAGTTCGCCCAGTTGCTGGAAGACAACGCCCACGAACTGGCCGTGCTGGAAGCGCTGGACAGCGGCAAGCCGGTCAGCGAGTGCCAGAACGTCGACGTGCCGGAAACCATCCACACCATTCGCTGGCACGCCGAGCTGATCGACAAGATCTACGACAGCACGGCGCCCACCGGCAACGCTGCGGTGACCATGGTGGTGCGCGAAGCCATCGGCGTGGTCGGCCTGGTGCTGCCGTGGAACTTCCCGCTGCTGATGCTGGCCTG
>Ga0247821_10001306_pt1 | contig 13853 bp, 27 predicted proteins | sample 13C_Glycerol_Day_FD_192481 | JGI IMG/M metagenome (GOLD analysis project Ga0247821, IMG submission 192481) | Soil microbial communities from agricultural site in Penn Yan, New York, United States - 13C_Glycerol_Day14 | ecosystem: Environmental > Terrestrial > Soil > Agricultural land | place... | reverse complement strand
TGGCGACGGTGACGTGGGCTTCGGTGGCGGCTGTGGTGGTGTTCATCGGGGTCTCCCTCCCTTGCGATGACTCCACTATGCTGTACGTACAGCGAAGTTCGCAAGGGGAATCCCAGAACTCACCGAAACTAAATAGCTACGCCGCCGTGTCGACGCCCCCGCGTTCCACCCGCCGCAGCTCCGCCAACAACCGTCGGTACTCCGCCGACCGCTCCGGCGTGAGCGGCACCTCCGGGCACGCGAACAGCGCACGGATCTCCGCGTTCACCACCGCGGCAGAGCGCACGGCAGCACCAGACGCAGCATCGGGGGACATGATCCAAGCGTAGTCCGTCAGCCGCTGCGGTCCGGCAGCCGGGTGACGAACGTCCCCACACCCACCTGCATCTGCGCCAGCCCCGCCGCCCGCAACTCCGTCAACACGCGCCGCGCCGTCATCTGCGCGATCCCGAACTCCTCCACGATCGCGAGCACCCCCGGCAACTGGGCGCCCGGCGCGTAGGTGCCGTCAGCGATCCGCGCCTCGATGACCTCGTACACCTGCTGCCAGCGGGGGATGTCGGGCTTCCAATCCATGATCCCGAAGCTAGGTCCGCTCGGCACACTCAGCGAGACGACATAGCCTGGATCGCCTAGCACCCCTAGCTAGCTACGTCTAAGCTGCACAGAGAGAACCCCCGCGCCGTGCGACCGGCCGGGGGTAGGGCCCACGCTACGGAGGAGCGTCGACATGAGCCACGGTACAGGCCACCCGCCCACCACGGGAGTAGCCGACCCCGCCCTCGCACTCCTCGCCATCCCCGACCGGCTGTCCGACGTGCAGCGCGCAGGCCGCGTCTGCGTCTGGGGCGGCGAATCCCTCACCGCCACCGCCGTGCGTCTCGGCGCCCGCGAGACCGACGGGCACACCATATTCCCCAGCGGCTGCCGATCCTGCACCGCTACCGCCGCCATGACTGCCCTGCTCCAGCACGCGCCGGACTGCGCCGCCTGCGTCCAGCACGCGCCCGACTGTGCGATCGGCATGGCTCTGATCCGTCTCACGCGGGACGGCCAGTGGTGACCGCCCGCCGCAGCCTCGCCGAGCGGATACGGGAAGCGAAGACATCGGCAGGCCGCGCGGCCGGGTACTGCTGGCTGGCGCACCCGGACGGTGGCGCGCACTGCACCCGCCGCCCGCACGAGGACCGTCGGCACGTCGACTACTACAACGGCCGCACCTCCCACACCGACACGCACGGCACGGAGTGGACCGAATAACACCCAAGGCTGGCAGCACGGGCCCTCGCCTTACCCCGTCGGGGGAGCGTGCTGCCGGAGTGCCTGCGACTCGCTGGATCTGAGGGGACCCGGCATCAGAGTTGCGGGCGGGGGCGGCTGCCCGGCCGACGGCAAAGAGGGTCGGGCAGCCGCCTACTCCACCAGGTCGGCAAGCCGCACGCCGAGGGCGTCGGCGAGGAGCAGCAGGTCGGCGAAACGGGGGTCACGGGCGCCGGCCTCGTATCGCTGGATGGTGCGGCGGTCGACACCGGCTAACACCGCGAGCTGGTCCTGCGAGAGCCCTGCCGCCTTTCGGAGTGCGGCGATTCTGTGACCGAGCTGTTTACGGCGGGTGAGGACCCAGTCGGGATACGGGTGGCGGCGGGCTGGCACTCGACAAACGCTGTGGCCCGCAAGATCATGTGTCAGTACCCAAACGGTCGCCGATCAGCCGATCAGGTAACCCACACGGGTGACAGCAGGGCACATCCATTGCGAGAGCGGGTATGCGATGCGCAGGGTGGGCACACGCGTGGCTACTGCACCCATCCCCCACCCCAGAGCGGGCCGGTGACGTGTCTCCCACGAGGTGCACCCCTCCGTCCAGATGACGGAGCCCGGCCTGAGCGGCCCCCGGCTGAACCCCGGGGGCCGCGCCCCTAAATGTCTCCCAGATTCAGCCCGCGAGCCTCGTCCGCGGCACGCTTTTGCGCAGTGGCTTTCGTGTACCGGTCGATCATGTCGCGACGCGACCACCCAGCGACCGCCATCAGACCACCCTCAGACCCCCCGCGCTGTAGCCACCGGCCCGCCGCCGTGTGCCGCAGAACGTGCGGATGGAAGTCCTCGATGCCAGCAAGATGGGCTCGCCGCACGAGGCTGTCGTAGAGGCCCGAGTAGCCGATCGTCTTCCCGCGGTCTCCGAGCCACAGATCGGGCGTGGAGGCGAGACGGTGCGCGCGCCGGGCACGGAGGTACCGGTCGATCGCGCGGGACGTCTGAGGGCCCACAGGGATCGTCCGGCCCTTGCCGCCCTTGCCGCGGCGCACGATGGCCACACCGGCAGTAAGGTCGATGTCATCGGTGGACATGGCGACCACTTCCCCGATCCGGGCCCCGGTCTCCAGCATGAGCCGGATGATCGCCTCATCGCGGCGTTCCCAGAATCCGCGGCCGGCGCACGCCTTGATCAGGGCCTTGAGTTCGTCGTCGGATAGTTCAGGGACAATCTTGCTATCGAGCTTCGGGGGCTTGAGGGCGATGAGCGGGTCCTGGTCGAGTTCTCCTTCGTCGGCGAGCCAGGCTGAGAAGCGGCGCATGGAGAGCTGCCGGGAGCGGGCTGTGGCGGCTTCGGCGCCTTGGTCGAGGAGGTCGGCGATGAAGGCGTTGACCAGGGTCCGGCTGATGTCTGGCTGGGTTTCTGTGCGCTGGCACCAGGCGAGGAAGCGTCGGACACCGTCGGTGTAGGTCTTCACTGTCTGCGCGGACTTGCGTTCTGCTCGCAGGTGCAGGGTCCAGGATTCGAGCAGGGTTTTCATGTCTTCGACGGTCACAGAGTCCCCCCACGGGCTGATATCTAGACTGACACCGCCATGCTTCAGACAGGAAAGCGCCCCTGACCCGGAATGTAAAGGTCAGGGGCGCTTTCAGGTGGGAGACTCAGTCGAGGTAGTCGCGCACTACACGACTTTGAACGCCGTGCTTAGCCTGCTCTTTCCTGCGTCCCGTCGCGAACTATGCTTTGCAATATCCTCGGTTGAGAAACCTCGCGGTCGCCACCGACGCGGGTGACTTGAAGGACGTCGGGCGCACCTGGCGCGATGAGCTTGATCGCCTCGACGGCCTGAGCCTCGCCGATCTGGGCGGGATCGTAGGCCGCCCGCAGAGCACGCCGCCCCGGCCAGATGATCACGGGGCGCCCCGGCTCCAGGGTTCGCTGTTCGAGGATGAGCTCCTCCTTGGTCACACGACCCCCTTGCCCGCAAGCGCGACCGCCGGAAGGCACGACGGATTCGTACTCGCGTTCGATGTCCACGAGGTCCCGCGACTCTACGCCTACCACAAGGTCACGGAAAGCGATTCGCCGCAACAAGGGCGACGGGCTCACCCACATTCTTCACGACTCACGAACATGCGGAACAGTTGCGTCACGAATCTCTCGAGTTCTCCGCAGCCCGACGCTGCCGCAGCACCTCCCCGCGGACCGCCTCCGTGTCCGCCTCCACCGCCTCATCATGCAGAACCAGACCCCCCGCAACGGCCGTAGCCGACAGCCCCAGGTACTGGAAAGCAGCAGCAGCCTGCACGCGGGCGAGCGGCAGGCCGAGGCCGGCATGGATGGCTCGGATGAGGCGGGGCTCGATCTGGACGCGCTGCCCGTTGCCGACTTTCCACAGGACGGTGCGGCTGGGGCGGTAGCCCGAGACGGGGTCGATCGCACGCTCTTCGAACTTGCGGTACGTCAGCTCTCGGCCCTCGCCCACGCGATCGGCGACGAGGCTGGTCAGCGTTTCCGCATCCTTGGCCATCAAAACTCCATGTCCGTGCGTGGGGGGTCAGGGGGCGGCGTCTCCCGGTGGCGGCCTGGCTCCGCACGCGTGCCATTGTCCACGTTCACGGACACGTACGGATACCTGGCCTGCAATGTTCGACTCAAATGTGACCCGGAGTGCGGACAAGAAAGAGGTGCGCCCCGCGTACTGGACATAGCGGCAACACCATGCTTAGCTGGCCTTGTTCGCGAACGCGGACAACGCACGGAGGTAGTACACGTGCCAGAGCCTCACCAAGAACCCGCTTACCGCCTCATCGACGGCAGACTCCTCCGCCGCCTGATGAGGTGCCCCGAAGGCGACGGAAAGCGTCACACCGTCCGCAGCCTTGCCGCCGCCACCGGCATCAGCAAGAGCAAGATCAGCAGCATGCTGAACGACCAGCAAACCCGACTCCCCCAGAGCAAGGCCGACGCCGTCGCCCACGAGGTCGCCGTCCGCCGCAAGGCTCTTTTCACGCCCATCGTGTCCACGATCACGAACAAGAACATTCTCCGGGAGGGAGACACATGAACGCCGAAGAACGCAAGCTCCGCGCCCAGCTCGGCGCCGAAATGAGCTGGGCCAACACCACCGACCGCACCGCCCGCACCGCACCCGGAAGCCGCGCCGCAGAGGCCCGCTTCGAGAAGCAGGCCCGCGAACTGCACCCGGACGCGGACGACTCGCTGATCGCGAAGGTCGCCGAGAACCTGCGCCGCGCGCACTTCCGCCGCATGGGCCTCGCCTCCGCGACGAAGCGCCGCAAGGCCCGCGAAGCGCAGGCCGGCACCGCCGCCTGACCCCGAACGCGCCGAAGGGCCGCCCGCTTTGACCGGCCTGGCGACCCCTGATCGGCGAACCCCTACCAGATGGAAGAGAGGCCCTCGATGGCCCAATCATTGCAGATCCCGCCCGTGAGAACGGTGCCGCTGTACAAGGCGCCGCTGCCGATCACTGTGTTCGTCGATGCGTCCGGGGACGTGTGGGAGACGGCGGGTCACAACGCGGCGGGTGAGTTGCTGTTGTCGTGTCCGCAGCCGTCCAATCCGGAGGACGCGGGTGTGGGCGAGTCGTTCGCGTGGACGTTGGCACTGGTTCAGGCGGCGTTTGGTCCGCTGATTGCCCGGTCGGCGGTGGCCCGGTGAGCGCGGGCCTGTCGCCGCTGGCGATGCGGGCGAAGTCGCTGATCGATGCGACGTGGTTGAACAACCCGCCGTATGACCTCGCGTCGCAGGCGGCGTTCGCGTTGGAGTCGGCTCAGATGTTGCAGTCGCCGGTGACGGCAGCGGAGCGTGCGGCGGCGGAGGATGCGCTGGCGCTGCTGGACCGGACGCTCGCGGAGCTGAAGCGGGAGCACCAGGAGAACGCCCGGCTGCGGGCTCGGGTCGTCGAGCTGGAGCAGCAGGTTGAGGCGCTGAGGGCGCAGGGGCAGACGCTGCGGGAGAAGGCGGTCGGGCAGCCGGCGGACGGGTTGACGCGGATTTTCGCGCCGACGCAGGCGCTGCGTGAGGTGTTGGACGGCGAGCACTACGAGGTCGTGCATCACGACTACCGCCTCGGTCACGACCTGCCTGAGGCGGGTGGTGCCCTGTGAGCAGCCTCCCGGACCCGAAGAAGCACCTCATCGGCTACGGCCGTATCGACGCCGCGACCGGCATGGTCCACGGCTACGTCCGCTGGCCGCACGGAACCTTCCCGACCCCGTATGGCTGCCGCTGGTGCGGCACCGAGATGGGGCGTCACGGCTCGCTGTTCATGCCGCGACGCGGCTTCCACCGCTGGGAGCAGCCGACGCAGGCGCAGATCAAGGCGCGGATGCTGGCTCGCCGCGCAGCGTGGAAGGCCGTGTGCCGATGTCCGCTGGACGACGAGTGGCGTCCGTTCGCCCCGGTCTTCGACCCGTACCGGTGTGAAGCGTCCGACTGCCACGGCTACACCTCGGAGACGGACCCGTTCGGAATGGGCCGCTCGGTTCACGAGCCCAGCGCCGAGGTGTCCCGCAAGTGCGGGCACTGCGGCTGGCGCACGAGCGTCTGGCACGTGGATGACGGGTCGGCCGAGGTAGAACTCCACCGCCACGTCGTCCGTGTCCACGGCGGTGCTGAGGACGGCACGCAATGACCGCGACCACGCCCGAGGACTGGGTTCGCGCGCTGTCGATGGCGTTGATGCTGTGCGGCTCCACGGCCGTCCCGTACTTCCTGTTCGTCGATGCGACCCCCGCGGACTTCGATCCGCGCCGTCTCGCCTATTCGGACGCGCACTGCCGGTACCTGGTCGAGGCCGTCCGTCTCCGCTACATGCTCACCGCGCTGGCTGCCGCCGCGCACCCCACTGCTCCTTCCGGAGGCACCCGATGACCCGCATCCGTCTTGCCCTGCGCCGCCTGTTCCGCCCCGTCAAGCCGACCGGCCCGATGCGGTTCTACACCCGCCGCGCCGCCGACGGAGTGTTCCTCGACCTGGAGGACTACTTCGAGCACGTCGTCACGACGATCGCCGACGACGGGGACGCGTTCGCCCTGTTCATGGAGATGGTCAAGGACCGGCGGCTTTCTCACAAGCACGACGGGTGGGAGCCGGAGCGGCTGCACCTGGAGCAGCTCGGCATGGTTGTCGGCTACGAGATCCCCGTTCGGGGCCAGCAACTCGCCCGTCTCGTGGCGCGGCTGCAGGCGGCGGCCCCGGCCCCGGTCGTCCCTGCGCAGCGCACTGCGGGTGCGTCGTGAGCGCCCGCCCGATCTCCGACCTCGACGTCCCCGCCTCCCGTCTCGAAGCCGACATGCGCGCCTTCGTCGCCCGGCAGCGGCTGGCTGCGGGCATCGCAGCGGAGGCCCGGCACCAGATGGACCCCGCCGAGGGACCGATCGACGCCGCGTTCCAGCGCCTCGCCTGCGAATGCCCCGACCCCTGCGGATGCGAGGACACGCCGTGACCATCACCACCGACGCCGGGACCGCGCAGGTCCCGGCCGCCGGCCCCGTCATCCTCGGCTCGTTCGAGCCCGGATCCGAGGCCTGGCATGCGGCTCGGGCGAACGGGATCGGCGGCAGCGAGATCGCCGCCGTCCTCGGCCTCTCCCCCTACGAATCCCGCTTCAGCCTGTGGCACCGCAAGAAGGGGCTCATCGGCCCCGTCGAGGAGTCGGAGGAAATGTACTGGGGCAAGGAGCACGAGCCCGCGATCTGCCGCCGGTTCGCCCGCGAGCACCCCGACCTGGACGTCACCGTCGCTCCGACCTACGCCCACCGGGACCGGCCCTGGCAGATCGCCAACCCCGACCGGCGGGTCGGCCCCGAACTCCTCGAAGCGAAGACCGCCCGCGACGGCGAGGGCTGGGGTGAGGAGGGGACCGCTCAGATCCCCGTTCACTACCGCGCGCAGTGCCTCTGGTACATGGACGTCCTCGGCGCCCGCCGCTGCCACGTAGCCGTGCTGATCGCCGGGTCGGAGTACCGCGAGTACGTCGTCGACTACGACGAGGACGAGGCCCGCATTCTCCGCGAGGCCGGCGCCCGGTTCATGGACGACCTCGCCCGCGATGTCCGGCCGGACATCGACGGCCACTCCGCGACCTACCAGGCGATCCGTGAACTCCCCGACGGGCTCGACGACGTGGACGTCGAGATCGAGACCGCCCTCCGCGACCGCTTCCACAAGGCGCAAGACGCCTTCTGGCGGGCCGAGGACGAGCTGACCGCCTGCAAGGGCCTCCTCCTCGACGCGATCGACACCGGCCGGCGCGCCGTCTGCGAGCGGTTGCGGGTCGCCACCCGCACGGTCCGCGACGGCAAGACCTACCAACTCCTCCCCGCACGCACCCGAAGGAACGCCCGATGACCGAGAACACCGTCTCCAACGCCGTCGCCGTCCGCGACAACGGGCCCGAAGCAGTCGTCCGCCAGTACCGCGACGACCTCACCGGCGCCCTCCCCTCCCACGTCAAGGGCGAGGTGTGGATGCGGCTTGCCACCGGTGCACTGCGCCGCGACGAGAACCTCCGCCGGATCGCCACCCGCAACCCCGGCTCCCTCATGAACGCCCTGCTGGAGTGCGCCCGGCTCGGTCACGAGCCCGCGTCCAAGTCCTTCTACCTGGTGCCGTTCGGCAACGAGATCCAGGGCATCGAGGGCTACCGCGGCGTCGTCGAGCGCATCTACCGAGGCGGCAAGATCAAGGTCGTCCAGGTCGAGATCGTCTACGAGAACGACGTGTTCGTGTGGATGCCGGGCACCGTCGACACCCACCAGCCGCCCCGCTGGGAAGGCCCGCAGCAGGTGCCGTACCACCACGCCGACTGGTTCTCCGACCGCGGCGAGGTGAAGGGGGCCTTCTCCTACGGCATCTTCCACGACGGCACCCCGTCCCGAATCGTGATCCTCAACCGGAAGTACATCGACAAGGTCCGCAAGGAGTCGAAGGGCAGCAACGCCCCCTCGTCGCCATGGGTGAAGTGGTTCGACCAGATGGTCCTCAAGACCGCCGCCCACCGCCTGGAGCCGTGGGTGCCCACCTCCACCGAGTGGCGCAAGGACGAGCCGCCCACCGCCACCGTCACCCAAATCCCGGCTCCCACCGGCACGCCGCAGCTTCCCGCTGGAGCGCCTGTTGAGGACGACGAGGACGAGGGCCCGATCGAGGGCGAGTTCGTCGACGACGAGCCCGGCCAACAGCCGTGGCCGAACGTCGCTCAGCCCCCTGCCTGACCCGCACTTCTGGTGGCCGCCCGCGCCCAAATCGCGGGCGGCCACCCGCCAGCAGACCACACCCGGCATGGATCGGAGAACCATCATGAGATCCCCCTTCGTTTCCCGCGCAGCTTTCGCAGACGTGTGTGCCAAGCATGATCGGCTCGTCGCCGACAACAGGCGGCTCGCCGACGACAACGAGCGACTCCGCAATGAGCGGAATCAGTTCGAGAAGGACCGCGACGCGATCAAGGCGACCGCCGACAGCACCCCCCAGACCACTGCACCCGAGAACCTTCAGCACAGGACGTTGGCTGCGGCGCTCGGTCTGACGGACCTGGACCTCACCTACCCGCAGCTCGTGGCCGCCGCGCACCGCATGCGGGAACAGCTCGGCGACGTGAGGACCGAGGCCGCGAGGCTGCGGAGGCAACTGGAGAACGCGCACGGCGACCTGCTGCGGGAGAACCGGCCGGTCGATGGGGCGCCCGCGTTCCGGAGCGAGGCGAACTCGGCGCGGGTGCGGCGCGCCCAGGACCACGCCCGTCGGCTCCACGAGCGGCTCCACGAGTTGACGCTCGCGAACCAGAACTGCACCTGCCAGCGCGAGGGAGCAGCGTCGTGAGACTCCTGCCGTCCCGGTATTTCGGCCGCGCGCACGGCCGCCACCGCCGCCACCACGTCTTCCCGCACCCCGAGTTCGGTGCCGTCGTCACCCAAGGCTTCGCCGCCTGCAAGCCGTGCGGCGGGGACGTCCCGGTCGTCCTGCACCCGTCCGGCGGCCACACCTGCAGCGCCGGCCACACCACCGACGGAGGCCGACCGTGAGCGACGTTCCCGCGTTCATCCTCGCCTTCGTGATCTGCGTGGCGCTCGGCTGGGTCGCCTTCCACTTCATCAAGTTGCGCCACGCCGCCCGGCAGTCCAGCCCGACTGCCCCCGCCCCGCTGGTCGGGTTCGAGCGGCGCGGCACGGACACCGCCCTGCACGACACGTGCGCGCTCCTGTGGGGCCTGCCCGCCTACGGCGAGACCCCGACCGCCGGAGACGACCGACTGCGAGCCGCCATCCACGACGACCAGAACAACCAGCAGGGGGAACAGTGACCAGCCGCAGCAAAGCCAAAGGCTCCGCCTGGGAGCGCGCCATCGTCGAACACCTCAAGGCTGAGGGCTGGCTGTTCGCCGAGCGCCGTCTCGCTGGCAGCAACAAGGACCGCGGGGACGTCGCCGGGGTGGTTGGCGTCGTGATCGAGGCGAAGAACAAGGCCCGCATGGCGCTCGCCGAGTGGGTCGACGAGACCGAGGCCGAGCGCGTCAACGACGGCGCCTGGCTGGGCGTGGTCTGGCACAAGCGGATCGGCAAGTCGTCCGCCGCGGACGGCTACGTCACCATGACCGGCGCCCAGTTCACCGCGCTCCTCGCCCGGGCGCTCGACATCCAGACCGTCATCCCCGTCGACGACGAGGGCGAGGTCGCGTGATGGCCCGCCACGACAACGACGCGCTCACCGTCATGGACTGGTTCTGCGGCGCCGGCGGCAGCTCGCAGGGCATGCACTCCATCCCCAACGTCCGCATGGAACGGGCCGCGAACCACTGGGAGCGGGCGATCGAGTCGCATGCCGCGAACTTCCCCACCGTCGACCACTACCGCGGCGACATCCGCGAGGCGCCCGTCGACAAGTGGCCGGTGACGGACATCTTCTGGGCCAGCCCGGAGTGCCCGCAGTGGTCCAACGCCCGCGGCAAGAAGCGCGACTTCGACGCCTCCCTCCAGGGCGACCTCTTCGACGACTTCGGCCCGTCCGAGGAAGTCGAGCGGTCCCGCGCGCTGATGGAAGAGGTCCCCATGTACCTGCGTGGAGTCATCGCCCGCGGCGGTCTCGTCAAGGCCGGGGTCGTCGAGAACGTCGTCGACGTCCGCGCCTGGGACCAGTGGGACCGCTGGCTCGGCGAGATCCGCAAGCTCGGCTACAAGACCCGCGTCATCGCCCTCAACAGCATGCACGCCGACCCGCGCACCGTACACAAGGCCCCGCAGAGCAGGGACCGCCTGTATGTCGCCTACTGGCACGAGAGCCTGGCCCGCACCCCCGACTGGGACAAGTGGCTCCGGCCGCGCGCCTGGTGCCCGGGCTGCGAGACGTGGGTGCAGGCCGTACAGCGGTTCAAGAACCCCGCCCGGGACATGGGCCGCTACCGGCAGCAGTACGTCTACCGCTGCCCCAACGCGGCGTGCCGCAGCCAGATCGTCGAACCCGAGACGCTCCCGGCCGCCGTCGCCATCGACTGGACGATCCCCGGTCAGAGGATCGGCGACCGCACCAAGCCGCTCGCCGAGAAGACCCTCGCCCGCATCCAGGCCGGCCTCGACAAGTTCGCCCGGCCGATCACCCTGGAGGCGGCGGGCAACACGTTCGAGCGGCGCCCCGGAGTGCGTACCTGGCCGGTGGACGCTCCGCTCACCACGCAGACGACGACGGCGACCAAGGCCATGGCCTACGAGCCGTTCATGGTCCCGGCCGGGGGGACCTGGCGCAACGACCCGTCCAGCGTCCTGGACCCGATGGCGTGCCGCACCACCCGGGAGAACGACGGACTCGCCATCCCGCCGCTGCTGATCCCAGTGGAAGGCCGCGACGGCAAGGAGCCCGCCTCGGCGAACAACCCGCTCCGTACCCAGACCGCGCGGAACGAGACCGGGCTCGCATGGCTGCCGTTCATGGTGACCATGCGCGGCGGCGGCGACCAGTTGCGCGGACGGTCCATCGGAGAGCCCGTCGGCACCGTGTCCGCCAACGGCAACCACCACGGTCTCGTCACCCCGGACCTGCCCGCATTCGTGATGCGCAACAACGGCAGCCAGGGCGACGGCGGGGAGCACTGCACCACGGCCGCCGAGTACTTCCGCACCATGACCACCGCCGGCCACCAGTCCCTCGTCACCTGGGACCACCTGCTCGTGCCGTACTACGGCAACGGCTCGGCGCGCACGGTGCGGGAGCCCGTCGGCACCCTGTCCACCCGCGACCGGTACGCGCTCGTCCAGGGCGACGTCGACATCGAGGACGTCCTGTTCCGCATGTTGGAGCCACACGAGATCGGCCGGGCCATGAGCTTCGCCGACTCGTACATCGTGCTCGGCAACAAGCGGGAGCGCGTCCGCCAGTACGGCAACGCGGTTACCCCGAACTGCGCTGAGGTGATCGTCGCGGCGCTTGTTGAGGCGATCACCGGCGAGGACATCGACCGGCATGCCACGCCCGAGATGGGGGTGGCGGTCTGATGCCTGGCCCTCACGGCGTGCCGCGCGCCGAGATCGTCGCTCTCCTCCAACAGGGCCACTCCGACCGGTACATCGGCCGCACCCTCCACACCAACCCCAAGCGGGTCAGCCGCATCCGCACCGAACTCGGTATCCCCCGGCCGGTACGCAAGCCCACCCTCACCCTCCACCAGACATGGGCCGCCTACACCAAGCCGACCCACGACGGCCACCTCACCTGGACCGGCTACCACCGCGAAGGCACCTGCCCCGTCCTCAAATACCGCGGCGGGGACTACACCGCCCGCCGCATCGCCTTCGTCATCGCCCAGCGGCGGGAGCCCATCGGCCGCGTGCTGGCCGGCTGCGGCCTGCGGGAGTGCGTGGCTCCCGCCCACATGGAAGACGCGCAAATGCGCGCCCAGTTCGACGCGATCTTCGGAGCGGCAGCATGAGCAACTACACGGGCTCTGTCCCCGACACGCGCCGCGCGCCCGACTGGCGCAGCACCGCAGCGTGCGGCAACAAGAACGTCGATCCGGAGATCTTCTTCGACGGGTACGCCGAGAAGGACGCCAAGGCCCTGTGCGGTCGCTGCCCGGCTGTCCGTGCGTGCCTCCAGTTCGCGCTGACGGAAGGCATCCAGGACGGCGTGTACGGCGGCCTGAACGCGCAGGAACGCGCCAGCCTCCGACGGTCTACCCAGCGCAAGGCAGCCAAGGCCAAGCCGAAAGCCGCCCCGCTCGCCACGGCGCCGAAGCCGACGTCGCTGCGGCAGATCTGGAACAACAACGCCAGCCCCATCGGCAACGGCCACATCGCCTGGCTGGGCAACCGGCAGCTCTGGTTCAAGAGCCTCCCCTACTCGGCACGGAAGATCGCGTTCATCCTCGACCGCGGCCGCGATCCGCAAGGCCGCGTCACCGTGACCTGCGAACTCAACGGCTGCGTCAACCCCCGGCACCTGGTCGACGACACGGAGCGCGTGTGGTGCGGCACCCGGGCCGGCTACCGCAAGCACCTGAAGGAGCGGACGGAGATCTGCGCGCGGTGCCGGAAGGCGAACTCTGCTGCGGACACGAGGCTGCGCCGCACCGGCACCAGCATCGCGGCCTGATGTCGGGCTGGCTCGGCGGTGTGCAAGTCCGCCGCACGGAGCGCGGCCAAGTCCCGGTCGTGGACTTCCTGTGCACGCGCTGCGGCACCCATCGCCGAGCCACCGGGCGTGACCTCGCCCGCGACTACCTCGCCTCCGACCCCATCACCCAGCACCGGGCCATCTGCCCGGCCGCCTCAAAGGACTCCTGATGACCGGCATTCCAACGACCGGCATAGCCCGTATCCAGCTCCGGCAGCGTGCCGCGGACCTGTACCTGGGCGGCTGCACGATCCAATCCGTTGCCCGGCAGATCGGCCGTTCCTACGGCTGCACGCGAACGCTGCTGCTGGAGGCGGGGGTTCGGCTGCGGAAGCCGGGCGGTGGCGGCTGGAGGACGCCGTGACCTGCCCGCGTTGCCAAGCCCCGGTCCCGCCTGGCGCCGGGTTCTGCCGGACCTGCTCCGGACCCATCGGCCAGTAACAGACGCCCCGCCGGGCCGAATCCGGCGGGGCACCCAACCCCAGGAGAACACGACATGGACAGCCGCGAAGCTTCCGCCCTCGTCCTCGACGCCATCGGCTACGCCGTAGCAGGAGACGCCGAACGCGCCGCCGACACCATCGCCACCCTCGGCACCGGATCCGACGCCAACCTCATGTACGGCGCCTGCTGCGCCCTCGCCGAAGCCGGAAAGTTCGCGCTCCAGAAGATCTACGGCGAGCAGGCAGCCCGGCCCGAGCAGGGCGACATGTGGGTCTTCGAGCAGCTCCAGCCCGGCGCCCTCGACGGCGACCCGGCGAAGGCGTTCGCGATGCGGTTCCTGGTCGCCTACTGCAACGGCGACACCGACACCACCCTCGCCCTGTGGGTGGCCAGCCTCAAGGCCAGCGACGAGGAGCACGTGGATTCGGTGTGCGCGCTGCTGGTCAACGTCGCCGGGATCGTGCGCCTCGCGATCGAGCAGCAAGCCGACTGAGCCATCCCTCCCGGCGACGTTGACCAGCAG
>Ga0247821_10001304_pt1 | contig 13859 bp, 11 predicted proteins | sample 13C_Glycerol_Day_FD_192481 | JGI IMG/M metagenome (GOLD analysis project Ga0247821, IMG submission 192481) | Soil microbial communities from agricultural site in Penn Yan, New York, United States - 13C_Glycerol_Day14 | ecosystem: Environmental > Terrestrial > Soil > Agricultural land | place... | reverse complement strand
GCAACCAGACGATCAGCAGGTTGGTGTGCACCATGCGCGCCACGTTGAAGGGAATGGCCGGGAACAGGAAGTCACCGATCACGTACTGCAAACCCATGATCAGACCGAACAGCACCTGGCCGAGGAACAGCATCAGGGCAAACACGAAGTAGGGTTTGGCAACGGCTTGCGAAGCGAATTTCAGATGGGGATTGGCACTGCTCATCACTCAGCCCTCCTTGTTTGGCGGCCAGCCGTTGGTGTTGATGTTCGAGCTCCATTTGAGGAACTCGGCAATGTCGTCGACCTCCTGCTCGCTCAGGTTGAACTGCGGCATCGCCCGACGACCCGGTACGCCCAATGGCTGCATCTTCATCCAGGCATGCAGGAAGGGTTTGAAGCCTTCCTCGCCGCCGCGGCGCTGGAACACGTTGCCCAGCTCTGGCGCAAAGTACGCGCCCTCGCCCAACAGCGTGTGGCAACCGATGCAGTTGTTCTGCTCCCAGACGGTTTTACCGCGCACCACGGCGTCGCTTAATTGCGTGGCATTGGTTCGCTCGGGAAAGGTCTGTTCGGTGTGGTAGGTCAAGGCCAGGAAAATCAGGAAGAAAAACACGCTCCCCCCGAAATAGATGTTCCTGGCCATGCCCTTGGTGAAGGTCTCTGACATGGTCTCGTCCTCATGACTTGGCCCGGTCATGATAGGAAGCGAGGGCTGCAAACCTGCTTGATGGCAATCAAGAAACGCCGATGGTTTTACTCGGGTATTAATGGCGCAGGTGGAGGCTGATGCCTACTGCCAGCGCCAGTACGCCAGCCCATGCCAGCAGCAGGACGCGCCAGCGCCACGGACCATGACGCAGCTCCATGAAGCCGTCGGTGATCAACCAGGCCTTGAGTACCGCCAGCAACAGGATCGCGCCACTGCTCACTGCACCCTGTGCCAGCCCCACGGTGGCCAGGCTAAGCATGACCAGGGCCAGCCAGCAGCCCAGCAAGAACCTCGAAGCGAACATGCGGACCTCCTAGCCCAGCAGGTAGACCAGCGGAAAAAGCACCACCCAGACCAGGTCGACCATGTGCCAATAGAGCACCCCGGATTCGAACCCGCTGCAGTGGCCCGGGCCATAGCGACCACGGCGACAGCCTGCGGCCAGCCAGGCCAGGATCAGCATGCCGAGCAGCACATGGAGAAAATGGAAGCCGGTGAGAATCCAGTACAGGGTGAAAAAGGTGTTGTGCTCAAGCCCCAGTCCCAGGCTGAGCAGGTGCCGGTACTCGCCGAGTTTGAGCAGCAGATAACCGCAGGCAGCCAGTAACGCCAACAGCAACAACCCTGCGGCCTGATGTGTCTGCGCCTGGCGCACGCGCTGCTGGGCCAGCGCCGCCAACAGCCCGGCACTGAGCAGGCTCAAGGTCATCGCCAGGCCGGTGGAGGTGTCGAGTAACTGCCGGCTGTCAGCGAACAGCTGTGGCTTGAGCACCTGGGTTGCCGCGAACGCCAGAATCAGCAGGGCAAACACCGACAGCTCGGCGAGGATGAACAGCCACATCGCCAGATCCCCCGGCAAATGCCGCGGGGCTACAGCCGTCTCAGCCGAAATGGACATCGACCACATCCATCAGCGCGGCCACCGTTACCGGGTCATCACTCAAAGGCTCGGCCAGGCACGCCAGGCAGGCCTCGCGCGGGTTCATGCCGGCGCCGATCATGCGCGCGGTGAAAATCAGCAGACGGGTCGAGGCCACCTCCTCCAGGTCGTGCTGCTGCAGACGGCGCAACGCCTGCCCCAGCCTGACCACCTGCTCCGCCAGCGCCGCCTCCACCCCGGCCTCGCGCCGTACGATGCGCGCTTCTTCGGCGGCCGGCGGGTAGTCGAAGCGCATCGCCACAAAGCGCTGGCGCGTGCTGGGTTTCATGCCCTTGAGCAGGTTCTGGTAGCCGGGGTTGTAGGACACCACCAGCATGAACGAAGACGGCGCCTGCAACACCTCGCCGGTGCGCTCCAGGAACAGTTCGCGGCGGTCATCGGCCAGTGGGTGCAGTACCACCACAGTGTCCTGACGCGCTTCGACCACTTCGTCGAGGTAGCAGATGCCACCTTCACGTACCGCTCGGGTCAGCGGTCCGTCCTGCCACCAGGTGCCCTGGGCACCGATCAGGTGACGGCCAACCAGGTCGGCGGCACTCAGGTCATCGTGGCAGGCTACGGTATGCAACGGCAGGTTCAGGCGCTGGGCCATGTGCTGGACAAAGCGGGTTTTGCCGCAGCCGGTGGGACCTTTGATCAGCACCGGCAGGCCGTGGCGCCAGGCGTGTTCGAACAGCGCCTGCTCATTGTGTTGCGGTTGATAGAAAAGTTCGGTTGGAGCGTCACAAACGGGCATGAGGGTCATGCGGCACCTGGCTCGGCAGCGGGTTCAACGACCACGCTAAAGGCGCAGGCAACCCACTGACAAGCACGCTGCGGAGCAAACTTGATCGCCGTCAAGCAGGCTCAGACGGTGCGCGAAAACTGCCCTTTGCGCCCGCCGCCGAGGTAGGCGTCAAAGGCCATGGCGGTGTTGCGCATCATCAGTTGCCCCTGGGGCAGCAACTGCAATCCATCCTCTTCAAGCGCCAGCAGGTGGTCTTCAACCTGTTCCGCCAGTTGCTCCAGGGCCTCGGCGAAATAGTCACTGAAACGCACACCGTGAGCGGCCTCGAACTTGCCGAAATCGATCCGGCCGTGGCACATCAGTTCGTTGATCACCTCACGCCGCAACAGGTCATCGGCATTCAGGCGGTAACCGCGCTGCACCGGCAACAGACCTTGATCGAGCCGCGCGTAGTACTGCGACAGCAGCTTGACGCTCTGGCTGTAACTGTCGCCTACCTTGCCGATCGACGACACGCCAAGGCCGATCAGGTCGCAGTCGGCGTGGGTCGAATAGCCCTGGAAATTACGTTGCAGGGTACCGTTGGCCCGAGCCCGGCTCAGCTCATCCTCCGGCAAGGCGAAGTGGTCCATGCCGATGTACACATAACCGGCCTCGGTCAGGCGGCGAATGGTCAGCTCCAGCAACTCCAGCTTGCGCCCGGGCGGTGGCATGTCCTCGGGCCGGATCATCCGCTGCGCGCGTACCAGCTCGGGAAGATGCGCATAGCTGTAGGCGGCAATACGGTCCGGGCGCAAGGCAATGATCTTGCTCAGGGTGACATCGAAGCTCTGCACCGTCTGCAACGGCAGGCCGTAGATCAGGTCGACGCTGACCGACTTGAACCGCGCCTGGCGCGCGGCAGCGACCAGGGCATAGATCTGCTCCTCGCTTTGCTGGCGATTGACCGCGGCCTGCACATCCGGATCGAAGTCCTGCACGCCGAAACTCAGGCGATTGAAGCCCAGGCCACGTAGCAACTGGATCTGCTCGGTATTGATGGTGCGCGGGTCAACCTCGATGGAAAACTCATGGTCATCGCTGTCGTCCAGGTTGAACGCCTGGTGCAGGCTGTCCATCAGCTCGGCCAGTTGCTCGCCACTCAAATAGGTCGGCGTGCCGCCGCCCAGATGCAACTGGGTCAGCCTGCGGCTGCGATCGAACAACGCCCCTTGCATGGCGATTTCGCGCTTGAGGTAGTCCAGGTATTCAGCCGCACGGTGGGTCTTGCGGGTGATGATCTTGTTGCAGGCACAGTAGTAGCAAAGGCTCTGGCAGAACGGGATGTGGATGTAAGCCGACAACGGCTTGGGGTTGTCGGCCTGGTTGCTGGCTTGCACTGCCTGCAGATAGTCATCGACCGCGAACGCCTCATGAAACTGCGGCGCGGTGGGATAGGAGGTGTAACGCGGCCCCGGACGGTCGTACTTCTTGACCAGGGCCTGGTTGAATTCAAAGGCTGGCATCATGATCGATCCACTCATGGTCACAGGAAAGCACCGAGCTGATCACTCCCTGTTCGAACAGCTGACAAATGGCATCCACTTCCAGACGACCGGCAGGCAGTATGCTGAGGTAGTCCTCACTCAGCTCGACCAGCCCGGCGCGGCTCATGGCCTCCAGCTGCCGCCAGGCCGCCGGGAAGTACTGCCGAAAGTTCAGGCCGAAGCGGGTTTCGATGGCCAGGATATCCAGCTCCAGATCACAGCTTAGGCGCTCCACAACCCGTTGCCTGACCTGATCGCTGTCCTCGCAGCGCCAGCCGCGACAAGTCGCCAGCTGCCCTTGCTGGAGTTTTTCCAGGTAGTGGCCGAGCACCTCGGTATTTTGCGCGTACAAGCTGTCGAGCTGGCTGATCGCGCCTAGACCGAAGCCGACGTGATCGCAGTAGCCATGCCGGGTAAACCCCTGGCAGTTGCGGCGCAGGCGCCCGCGTTCCTGGGCAATCGCCAGGTCGTCATCGGGGCGGACAAACTGCCCGAGGCCGATGTGCTGGTAACCCGCCGCGAGCAAGTACTCGAAGCACAGACGCCGCATCAATGCCTTGTCCTGCTCGCTACTGGCGGCACGGCGAGGACATTGCGCATAGCGCTGAGGCGGATGGGCATAGTCAAACACCTGCAGCCGGTCAGGCTCCAGCTCAATCAGCGTGGTCAGCTTCAGGGCAAAGCTTTCCGGCGTCTGCCAGGCGTGGCCATAACCCAGATCGACACTCACCGAGCGATAGTCAAAAGTGCGTGCTGCATCGATCAGCGAATGAATCGGCGCCGGGTTCTGGTAGCAGGTCACCGACAGTTCACTGCTGCTGCCGATTTCCGGCACACCGATGCTGACATGATTGAAACCCTGGTCACGCAGCAAGCCCATGGTCGCCCAGCTGGTGTGGTGCAAATCGACATCGGCACTGTAGTCGCCGCTTTCGTGGGTAAGAAAATTGAAGCGCTTGTGCAGTTGCGCCATCAGCCGCTGCAGTTGCGCGGGCTGCGGGGTTATCCCCCCCAGATGAAACTGCTCGACCCGTTGCTGCGTGCCCAGGTGACAACCGACCAGATCGATCTCCTGGGCCAGGCACTGCAGGTAGGTTTCGAGGGACGGGCCGGCGGCATGCACACTGGCCGGCATTTGCAGGTTCAACGACAACGGACGTTGATGCTGGCGGCTGCTGCGCAAAGCGCGCAACACATCCAGCGAACCGACACCGCCATGAAACTTGCGAATGTCGATGTAACAGTTGGGGTCAAGTGTGCCCTGATCGTGTTGAACGACCTGCTCGTTGCGGGAGTGGAGGACATCGAGCATGACAAGGCTCCGAGGCGGACTGCGGAGTTTCAGTGTCCGCCTATAACGCCCGGGGGGCCTTGATTTGTATCAAGCGCCGGTGGGGTACTTACCAGGTCAGGTAGAACATGCCTTTGGCCAGCAACACAATCAGCACCATGTGGCTGAACACACTGGTGTGGATGAACTTCACCCAGCGGGCAGTCATGCGACCGGTTTTGAACAGCAGCATGGCGCCGAGAAAGTGCACCAGTACGCTGCCAGCAAGCACAATCTTGGCCAGCAGCAAGGTGCCGAACGACGAGCTGAGGGGTGATTCAAGCAACGGCAGATAACGCAGCCAGACCATCCCTGCCCCGGCACCGAACAGTACCAGCAACACCCAGGGCATCAGTTGCCGGGCGCGTTGACCGATGGCCTGTTCGAGCAACAGCATCAGCCTGGCGGGTAGCTGCTTGCGGATGCGCTCGAGGAACAGTACTTCGAAGAAAACTGTGCCGATGAAGATCAGGGCGGCGAACAGGTGCAGGGTCAACAGTACTGGGTAGATCATTGGACCCTCTTGGCTCGCGTCCTGGATCAGGATTCGAGCCTACAGGGCTGGGGGGTGGGTGTGGTTGATGGTGATCAAGAAAGTAAGGGGGCGTGTTGACCAAGCGCCCCTTGCAAACGGATCTGATCACCCAGGCAGGGCCAGCCTCACCGCGGCCGCAAAATCAGCACCCCCAACGGCGGCAGATTCAACCCCAGCGACAAGGGTTGCCCATGGCTGGCCACCGCCTCGCTCACCACCTCCCCGAGGTTGCCATAGTTGGACCCGGCATACCCTTCGGCATCGCTGTTCAGCACCTCAACCCAGCGCTCCCCGAACGGCACCCCGATGCGGTACCCCTCACGCGGCACCGGGGTAAAGTTGGCCACCACCAGCAGTGGTTCGCCACTGGCACTCCAGCGCAGCCAGGCGTAGACACTGTTGTGCGCATCATCGCCAATCAACCACTGGAAGCCTTGCGGCAGGCAGTCCTGTTCGTGCAGGGCGCGCTCTTCGCGGTACAGCCGGTTGAGGTCACCGACCAGGCGCTGAACACCCAGGTGCTCGGGGTATTTGAGCAGGTACCAGTCCAGTTCGCTGTCGTGGTTCCACTCCCGCCACTGGCCGAACTCGCAGCCCATGAACAGTAGTTTCTTGCCCGGATGCGCCCACATGAAGGTCAGGTAGGCGCGCAGGTTGGCGAATTTCTGCCAGCGGTCTCCGGGCATTTTGTCGATCAGCGAATGTTTGCCATGCACCACTTCATCATGGGAAATCGGCAGGATGAAATGCTCGGAGTACGCATAGATCAGGCCGAAGCTCATTTCGTTGTGGTGGTAGGTGCGGTGGATCGGGTCGTTCTGGATGTAGTGCAGGGTGTCGTGCATCCAGCCCATGTTCCACTTGTAGTTGAAACCCAGGCCGCCCTGCTGGGTCGGCTGGCTGACGCCGGGCCAGGCCGTTGACTCTTCGGCGATGACCATGGCGCCAGGCGCTTCGATGGCAACGACGTCGTTGAGGTGACGCAGAAAATCGATGGCTTCGAGGTTTTCCCGCCCGCCATGGCGGTTCGGCACCCACTCACCGGCCTTGCGCGAGTAATCGCGGTAGAGCATCGAGGCGACGGCATCGACACGCAGGCCGTCGATATGAAAGTGTTTGAGCCAGTGCAACGCCGAGGCCAGCATGAAGCCGTGAACTTCATTGCGCCCGAGGTTGTAGATCAGGGTGTCCCAGTCCTGGTGAAAGCCTTCCAGCGGGTTCTCGTATTCATACAGCGCGGTACCGTCGAACCGTGCCAGGCCATGGCTGTCGGTGGGGAAATGCGCTGGCACCCAGTCAAGGATCACGCCGATGTTCGCCTGGTGGCAGGCATCGATGAACGCGGCAAAGTCTTCGGCCGAGCCGTAGCGCGCGGTGGGCGCGAACAGCGACAGCGGTTGATAGCCCCATGAGCCACCGAAGGGGTGTTCCATGATCGGCATCAGTTCGATGTGGGTGAAACCCAGTTGCTGGATATAGGGCACCAGGCGTTCGGCCAGTTCGCGCCAGTTGTAGAAGCGCGCCACTTCGCCGGTGTCGTCCAGCTCGCATTGCCAGGAGCCGGCATGCAGTTCGTAAATCGACAGCGGTGCGGTGGTGGCCTGACGTTCGCCACGTAGCTGCATCCAGTGCTGGTCCTGCCAGTCATGCGCCAGTGGCCCTGCCACTTTTGACGCGGTGCTCGGCGGCAACTCGGTGGCCCGCGCCAGGGGATCGGCCTTGAGCGGGAGGATGCCTTCGCGGCCCAGTACTTCGTATTTATAGGCTTCACCGACCTGCAGGCGCGGCACGAACAGCTCCCACACACCCGAGGCATGACGCAGGCGCATCGGATGCCGGCGACCGTCCCAGTTGTTGAAGTCGCCGACCACCGAGACCCGCCGGGCGTTGGGCGCCCACACGGAAAAACGCACCCCGTCGACGCCGTCGATCTGCACGGGCTGGGCACCCATGCTGGCGGAAAGATCACGGTGGTTGCCTTCGGCAAACAGGTACAGGTCCATGTCACCCAGCAACGGGCCGAAACTGTAGGTGTCTTCAGTGACCTGCTCGCCACTGGCCCACTGAATCCGCAGCACATAGGGCTGTTGCTCCGCCAGATGAGCGATGAACAGCCCCGGTACCGATTGCTGCTCCAGCTCGCCCAGCAGGCGCCCGTCGTCGCGGGCCAGGGCCTGCACAGTCAGGGCGTTGGGCAGATAGGCGCGGACATACTGGCCGCCCGCACCATCAGGGTGCGGGCCAAGCACAGCGAACGGATCAGCATGTTCGGCCCTGACCAGGGCGTCGATGTCACGTTGATCCAGCCCGCCTTCCTCGCGCTTGCGTTGTTTCATTCAGCTTTCTCCCCAGGTACTTGTCAGGCCATGGAGGCCATGCAAAGGCACGGCCAACCAACTTGGGCGGTTTTCGGCTTCATACAGAATTTCGTAGGCGGCCTTTTCCAGGCTGAACAGTTCCAGTGCCGCACGCTCGCCGTCGGCATGTTCCCAGGCATGGGGCATGGCCGCGGTGGCCAACCCATAGGCCTCGACAAAGGCATGTCGGGCCTGGTGCAGATAACGCCTGGCGACTCGCTGACGGGCCTGGCGGGCATTGTCCGAGAGGTCGACACTGGAGGCACTGCGCAGCACCATGGCAGCAGCATAGTCGAAGGAACGCAAAACGCCGCTGACATCCTTGTAGGGGCTGTGCCGGGCCCGACGCTCGTCCAGCGGCCGGGCCGGTTCACCCTCGAAGTCGATCAGGTAGGCATCGCCCTGCACCACCAGCACCTGGCCTAGATGCAGGTCGCCGTGCACGCGCATCAACAGGCCGCCCTGGACTTGTGCACTGAGGGTGCTGATCGTGGCAAGCAGGTCCTGGCGTTGCTGTTGCAGGTCGTCGACCAGGGCCTGACTGTCACTGTCGAGCTCGGCGCGATGGGTGTGGAGCAAGTCCAGGGCGCGGGTCAGCTGGGCGCTGATGTGCTGGGCCCAGGCCTGGCAGTCGTGCGCGGTGCTGGGCCGCGGCTGGAACGCCGGATCTTGAGTGGGTGCAGCCAATAACAGGTGCATTTCGCCCAGCCGCTGCCCCAGCATGCCGGCAAACTCGGCCAGGTCCTGGAGGGCATCGGTATGGGCCTGCTGCGCAGAGTTTCCGGGTTCGAGTTCGTCGCGGATAGCCCGTTCCAGATTGTTCTGGGTCCAGTCCCAGGCGTCGCCCTGGTTGCTCAGATAGCCCTGGGCAATCATCAGCAAGTGCGCTTGGTCCTGGCTGTCCACGCGGCTTACCCAACCCAGTAATGGCGAGATATTGGTGTAGCCGGCAGCGGTCAGGTAGGCACTCATCTCCAGCTCCGGGTGAACGCCGGGGTTGACCCGACGGATCAGCTTGAGCACCAGACTGCCGCCGACCACCACCGAGCTGTTGGACTGCTCGGCAGAGAGGTAGCGCACCTGGGCATCGTCCGCCAGGTTCAGGGCGGCCAGCTGCTCAGTGGCGTGAAAGCGCAGCTCGCCGTCGGCACACGGCAGGCGCACAGCGTCCCGACAGGCGACCAGCAGCGCATGGATAAAACTGTCGAGGACGAAGCCGTCGGTGATCAGGCCCACCTGGCGCCCGCGCCGCACGCGGGCCAAGGCCAGTTGCTGAGGGGCTGCGCTGTTGATCTGGTCCTCACCGACAAAGCCGAAGGGTAACTGGTAACGGCTGCGCTGACCGCCGCTGGTGACCTCAATCTCACTCAGCAATACCGGGCGCGTAGCGGTACCAAAGCGCACCCCGTAGGCGATTTGCACGTGCTCGATGCCCGCCTCCTTGCCGGCAAACCAGCGGCGCTTGGGCAGGTACTGGGGCAGAATGCTGTCTTCCAGGGTGCTGCGCGCAGGCGCTTCAAGCAGTTCCTCCATACGCTTTTTCAGCACCAGGGTGGTGAACTCCGGCAGGCTTTGCGCCGGTTCCACATGCCAGCTGGGCATCTGGTCCTTGGCGGCCAGCAGGAACCAGTAGAACCCATAGGGCGCCAGGGTCAGCAAGAACGGCAACTGACCAATCGGCGGGAAGGCACTGCCGCCGAGCATCTCCACCGGCACGCTGTCGACGTAGGGCGACAGGTCAAGTTCGGCGGCTTGTGCGGCGCGCGAGACATTGGCCACGCAAAGGATGATCTCGCGCTTGCCATCGCTGTCGGTGTACTCGCGGATATAGGCCAGAATCCGCCGGTTGCTTGGCGAAAGCATGGTCAGCGTGCCGCGGCCAAAGGCTTTCTGCTGTTTGCGCACCGCCAGCAGGCGCCGGTTCCAGTTCAACAGCGAATGCGGATCGTGGGCCTGGGTTTCGACATTGACCGAGGCAAAACCGTACAGCGGATCCATGATCGGCGGCAGCACCAGACGCGCCGGGTCAGCGCGGGAGAAGCCACCGTTGCGGTCGATCGACCACTGCATCGGTGTGCGCACGCCATCGCGGTCGCCCAGGTAGATGTTGTCGCCCATGCCGATCTCGTCGCCGTAGTACAGGGTCGGCGTGCCGGGCATCGACAGCAGCAGACTGCTGAGCAACTCCACCCGTCGCCGGTCACGTTGCAGCAGCGGCGCCAGGCGTCGGCGAATACCCAGGTTGATTCGCGCCCGGCGGTCTTCGGCGTAGTAGTTCCACAGGTAGTCACGCTCGCGGTCGGTGACCATCTCCAGGGTCAGCTCGTCGTGGTTGCGCAAGAAGATCGCCCACTGACAGTTGGCCGGGATGTCCGGGGTCTGGCGCAGAATGTCGGTGATCGGAAAGCGGTCTTCCTGGGCCACGGCCATGTACATGCGCGGCATCAACGGAAAGTGAAAGGCCATGTGGCACTCGTCGCCCTGCCCTTCGCCGAAATACAGCTGGGTGTCTTCCGGCCACTGATTGGCTTCGGCCAGGAGCATGCGGTCGGGGTAGTTGGCATCGATTTCGGCACGAATCTGCTTGAGCACCTGGTGGGTCTCGGGCAGGTTTTCATTGTTGGTGCCATCGCGCTCGATCAGGTACGGAATCGCATCCAGGCGCAGACCGTCGACACCGAGGTCGAGCCAATAACGCATCACACCGATGACGGCCTTGAGCACCTGCGGGTTGTCGAAATTCAGGTCTGGCTGGTGCGAATAGAAGCGGTGCCAGAAGTACTGACCGGCGACCGGGTCCCAGGTCCAGTTGGACTTCTCGGTGTCGAGAAAAATGATCCGCGTGCCGTCGTACTTCTGGTCGCTATCGGACCACACGTAAAAGTCCCGGGCCTTGCTGCCGGGCTTGGCACGACGGGCTTTCTGGAACCAGGGATGCTGGTCGGAGGTGTGGTTGATGACCAGTTCGGTAATTACCCGCAGGCCGCGTTTATGGGCCTCGGCGATAAAGCGCTTCACATCGGCGAGGGTGCCGTAGTCCGGGTGCACGGCTTTGTACGCGGCGATGTCGTAACCATCGTCGCGCCGTGGCGAGGGGTAGAACGGCAGCAACCAGAGGGTATTGACCCCAAGCTCGGCGATGTAGTCGAGCTTGGCGATCAGGCCGGGGAAATCACCGATGCCGTCGTTGTTCGAATCGAAGAAGGACTTGACGTGCACCTGGTAGATGATCGCGTCCTTGTACCACAGCGGGTCGTCGATGAAGTCTGCCGGGCGGGAACGCTTGGCCATGTTCGACTCCTTTCTGTCAGTGCATTTACTTTCGCTTCTAACTTGAAGCTTGAGGCTTGAAGCTTTCAGCTACGGCCGATACGCCAGATACCAAACGGCAGGTGCCAGGGTTCGATGCGCATCCATTGGGTCTTGCCGTGCCAGGTCCAGCGATGACCGGTCATCAGGTCTTCGCCGACAGTGTCGGCGTTGTCATCCAGGCCCAGCTCCCAGAGCGGCAACTCGAAGTGCGCCTCCTGGGCGTTGTGCGGGTCGAGGCTGATGGCAATGAGAATGAAGTTGTCGCGCTCGGCGGTGCGCTTGCCGAAGTACACGATGTTGTCGTTCCAGGCGTTGTAGAACGCCACGCCCAGATGCGTCTGCAATGCCGGGTTCTGCCGGCGGATGCGGTTGAGCTGGGCGATCTCGGCAATGATGTTGCCGGGCTGGCTGAAGTCGCGGGGACGGATCTGGTACTTCTCCGAGTCCAGATACTCTTCCTTGCCGGGAATCGGGGTCGACTCGCACAATTCGAAACCTGAATACATGCCCCATAACCCCGAGCCCATAGTGGCCAGGGCGGCACGGATGAGAAACCCGGCACGGCCTGATTCATGGAGAAAAAACGGGTTGATGTCCGGCGTGTTGACGAAGAAGTTCGGCCGATAGCAATAGCACCACGGCGGCTGGTTGAGTTCTTCGTAATAGCTTTGCAGCTCGGCCTTGGTGTTGCGCCAGGTGAAATAGCTGTAGCTCTGGGAATAACCGACCTTGCCCAGGCGCGCCATCATCGCAGGCTTGGTGAAGGCCTCGGCGAGAAAGATCACCTCGGGGTGCTGGCTGCGCACGTTGGCGATCAACCAGTGCCAGAACGGCAGCGGTTTGGTGTGCGGGTTGTCGACGCGAAACATCTTCACCCCTTCGTGCACCCAGGCCAGCACCACATCGCGCAAGGCCAGCCACAGCGACGGCACGGCCTCAGCGGCATAAAAGTCGACGTTGACGATGTCCTGATATTTTTTCGGCGGGTTCTCCGCGTAGCGAATGCTGCCGTCCGGGCGCCAGGAGAACCAGCCTGGGTGTTCCTTGAGCCAGGGGTGGTCCTGCGAGCACTGGATGGCAAAGTCCAGGGCGATCTCCAGACCATGCTCGGCGGCGGCGGCGACCAGGCGCCGAAAGTCCTCGCGACTGCCCAGTTGCGGATGAATCGCGTCATGCCCGCCCTCTTCGCTGCCGATCGCGTAGGGGCTGCCCGGATCGTCCGGCTCGGCCTGCAGGGCGTTGTTGCGGCCCTTGCGAAAGCTCCTGCCAATGGGGTGAATGGGCGGAAAATACAGCACGTCAAAGCCCATGTCGCGGATCATCGGCAAGCGTTCATGGACATCGTTGAAGGTGCCATGGCGCTCGGGATCATCGGTGATCGAGCGGGGAAACAGCTCATACCAACTGGCGAATACGGCTTGTTTGCGCTCCACGTCCAGCGGGTATTCCGGACTGCGGCTCAAATAGGTGCGGTGATCGGCCTCGCGCATCAACACAGCGGTATCGGCGTGCAGCAACTGGGCCACCTGCTCTTCGGGCGCCATGACCGGCAAGGTCTGACGCAGTGCTTGCAGCTGTTCACGCAGCACGCCGCTGCTGCGCTGGATATTTTGTTCGAGCAGCAGTAGCGCTTCCTGCAGCTCCAGCGCTACGGATACCCCGGCGGTGAACTTTTTCTCGAGGTCATGGCAAAAGGTGGCGAACGGATCGATCCAGGCCTCGATGCTGAACAGATGCCGCCCCTGCTCCGCAACGCTGATCTGGGCCTGCCACAGGTCATTGCCGACAAAGGTCATGGGTACGCAATGCCAGCGCCGGCTGCGGGCCTGACGCCAATTGAGCATGACCGCCAGGGTGTCATGACCGTCGGAATAGACCTTGCTGCTGACCTGAACCCGCTCATCGACCACCGCCTTGACCGCGAACAAGCCGCCATCAAGCACTGGCTGGGTGTTCTCGATCACAATCCGCGGCTCCAGCAGGGCCTGGGAAAGGCTGATGGCCTGCTCGGGGTGATCGTTTGCCGGGGCTACGCGGTCGGTTTCGAAGGGCTCATCGCGGGTCATCGATCCTTGCTCCGTTACGAGGGGGCAGTAAGAGTTCAGAGCGGGTGAGCGGCGTGGGGTTCAAAAAAAAATGAGCGATTGCCACGCTGTGCAGTCAAAAAATACTCAGTCCACTCCCCGTTGCGAGGTGAGGCCATGAATATTCCTATTCCGGCAGAAACACCCGATCCGAATATAGACGACCCGACCTTGCCGCCTGTGGTGCCGGATGAAGAACCCGATGAGTTGCCGGTCAAGCCGACAGTGCCGCCCACCGTGGGCGACCCGCCGAGCGACGAGCCGCCTGTAGGAGCGGATTAATCCGCGATGGGGCGCGGAGCGGCCCTAAAAATGGGCCTGCTACGCAGTCCATCGCGGATAAATCCGCTCCTACAG
>Ga0247821_10001303_pt1 | contig 13865 bp, 13 predicted proteins | sample 13C_Glycerol_Day_FD_192481 | JGI IMG/M metagenome (GOLD analysis project Ga0247821, IMG submission 192481) | Soil microbial communities from agricultural site in Penn Yan, New York, United States - 13C_Glycerol_Day14 | ecosystem: Environmental > Terrestrial > Soil > Agricultural land | place... | reverse complement strand
GATCACTTCGACGTCTACTTCTGTCGCCACAAGCTGAGAACAATCGATTTCAACAACCCGGATGGCAGACGATAATGTGTCAACCATGTCCCCGTACATGTGTCCACCATGTGTCCGGTCCATACACAAGAAAAAAGTAGGCCGCCGTAAGGGCGGAAGGGGCCGGCAGCGTCGCCACATTGAATGGATAGGCTCACTACCTCAACACCCAAGCCCCAGACATTCAGGCTCAGGTGAGAATGAAGTCGACCGGTACCAGGGGCGAAGGCAAGTCGGTATGACCAAGCGCCCCAAGAATCTCCCGCTCGATGGTACGCACCATGGCATCGGTGGGCAGGTCGTTCTCGTCACGGCCGAACGGATCCTCCAGCTCGTCGCTGATCGCATCCAGACCGAAAAAGGTGTAGCTGACGATGGCGGTGAACAGCGGCGCCAGCCAGCCCAGCGGTTCGGCCATGGCAAAGGGCAGCAAGACGCAGAACATATAGATGGTACGGTGCAGCAGCAGGGTATACGGAAAGGGCAGCGGCGTAGCCTTGATTCGCTCGCACACCGCCTGGGCTTCGGACAACCCCTTCAGGCGCTGCTCCAGGGTGACGTACCGCCATTCGCTGATCTGCTCGCTGGCCGCCAGCGCCGAACACTGTGCACCGGTCAGTTGCAGGATACCGTCACTGACGTTGTAGGCGGGCAGGCTGTTGGCCTCCGGCAGCCATTGCCTGGCCGCCGCCACTTCGTCTTCGTTGCGCAGCCGTGCGTTGAGCGCATGGGCGTATCCGCACAGACTCAACAGCAGGGTTTTCCTGCGGTGTGTGTCGGTAATCACCACGCTTTCGCGAATGAACGAGCGCACCTCGATGATTACCTGGCCCCAGGCCTTGCGGCCCTCCCACCAACGGTCGTAGCAGGCGTTGTTGCGAAAGCTCATGAAGATCGACAGCGAAATCCCGAGCAGGGTGAAGGGCGTGGCGTTGACCCGGGAGAAGAACGCGGGGTGATGGTTCTCCAGCAACACGATCAGCGAAGCCAGCAGCGCGACCATCAAGGTGCGCCGGGCCACGCGCTTGGCGATCGAGCCCTTGAGCGCGATCAGCACGTTGAGCAGATTGGGTTTGGGATGTACGACCATGAGTGTTCCTTAGCCACCTGTCATGTTCATGAAGCGCAGGATCTGCACCTCGCCATCGACCTCGAAGTGATGACGGTAGGGCTTGAGCGCCACGGCGCTGCGAATGGCCTTTTCCAGCCGCTCGCTGTCACCGGGGTGGGCGCGCAGCACGTGCTTGAGGTCGGCGGAGTGCTCGTTGCCCAGGCACAGCAGCAAGCGCCCCTCGACGGTGAGCCGCACGCGGTTGCAACTGCCGCAGAAGTTGTGGCTGTGGGGCGAGATGAAGCCCAGGCGGATGTGCGGCGCTTCGGCCAGGCGCCAGTAGCGCGACGGGCCCTGGGTCGATTCGGCCGACTCGATGAGGGTGAAGTGCTCGGCGATCCGCGCGCGCACCTCATCGCTTGAACAATAGGATTCGCTGCGCTGGTGTTCGCTGATGATCCCCAGGGGCATTTCCTCGATGAAGGAAATATCCAGCTCTCGGTCGATGGCGAAGCGGACCAGGTCGACGATCTCGTGGTCGTTGCGGCCCTTGAGCACCACGCAATTGAGCTTGGTGCGGCGAAAACCGGCGGCACGGGCGGCGTCGATCCCGGCGATGACCTGGGCCAGGTCGCCGGTGCGGGTCAGTTCCTTGAAGCGTTGGGCGTCCAGGCTGTCGAGGCTGATGTTCAGGCGCGATAAGCCGGCATCGAACAGCGGCCCGGCCAGGCGCGTGAGCTGGGAGCCGTTGCTGGTCATGCACAGCTCGCGCAGGCCGGGCAGGGCGGCCAGCCGGGCGCAAAAATCGACGACGCCCCGGCGTACCAGCGGCTCGCCGCCGGTCAGGCGGATCTTGCGGGTGCCCATGGCGACGAAGCGCTCGGCGATCTGGTATTGCTCTTCCAGGGTCAGCAGGCGCTGGCGCGGCAGGAACTGCATGTCTTCGGCCATGCAGTAAACGCAGCGAAAGTCGCAACGGTCGGTGACCGACATACGCAGATAATCGATTTTTCGACTGAACCCGTCGAGCAGTTCTGTAGTGGCGTTATTCACGACTGCCATAACCTCTTAAACCGACTTTCGTCGATTTATCAACTGCATGAAAGGAGAAATATAAGTTCTGTTGGCCGAGGATAGGCAGCGGGCTGTTGATGCGTCAAATTGCTTTTAGTGACCGGTTGATAAGTATGCTCTATCACCGGCTGCAGCCCTTTCTGTGCGCGGTCTTCAGGGGTGATAGACCGTTCCGATCAGCCTTTCATAACTTTCGATTGGACGCTGCCTGGGTCATTCAATAGGCTGCCGGCATTGCAAGACTTATGTGCCGATTAAAACAACTCGGCAGTAACTTTCATAAGTACTTTGCGTCCTGTGTGCCAATCGAGGAATACCCAGATGAGTGAAGAAGAGCATATTAAAAGCTATAACGCACCGGCCGCCGGTTGGGGCGCACTTAAAAGTGTGACCAAGGCGTGGCTGGGCAGCGAAAACGCTTTCAAGAATCTTCGGATGATGCTCAAGACCAACCAGAACGGCGGTTTCGACTGCCCGGGTTGCGCCTGGGGGGAGTCACCTGAAAACGGCATGGTCAAGTTCTGCGAGAACGGCGCCAAGGCGGTCAACTGGGAAGCGAGCGGGCGCCTGGTCGACCCCGGTTTCTTTGCCAGGTACAGCGTTTCGGCGCTGGCCGGGCAAACCGACTACTGGCTGGAGTACCAGGGCCGCCTGACCCATCCGATGCGCTATGACGCGGCCACCGACCACTATGTCGAAACCTCCTGGGAAGATGCCTTCGCGCTGGTGGCGCAGCACCTGAACAACCTCGAGTCGCCCGACCAGGCCGAGTTCTACACCTCCGGCCGTGCCAGCAACGAGGCGGCCTACCTGTACCAGTTGTTCGTGCGCGCCTTCGGCACCAACAACTTCCCCGACTGCTCGAACATGTGCCATGAGGCAAGCGGGGTGGGGATGTCGGAAACCTTAGGTGTCGGCAAGGGCACCGTGGTGTTCGACGACCTCGAACATGCCGACGCCATCTTCGTGATCGGCCAGAACCCCGGCACCAATCACCCGCGCATGCTCGAACCGCTGCGCGAGGCGGTGCAACGCGGTGCCCAGGTGGTCTGCTTCAACCCGCTCAAGGAGCGTGGCCTGGAGCGCTTCCAGCATCCGCAGCACCCGTTCGAGATGCTCAGCAACGGTTCCGAGCCGACCAATACGGCGTACTTCCGCCCGGCCCTGGGCGGCGACATGGCGGTGATGCGCGGTATCGCCAAGTTCCTCCTGAAGTGGGAGCGCGAGGCCCAGGCCAACGGCGAGCCGCCGGTGTTCGACCACGCCTTCATCGCCGAGCACACCAGTGGCCTGGACGCTTACCTGGCCGAAGTCGACGCCACCACCTGGGCGCATATCGTCGAGCAGTCGGGCCTGAGCCTGGCCGAGCTGGAGCTGGCCGCGCGCATGTACCGTCGGGCCGAGCGGGTGATCATGTGCTGGGCCATGGGCGTGACCCAGCACCGGCATTCGGTGCCGACCGTCCAGGAAATCGTCAACTTGCAGCTGCTGCGCGGCAACGTCGGCAAGCCCGGCGCCGGGTTGTCGCCGGTGCGCGGCCACAGCAATGTGCAGGGCGACCGCACCATGGGCATCGACGAGCATCCACCGGCCTGGTTCCTCGACGCCCTGGAACAGCGCTTCGCTTTCAAGGTGCCGCGCCTGCACGGGCACAACGCGGTGCTGGCGATCCAGGCCATGGAAGAGAAACGCGCCAAGGTATTCATCGCCCTCGGTGGCAACTTCGCCCAGGCCACGCCCGACACCCCACGGACCCACGCCGCGCTGCGCAACTGCGAGCTGACCGTGCACATCGCCACCAAGCTCAACCGCTCGCACCTGGTGACCGGCCGCGATGCGTTGATCCTGCCGTGCCTGGGCCGCACCGAGATCGACGTGCAGGCCCAAGGGCCGCAAGGGGTGACTGTGGAAGACACCTTCAGCATGGTCCATATCTCCTTCGGCCAGCTCAAACCGCGCTCGCCGCTGTTGCGCTCGGAGCCGTCGATCATTGCCGGCATGGCCAAGGCCACCCTGGGCAATCATCCGGTCGACTGGGACTGGGTGGTGGCCGACTATGGACGGATCCGCGACCTGATCGCCGACACCATTCCCGGCTTCACCGACTTCAATACCCGGCTGCAGCATCCGGGAGGCTTCCACCTGGGCAACACGGCGGCCACCCGCGAGTGGAAAACCGCAACCGGCAAGGCCCGCTTCACGCCCAGCGCCTTGCCTGCCCAGCTGGTGAATGAAACCGTGCTGGCACGCGGCGAAAAGCCGGACCTGATCCTGCAGACCCTGCGTTCGCACGATCAGTACAACACCACGTTGTATGGCCTGGACGACCGCTACCGCGGGGTGTTCGGCCTGCGTGAAGTGGTGTTCGCCAACGAGGCGGACATTCGCCGCCTGGGCCTTGAGCCCGGCGACAAGGTCGACATGGTCTCGCTCTGGGAGGACGGTCGCGAGCGCAGGGTTACGGGCTTCACCCTGGTGGCCTACGACATCCCGGCGGGGCAGGCGGCGGCCTACTACCCGGAGACCAACCCGTTGGTACCGCTGGAAAGCTATGGCGATCGGACGTACACGCCAACGTCGAAGTTCATCGCCATCAAACTGCAGAAGGCAGGGGTGGATAACCGCATCCACACCGTCGCCGGCTGACAGCCTCACTCTCCTTCTTCCATCGACAGCCATCCCCCGAACGGGGTGCGGGCCGCTCGCGGCGGCCGCACCGGGGGGACGGCTGCCTGTCTAAAAGGACATCCTCATGGCAACGCTCGGCGCGTTGGACCTGGCGCGGATACAATTCGCGTTCACGGTCTCGTTCCACATCATCTTCCCGGCCATCACCATTGGCCTGGCCAGCTTCCTGGCCGTGCTGGAAGGCTGCTGGCTGAAATCCGGCAACCCGGTGTACCGGGATCTCTATCACTTCTGGTCGAAAATCTTCGCCGTCAACTTCGGCATGGGCGTGGTTTCCGGCCTGGTCATGGCCTATGAGTTCGGCACCAACTGGGCACGCTTCTCCGATTTCGCCGGTAGTGTCACCGGGCCCTTGCTCACCTACGAGGTGCTCACCGCCTTCTTCCTGGAAGCGGGCTTCCTCGGGGTCATGCTGTTCGGCTGGGACCGGGTAGGGCGGCGGCTGCACTTCTTCGCCACGGTCATGGTCGCCATCGGCACCCTGATCTCGATGTTCTGGATCCTCTCGTCCAACAGCTGGATGCAGACGCCCCAGGGCATCGAGATCATCGACGGGCGCGTGGCGCCGGTGGACTGGTTCAAGATCGTCTTCAACCCGTCGTTCCCCTATCGCCTGGCGCACATGGCGCTGGCGGCGTTCCTCTCCACGGCCTTCTTCGTCGCTGCCTCGGCGGCCTGGCACCTGCTGCGCGGTCGCAACACGCCGCAGGTGCGCAAAATGCTGTCGATGGCCATGTGGATGATCCTGGTCGCCACTCCGGTGCAGGTGATGGTCGGTGACGCCCACGGCCTGAACACCCTGGAACACCAGCCGGCGAAGATCGCGGCCATCGAAGGGCACTGGCACAACACACCGGGCGAAGCCTCGCCGCTGGTGCTGTTTGGCCTGCCTGACATGGACGCCGAAACCACCCGCTACAGCCTGGAGGTGCCTTACCTGGGCAGCCTGATCCTGACCCATAGCCTTGACAAGCAGATCCCGGCGCTCAAGAGCTTCGCGAAAGAAGACCGCCCCAACTCCACCATCATCTTCTGGAGTTTCCGGGTCATGGCTGGCCTGGGCATGCTGATGATGGCCTGTGCGCTGCTGGCCCTGGTGTTGCGCCGCAACGGTGCGCTGTACCGCAACCGGGCGTTCCTGTGGTTGGCCCTGTCGATGGGACCCTCGGGTCTTGTGGCCTTGCTGGCGGGCTGGTTCACCACCGAAGTCGGCCGCCAGCCCTGGGTGGTCTACGGCATGTTGCGCACCACCGAGGCTGCGTCCAACCACAATGCGGTGCAGATGAGCGTCACCCTGGCGCTGTTCGTCCTGATCTATTTCTCGGTGTTCACCGTGGGTATCGGCTACATGATGCGCCTGGTGCGCAAAGGCCCGGGCGCCCATGAGCCGCACCCGTCCCCCGAGCTGCCGGGCAACCACGCCACCGCACGCCGGCCGCTGTCGGCCGCCGACTGAGAAGGAGTCGAACAATGGGTATTCAAGGTATCGATCTGTCGGTCATCTGGGGCGTGATCATCGCCTTCGGGTTGATGATGTACGTGATCATGGATGGCTTCGACCTGGGGCTGGGCATTCTCTTCCCGCTGATCAGCGACTCCAGCGAACGCGATGTGATGATGAACACCGTGGCGCCGGTCTGGGATGGCAACGAGACCTGGGCCGTGCTTGGCGCCGCGGCGCTGTATGGCGCGTTCCCGCTGGCCTACTCGGTGATTCTCGAAGCGCTGTACCTGCCGTTGGTGCTGGTACTGGCCGGGCTGATCTTTCGCGGTGTGGCCTTCGAGTTCCGCTTCAAGGCGCACCCGAGCAATCGCCACTGGTGGGACAAGGCGTTCATTGGCGGCTCGGTGCTCGCCACCTTCTTCCAGGGCGTAGCCATCGGCACCTACATCTCGGGCATTGCGGTGGAAAACCGTCAGTTCGCCGGCGGCGCGCTGGACTGGCTGGCACCGTTCCCGCTGTTCTGCGGCGTGGGCTTGATCCTCACCTATGCGCTGTTGGGCAGCACCTGGTTGCTGATCAAGACCGATGGCATGCTCGAATCGCGCATGCGTCACTACAGCCGGCCGTTGGCGTACCTTCTGGCGATCGTGATTGCGCTGATCTGCGCCTGGACCGCCTGGCTGCATGAGGACATTGCCCAGCGCTGGTTTGCCGGCAATCACTGGGTCCGCTCTGCCGTAATCGCGCTGCTGGCCGTGCTGGCCGTGGTGGTGATCCAGAAGACCCTGCGCAAGCGCCATTCGCACCTGCCGTTCATGGCGGTGGTGGGGCTGGTGTTCCTGGGCTACCTGGGCCTGGCGATCAGCATCTGGCCGAACATCGTGCCGCCTGCGCTGAGCATCTGGGACGCTGCGTCGCCGCTGTCGAGCCAGCTGTTTGCGCTGATCGGGGCGCTGTTCATCATCCCGATCATCCTGGTGTACACCTTCTGGAGCTACCACGTGTTCCGCGGCAAGGTGCAGGTGGGGGATGCCTATCACTGATTGATGATCCAGGATCAATCGGCAGAAGCGGGAAGGCCTTGGACTTGAGTGTCCGGGGCCTTCTTGCGTTTCTTTACCGAGACGCCACCGTTCAGTGCGCCCATTGCCCCTTCGTAGATCAACCCCACCAGCAGAATGGCGATAAAGAACGCTGCACCGATAAAGCCTGCCCATCCGGTTTCACGCACGGACACGGCATAGACGAACAGGAACAGGGCCTCGGCTTCGAAAATCACGAAGAGGATCGCCACCAGGTAGAAGTTTGCCGAGAAGCGAAGTCGAGCGCCTCCGGTTGGCAGCATGCCCGACTCAAAGGGTTGGTTCTTGGCGCGTCCCCAGGCGCGTCCACCGAGGAACTTTGAAACCCCGAGCATGATCACGCAAATCGACACAACGCCGACCAGGAAGGCGCCCAATGCCCAGTTATGGGAAATCGTAGAGACGGTGCTGGACATCAAACGGCTCCTCCATGCGCTTGGGATGAGTGCGCGGTGAAGCCAGGTAAAAAGGGGGTGAGAACGCTGAAGCTTGCGCAGAGGCTGGCCACTGTCTACTTCCTCGGAAGTTCAGGGCCGTCCCTGTTGAAAAGAAGAAACCGTGACCGGGGTCGTCCCCAGGCAGGTGGAGCTGAGTTGATAGCGCGCGCAAGGCTATCACCGGGATTCTCGTCTTGCGAAACGCAATTGTGTCCAATTGGTTCTGAGCGCACCGGCCTCATCGCGGGCTACGCCCGCTCCCACAAAGGCCGATGCGCCACCCGTGTAGCCGCTGCCGAGGTCGCCTCGTTGCGCGCGCAGGGCGCAGGTTACAGCGAAAAGCACAAGTAGCCATAGGTGGAGAACAAGCTACCGCCCGTCGGTGTTTGGGCGCGAAAAATGAACGATCAAACGATACAGGCCTCTTATTTTCCAGCAGGCCGGTCCTCAGTGATTGCGCCGTGCACTCCCCAGTAAAAAAATGGACGTTCAACCTCATTTGCATTGTATGGAATGCACATGGGGATTTTTTTTATCTGAAATCCGGAGTAATGACATGCCCCCATCAATGACTCGCCAAGCGAGTCGCTGCGTTCCCGTTATGCCGGATTCATGATCTGGTCTGTTTATCTGAGCTTGAGCCTGTAGTTGCGACCAAGGCGTTCGTGCGCCGGTTGCATGGTCATTCAGCAGTAATGCATTACGTGGAGAAGTCGTCGTGGAGATTAATACAATTATCAGCCTGTTCGGGCAGAAAGAATCCATGGAACTTGTGCGTCTGGCGGTTATTTATATCCATCTGTTGGCCTGTTGCGTCGCCATCGGCCTGGTGTTTGCCAGCGATGCGGCAATGGTCAAGGATTTATTGAAAGGTAGAACATCGAGCGGGCACGATAACGCTCATATGGAAAGTTTGCAGAGATCTGTTGCCAATGCACTGATATTTTTATGGCTGACCGGCGCCGCAATCATCGGTGTCGATTATTTAGAAAAAGGCATGGGCTATTTTAATAATCCAAAACTTCACGCCAAAGTCATTATTGTCTTGTTGTTGACCTTCAACGGCATGTTGCTGCATCGCTATGTATTGCCTGCCTTGCTCAAGGCCGGCTCGCTGCTCGACCTCAAGGTCGGTGTGCGAATGTTCGCCCTGTTCGCCGGCGCACTGTCGGGCGTGTCCTGGTTGTATGCCGCCATGCTGGGTGTCGGCCGGCCTCTGGCCTGGAAGTATTCGCTCACCGAGTTGCTGGTGGCGTATCCGCTGCTGATCGCGCTCGGGTTTGCGCTGATGGTGGTCCTGACCCAATGGGCGCGCAATCACCGCATGACCGTGGCGGACCAGCCGGGCCCATGGCTGCTTGCGGGAATTCACTCGCGTTGATTGGGTGAAACGCTCGGAAAAGGCAGTGAAGCTGTAGTACCCAGGCCCCCTCCCAGTGAGGGGGCTTTTGCGTCTGCGCGCCGGGTCACCCGCCCATCATGGGTGCAGGGGTGAATTGCTTGTCGCCTGAGGGTGAGCGTAGTGTAAGTGGGACTGGTATCTGCGCCTGATTCAGTTGTTCTGTGCAAAGGAGTTGAAATGACGATCGATTGGCCCAGTTTCACCCCCTGGTCGGCCTTGTTCGGCGGCGTGCTGATCGGCCTTGCCGCGAGTCTGTTTGCGCTGATGAATGGCCGTATCGCCGGCATCAGCGGCCTGCTGGGCAGTGTGCTGCAGAAGGAGGGTGAGGGCAGGGGGGAGAAAGCACTGTTTCTCCTGGGGGTACTGCTGGCGCCGTTGGTGTGGTGGTTGTTTTCGGGGGCGCCGACCGTGCAGTTCCAGACGGGCTGGCCGGGGTTACTCGTAGCCGGTCTGCTGGTGGGGGTGGGCACGCGCTACGCTGCCGGTTGCACCAGTGGCCACGGTGTCTGCGGGCTGGCGCGGCTGTCGCCTCGCTCGCTGGTCGCCACCCTGTGCTTCATGAGCACGGGCTTTGCCGTTGTGTACATCAGCCGCCACTTGCTGGGAGCCTGATCATGCGATGGTTGACGGCGTTTATCTGCGGCGTGGTGTTCGGCCTTGGCCTGCTGTTGGCGGGCATGGTCAACCCAACCAAGGTGCTCGGTTTTCTCGACCTGGCCGGACAGTGGGACCCATCGCTCGGCCTGGTCATGGTGGGCGCCATCGGCGCGGCCTTGATCCCCCTGCAATGGAGCAGCAAGCGAACACGCTCGATGCTTGGCTTGCCGATGCGCATGCCCACGGCGCGGGGACTGGATCGCCGCTTGGTGGGCGGCAGCCTGGTATTCGGCGTCGGTTGGGGCATCGCCGGTGTCTGCCCGGGACCTGCCCTGGCCCTGGTGCTGAGCGGCCACTGGCAAATACTGGTGTTCGTATTCGCGATGCTGGCGGGCATGGCGATCTTCAACCTGCTGGAAAGCCGGTTCTGACTACAGTATGGCCGAAGGGCCTTTACCGTAGCCATGCACCATCGTCTCCAACGCCGGCATGCGGGGCACCTTGTCCTGTATCAGTGCAAATGAGTGCGGCGCGCTGAGCCGGGCGTTGAGTCGGTCGACGAAGTCGGTCGCTTCCTCAAGGCTGCGAAAGCTCACCATCCAGACATCCAGGTGAACCCACCAACGGTCCTGGCGTGAATGATCTTCAATGTAGACGTTCATTTGCTGCTACTCCCTCAGGTTTCTGGCATGGCAAGCCCACTTCGCGGCGCAACATGCTCTCCAGGTCCGGGGCGCGATAGCGCCGCTTGCGGCCGAACAGGCCAGGCAGGCGTGCCCTGGCCCGCTGGAGCAGGGCAGCCGGCGTCAGTTGCAGCAGAATCGACAGCAAGCGTGGGATGAACATGTGACGCGCTCCACAATCGATCGAATCAGCAACGGCGTCCATGCCACCAAGTGTTCAAGCGGTTTAAAGCCAGTCTCGATCAGGGCGTAATGGCGACCTTCATCACGCCATCGCGTTGATGTGCAAACAGCTCGTAGGCGGCTTCGATGTCGTCGAGCTTGAACCGGTGCGTCACCAGCGCCCCGAGGTCGATACGCTCGTTGGCGATCACTTCCATCAGGCGCCGCATGCGCTCCTTGCCGCCGGGGCACAGGGTGGTGACGATGTTGTAGTCGCCCAGGCCCGCAGCGAAGGCGTCGAGGGGAATGCGCAGGTCCGAGGCGTATACGCCGAGGCTCGACAAGGTTCCGCCCGGGCGCAGGACCCGCAGCGCGGACTCGAAGGTCGCTTGTGTGCCGAGCGCTTCAATCGCCACATCGACACCACGGCCGTTGGTAATCGCCATGATCTGCTCGACGACGTTGCCCTGGGTGTAGTCGACGATGTGGGTGGCGCCCAGCTGACGGGCTACCGTCAGCCGCGCATTGACGCTGTCGACCCCGATGATCATGCCCGCACCTTTGAGGCGGGCGCCGGCTACCGCACACAGGCCAATGGGCCCGAGCGCGAAGACCACCACGGTATCACCGATCTTCACGTCGCCTCGCTCTGCACCAGAGAATCCGGTGGACATGATGTCCGGGCACATCAGCACCTGTTCGTCCGTCAGGTGATCGGGGATCAGGGCAAGGTTGGCCATGGCATCCGGAACCCGGACATACTCGGCCTGGCAGCCATCGATGGTGTTGCCGAACTTCCAGCCACCGATCGCCTTGAACCCATGCAGGGCGCCCGGTCCATCCTGGGAAGCGCAGCCGCACAGGCAGGCATTGCTGTAGCCGCTTGGGGTGATTGCACCGGCGATGACCCGCTGGCCTTCGCTGAAGCCTTTGACCTGGGCGCCGAGCTTTTCAATGATGCCAACGGGTTCGTGGCCGATGGTCAGGCCTTTGGCGACAGGGTATTCCCCGCGCAGGATGTGCACGTCGGTTCCGCAGATGGTCGTGGTGGTGAGGCGCACCAGGGCATCGGCAGGGCCTATGTCCGGAATCGGCTTCTCGTCCAGCACTATCCGGTTCTTTTCCACAAAAATTGCAGCTTTCATGGTCGCCATGGCATCGATTCCTTTTTGAGATTGCGGCCTTCACCTTTGTTTAGCCTGCGCTGAAAATCCTCGAATCAATTGACCGGGATCAAGGATCCACATCCGTATGCGGTGGTGCGGTTACCGTGCGTCGGACCACGCATGATTGCCTACGGGCTTGCGCCGGACGGTCCGGTATTTCGAGGTGCCTGGTATCGGAACTTGATACAGGTCAAATACACAGCCTAGGACAGATGCAGGATGGTAGGTACCGGTTCGTCGCCAAGTACGAGGTGTGTCATGTCCGACTATCAACGCGTGCTGCTGATCGCTCCCCCGCTGATGCAGCGCACAGACGCTTATGAGCGTGCCGCCGCCCTGGCCAAGGCCAAGGGCATGGCGTTGCATATCGTGGCGTTCGATTACCTGGTGGGCCTTGCCACCGCCGGGTTGGTCAATGAACAGGCACTGGCCGTCATGCGCCAGGCCTATGTCGAGAAGCATCGTCAATGGCTTGAAGAACAGGCCGGCCCGATGCGCAGGAACGGGCTCACGGTCACCACCGAAGTCGTCTGGGTCGATGATGTGCTGGACGAAATCCTCATCCACCTCAAGGAGCAGCCCTTTGTCCTGGTGGTCAAGGATATCGAGCACGAATCGCGCTTGATGCGGGCGATGTTCACGTCCCTGGATATCCAGCTGCTGCGGGAAACCAGGGTGCCTTTGCACTTTGTCAGCAAGGCCGGTCACGCCACGCCGCGCAAGGTGCTTGCTGCGGTCGACCTGTCGCGTCCTGAAGATCAGTTCCCAGGCTTCAATGACCGCATCATCAATGAAGCGCTGAAACTGGCCATGCAGTGCAAGGCACAGGTGCAGATCCTGTATGCCTACGACCTGACCTCCCTGCAGACCGACGCGCAAACCCTGGGACGCAAATCCTTCCTGTTTGGCTCCAACGTTGCCGAAAGCCTGCATGAGGCGCAGGGCGCCGCCTTCCGCGAGCTGGCCGAGCGCAACGGGATCGATCCGGAAAATTGCCATATGATCATGGGTGACCCGGCAAAAGTCCTGAGCATTTTCTGTGAAGCCCAGGATACCGACATTGTCGTGATGGGCCGTGTGCACCATCGTGGACTGGCCAAGTACATCGGCAGCACGGTTGAGCGGGTACTGTACAAGATGCCGAGCAGTGTCCTGGTGGTTACCCCGGAGTCCCCGGTGGTCTGATGGGTGATTACGCGTTCAGGCAATGACCTGACTGGAGGTTGCCATGAGTCAGTACCAACAACTGTTGCTGCTTGCACGGGATGCCGACCTGACCTCACCGGCGGCGCAACGCGCCAAGGCCCTGGCCAACGCGACGGGGGCAGGCTTGCATGTCCTGGGACTGTTCGAACCCCAGGGGCTTGGCCACTGGCAGCAAGAGAAAGAGACGGACCGGCAGATCGCCGAGCAGTTTTCGCGGTACCGCGATCGATTGCTGGAGCAGGTCGGGGCAATCCACCTCGATAATGCTTGCGCTACAGGGCAGGCTGCATTGAGCGATGGTCCCGTCGAAAGCGTGCTGGGCTGCCTTGTCGAACATCGGCCCGACATGGTCATTACCGACATACACAAGGTGTCTGCAATGACACGGGCATTCGGGGTGCCGTTCGACAAACAACTGATGCGGGCCAGCCAGGTACCTGTACATCTCGTCCCGGATGGCCCGGCGCCGCTGCCCAGGGTCATCCTGGCCGCGGTCGATACCTCCGTGGCAGGACAGGGGGTCGACTTCAATCACCGCATCATCCGCGCCGCCATGGCCATGGCGCTGCAATGCAATGCGCAGTTGCACCTGCTGTGTGCCTATGACATTTCGCCGCTCTTCGTTGCCGATTCGAATGCAGCGTCGGACTGGGTCGATGAGCTGATAGCAGCGTTGCGCGAACCCTACGATGAACTGGCCGATGCCTACGGCGTTGCCGCTGAACGTCGGCATTTTGTCCAGGGCCCTGCCGTTGCCGTTATCACGGAGCGGGTGCGCGATCTGGCGGTCGATGTCGTGGTGATGGGGATCGTACAGCCCAAAGGCCTGGGCAA
>Ga0247821_10001301_pt1 | contig 13877 bp, 11 predicted proteins | sample 13C_Glycerol_Day_FD_192481 | JGI IMG/M metagenome (GOLD analysis project Ga0247821, IMG submission 192481) | Soil microbial communities from agricultural site in Penn Yan, New York, United States - 13C_Glycerol_Day14 | ecosystem: Environmental > Terrestrial > Soil > Agricultural land | place... | reverse complement strand
GATCCCACCCGCGACCGGCCGGCGGCTGGCGAAGCTGATCCCCGGAGCGTCGTACGCCGAGGTGCCGGACGCGGGCCACCTGATGCAGTACGACGCACCGGTCGCGCTGGCAACCGCGCTCCGGGAGTGGCTGTATTTCTGACCGGCTTCGCGGCTCTTTTCACAGGTGACGAGATCTGCGGTGGTGGTCGGCGGCGGGATCGTGGGGCTGGCTGTGGCGCGAAGCCTGCAGCGGCTCGACCCCGGTACGCCGGTGATCGTGCTGGAGAAGGAGCCGGCGGTCGGGGCACACCAGACCGGGCACAACTCGGGCGTGGTGCACTCCGGGCTGTATTACCGGCCGGGGTCGCTGAAGGCGCGGTTCGCGGTGGCCGGTGGTGCGGCGCTGCGCGAGTACTGCGCGGAGAAGGGCATCCCGCTCGACGTACCGGGGAAGCTGGTCGTCGCGACGACCGACACCGAGCTGCCGCAGCTCGACCGGCTGTTCGGGATCGGCCGCGAGAACGGGGTGCCCGTACGCCGCCTGAGCCTGGACGAGGTCGCCGAGCGGGAACCGCACCTGCGGGTGAAGGGCGCCCTGGCGGTCGACTCCACGGGCCGGGTGGACTTCAAGCTCGTGGCGGCCGCACTCGCCGACGATGTGCGGGCGGCAGGCGGCGAGATCCGGACCGGTGTGACCGTGACGACTGTCGAGAACGCCGGCTCGGTCGTGCGGGTTCGGACGGCGGACGACGTGATCGAGGCCGATCGGGTCGCGGTGTGCGCCGGACTGCACAGCGATCGGCTGGCGCGCGCGTCCGGCCTCGAACCCGGCGTGCGCATCCTGCCGTTCCGCGGCGAGTTCAGCGAGCTTGTCCCCGGGCGGGAGCATCTGGTGAAGGGGCTCGTCTACCCGGTGCCCGATCCCGACCTGCCGTTCCTCGGCGTACATCTGACGCGGGGTATCGACGGCAGTGTCCACGTCGGCCCGAACGCCGTGCCTGCGCTGTCCCGCGAGGGGTACTCGTGGTCGCGGATCGTCGTCCGGGATGTCTGGGAGTCCGCGACGTACCGCGGGTCCTGGAAGCTCGCCCGCCGGTACGCCCGGACCGGCGCGAAGGAGATCGTCCGCTCGCTCACCGGCCGCGCACTGGTCCGCGAGGCGCGGCGGATGCTGCCCGAACTCCAGGTCGCCGACGTACGGCGGTCCGGTGCGGGGGTGCGCGCGCAGGCCGTCACCCGCGACGGCAAGCTCGTCGACGACTTCCTGTTCCTCCGCGACGGCCGCGCACTGCACGTCCTCAACGCACCGTCACCCGCCGCCACCGCCTGCCTGGTCATCGGCGACCGAATCGCCGAAGAACTCTCCGCCGACCGAGCCTGACACGAACGCCGGGCGCGTCGTCTGACAAGTTGGGGTGTAGACCCCATGGTTGTTGGCTGACCACGCAAGAAGACTGATTTCCCAGTAGGGCCGCCGTTTCCGGGGCGGCCAGGGAGGTCAGGGTGAGCGGTGTCGACGCGGTCGGTGAAGTCGAGCAAGGTGCGGCGATGCGGGCCGTTGACATAGCGATCGGCCTGCCGACGGTCACGGTGCTCGATCCCGTGGTCAAGGCGGTGCAGCTGATGGCGGTCGGGCGGATGCCCGGCCTGGTGGTCGTCGACGAGCGCAGCCGGCCGCTCGCGGTGCTGCCCGGTTCGCAGGTGCTGAAGCTCAGCATCCCCGCGGCGTACCAGGACGACCCGATGCTGTCGCGGGCCGTCGACGAGTCGTCGGCGGACGCGTTCTGGCGAGAGCTCGGGGGCCTGACGGTCGGTGACTGCCTGCCGCGCCCGATCGCCCGTCCGCTGACCGTGACCGCGGACGCGACGCTGCTGGAGATCGCCGCGCTGATGGCGCGCGGCCGCAGCCCGCTGGTCGCGGTGGTCGGCGCCGACGGCGTACTGACCGGCGTGATCACGCTCGACCGTCTGCTGACCAGCCTGGCCGTCGCCGGGCTCGACGACCAGCCGCCGGGGTGAGGCGTGAGGCCTCTCGTCGCGTTGGTGATCTTCGGCTTGGCGTTCTTCTCCATCGCGACCGAGAAGGCCGACAAGGTCAAGGTGGTGCTGATCGGCGCCGGCGCCATGCTGGTCCTCGGCCTCGCGCCGGGCGCCGAGGTGTTCTACTCCGAGCACGCGGGGATCGACTGGAACGTCATCTTCCTGCTGCTCGGCATGATGATCGTGATCGGGATCGTCAAGCAGACCGGGGTCTTCGACTACCTCGGCATCTGGGCCGCGAAACGGTCCCGCGGCGAGCCGTACCGGCTGCTGGTGATGCTGATGCTGATCACCGCGGTCGCCTCGCCGTTCCTGGACAACGTGACCACGATCATGCTGGTCGCGCCGGTGACGATCGTGGTCTGCGAGCGGCTCCGGATCCCGCCGCAGCCGTACCTGATCGCCGAGGTGCTGGCGTCCAACATCGGCGGCGCCGCGACGCTGATCGGTGACCCGCCGAACATCATCATCGGCAGCCGGGCCGGCCTGTCGTTCAACGACTTCCTGGTGCACATGACGCCGATCGTGGTGATCGTGTTCGCATTGTTCGTCGTGCTGTCGAGATTCCTGTTCCGCAAGGACCTCCGGCACAACCCGGAGCAGGTCGCCGCGGTCCTCGCGCTGCAGGAGCGACGGGCGATCAAGGACCCGCGCCTGCTGGTGCGCTGCCTGGTGGTGCTCGCCGTGATGATCGCGGGCTTCTCACTGCACTCGGTCGTGCACCTGGAGCCGTCGCTGGTCGCGCTGATCGGCGCCGGCGTGATGATCCTGGTGGCGAAGGCCGACGTCGCCGAGGTACTGCGTGAGGTGGAGTGGGCCACGCTGGTGTTCTTCATGGGCCTGTTCGTGATGGTGTCGGCCCTGGTGCACACCGGCGTGATCGAGGCGATCGGCGACTGGGCGGTCGCCGCGATCGGGGACCGGTACCTCCTGGCGGCCACCGCGCTGCTGTTCGGCTCCGGCGTCCTCGGAGCGTTCTTCGACAACATCCCGTACGTCGCGACGATGACCCCTGTCGTGGAAGGGGTCGTCGAGCAGGAACCGGAAGCGGGCCGGTCGCTGTGGTGGGCCTTCGCGCTGGGCGCCGACTTCGGCGGCAACGGTACGGCGGTCGCGGCCAGCGCCAACGTGGTCGCGCTGGGGATCGCGTCCCGCAGCGGGCACCACATCACGTTCTGGCAGTTCACCCGGTACGGCGCCGTGGTGACGGTGCTCTCGATCGCGCTGGCCTGGGTGTACGTATGGCTGCGCTACTTCGTCTGGTGAGCGACCGAGCGGAGCGCGACCTCGATCGTGCCCACCGCCGGCGCGCCGATCTCCACGCCCGGCACGTCGATCGCGAGCTCGAGGTACGCCGGAAGCTCGGCCAGCGCCGTGACGTCACACCCGGCGACCGTCCGTGCGAGGGCCCGTTCGGTCTCGTCCAGCGCGAGATCGAGCGGAGCGAGGGCGTTGTCGACGGCCACCGCCGGTTCCACGATCCGGATCCGGATCTCACCGTCGATCCGGACGTCGAGGCCGTCGCGGCTGCGCGCGCTGACGGCGAACGGCCGGCGGGTGTATGCCCTCGGCAACCAGATGTACTGCTCCAGCAGGGGCAGACGGGCCGTGAAGCCGGCCTTCCGTACCCGGTGGACGCGGCCGGACCGCAGGACGACGAGCCACTGGCCGCGGGGGACCGTCCGTGGCTCGATCGCGGTGATCAGGGCGAGAACGACGAGTGCGGCCAGAATCGCCCACGCATGGGCGCTCGGCGCGGTTGCGAGATACATGGTGCCTCCCGGCGGCCGGTGCACTTCCAGTCTGACCGGCGCACCACGGGAGAGACCATGAGTGCCAGCACCCACTTTCGCCTGCGCACATGGACTTCGCCGGGGCCGTTCATGGAGGGTGGAGGAGTGAAAACGGGAGCAGGAATGCCTTTGTACTGGCGGGTCTGCCTGATCAACGGACTGGTGTTCGTGGTCGGAACCGCCGCGTTGGCGCTGGCCCCGGTGACGGTGTCCGCGACCGTCCTCGTGTCGGAGGCCGTCGTCCTCGTGCTCGGCCTGATCGGCATCGTCGTGCTGAACTCGATCCTGCTGCGGACGAGTCTGGCGCCCCTCGACCGCCTGATCCGGCTGATGGCCACGGTCGACCTGCAACGCCCGGGCCGGCGGTTGCCCGAGTCGCGCAACGGCGCGGTCGAACCGCTCGTGCGCGGCTTCAACGCGATGCTCGAGCGCCTGGAGACCGAGCGCGGGCGCAGCAACGCGAAGGCGCTCGCCGCCCAGGAGGCGGAGCGGCACCGGATCGCCCGCGAGTTGCACGACGAGATCGGCCAGGGGCTGACCGCCGTACTGCTCGGGCTCAAACAGTTGTCGTCCGCGGTCCCCGAGCCGCTGCGGAACGACCTGCTGGAGGTGCAGGAGACCGCCCGCGCGACGCTCGACGAGGTCCGGGGTGTGGCTCGGCGGCTGCGGCCGGGTGTCCTCGAAGACCTTGGTCTGCAGGCCGCGCTGACCGCGCTCGCGACCGAGTTCTCGTCGCACGGGATGCACGTACGGCGGGTCACCTCGCCGGGCCTGCCCGAGCTGGGCGCCGAGCGGGAGCTGGTGGTCTACCGGGTCGCCCAGGAAGCGCTGACCAACGCGGCCCGCCACTCACAGGCGCGCAGCGTGTGCCTGGCACTGCGACGGCAAGGCCCGGAGGTGATCCTCACGGTCGACGACGACGGCGTCGGGCTGCGCGGCGCCGAGGAAGGCACCGGGATCCGGGGCATGCGGGAGCGGTCGCTGCTGATCGGAGCCGAGCTGACCGTCGGACCGGGAGATACCGGAACGTCGGTGCGCCTGGCGGTTCCGGTGGAGCAGCGATGATCCGGATCCTGCTGGCCGACGACCATGCCCTGGTACGTCGCGGCGTACGGCTCATCCTGGACAGCGAACCCGACCTGCAGGTGGTCGCCGAGGCCGGGGACGGCGCGGAGGCGCTGCAGGCGTTCCGCGACACCGAGATCGATCTCGCGGTGCTCGACGTCGCGATGCCGCGGATGACCGGGCTGCAGGCGGCGCGGGAGCTGTCCCGCCGGCGCGAACCGCCGCGGATCCTGATGCTGTCGATGTATGACAACGAGCAGTACTTCTTCGCGGCGCTGAAGGCGGGCGCCTGCGGGTACGTGCTGAAATCGGTCGCGGACCGGGATCTCGTCGACGCGTGCCGCGCCGCCGGGCGCGGCGAGTCGTTCCTGTACCCCGGCGTGATGAGCACGCTGGTGCGTGACTACCTGGACCGGGTCCGGCGGGGGGAGCGGGTTCCCGGTCAGGTTCTCAGCGCGCGCGAGGACGAGGTCGTGAAGCTGATCGCGGAAGGCCACCCGTCGAAGGAGATCGCGCGCATCCTGACGATCAGCCACAAGACCGTCGAGCGGCACCGCGCCAACATCCTGCAGAAGCTCGGCATGCGCGACCGCACCGAGCTGACCCGGTACGCGATCCGCGCCGGCCTGATCGAGCCGTGATCTCACACCGCCTGGCCGAGCCGGCCGAGGCGGTGTAGACGATCAAGGGATGAGTCAGCGGGCGTCCCAGCCGCGGCGGGGCGAGTGTGTGGTCGGGCGGGCGTCGCGGCTGCGGTAGACGATGTACGGGCGGGTGAGGTAGCCGAGCGGCGCGCTGAAGACGTGGACCAGGCGGGTGAACGGCCAGAGCGCGAAGAGCGCGATCGCGACGAGACCGTGGAGCTGGAAGGTCAAGGGAGCCTCGGCCATCAGATCCGGGTGCAGATCGAAGCGGAAGATGCCGCGGAACCAGATCGACACGCCTTCGCGGTAGTCGTAGTCCCCGACCAGGTTCGCGACCACCGTGTTGGCCAGACCGAGCAGGATCACCGTCGCCAGGACGGCGTACATCAGCTTGTCCATCCGCGTCGTGGCGGAGAAGACCGGCCCGACCGTACGACGGCGATAGATGAGGATCGTGAGGCCGACGAGCGTGCAGAACCCGGCGATCGCGCCGATCGACACCGCGAAGAAGTGGTACAGCCCCTCGGAGACGCCGACGGCGTCGGTCCAGGACTTCGGGATGCCGAGTCCCATCACGTGCCCGAGGAACACCGCCAGGATGCCGAAGTGGAACAGCGGGCTGCCCCAGCGCAGCAGCCGGTCCTCGTACAGCTGTGACGACCGCGTGGTCCAGCCGAACTTGTCGTACCGGTACCGCCAGATGTGCCCGACGACGAACACGGTCAGGCAGACGTACGGGAAGACCACCCACAGGATCTCGTCCATCAGCGCGCTCCGGGAAAGGTCGGCATCGGGAGGACGGCCGGATCGAAGGCCGGGGCCGCGTACGGCGTGAGCCCGACCTCCTCCTGCGGCGGGCCCTCGGCGGCGAGCCGGGCGATCGCGTCCCGTTCGTCGCCCTGCAGCGGCGGCAGCGTCGCGGTGACCGCGAGCACCGCGCCGTACCAGGGCGAGTCGCCGTCGGCGAGCGCGAGCCGGAGCAGTTCGAGCCCCGCACGGTGGTCGAGCAGCAGCCGGTGGCCGAGCTTCTGGTCGACCGTCGCGGCGTACTCCAGGACGACGCAGAGGTGATCGGGCAGCTCGGAGTCGTCGAGGACGAAACCGGATCGCAGGTAGGTCTGCTTGAACCGCAACAGCGCGACGCCGCGGCGGCGGGTGTCGCCGTGGGCGAAGTACGTGAGGTAGAGGTTGTGCCGCCGCCGGCTGTCGAACGTCTCGACGTACCGCGCCTGCAGGTCCGGAAGGTGGCCGGCAGCAAGCTGTTCGAGGGTGGCCGTGAGCGGTTCGGCGAGGCTGCTCGGGAGCCGGTCGAGGGCACGCCGGACGAGCGGCAGACGCTCGACCAGGATCTCGTCGGGGTAGTCGAGCAGCAACGACGCGGACTGCCAGGCGATCGTCAGTTGTCCGGCCGGCAGGGCCGGGGCGGGATGCTTCATCCGGGGTGCTCCTCGTTGTCCGGCCGCCTCGGGAACAGGCCGTCGGGCTTGCCTTTGCCGTCCCAGTTGAGCAGGTTGACCCGCGCCTGCTTGTCCTCCGGCGAGGCGATCCCCTCCGACGTCTGGCGGTCCTTGAGCATCTGGAAGTTCTCGACCGCGATCGGCGTCGGTACGCCGGAGCCCTCGCCGAACGGCCCCGATCCACCCATCCCCGGTCCGCCCTCGTAGTCGAGCGAGCAGGCCAGCTCCTCGAGCTCGTGGGCCTGCTCGGCGTGGGCCGCCGGGATCACGTAGCGCTCGTCGTACTTCGCGAGGGCGAGCAACCGGTACATGTCGTACACGTCCTCCTCGCTCATCCCGACCGCCGCCGGGATGCTGCCGTCCGGATCACGGCCCAGGTTGATGTCGCGCATGTACGAGCGCATCGCGGCGAGCTTGCGCAGCACCTGGTCGACCGGTGCGACGTCGCCCGCGGTGAACAGTTCGGCCAGGTACTCGATCGGGATCCGCAGCGCGTCGATGGCCGCGAACAGGTTGTCCTTGCGCTCGGCGTCCTCACCGGTCTCACGGACCACGTCGACGACCGGTGACAGCGGCGGGATGTACCAGACCATCGGCAGCGTCCGGTACTCCGGATGCAGCGGCAACGCCACGCGGAAGCGGTTGATCAGCGCGTACACCGGCGATCGCCGGGCCGCCTCGATCCAGTCCGCCGGGATCCCGGCCCGCTCGGCCTCCCGCTGGACGGCGGGATCGAAGGGGTCGAGGAACACGTCCCGCTGCGCCTCGTACAGGCCCTGCTCGTCGGGCACGGACGCGGCGGCCAGCACCTTGTCGGCGTCGTACAGCACGAGACCGATGTAGCGCAGCCGGCCGACGCAGGTCTCCGAGCAGACCGTCGGGAGACCGACCTCGACCCGCGGGAAGCAGAACGTGCACTTCTCCGCCTTGCCGGTGCGGTGGTTGAAGTAGACCTTCTTGTACGGGCAGCCGGAGACGCACATCCGCCAGCCGCGGCACCGGTCCTGGTCGACCAGCACGATGCCGTCCTCGGTGCGCTTGTAGATCGCGCCGCTCGGGCAGGACGCGGCGCAGGACGGGTTCAGGCAGTGCTCGCAGATCCGCGGCAGGTAGAACATGAAGGTCTGCTCGAACTCGAACCGGACCTTGTCGCCGACCTTCTTCAGGATCGGGTCCCGCTCGGCCGTCGCGGCGGACCCGCCGAGGTCGTCGTCCCAGTTCGCCGACCAGGTGATCTTCATGTCGTCGCCGGACAGCAACGACTTCGGCCGCGCGACCGGCGTGTGCTGCTGCGCCGGCGCGTCGGTCAGGTTCGCGTAGTCGTACGTCCAGGGCTCGTAGTAGTCGTGGATCGAGGGCAGTTTCGGGTTCGAGAAGATCGTCAGCAGCTTCTTCAGCCGGCCGCCGGACTTGAGCGTCAGCCGTCCACGCTTGGTGAGGGCCCAGCCGCCCTTCCACGTCTCCTGGTCCTCGTACGTGCGCGGGTACCCCTGCCCGGGCCGCGTCTCGACGTTGTTGAACCAGACGTACTCGGTGCCGGTGCGGTTCGTCCACGCCTGTTTGCAGGTCACCGAGCAGGTGTGGCACCCGATGCACTTGTCCAGGTTCATGACCATCGCCATCTGCGCCATCACCCGCATCAGTACGTCACCTCCTGCGAGCGCTTGCGGATCACGGTGACCTCGTCGCGCTGGTTCCCGGTCGGCCCGAGGTAGTTGAAGGCGAAGGACAGTTGCGCGTACCCGCCGATCAGGTGCGAGGGCTTGATCAGCAGCCGGGTCAGCGAGTTGTGGATCCCGCCGCGTTTCCCGGACGTCTCGGCCAGCGGTACGTCGATCAGCCGGTCCTGCGCGTGGTGCATGTAGACCGTGCCCTCGGGCATCCGGTGCGAGACGATCGCCCGCGCGACCACCACGCCGTTGCGGTTCACCGCCTCGATCCAGTCGTTGTCCACGATCCCCACCTTCGCGGCGTCCTGGTCGCTCATCCAGATCGTCTGCCCGCCGCGGCTGAGCGAGAGCATGAACAGATTGTCCTGGTACTCCGAGTGGATCGACCATTTGTTGTGCGGTGTCAGGTAGCGAACCGTCACGCCGAGCTCCCCGACCGACCCGATCTCGGGCTCGGCGAACATCGCGCCCATGTCCAGTGGCCCGCGGTACACGGGCAGGTTCTCGCCGAGCTCGGTCATCCAGTCGTGGTCGAGGTAGAAGTGCTGGCGGCCGGTCAGCGTGTGCCACGGCTTGAGCCGCTCGACGTTGATCGTGAACGGCGAGTACCGGCGGCCGCCCGACTCCGAGCCGGACCACTCCGGCGAGGTGATGACCGGGACCGGTGCGGCCTGCGTGTCGGCGAACGTGATCTGCTTGCCCTCGTGCTCGGCCGCGAGGTCGTGCAGCGGCTTGCCGACGCGGCGCTCGAGGGTCTTGAAGCCCTCGGTGGCGAGCCGTCCGTTCGTCGTACCGGACAGGGCCAGGATCGCTTCGCAGGCGTGCACGTCACGCTTCAGCGACGGACGACCGTCGGCCGGCCCGCCGCGGACGGCGCCGTTCTTGGCGCGCAGGTACTCCACCGAGGCGGTCTCGTCGTACGTGACGCCCTTCGTGGTCGCGCCCAGCTTCTCCATCAGCGGACCGAGCGCGGACATCTTCGCCGCGACGGCCGCGTAGTCGCGCTCGACCTCGATCAGCTTCGGCATCGTGACGCCCGGCACCGGTTCGCACTCGCCGGCCTTCCAGTCGCGGACCGTGCCGTGTGGCGTGGCGAGCGCGTCCGGCGTGTCGTGCAGCAGCGGTACGGCGACCACGTCGCGGCGGGTGCCGAGCTGGGTGGCCGCGAGCGCGCTGAACTTCTCGGCGATCGTCTGCCACGCGTCCCAGTCGGTCCGGGTCTGCCACGGCGGCGCGATCGCCGGGTTGAACGAGTGCACGAACGGGTGCATGTCGGTGGTGTTCAGGTCGTGCTTCTCGTACCACGTCGCGGCGGGCAGGACGACGTCGGAGAACAGCGTCGTACTGGTCTGCCGGAAGTCGAGCGTCAGCAGCAGGTCGAGCTTGCCGCGCGGGGCCTCGTCGTGCCATTCGACGTCCTGCGGATGCACGCCTTCGCTCGCGCGCAGCGAGGACCCGGCGCCGAGCAGATGCTCGAGGAAGTACTCGTTGCCCTTGGCCGACGAGCCGAGCAGGTTGGCGCGCCAGATCGAGAGGATGCGCGGGAAGTTCTCCGGCGCGTCCGGATCCTCGCAGGCGAACCGGAGGTCCCCGGACTTCAGCTGCTCGACGATGTGCTCGGCGACCGGCCGGTCCGCGGCGGCGGCCTCGTCGGCGAGGTCGTGCGGGTTGCGGTTGAAGGTCGGGTACGACGGCATCCAGCCGAGCCGCGCACTCATCGCGATCAGGTCCGCGGTGGTCTTGCCGCTCATACTGCCGGGCAGGTCCGAGAAGGCGTCCGCTCCGAACGAGTCGTAGCGGAACTGGTCCGTGTGCAGGTACCAGTAGGCGGTCTGGATCATCTGACGCGGCGGCCGCACCCAGTCCAGCCCGAACGCGAGCTGCGCCCAGCCCGTGATCGGGCGGCACTTCTCCTGACCGACGTAGTGCGCCCAGCCGCCGCCGTTGACGCCCTGGCAGCCGGTGAGCGTGGTGAGCGCGAGGAACGCCCGATAGATCGTGTCGGAGTGGAACCAGTGGTTGGTCCCGGCCCCCATCACGATCATCGACCGCCCCTTGGAGTCCTCGGCGTTCTGCGCGAACTCGCGGGCGATCCGGGCTGCCGCGGCGGCCGGTACGCCGGTGATGGGCTCCTGCCAGGCGGGAGTGTACGGCGCGAGGTCGTCGTACGACGCCGGCCAGTCGCCGGGGAGGCCGGGGCGCGCGACGCCGTACTGCGCGAGCATCAGGTCGTACACGGTCGTGACCAGGTGATCGCCGATGCGCCGCGTCGGAACGCCCCGCAGCAGGTGGCCGTCGGCGTCGAATCTCGGCAGCGTCACAGGAACGCTCTCACGTCCCTGCAGCGTCAGGAGGGGATCGGTGGAGCCCAGGTCCAGGTTCCACCGGCCTTGTCCTGCTTCGCCGAAGCGGTGGCCGAGGGAGCCGTTCGGGACCACCGGCTGACCTGTGGTCGTGTCGAGGACCACCGGTTTGAACGCGGCGTTCTCCTCCGTGCTGCCGAGGTCGGCCGCGGTGAGGAACTTGCCGGGGCGGTAGCTGCCGTCGGTCTCGTCGAGGCGGATCAGGTATGGCAGATCGGTGTAGGTCTTGGCGTACTGCGTGAAGTACGGCGTCTCGCGGTCGACGAAGAACTCCTGGAGGATGACGTGCCCCATAGCCATCGCCAGTGCGCCGTCCGTACCGGGTGCCGCCGGCAACCACTCGTCGGCGAACTTCACGTTGTCGGCGTAGTCCGGCGCGACCGCGATCACCTTCTGCCCGCGGTACCGCGCCTCCGCCATCCAGTGCGCGTCCGGCGTCCGCGTGACCGGCAGGTTCGAGCCCCACATGATCAGGTAGCCGGCGTCCCACCAGTCGCCCGACTCCGGTACGTCGGTCTGGTCGCCGAACACCTGCGGCGACGCGACCGGCAGATCGGCGTACCAGTCGTAGAACGACAGCATCGTCCCGCCGATCAGCGACGTGAACCGGGCGCCGGACGCGTGCGACACCATCGACATCGCCGGAATCGGGGAGAACCCGGCGATCCGGTCCGGCCCCCATTTCTTCAGCGTGTGCACGTACGCCGCCGCGACGAGCTCGGTCGCCTCGTCCCAGGTCGAGCGGACCAGCCCGCCCTTGCCGCGCGCGGACTTGTACCGGTGCGCGAGCTCCGGGTCGTCGACGATGTGCGCCCACGCTGCCACCGGGTCGCCGTACTGCGCCTTCGCCTGCCGGTACAGGTCGAGCAGGACGCCGCGGACGTACGGGTAGCGGATGCGCGTGGGGGAGTAGGTGTACCAGGAGAACGCGGCGCCGCGCGGGCAACCGCGGGGCTCGTACTCCGGCTTGTCCGGACCGACCGACGGATAGTCGGTCTGCTGGGTCTCCCAGGTGATGATGCCGTCCTTGACGTACACCTTCCACGAGCACGAACCGGTGCAGTTCACGCCGTGCGTCGACCGGACCACCTTGTCGTGGCTCCAGCGGTCGCGGTAGAAGTCGTCCGCGCCGCGGCCACCGCGTTTGGTGAGGGTGCGCAGGTCGTCGGAAACAGTGCCTTTGGTGAAGTAGCGACGGGTACGGATCAGAGCTTCGGTCAGCTCGCCGTCCAGGCTCATGCGGCTCCCTCGATCGGTGTGGTGCGCGACTCCTGAGGACTCGGTTGAGCGGTCCTCCTCACAATGGTCAGCGTGAGCAGCAGCGTCAAGGCCGCTGTGATCGACAGCAGCGTCAGGCCGATCCCGTACGACTGCGTGCGGCCGTAGACGTAGCCCATGATCAGCGGCGGCACGAAGCCGCCCAGGCCGCCCGCGGCGCCGACGAGTCCGGTGACGCCGCCGACGCGGGCCGGGTCCGTCACCTTGGCGACCAGCGCGAAGGTGGCGCCGCTGCCGCCGCCGAGCGCGGCCGCCATCCCCAGGAAGGCGATCGTCCCGACAGGCTGGAGCAGTGGTGTCGTGGCGGCCACCGCGGCACCGACGACCACGACCCCGTAGCAGCACGCCAGCACCGGGATCGGGCCGAACTTGTCCGACAGCCAGCCGCCGACCGGGCGCATCACGACGGCGACGACGACGAAACCGGCCATCCGGTTGGCAGCGTCCGCGGCGTTCAGGTCGTAGGCGGTCTTCAGGTACGACGGGAGGTACACCGAGAACGCGACGTATCCGCCGAACGCGACCGCGTACAGGATGCAGGCCTGCCAGCTGATCGGGAGCTTCGCGTTCGCGACCAGTCGCTGCACGAACCCGCCCTGCGCAGGGCGGCGGTTCGGCGCGTCCCGGAGCACGAACCAGGCGATGACGGCGTACGCGGCGAGGCTGATCGCGGTGAGCAGGAACGGGATCTGGTGCCCGGCGTTGCTGTAGAGCTTGACCGTGGTGAGCGCGCTGATCGCCGTACCGCCCATGCCGGCGCCGAAGATGCCGATCGCCAGGCCGCGGCGCTCCGGCGGGAACCACGCGTTCACGAACGGCACGCCGACCGCGAACGCGGTGCCGCCGATGCCGAGGAAGAACCCGCCGACCAGCAGCGCGGCGTAGGAGTCCAGCGCGAAGAACTCGATGAACAGGATCGGCACGATCGTCGCCGCGGACACCAGCGGGAACATCACCCGGCCGCCGTACCGGTCGGTGAGCGCGCCGATCGGGATCCGCCCGAGCGAGCCGACGAGCACCGGCACGGCGACCAGCAGCGCCACATCGGACTCGGTCAGCGTGCCGAGCGTGCCCTGCGTCCGGAAGAGCGGGCCGAGCGGGCTGAGCAGCGCCCAGGCCCAGAAGTTGACCGCGAACCCGATCGTGGCGACTGCGAGCATCAACCACGGGGAACGTACTGCGGTCCTGGCGCCGCCGGTGCCATCCATGATCAGCTCCCTTGATCGGGCGGGTTCCCATGTCATCGTGCTCCCCGCCGGCCGCCGTGGTGTCGAACTCTGTGCCCACTGCGGGCAATTTTCGAACCAGCCGATGGGAGTCTGTGATCGGTCAGCAGCCTGCCGTCCACCCCGGGCGTGGCAGTAGGGCCGAAAGTCCTCCCTGTGGCGGACACTGAGGGCAGCGGTGGTGTGAAAGGGGTGGGGGTTGACGATCACAGGACTCGAGACACTGCGGGGATACCAGCGGGGCTGGTTGCGCTCGGACGTGCTCGCCGGGCTGACGGTGGCCGCGTACTTCGTGCCGCAGGTGATGGCGTACGCGCAACTCGCCGGTCTGCCCGCGGTGACCGGGTTGTGGGCCTCGC
>Ga0247821_10001300_pt1 | contig 13883 bp, 10 predicted proteins | sample 13C_Glycerol_Day_FD_192481 | JGI IMG/M metagenome (GOLD analysis project Ga0247821, IMG submission 192481) | Soil microbial communities from agricultural site in Penn Yan, New York, United States - 13C_Glycerol_Day14 | ecosystem: Environmental > Terrestrial > Soil > Agricultural land | place... | reverse complement strand
GGCGTCAGCGCGCGGAAGCTCTTGCGCAGGCTTTCGTGAGCCGCTTCGTCCAGTGGGAAGTGGAACAGCTCGGCTTGCTCCAGATGACGCAAGCGATAGTCGACGCCGCTGTCGACGTTGACGATCTCGGTGTTCTGCTTGATCAGGGCGATGGCCGGCAGGAAGCGCGCACGCTGCAGACCGTCCTTGTACAGACCATCCGGGACGATGTTGGAGGTGGCCACCAGGGTCACACCGTTCTTGAACAGCTCCTCCATCAGGGTGCCGAGGATCATCGCGTCGGTAATATCGGAAACGAAGAACTCGTCGAAGCAGATCACCCGCGCCTCATCGGAGAAACGCTTGGCGATGACCGTCAGCGGGTTCTTCTCACCCTTGAGGGTTTTCATTTCTTCGTGCACGCGCTTCATGAAGCGGTGGAAGTGCGTACGCACCTTCTGCTTGAACGGCAGTGCCTCGAAGAATGTATCGACCAGGTAGGTCTTGCCGCGCCCTACCCCACCCCAGAAGTACAAGCCCTTGACCGGTGCCTGCTCCTTCTTGCCGAACAGCTTGCCGAACACACCCGGCTTGTTGTTCTGCGCCGCGATCAGATCGTCGTACAGGCGCTGCAGATGACGCACCGCAGTTTCCTGCGCCGCATCATGGAAGAATTCGGGACGTTTCAGATCTGCTTGATATCGTTCTAGGGGCGTCATAATTCGTTAGCAAGGTAACAAAAACGGGCCGTCACTGTAGCGACGGCCCTGGATAATGGCAATCAGACTTGCGTCAGACCGTTCAGTCCTGCTGCGGTTGCAAGGCCGCGCGCAGGCTCTCGATCGCGGCATCGCGTGCCGCTTCGTCGGCCAGCTGCGGCCCGTCGGCAACGCACTCACCTTCCAGCCACAGGCTGAAGCCCAGGCCTTCAGTGCGTACGTCCAGCTCGCCGCCCTGCTGCAGTTGCTTGCTCACCGCACCTGCGGTCTTGCCGTCGGCGAAGTTGCGCGACAGCAGCAGTTGCTCACCGTCGGCCGCCAGCAGACGGAAACGGAAACTGCCGTCGTCTTCACGAAAGCTCACAAAGCGTGCGGCCTTGGCGGCCTTCTTCTTGACCTGGGCAGTACCCTGCTCGATGCTGCGGAACGAGCGCAGGCCAACGGCCTCACGCAGCTGTTCGAGGAACGGGGTGGCCACTTTGCGGGCTTTCTGCGCACCGGCCAGCAAGATGTCTTCGAGGTCTGCCGGGCGGCTGATCAACTGGTGGTAGCGCTCGCGCGGCTCGCTCAACTGGCCATCGAGCAGTTGGAACAGACGCTGCTTGGCTTCGCCCCAACCCAGGCCCTGCAACAGCTCGCTGCGGAACTCGTCGGCTTGTGCTGGCGTAGCGAAGGCCTGGAACAGAGTGAACAGGTGCGAATTGTCCGGGTCCTTGGCTTCGCCCGGAGCGCGGGAGTCGGTGACGATGCGCGAGATCGCGTCCTTCATGTCCTTGGCGCTGGTGAACAACGGAATGGTGTTGTCATAGCTCTTGGACATCTTGCGGCCATCCAGGCCCGGCAAAGTCGCCACACTTTCTTCGATCAGCGCTTCGGGCATGGCAAAGAATTCCTTGCCCTGACCGAACAGGTGGTTGAAACGCTGGCCGATATCACGGGCCATTTCCACGTGCTGGATCTGGTCGCGGCCGACCGGCACCTTGTTGGCGTTGAACATCAGGATGTCGGCGGCCATCAGTACCGGATAGCTGTACAGGCCCATGCTGATGCCGGCATCCGGGTCTTCACCGCTCTCGACGTTCTTGTCCACCGAGGCCTTGTAGGCATGCGCGCGGTTGAGCAGGCCCTTGGCCGCCACGCAGGTCAGCAGCCAGGTCAGCTCGGGGATTTCCGGGATGTCGGACTGGCGGTAGAAGGTCACGCGTTCCGGGTCCAGGCCACCGGCCAGCCAGGTCGCGGCGATTTCCAGACGCGAGCGCTGGATGCGCTGCGGGTCATCACATTTGATCAGGGCGTGGTAGTCGGCGAGGAAGTAGAACGAGTCGACACCTGGCTCACGGCTGGCGAGGATCGCCGGGCGGATGGCACCGGCATAGTTGCCCAGGTGAGGCGTGCCCGTGGTGGTGATACCGGTAAGGATGCGCGTAGTCATGGGTAATCGCTTATCAGGCTTGTATCAATTCGAAAGGCGCGGCAGCACCAGTTCCTTGAGGTCGGTGAGCTTGCCATGGAAAAAGTGTCCGCATTCTGCCACTTTCAGCAGCTCATGGGGGCGTGTGAGTGTGTCGGACCAGTCGTAGACCAGCTGCGGATCGATCACTTCGTCGGTTTCCGGCTGGATCACGCTCAGCGCGCAGGCTTGTGGCAAGGTATCGTGATCCTGCAAGCGCATGACCGCTGGCGCAACCATGAACAGGTGCTTGAGCTTGATGCCCTGTGCTTCCAGGCGCCCACCGAGGCTGGCCGCAACGAAGCCGCCAAAGGAAAAGCCCATCAGAGTCAGCGGCCACTCAGGATGTTTTTCCAGCAACCAGTTCGCCGCTGCCTGGGCGTCATCGACTTCACCGCTGCCCATGTCATGGCTGCCAGCGCTGGCGCCGACGCCACGGTAGTTGAAACGCAAGGTAATGTAACCGGCATCGCGGGCGGTGCGTTGCAGCATCGACACCACCTTGTTGGTCATGGTCCCGCCCTGCACCGGGTTAGGGTGACACAGCAACACCACGCCACGGGCGTCGGCAACATCAAGGTACAAGGCTTCCAGTTGGCCGACCGGGCCATCGATGAATACGGGGGTTTCGCGGATAAGCAAGGATAAACTCCGTGACCTCGGAAAGGGTCGACTCGTCTAGCTGAATGATTCTGTCTGAGATATTTGCGATCGTTCGCGGTATACAGCGCAGGTCCGAGCCGTTAACGTAAAGCAAAGCCGTTTATAGAGGAAGGACTCGTGGAACTCTCGCTCTTAGTTTGGTTGTTGCCGACCCTGGCCCTCGTCGTGGGCGTTGTCGTTGGTTTCCTGGTCGCCCGCCTGCTGCCCAATGCCGCCCCGAGCAGCACTCAGCGCCAGCTGGATGATATCCAGGAACGTTTCGACAGCTACCAGAACGAGGTGGTTACTCACTTCAACAGTACGGCTGCGCTGGTCAAGAAACTGACCCAAAGTTACCAGGAAGTTCAGGACCACCTGGCCGATGGCGCCAACCGCCTGGCCCTGGACGAACTGACCCGCCAGCGCCTGCTGGCCTCTCTGCACTCGGAAGCCGTACAGGCCCCGCGTGATCGCCTGACACCACCAAAGGATACCGAAGTACCGCGTGACTACGCGCCGAAAGCGCCGAACGCACCGGGCATGCTCGATGAGCACTACGGGCTCAAGCGTAACTGACAAAAAGCCCCGCCGATTGGCGGGGCTTTTTATTGGAGATTCGGTGTCGCCCATCGCGGGGCAAGCCCGCTCCCACCAGTGGGAGCGGGCTTGCCCCGCGATAGCTATCTTCAGTTGTACCAGGGAGCCGCCCGCGAGCCGTGCCCATAGCGCTCCAGTGCCTGGTCCAGCACCTGGCGCTCCACACTCCCCTGGCGCACCAGACTGTGCAAACTGGCCAACACGATACTGAAGCGATCAACTTCGAAAAACCGTCTTAGCTGCTGCCGTGTATCGCTGCGGCCAAAGCCATCAGTGCCCAAGGTCACGTAGGGTGCCTGCACATACTCGGCAATCAGCTGCGGCCAGGCCCGCACATAATCGCTGGCGGCGATCACCGGCTCACTGCCTTGCAGGCAACGCTGCAGGTGACTGACACCCGCACCGTCCTGCCCCAGGCGACTGGCGCGATCCATATCCCGCGCCTCGCGCGCCAGCTCGCTGAAGCTGGTGACGCTGAACACCTCGCTCGCAATCTGCCAATCGCGGGCCAGCAGTTCACTGGCAGCGATGACCTCGCGCAGGATCGCCCCGGAACCCAGCAGGCGCACGCGCCCCTGCGCCGCAGCTACGCGCTGTTCGACATAGCGGTACATGCCGCGCAAAACCTCTTCATGCACCTGCGCTGGCAGCGAAGGTTGTGGATAGTTTTCGTTCATCACCGCCACGTAATGGAACTCGTCGCGTTGTTCGCTGAGCATGCGCCGCGCCGCATATTCGAGAATCACCGCCAGCTCACCGGCAAAGCAGGGTTCCCAGGCCCGGCAGTTGGGTACCATCGAAGCCATCACCAGACTCGAACCGTCCTGGTGCTGCAAACCCTCTCCACCCAGGGTCGTGCGACCGGCAGTAGCCCCCAGCAACAGACCACGGGCACGCTGGTCGGCGGCAGCCCAGATCAGATCGCCGACGCGCTGGAAACCGAACATCGAGTAGTAGATGTACACCGGCAGCATCGGTTCGCCGTGCACCGCATAAGACGTTGCCGCCGCCACCCAGGAGGAAATCGCCCCGGCTTCGGTGATCCCCTCCTCCAGCAGTTGACCGTCACGGGCTTCCTTGTAAGACAGCAACGAGCCGGCATCCTCGGGCTCGTAGCACTGCCCCTGAGGTGAATAGATGCCGATCTGGCGGAACAGGCTGGCCATGCCGAAGGTGCGCGCCTCATCGGCGACGATCGGCACCACACGCGGCCCCAGCTCGGGGGCTTTGAGCCAGGCACTGAGCATGCGTACCGCCGCCATGGTGGTGGACATTTCCTTGCCGTCGGCCTGCAAGGCAAAACCACCCATGGCTTCCAGCGCGGGCACCGCTATCGGGCGCACGTCGCTACGCCGGGCGGGTAAAGGTCCGCCGAGCGCGGCGCGACGCTCGCGCAGATAGCGCAACTCGGCGCTGTCTTCTGCCGGGCGATAGAACTGCAACTGTTCGACCTGACTGTCGCTGAGCGGCAAGTGAAAGCGATCGCGGAAAGCCAGCAAGGCCTGGACATCGAGCTTCTTCGCTTGATGCGCAGTCATGCGTGACTCACCCGCAGCACTCATCCCGTAGCCTTTCTTGGTTTTCGCCAGGATCACGCTCGGCCGCCCTTTGCAGGCCCTGGCCGCGGCAAAGGCGGCGTACAACTTGCGAAAATCGTGGCCGCCACGCTTGAGCGCGTTAATCTCCTCGGAGCTCATGTGCTCGACCAGTTTCTGCAGGGCCGGTTGCTGGTTGAAGAAGTGTTCAAGGTTGTAGGTGCCGTCTTTGGCCCCCAGGTTCTGGAACTGACCATCCGGGGTAGCCGCCAGCTGACGCAGCAGAACGTGTTCGCTGTCGCGCGCAAACAGGGCGTCCCACTCCGAGCCCCAGAGCACCTTGATCACGTTCCAGCCGGCACCACGGAACAGCGCTTCCAGCTCCTGGATGATCTGGCCATTACCGCGCACCGGCCCATCCAGGCGCTGCAGGTTGCAGTTGACCACAAAGGTGAGGTTATCCAGTTGCTCGCGCGCGGCCAGGGTCAGGCCGGCGATGGACTCTGGCTCGTCCATCTCGCCATCGCCGAACACACCCCAGACATGCCGGGCGCCGGTGTCGAGCAGCTGGCGATTGTGCAGGTAGCGCATGAAGCGCGCCTGGTAGATCGCATTGAGCGGACCGATACCCATGGAACCGGTGGGAAACTGCCAGAAGTCGGGCATCAGCCAGGGGTGTGGATAGGAGCACAAACCATTGCCCGCGACCTCCTGACGGTATCTGGCCAGTTGCTCTTCACTCAGTCGCCCTTCGAGAAACGCCCGGGCATAGATGCCAGGCGCTGAATGCGGCTGGAAAAACACCAGGTCGGCGCTGCGTTGCTCAGCGCCGGACTCGCCACGAAAGAAGTGCTGGAAACCGACTTCGAAGATTTCCGCTGCCGAGGCGTAACTGGCGATATGCCCGCCCAGGTCGCCATAGGCATGATTGGCCCGTACCACCATGGCCAGCGCGTTCCAGCGCAGCAGGCTGGTGATCCGCTCTTCCAGTTCCAGATCCCCCGGATAGGCCCCCTGCTGCTCTACCGACAAGGTATTGCGGTAGGCCGAGAAGGCCTGGACGCCTTGCTCCAGGCCCAGCTCACGGGCATGCGCCTGCAGTTGCTCAAGGAGAAACCGCGCACGCTGCGGACCACAGTGCTGCAGGGTCGAATCCAGCGCATCGAGCCACTCGGCGGTTTCGCCCGGATCGCTGTCGGCTTGTGGATCATCACCCAGGCGGCGCGGCACACCTTCACCGGGCACAAGGCTCATCATTGCCACCATTGCATTGGCCTCATCCTTGATGGTTTCAGGCGCAGGCCTTCAGTGCCTGCTCGATATCGGCCAGCAGGTCGTCGATATCTTCAAGCCCGACCGACAGCCGCACCAGCCCCTCCGAGATGCCGTACCGGGCACGCTCCTCAGGGGTATAGCTGGAATGGGTCATGCTTGCCGGGTGCTGGGCCAGGGATTCGGCATCGCCCAGACTGACGGCGCGACTGAACAATTGCAGGGCATTCATGAAGCGACGTCCGGCACTGATCCCGCCCTTGAGTTCAAAGGCGATCATGCCGCCGGGCAAACGCATCTGCCGCTGGGCCAGTTCGTACTGAGTAAAGCCAGGCAAGCCGGGATAGTTGATCAACTCCACGGCCGGATGCTGCTGCAGGTACTCGGCGATGGTCTGGGCATTGCTGCAATGACGCTCCATGCGCAGGTTCAGGGTCTTCATACCGCGCATCAGCAAGGCGGCATCCTGGGGCGACATTACCGCGCCGGTCATGTCCTTGAGGCCTTCAAGCCGAACCCGGCTCACCAGTGCCTTGCGCCCGACCACCAGGCCAGCGGTGATATCACCATGGCCGCTCAGGTACTTGGTCGCCGAATGCACCACCAGGTCCGCCCCCAGTTCCAGCGGTCGTTGCAGGTACGGTGTGCAGTAGGTGTTATCGACCACCACGGTGATTGCGTGCTTGTGCGCAAGCGTTGCCACGGCAGCGATATCGGTCATCTGCATGTTCGGGTTGGCCGGTGTTTCGAAGTAGATCACCTTGGTTTGCCCGCTGATCGCCGCTTCAAGCGCCTGCAGGTCAGTCATGTCGACATGGCGGACCTTGACCCCGAACTCACCGATGCCGTGGTGCAGAAAGGCAAAGGTGCAGCCGTACAAAGTACGCCCTACCAACACCTCATCACCTGGCCGCAGCAGGGTCCACAAGGTCGCGGTGATTGCGCCCATCCCTGAGGCCAGGGCCAACCCCGCCTCACCGCCTTCAAGCGAGGCCATGCGCTCTTCCAGCAGGGCCAGGGTGGGGTTGGAAATGCGTGTATAGAAATGTCCGCCCTCTTCCCCGGCAAAGCAGGCGGCGCCGTACTCAACCGTAGGAAACGCAAACGTGGCGGTCTGGTAGACCGGTGGCACCAGAGAACCCTGGTGGGCCAATGGGTCGTAACCGTGGTGGATGGCACGGGTAGCGAAACCTGAATCCTTGGTAGAGCCGCTCATGACAACAGCCTCTTGTGGTTTGTTATAAGCTTATGCCACTGAGGTGCTGATTTTTTTCCAAATATGACCACTGCTTAGTGTGGTTATTAACAAAAAAACAATGAATTCAGGCCACGGAGGGCAAATCATGCCTACCGCAATCGACCGTACCGACCGCGCCCTGCTCGCCGCCCTGCAGGACAACGCGCGACTGACCATTTCCGAGTTGGCCGACAACGTCGCGCTGACCACCTCGCCGTGCTGGCGACGGGTCAAGCTGCTGGAAGAGAACGGCTACATCACCGGCTACCAGGCCATCCTTTCCCCCAAGGCGCTGGGCTTTGGCGTGACTGCTTTTGTCAGCATCATGATGGACTCGCACTCCAAGGAAATGGCCCGGGCCTTCGAGCAGCGGCTGATGGAGATTCCCGAGATCGTCGCCTGTCACAACATCTCCGGGCGCTATGACTTCCTGCTGGAGATTCTGGCGCGGGACCTGGAGTCGTTCGGCGAGTTCGCCCGGGAGGTGCTGCAGAGATTGCCGGGAGTGAAGGAGATCTATTCGAGCTTTTCGTTCAAGGCGGTGAAGGAGAAGCGGGTGATTCCGGTGTCGGAGAAGCATATCTGACACCGGGGTGAAGCCAATCGCCGGCAATGCCAGCTCCCACAAGGGGCCAATTGTGGGAGCTGGCATTGCCAGCGATGGCTGCAAGCAACAAAAAACCCCACCTGAGTGGGGTTTCTTGTTCATCCGCAATGCTTAGATCGCACCACGCTTACGCAGCAGCTCCAGCACTTGCTTGACGCCGTCTTCCAGGCTGACGTTCTGGGTATCGACCACCAGGTCGGCATCCAGCGGCACGTCGTACGGGAAGCTTTCGCCCGGGATGTTGTCGCCAGCGGCAGCATACAGGCCCTGCGGGTCACGCTCGCGGCAAGCCATTGGCGAGGCCTGGACGTAAACGGTGAGCAAGCGCTCCTTGCCGATCAGCGCCTTGGCCTGTTCACGGCCTTCGGCATCCGGGGCAACGAAGGCTGCCAGGGTCAGCAAGCCGGCTTCGTTGAACTGACGCGCCACATGCGCGGCACGACGCCAGTTCTCGGTACGCCCGGCGCGGTCCTGTGGCAGGCCTTTGTTCAGGTCGTGACGCAGGTTCTGGCCATCGAGCACATAGACCGCACGGCCCATGTCGAACAGCTTGCGCTCCACGGCGTAGGCCAGCGTACTTTTGCCTGCGCCCGACAGGCCGCTGAACAACACGGTGGCTGGCTGCTGACCAAAACGCAGGGCGCGCTCTGCAGTGTCGACGTGAGCCAATTTGCCATGCTGACCGATGGTGCCGTGCGGCACGACCGGCGGCGCGATGATCATGCCGGCACCAACAGTGCCGTTGGTCAAGCGGTCGATGACGATAAAGGCACCGGTGGTGCGGTTGCTGTCATAGCCGTCGAGGGCAATCGGCGCGTCGAGGCTGACCTTGACCTTGCCGATTTCATTCAACTGCAAAGCACTGGCAGCGCCCTGCTCGAGGGTGTTGACATCGACCTTGTGGGCAATGCTGGCAATCGAGCCCGGCACGTAGCTGGTGGCGCGCTTGATGTCGTATTTCTTGCCCGGCAGCATTGGCTCTTCGGCCATCCACACGAGCATGGCGTCGAACTGGTCGGTTACCGGTGGAACGTTGTCGGCATGTACCAGCAGGTCGCCACGGGAGATGTCGATCTCGTCTTCCATGGTCAGGGTCACGGCCTGGCCTGGGCCAGCGTTCTCCAGCTCACCTTCGAAAGTGACGATGGACTTGACCCGGCTGCTCTTGCCCGACGGCAGCACGACGATTTCATCGCCCTTGTGCACCACGCCGCTGGCCAGGGTACCGGCAAAGCCACGGAAGTTCAGGTTCGGCCGGTTGACGTACTGCACCGGGAAGCGCAGGTCGGTGAAGTTGCGGTCGGCCGCCACTTCCACGGTTTCAAGGATTTCCATCAGCGCAGGGCCGGTGTACCACGGCGAACGCTCGCTGCGGTTGACCACGTTGTCGCCCTTGAGCGCCGACATTGGCACGAAGTGCAGGCTGCTCGGGGCCATGTTGATGGCTTCGGCAAACTGCAGATAGTCGGCCTTGATGCTCTCGAACACGCCCTCGTCAAAGCCTTTGAGGTCCATCTTGTTCACGGCGACGACGATGTGCTTGATGCCCAGCAAGGAGGCGATGTAGCTGTGGCGACGGGTTTGGGTCTGCACGCCGTAACGGGCATCGACGAGGATGATCGCCAGGTCGCAGGTGGACGCACCGGTGGCCATGTTGCGGGTGTACTGCTCGTGGCCCGGGGTGTCGGCGATGATGAACTTGCGCTTGGCGGTGGAGAAGTAGCGGTAGGCGACATCGATGGTGATGCCCTGCTCGCGCTCGGCCTGCAGGCCGTCGACCAGCAACGCCAGGTCGATGTCGTCGCCAGTGGTGCCGACTTTCTTCGAATCGCGGGTGATGGCTTCCAGATGGTCTTCGTAGATCATCTTCGAGTCGTGCAGCAGGCGCCCGATCAGGGTGCTCTTGCCGTCATCGACGTTACCGCAGGTCAAAAAGCGCAGCAGTTCTTTACGTTCGTGCTGGGCCAGGTAAGCGAGGATGTCCTCGCTGATCAATTCGGATTGGTGCGACATGGTCTGACCCTAACTTAGAAATAGCCTTGACGTTTCTTGTCTTCCATCGAGCCTGCACCATCGTGGTCGATGACGCGGCCCTGGCGCTCGGAAGTGCGCGTCAGGAGCATTTCCTGAATGATGTCGGTCAGGGTTTCAGCCTCAGACTCGACAGCGCCCGTCAGCGGGTAGCAGCCAAGGGTACGGAAACGTACTTTCTTTTTGACGATGCGAGCTTTTTCTTCATCCGAGAGGTGCTCGAGGATGCGCTCGTCATCGATCATGATCAGGGTGCCGTTCTTCTCGATCACATCGCGTTCGGCGGCGAAGTACAGCGGCACGATCGGGATGCCTTCAAGGTAGATGTACTGCCAGATGTCCAGCTCGGTCCAGTTCGACAGCGGGAACACGCGAATCGATTCGCCTTTGTTGACCTTGCCGTTGTAGACGTTCCACAGCTCCGGACGCTGGTTCTTCGGGTCCCAGCGGTGCTTGCTGTCACGGAACGAGTAGACACGTTCCTTGGCCCGCGACTTCTCTTCGTCGCGGCGCGCGCCGCCGAAGGCGGCATCGAAGCCATGCTTGTCGAGTGCCTGTTTGAGGCCCTCGGTCTTCATGATGTCGGTGTGCTTGGCACTGCCGTGGGTGAACGGGTTGATGCCCTGGGCGACGCCGTCCGGGTTCACGTGAGTGATCAGCTCCAGGCCCATTTCCTCGACCATCTTGTCGCGGAAGCTGTACATCTCCTGGAATTTCCACTGGGTGTCGACATGCATCACCGGAAACGGCAATTTGCCCGGGAAGAAGGCTTTGCGCGCCAGATGCAGCATCACGGCCGAATCCTTGCCGATCGAGTACAGCATCACCGGGTTATCGAACTCGGCGGCCACCTCACGAATGATGTGGATGCTTTCCGCCTCCAACTGTTTCAAATGCGTCAGTTTGTCGACCATGGCTACTCACGGAAATACGATCTTATGGACGGCCAGCGGGCCGTGTTCGAGCGGGCCACTTTATCACAGCACTCGATTCTATTTAGGCGCCCGACTAGATCGAAACAGTATAAGAATATGCCCTGCCGTTTTAGTCTCAGATCGGGTTCGGACAGTCGATGAACAGGTGCTCCAGGGCGAAGCGCCGCGCCAGGTAATCACCCAGTGCCTGCACGCCGTAACGCTCGGTGGCATGGTGGCCGGCGGCGATGAAACTGATGCCGTTCTCGCGGGCGCTGTGGAAGGTCTGTTCAGACGCCTCACCGCTGAGGAACAGGTCGACACCTGCGGCAATTGCCTGGTCGATGTAACCCTGGCCACCGCCGGTACACCAGCCGACCCGGCGAATGATCTGCTCACCCTCGATCACCAGTGGCTCGCGGCCCATGACCTCCTGCACCTTGCGGGCAAAGTCGCGCGCCGACATGGGCTCGGCCAACGAACCGACCAGACCGACCACCCGCGGGTTGTCCGGGTCCAGCGGACCTTCGACGGTAATGTCGAGCTGACGGGCCAGCTGCACGTTGTTGCCGACTTCAGGATGCAGGTCCAGTGGCAGGTGGTAGGCGAGCAAGCTCAGGTCATTCTTCAGCAAAGTTTTCAGCCGGCGCTGCTTCATCCCGGTGATGCACGGGTTCTCGCCTTTCCAGAAATAACCGTGGTGCACCAGCACCAGGTCGGCTTCGGCCTCGACTGCCGCGTCCAGCAACGCCTGGCTGGCAGTAACGCCGCTGACGATGCGGGTCACCTGCGGACGCCCTTCAACCTGCAGGCCGTTGGGGCAGTAATCCTGGATTTTTGCGCTGCCAAGGTAGCGTTCGGCTTCCTCGACCAGGGTACTCAGGGCAACAGCCATGAAAAGACTCCTCAATTCAGCAGTTCAGCGCGGCGCAAGGCCCCGTATAATGACCGCCATTATGGGCCGTCGCCGGGTTTGGGGAAACCGACGGCGGTTGCCTGGGGGCCTGCACGCTGTATCCACGGCTCGACTGCGATTTAACAGTTCCTGCACCGCTTCGGTGGCAGTATGATCGCGCGCGCTCGCTCCCACGCAGTTAAGCGGCCCTCTGCCCACTCCCAGGATTCGTTCAATGTTCAAGGCTTTGCGTTACTTTGCCTGGCCGCTGCTGGTCGGCGTGCTGATCGCCCTGCTGATCATCCAGCGCTTTCCACAATGGGTCGGCCTGCCCAGCCAGGACGTCAACCTGCAGCAGGCCCCGCAAACCACGCGGATCATGCAGGGGCCGGTGTCCTACGCCGACGCCGTGAGCATTGCCGCACCGGCGGTGGCCAACCTGTACACCACAAAAGTGGTCAACAAGACCGCGCACCCGCTGTTCGAAGACCCGCAGTTCCGCCGTTTCTTCGGCGACAACCTGCCCAAGCAGCGGCGCTGGGAGTCGAGCCTGGGCTCGGCGGTGATCATGAGCCCGGAAGGCTACCTGCTGACCAACAACCACGTGACTTCCGGTGCCGATCAGATCGTGGTGGCCCTCAAGGACGGCCGCGAAACCCTGGCGCGGGTCATCGGCAGCGACCCGGAAACCGATCTGGCGGTGCTCAAGATCGACCTGAAGAACCTGCCGTCGATCACCATCGGCCGCTCCGACAGCATTCACATCGGCGACGTCGCCCTGGCCATCGGCAACCCTTTCGGCGTCGGCCAGACCGTCACCATGGGTATCATCAGTGCCACCGGCCGCAACCAGCTGGGCCTGAACAACTACGAAGACTTCATCCAGACTGACGCGGCGATCAACCCGGGCAACTCCGGTGGCGCCTTGGTCGACGCCAACGGCAACCTGACCGGCATCAACACGGCGATCTTCTCCAAGTCCGGTGGTTCCCAAGGCATCGGCTTCGCTATCCCGACCAAGCTGGCGCTGGAGGTGATGAAGGCGATCATCGAGCACGGTCAGGTGATTCGTGGCTGGCTGGGTATCGAAGTGCAGCCGCTGAGCCAGGAGCTGGCGGAGTCGTTCGGCATGCAGGGGCGTCCGGGGATCGTGGTCGCAGGCATCTTCCGCGACGGTCCGGCGCAAAAGGCCGGCCTGCAACTGGGTGACGTGATCCTCAGTATCAATGGCGAGCCAGCGGGTGACGGTCGTCGCTCGATGAACCAGGTGGCGCGGATCAAGCCCAACGACAAGGTGGCGATCCAGGTGATGCGTAACGGCAAGGAATTGAAGCTGACTGCCGAAATCGGCCTGCGTCCACCGCCGGCACCGGCAGCCAAAGAAGAAAACTGACCCTCTGCCCTGTTTGTATAGGGCAGCCCCATCGCCGGCAAGGCCGGCTCCCACACGGGTTAAGGGTGAATGCCCTGTCTGTGGGAGCCGGCCTTGCCGGCGAAGCTTTTAGTGCAGAATCTGACTCAGGAACAGTTTGGTCCGCTCATTCTGCGGCCGGTCGAAGAAGTCGTCCGGTGCCGCCTGCTCGACAATCTCCCCCTTGTCCATGAAGATCACCCGGTTCGCCACCGTGCGGGCAAAGCCCATCTCGTGGGTCACGCAGAGCATGGTCATGCCGTCTTCCGCCAGGCTGACCATGGTGTCGAGCACTTCCTTGACCATCTCCGGATCGAGCGCCGAGGTCGGTTCGTCGAACAGCATGATCTTCGGCTTCATGCACAGCGCACGGGCAATCGCCACCCGCTGCTGCTGACCACCGGACAATTGCCCCGGATACTTGTTGGCTTGCTCCGGAATCCGCACCCGCTCCAGGTAGTGCATGGCGATTTCCTCGGCCTTGCGCTTGGGCAGCTTGCGCACCCACATCGGCGCCAGGGTGCAGTTCTGCAGGATGGTCAGGTGCGGGAACAGGTTGAAATGCTGGAACACCATGCCGACGTCACGGCGGAT